>Ga0316204_10010127_pt1 | contig 12268 bp, 13 predicted proteins | sample 6monrhotite_MG_2_FD_205661 | JGI IMG/M metagenome (GOLD analysis project Ga0316204, IMG submission 205661) | Microbial mat bacterial communities from mineral coupon in-situ incubated in ocean water Damariscotta River, Maine, United States -... | ecosystem: Environmental > Aquatic > Marine >...
GTGTTGTGTATCATGGAATTACTGACGGAGTACATTCGCATACGTTAAAAAATTTCCGTGATGGGAATCAGCTTAATAAGTAATTTAAGACGACTTATAGAATAAAAGAGGGCGGGGTGATTTAAGTTAAACCATTCCGCCCTTTTACTAATGTAACGTTATGTTGAATTCAGGATACAAAAAAATGGTGTCAAAATGTTTTTAAAAAAAATAATTATTACTTTACTCTTTTTATGCTTCACTAACTTGCTGGCGGCCGCTGAGCTTAAGGGGGATGGTGTGCCGGATAATGCGTATCTGGATGGAGGTGTCTCGGACAGAGCTGTGATCCTGTGTCATGGTCGCGGTCAGCACCCCACCTGGGACGTGGTTGATCCACTACGAAAAGGCATTCATGAACAACTAGGCTATCACACCGTGTCACTACAAATGCCAGCCCCAGGTGGTAACTGGCGAGCATACGAGGAACACTTTCCCGATGCCTACGCAAGAATTGCAGCAACTGTAAAAGTGTTACAACAGAAAGGTATCAAGCGAATCTTCCTGATGGGACATAGTATGGGAACTCGCATGGCAACGGCTTATCTAGCTAATAATGATAACCATGGTATTAGTGGATATATTGGCATAGGAATGCGAAATGCTAAGTTTGGTGGGCCAATGGATAGCGCTTCAAACTTGGAGGAAATTGAAATTCCAGTAATAGATATTTACGGTGATGGCGGTGATGGCAAAGATGAAAAGCATGCTGCAAGACGCGAAGATTTAGTCTCTGATACATACAAACAAGTATTAATTTCTGGCGCTGACCATCGATTTTCTTATCACGAGGATGAAATGGTAAAAGCCGTGGTGGATTGGCTTAGAACCGAAAAATAAAAGTGATCTAATGTGTTACTAAATGAGGTTCCTCCGTCCCCTTATATTCATTTACATAGGTAAAGCATGAAGAAAGTAGCGGTGTTCGGAAAGCCTGGTGGTGGTAAATCAACACTAAGTAGAAAACTGTCAGCCGCTACTGGTATTAAACTCTGCGCGTTGGACTTAATCGAGTACAAACAAAATGGTGAGCGGGTTTTAGCAGAACAGTACGCAGCGGCTCATGCTGAATGGATTGATTCTGACACTTGGATAATTGAAGGGCTTGGAACCTTAAAGTCATTTTGGTCACGTGTCGATGCAGCCGATACTCTCATATATGTTGATCTACCGTATAGGGTTTGCTATTGGTGGGTTACAAAAAGGCTGCTAAAGAGTTTTTTTGTAAAACCCGAAGGTTGGCCAGAAGGCAGTTCTGTTCTAAAAGGCACCTTGGCAGGTTGGAAGTATTTGAGGTTATCGCCTAAGTTTTGGACGCCTGAATTATTTAAAGAGATTCAGTTGCGTGGTAAGGGCAAAGAAATTTATCGGATAACATCGGTTAAAGAGCTAAATAATTTTGTTAATAAAAATGGTGGTGACGTGGTTCACTCCTGAGGATATTATCCCCGTTTTGGAGTGTCCGTTAAAGTGGGGGAAGTCCAGTCTGTCCCCCTTTCTTTTTACGTTGTACATTTTAGCTATAGGCAATTGATAAAGACTAATTTGATTTAGATCAAATAGCTGCTGCGTAAGGTTTGTTATATTTGACAATCTATCCTGTGGTTTGAACACTTTAAGGAAAGCTGTGTGAATGGACCATATTGTACGAATATCCATGATTATTTTTACGTGTATATACAGAAATCATGAAAAATATTGACTTAAATCAGTCAGAGATATCGCCAACAGCTCTGGCAATACCTGATAACACTAGGAAAGACTACATATGCATAGCGATAAAGATACCTCGGCTATTGGCCAGACCGAAGATAATTTAACACTGGTACAAGGTGTTGAACCTGTTGATTCCGTTGCAGTTACCGCAGAAGAAGCTGATGAACTTCAGACATTAAAGGATAAGGCTTACAAAAAGTACCTTAAGGAAGAAGAGCTCAAACCTTTTCAGGCTGAACTCATCAAAATGCAGAAGTATCTGGAAGACACCGGTACTCGCATGATTATCTTATTTGAAGGTAGAGATGCTGCAGGAAAAGGCGGTACTATCCGTCGAGTCACACGTTATATGAATGTAAAACACTATCGTGTTGTCGCTTTAGGTAAACCGACAGATAGAGAGAAGAGCGAATGGTTTTTCCAGAAATACATACACCATTTTCCTCGGGGTGGAGAAGTTGTTATGTTCGATCGCAGTTGGTATAACCGCGCGATGGTTGAACCTGTTTTCGGTTTCTGTAGCGATGAAGAATATAAAAATTTCAATCGTGGTGTTACCGGTTTTGAGAAAGATCTCATCAGACAGGGCACTATCCTGGTCAAACTTTATTTCAGCGTTACCAAACCAGAGCAGGCACGTCGGTTTGAAAACCGAAAAACAGATCCGCTAAGTCAGTGGAAACTGAGTGAGATTGATGTTCAGGCACAGGAGCGCTGGGATGATTTTACCAACGTGAAGTATGAGATGTTAAGGAATACCCATACCACTCATGCACCATGGAAAGTAATACGATCTAACAATAAACATCTGGCTAGATTGAACGCGATGAAAGTGATACTGAATTCAGTCCCTTATGAAAAAGGTGATTCGGAGCTGGATTATGTACCTGATCCTGACGTTGCTATTTCAGGTTCGAGAGAACTGGAGATGATGGAAGCACAGCGTTTACGTAAAGGGAAATTCAAAGCTTAACAAAAACAAAAAAGGGCATATTTAATATGCCCTTTTTATTGATACTGCTTTTTTATTAATAGTATCTAATCTGAATATAGGTCTGGTACAAAAGTCTGATCAGACATAGGTGGTCTGACATAACCCACGCCTTCTACTCGTTTTGGTAATTTGATTGGTTCTGGGGTCAAATCCTCGTATGGGATTAAACTCAACAGATGCGCAATACAATTGAGTCGAGCCTTTTTTTTGACATCTGACTTAACGACATACCAGGGAGCCTGTTTGATATCAGTATGAGCAAACATCTGATCTTTTGCTTTTGAGTACTCGACCCAGCGGGCGCGAGACTCCATATCCATAGGGCTCAGCTTCCAGCGTTTGTGCGGTTCTTTGATACGGCTCTGAAATCGATGTTCCTGTTCTTCGTCTGAAACGGAGAACCAGTATTTAATCAGGATGATACCGGAGCGAACCAACATGCGTTCGAACTCAGGACAGGAACGCATGAATTCCTGATATTCTTCATCACTACAAAAACCCATAACCTTCTCGACACCGGCTCGGTTGTACCAGCTGCGGTCGAAAAGAACCATTTCACCTGCAGCAGGTAGATGGGGAACATATCGTTGAAAATACCATTGCGACTTTTCTCGTTCAGTTGGTGCAGGTAAGGCTGCCACTCGACAGATACGCGGACTAAGGTGTTGAGAGATGCGTTTGATGACACCGCCTTTTCCCGCGGCGTCTCGTCCTTCAAAAAGCACAACAACCTTTAAGCCCATATGACTGACCCAGGCTTGAAGTTTTACCAGTTCAAGCTGAAGCTTGAATAACTCTGCTTCATAGTGTTTTTTATTCATCTTTTTCGTTTTCTTTTTATCAGCCACAATGAATCTCCGTAGTGTATCCGGGCAATATTACTAAAAAAAAATGATCTAAAAATTGATTCAAGTCAAAAAAGTATAATTAAGACGTCGTTATGCTTACAAGGAAATAGTTGTACGGTTATAAGGATATATTTTGCTACTAATTTATTCTTCAGGTCTATTCCTTTAGATGTTTGATTTTCAGTTTAAATCCGATTGTTTCGAGGCAATCAATTTCGTTCTCTAAATCTGCCATGGTCAACGGATTTTCATCGAACCAGTGCTCAGGAAAGCGTAGCGTCAACGATTTCTTTTTGGCTTTGATTGAATAATCAGGTTCCTGATAGTCGGGTCGGCTGCGGTTTAGTATCACTGCGATACGTAAGATAATCGTCAGCCGGTATAGCACCTTGCGGTATTTTGATGAAAAGCTTTTAAAGTCTTCCTTTATAAACTTCTGCCGGTGATAACGGATTAGTAGTGAGAGGATTTGTTGTTCCTGCAGTGAAAATCCCGGCATATCTGAATTCTGTGCCAGGTACGCGCCGTGCTTATGATAGCTAGCATGTGAGATGGCAAGTCCTATCTCATGTATTCGTGCAGCCCATAATAAAAGGAGGTAATGATTTTCATCATCAAGCATCCATGACTCTTTCAGTTCACCATATAGATGTTCACATGATGCAATAATGTTGTTGGCATGTTGTGATCGGACATCATAGCGTGAGGCAAGGTGTTCTACAGATAACACACGGATATCGTCGTGTTTGATACGGCCGACAATATCTAACATTAAGCCTTCACGTAATGAACCATCTGAAACGGTCATCTGTTGGAGCTTTAAGGCTTTGAACGTCGCTTTTAAAACGATGAGACCACCGATAAATACAGGACGTCGCTGACTACTTAAACCCTCAAATTTTATTTTATCAATCGACTTAAATTCCTGGATTTTCACCAGTAGTTGTTTGAGTCCTTTATAAGTGATAGCGCCATCAGTGATGCCTGACATCAGAAGCACACTTGAGATAGAGCGGATGCTGCCTGATGTGCCGACGCATTGTACCCAGCCAGTATTCAGATAATCGTGTTGGATAGGATATATATTGAGACGTACGTATTTATCCGCTTGTTTTATTTTTGATTCACTGATCAAACCATCCGCAAAAAACTTTTTGGTAATGCTGACACATCCCATATCAATACTTTCTAATTTTATAGGGCTACGGTTCTCGCCGATGATTATCTCTGTGCTACCACCGCCGATATCGATAACGAGTCTCTTATCACCTAATTCAGCTAAGCCGTAGATGGCTCCTTGATATACGAGGCGCGCTTCTTCTATGCCAGAGATGATTTCTATATCATGATTTAGTATTTTTTTTGCGCGTTTGGTAAATTGTTTTGCATTCTTTGCCAGACGTAACGTGTTTGTGCCTGTTATGCGTATATCTTTTTTATCTATATTTTGTAAACGTTGAGAGAATCTACTTAAGCATTCCAATGCACGCTGTTGAGTCTCTTCATCGAGCTGTTGTTTATAATTAAGTCCCGCACCAAGACGAACCATTTCTTTGATTCTATCGATGACCTTTAGTGAGCCGTTTTCTTCAAGATTGGCAATAATCATATGGAAGCTATTTGAACCTAGGTCAACAGCCGCGACTAATTTAGAGTGATGTTGTTTATTATTCAGGTTATCTTCCACGATTAAGCTCTTCAGACATTATGTTAGTTTATTTCTTTCTCGTATTCAGTAATGTAACAAGTTTCGTGAAGTAATTCGACTTGAATAAATAGGGGCAGAACACATTATTATCTAATATAGATAGCAATTAAAGGGGTAGAGCCCTTTAAATACAATTAATCACTATTCGCTTTTGCATATCACTCGTCACAAAGTTTATCTTCAAATAATAGGGGACAGACCCCATTTAATTGAGCTCACTTATTTGAACGATTAGCAAATAAATTAATAATCGCCAAACCACTAATCACAATCACAATCAAGAATGAAACCGCATTCAGTACCGGTGTTGAGCTAAATCGAATTCGAGAATACAAATCTATAGGCAAGGTAGGATCTGAACCGATTAGAAATATTGTGGTGTTTATATTTGAAAAACTTAATATAAAGGCAACCACAAAAGCGCCCATTATCGCGGGACGAAGAAAAGGAATTGTCACATACCATATCGCTTCTAATCGAGTTGCTTTTAGACTTAAGGCTGCTTCTTCCAGAGTTCGGTCAAACTTTTTTAAGCGAGCGGAAACGAGTAACATGACATAGGTCGCGCCAAACGAAAATTGCCCTAGAATAACAAGCCAATAACTGGGTCTAAACAACTCAACATCCAGACCAAACGTATTCTCAATATGGTTGCCAGCCGATGTCGCGGTGAGCAAGATAGAGATACCTAAAATAACACCGGGAATAACCAGGGGTGCTAACGCTAAAAAGTATAACAAGCCTTTTAATCGGAACTGCTCTTCTTCAAAGAGTAATGCTGCAAGCGTGCCAACAAGTGTGGACATTACTGCGACAAAAAAACCGGTACTGAGACTGGTAACAATACTGGCTATCAGTTCTTCATCTGCAAAAAGTCCTTGTCGCTCATCAGTAGCTGCAAAAAACCAGTCTGTTGTAAACCCGTTCCAGGGTAGTGAAATAAAATTCGAATCATTAAAGGCTAAAACGGAGATAGCAAGCAGCGGCATGAGCAAAAATGTAAAGAACAGGAAAACATAAATTCTATAGCCTATTCGGTATAACGATGAACTTGGCAGTGAACGAATCATGAGCCTACCTTTTCTAATTTTTGACCGGATACTTTAAGTGCAAGCCAAATAATGCCGGAAGAGAGCATTAGCAGTAAGAAGCCGAATGCGGCGCCTTCATTCCAGTTAAAGGTTGTGAGAAAATTATTATAAATTTGCTCTGTAAACCACAAAGAATTTTTGCCACCTAATAAATTAGGCGCCAGATAATCGCCTATAACCAGCATAAACACGATAATGGCGCCAGAAGTAATGCCCGGCATTGCATAGGGAATAATTATTTTTGTAAAAATATCCCACCTTGATGCGCCAAGATCACAGGCGGCCTCAATCAGTGAGTCATCCATGCTTTGTAGAGTAGACATAACGGGGATCACCATAAACAGCATGGACATGTAAAGCAGACCAACAACCATACTGAAATTGGTATACAGCATATTGAGGGGTTTATTGATGATGCCAATCGTTATCAAGAACTGATTAATAACGCCATGGTCGCCAAGCAGTACCATCCAGCCGTAAACCGTTACCAGTTCACCTACCCAGAGAGGAATTAATAACAGCAGCATTAAAAAAGCGGCGTTCTTTTTTGAAGTGACCTTGGTTAAATAAAATGCAATAGGAAATGCAATAATGAAAGCGAGTAAGGTGACACCAATGGAATAAGCTGCCGTTTTTACAAAGGTGAGCCAATAGATTTTTTGAGTGAAAAATTCGATATAGTTAGCGAATGAAAAAAACATTTCGCCCATATCATCTTCAACCAGAAAAGAGCTGATAAGCAGTTCGGCATGGGGTATGACAATCATGAAGATGAGCCAGATTAAAACCGGGACTATCAATAGATAGAAGGTGAAATTAAAATTTCCTGTGATTTTTAGTCTATTGGTATCTTTTAAGTTTTTATTGTTCATCATAAGAGATCACGGTTGTTTTTAAATAAGCTAAAGTCATTTAATTCTTTAACAACTTTAAACCCCCTCCCCAGCCCTCCCCCGAAATGGGGGAGGGAGTTTAAATAAGTACCCCCTCCCATTTCGGGAGGGAGTTTAAATAAGTACCCCCTCCCATTTCGGGAGGGGGTTAGGGGGAGGGAGTAAACGGGTAATAGTGATGTGTTATCTAAAAACATTTTACATCATCACGATGAACACCAACGTTTAACTTGTGTCCCTCGATAATGCCATCAAACTGTGCATTTTGTGGAAGTGATATCAGTAGTTCTTCACTACTTCCGCTCACCATTGTCGAAAGTTTAGTATTGGAGCCGTCAAATAGAATCGTTTTTATTGTCACTTCAAACTGATCGACACCATTAATAGGATTACCAATAGTATTTTCAGGATTGATAATGAATGCTTCGGGGCGAATGTAAAACACTTCTGGTTTTATATTAAGTTTAGAGCGTTTCAGATTCCAACCACCTTTAGTAATCATGTAATCATCTTCTGCTGATTGAAGCTCAAAGCGATTACTATCACCGACGAATCCTGCGACAAACGATGTTTTTGGATTTTTGTAAAGATTACGCGGCGTATCGATTTGTTCAAACTGGCCATCATGCATAACGGCGACCTGGTCACTCATCACTAATGCTTCTGATTGGTCATGGGTAATATAAACAAAAGTAGTGCCAATTTCTTTTTGTAGAAGTTTAAGTTCTACTTTCATATGTTCTCTGAGCTTTCTGTCTAAAGCGCCCAAGGGTTCATCAAGTAATAATATTGAAGGGTTCATAACGAGTGAACGCGCGATAGCCACTCGCTGTCTTTGACCACCGGAGAGATCCGTTACTTTTTTCTTCTCATAACCATTTAGACCAACGCGCTCTAACATTTCGTTAATTTTAAAATTTATATCGGCTGTTTTTAGCTTTTGCCTTTTTAGGCCAAAAGCAATGTTCTCCCTGACGTTCATCATGGGGAAGAGCGCAAGATTTTGAAATACGATATTGACGGGGCGTTGTTCAGGGGGAATCCCCTTCATGGATTGGCCACGTATAATAACGTTACCTTCTGACTCTTGTTGAAAGCCTGCAATAATACGTAAGAGGGTGGTTTTGCCGCAACCAGATGAACCAAGAATCGAAAAGAAGCCGCCTTCTTCAACAGAAAAATTAACATCATTAACCGCTGTGAAATCATCAAAATGTTTTGAAAGGTTTTTTATTTTTAATATCTTACCCATTTAAAAATCCATACCGTTTAATAAAAAGCCCCAAAATAGTAATGTCGTTCATTACATCTTGTTCCCCCCTCCCATTTCGGGAGGGGGGTTAGGGGGAGGGGATCATTATAAATCACCCCACCCTAGCCCTCCCCTTGAAGGTGAGGGAACTAAGAAAAGTCTTTTAGTTAGCCGCTTTAATCCTGTCCAATGCCTTCGATTCAATCCTATCGAAACCTGCAGGAACCGGAGGGTGCCATTTGATATTATCGATATCGGCTTTAGAGAAGGACCTTTCAAAATCGGCTTTAATAGAGGCCTCTAAATATTTGGCTGCATCTTTGGAAGCCGTGCCATACTTTTCACTATTAGTAATACGTGCGGCATTTTCAGGTTTTGAAATAAAGTTAATCCATTTATAAGCGGCGCTAACATTTTTTGCTTTTGCGGGAATAGCGAAGGTATCTATCCAACCTAAGGCACCACTTTTTGGCGCGACAAAATCAATATCAGAATTAATTTTGTGGAGTGCCCAACCCTTGGCATCCCAACCTGAAATAACGTTGGCGTCACCACTTTTTATAATCTCAACTTGCGTATCACCACTAGTCCAATAGTTTTTCACAAGTCTTTTAGATGCAATAAGCATCTCTTCAACACGATCAATCAATGCTTTGTAGGCCTTCTTGTCATTATATAAAGCAAAGGGATCTTCACCCATAGCAAAAGCAGCACCAATTAAGATGGGTCTTTTTAGTCTGTATGAAATTTTTCCAGCATATTTGGGGTTCCACAGATCAGACCAATCGTTTGCTTCAGGTGCTTCTTTTTTATTAATGATTAAACCTGTAGTGCCATAGACGTGTGGAACGCCATAGTATTTACCCTTCACTTTTGTATTCTTCTTAACGGCAGAGACCATCGAGTTAATTAATAGGTTTGTGTCAACTTTGGTAAAATCAATCGCTTGATAAATTCTATATTTCTTTTGAACAAAAGCTATCCTGTCTTGACTAGGCTGCGCTAAATCAAATCCTGCTCCTCTTGTAGCTCGAAGTTTAGCGACCATCTCCTCATTGTTACTGTAGGTTATCTTAACTTTGATACCGGTTTCTTTTTCAAACGCAGTAACAATGGGTTTGGGAGCATACCCTTTCCAGGTTATTATTTTAAGCGTCTCTTGTGACATCGAAGCTGATGAGAATGTAAGTACAATAGCGCCTAGTATCAGTTTTATTAGGGACATAATTTCCTACTCTTATTTTTATTATGGCTTTAAATTAACAGATTTTATCATACTTGAATTTAATCCATGATGTTATATCACGCGTATTTTAATTACCTGAGGCCCAAGCACCGCCAATTGAGATGTATTTCTAAATTAATACCGTTCCTAACTGTACTGAGTCAACGCTATAGCGTGATGAAAGTTATAAATAAACTCGGAAGGCACGGGGCAATACCTGACCCTGTGTTGTTGAGAAATGGCAGGGTCAGGTATTGCATTTTACATTTCAATTTTATGATGTAAATTGTAAGACCCGACCTCATGAGCTTCTGGAACTATTTATGCTGATTGATTAATTTTACCGTAGATTAATCCAAGAACTGCACCGGTTAATACAAACTGAATAAGTTGAAAAATGAAATTATAAAATAAAAAAGTTGATATTGGATTGATATCTATTTTAGCCGCCATCGCAAATCCCATAACAGAGTAGACTACAACACCCATAATAAGACTAAATTTTATTCCCTGGAGAATTGGACTTCCACCTTTGTAATAAAATGGGTAGAGATATGCAATGACTATACCTTGTGTAATCATGGCTAGCATACCCAAAGGAATACTGGGTTCAGGACGTGTATATGCTCCCATCCCTGCATATAAATCATGAAACCATATCATATGCCACGGGTATGCAAGTCCCAGCGTTAATACCAGATAGGAAGCCGATGCTAATATTATTTTTTTTATATTCATATGGACTACATTTCCATCATTTCAGCAACGACCATCGTCCCACCGAAATTAATGTGAGGACTATCCTCAACCATTTTAACAGCGGCATCTAAGTTTGCAGCCTTCAAAATAGAATACCCCATTAAAGGGTTTACCCCACCACCATCAGTAACACCGCTAGAATTCACGGTTTTAGATTTACCTAATGGAGTGCCTCGGTTAGTTAATGAATCGCCAAGGCCATCGGCCCAGGCTTCCCATTTGGCCATATGTTCAGCTCCTTCTTCGGGGCTCTCGGGTTTTTTACCACCATGATATGCAAGAATATAGTTTGGCATTCGTTTTTCCTCATCCGTTGAAGTTTTTAATTAATATACGTGCGTAATGCAAGTTCTTTGAGTTTAGGACTTCTACTTGCATAATGCAAGTGCTATGATAAGTTCATGAAACGAAACAAAAAAAAATACAGATCACACTGCCCAATAAACTTTGCTCAGGAAACATTTGGCGATAAATGGAGTCTCCTGATCATTCGGGATTTAATGTTTAAGGGGAAAAAATACTATGGAGAGTTTTTGAATTCTGATGAAAAAATATCAACCAATATTCTGGCAGATCGCTTGGAAAAATTAGAGGCTGATGGACTTATAACGAAAGCAATAGATAAAGAGAATAACTCAAAATATTTATATGCCTTAACAGAAAAAGGCGTTGATCTAATGCCTATGCTCTTGGAGATGATTGCATGGTCAGCCAAATATGATAATAAAACAGGAACACCAGCAGAGTTCATAAAAAAGTTGAAGAAAGATAAGGGTTCCCTTATTCATGAACTGCTAGCAAGTCTGGAATAACAGGGGCTGGTCTTACATTTTACATTTCAATATTATGATGTAAATTGTAAGACCTGATCTCGTGAGTATATTCCCTGTTAATTATAGTTGCCAATTTATCCGTATTTAACGTGCTCGTTTTAAACTGTTACGTTCAAAGTCTCTTGTGTTGAGTCCGTTTTTGAATTTGTAATTACTTAAAGTTAGAACGGTTGTTTTACCATTTTGGTGATTCAACATTTTTTGTCCATGTGCTCGCCAGTACTTACCGAGATATTGTTTATAGTCGTTAAATAATAATGTTTTCAATAAATCATTTTTACGATCATAAAATTCAATTTTTAACGGAATGTAACGCTCTTTATCAACCCAAACGATTTGTCGGGTATATCCGCTATATTCGTAAATAGGATGATTTTCAACAACAAAGCTCTTATGGCCATCCACTCTCTCATCACGCAGATATTTGTAATTGTACTTATCTACTTCAAATGACGCGAGATCTTCAAATGAAAACTGACTACCCATAAATGGCCCTGATTTATTGGCAGAAGAAATTCGCTTTACTCGTTTTAAGGCCGGTAGATATAGCCATTGGTCATCAGGTTTAATGACATGGGAAAAGGATAAGAAGGCCGTACCTTTAACATCCCTTGGGGTATCAAAAATAGTAAGCCCTTTGTCTCCATCTCCGATGACTTCTAGAGATTTTAGGCGAATCGCGCGTACACTTTCTTCACCTTGTTTATTGCGTAGTACCATTTTCATACTCGCAGTTGAATCCCCCCAGCCTTGATCGTGACTATCTACTTCTTTTGCAATAGCGAGGCCTTTATCTTCATTTGCGTTGGCATAAGCATTTGTAAACGATGCAATAGTCAGGCTGAAAATAAGTAATGATGGTGTGATAATTTTCATAGTAATCTCCCTATTAATTTGTTTCAGTAGCGAC
>Ga0316204_10010128_pt1 | contig 12265 bp, 11 predicted proteins | sample 6monrhotite_MG_2_FD_205661 | JGI IMG/M metagenome (GOLD analysis project Ga0316204, IMG submission 205661) | Microbial mat bacterial communities from mineral coupon in-situ incubated in ocean water Damariscotta River, Maine, United States -... | ecosystem: Environmental > Aquatic > Marine >...
GGTTTTGTGAGCGACCCTCAGCCGTTTCATTGGAGCTCACCGGTTGGTTTTCACCATAGGATACGGCAGTGAGTTTACCGCTTTCGACGCCTTCTTTTTCCAATAACCGCACCACGCTGGCAGCGCGTGCACCTGCCAGTTCCCAGTTGGTCGGGTAAAAGTTTGTCAGGCTGCCGCGAATAGGAATGTTGTCGGTATATCCAGCCACGATAATTTGGTGCGGAATATCCTTGAGTTTTTCACTGACCTTAATGATGACGTTTTGTCCTGAAGTGTTTAATTTGGCAGAACCGGATGAGAATAAAATATCTTCCGAAAGATTAACGTTAACACCATCTTTCATTTCTTTGATTTTAATTTGGTTGGCTTCCAATTCTGTTGAAAGTTGGCTTACCAGGTCGTCGTACAGCTTGTTGGTTTTTGAAACATAGTCTGCGGTAGCCTGAAGTTTTTGCGTGGTTTCTGCCAGAATTTTTTGTTTTTCCATCAATTCCTGACTGGTGGAATTCAACTCCTGGTTTTTTGTGGCAAGTTCGCTGTTAATGTCCGACAGTTGCTGTCTTGCGTCAGCTAATTCCTGATTTTTCGCGTCCAGTTCCTGATTGGTGTCGGTTAGCTTTTCCGTGGTTGTTGCAAGTTCGGATTCGAGTTGTTTTTTCTGATTTTCCAGGGCATTCACTTTGTCCTGTTGTAGTTTTAATTGAGTGCTCAGGGACGCGAGTTCCCCTTGCAGTGCTTCGTTTTGTTCCAGTGCAGTTTCGTACTTGGAGCTGGAGACGCATCCTGATACAAAAAATGCTAGCGTAACAACCGCAATGACCATTGAAACGAATGAATAATTCGACTGATTGTATTTAAGCGTATAAATGCCCGACATTAAAGTCTCCCTGTTGATTTTGTGTGAAACGAGTGCCATGCTTTCGCGTATTTTCGGTTGCAAACGTATCCGGTTGGCGAAGTCTACTACGAATAATTCATTATTTGTAGTCATCCACAAAACAAATAGAATGAAAAGTGACCAATTCTAACTTTTCGGTCAACCGGTTTAGTCTTTGACAAAGCCACCAAATCCCAGTTTTTTCCATTTCGATACAATCTTTTCGCTTTGTTGGAGTAATCGGCCACGTCCTGCGGCAGACGCTGTCCCATCACCAGACAGGCCAATGTTATCTCGCCAGTGTTAATATGTCCCTCGTGTTTGCTGGCAAGTATTGTGGGTAAATTTATTGCCTAAATCAATATTAAATCGGCGTTGCTCGGGGGGAGGCAGGGGTCTTTCATTGGGGATACGAAGGTATTGTCTTATGTGGTGCCCTGTCGAACGTTGATGTTTTGGGGTCGGTTTAGCATTTTGTGCTATGTGTATCAGTTAACGTTAACTCATGATCGCATGTCGATGCACGGGGGGGCAGATTAGGGAGGAATAGGGGGGGCGTTGTTGATGAGTCTCTGCTGCTGGCAATTTTCTGTTTGGTCAGCAGCCGGATAATTCACTCCGCCAGGTGGACTGTATTTGGCGGAGTGAAATATAGACCCTAATGTCCCGCTAAAGGCTGTACATTAGTTGCAGATTAGAGCCGCAAATTTAGGGTTGTACATAGCGATAACCTTTGTCCTGCAGATCACTAATGGCGGATACGCCAGCGGTAACAAATCCTACGCCTTTAATCATATTGGCTTTGACCACACCTTTGCCATGGGCAGTATTTTGACAGAACATCACTTTTACCTGCGGGTAATTATTAATCAAGTCTTCCACTGCAGCTTGAAACGGGTTGTCAGCGGTATGTTTTTCCGTGGCGTTATTATCGAGAATTAATTTCCAGGCTGCACTATGCACCACAACGGCAATTTTGTAGTCATCGGAATCCATGCCATGGGTGATTTCATAATCGTTGATATGGTTTTTAATATTCCCTATCGCATAAGGCGCGGTACAACTGCTGTTTTTACATTCCTGATTCAATTGATACACTACTTTTACTCGCTTGGTTTTAGCCAAACAACGCGTAACATCCATTGATCCTGGCCCAAATTTCTCATCGATGGATATTGGGTTTCCATTGTCATCTTTCCACTTTGAGGCAACGCAGTTTTCGGTGTTTAACGAGCCTGCATGGACGGCGGTGGTGTACATAATGGCAGTGGCAAGTAATAAGCTGGTAGTAATCAAGATCGGTACATTGGTTTTCATATAATCTCCTAACGCGCTGATATATTCCTTGAGCCCAACGATTTGATGGACAAAAAATGATTATTATAACGGCGGGTCGTTGTCTATAACCCAAGCCCCAGATGATCATATCCCTATCTGTATGCCATTACAACTAACGGAGACGGAACGTAACCGTTATAACCCATTCGTTTTGTAGGCCGCTTAATATAGACGTTATTATTGGTTGTGGTGTCTTCAAGTCTTGTATGATTTTTGTGCGTATAAAAATATTACGGCATTGTTGAAAATATATTGATGAGAGTGTTAAGGCAGGTAGCAGCACGCCACTGAATTGCCCGAAGGGTTGGTCAGGTCAGCTGTGTTGCAGGGTTAGGCCTCTCTTAACGGACTCAGTGTCTTGCAAAGGGCTCAGACAATTTGTCATGCCATGAGTATGAGTACTGAAGGATCAAACAAACCCTTCAAAATTGCTTTGACGGTGTACTGGTATTATAGCCCCTTAACGTATTATATCGCTGTATCTGCAGCGGTGTTAACACGTCGGGGGTTTTAAGGTGTGTGGCCAGGTGGGTGAACCGAAGTTTGCTACGGGTGCTTGCAATTTCATCGACTATTTTTTTTAACGATTTATTGTTCACGGTTCTGTTGGCAAATTCGTTATTCAACATAGCTTCCAGATTGATTAATTTCTTGCCCAGTGGTATCGCTTGTTGTTTCATGTGCGTGAATAACGTTTCCAACTGGCTTATTTGCCCTGCAGTTAATTTTATTTCATTTTTCAGTTGTAATAGATGGACTGGGCCTGGCATGCCGTTTAATTCCGCCACTTTCGCCATCCCCCAGCCTTGACCCTGGTTAAGCTGTTCCATATCGTCATTGGATAAGCTTTTAATTTTTCGGGTTTCTTCACCTGCGTAGTCGGAGTGGTGTTGCGTGGAATTGTGTTGTGTGTTGCCAGCGGCACCACAAGTGATCGTTGTTAGTGCTAATAATTTTCCCACAGTAAACAGTATGGTTAAACCTAAATTCATCAGTTGAGCGCTTCGAAATAGGGTTAAGCTTTTGGTATTATTAAATTATCATGCATTTCCCGCCTTCACTCAAAGTGTGAACACGCTACGACATGTAGAGCACGTTTTTTATCGAGCCTGGCGTCGTTACGAATCGTTGCAATAGCCCGCTATTACGCCTCATCGTGCCTAACCAGTCACGATAACCGTTTAATGAAAAGAAGGCACTTTACATGCCGTCCAACTGATGATTTTAGGTTAAACGTTTGGTTATCATCGGGGGCCTCTATCAATTAATTATGGGGTGTTCTGTTTGATGAGTTGTGAGGCACTATGATCCCAGCGCCACCTATTATTGGGGGTTAAATGGACGCCACCATACCATTTGTCGATACCATTGATAGATATCCAATCCAGCTGACCGCTTAATGTCTTTTTTCCTGCCTGACTTATGAAAAATTGTTGGTCGCGAAATTGATGATTTGTTGGTGATGGGGGTGTCTCAGGGAATATAAATGCATTACCGTTATTTAACTGAATTAACGCAGGCTCACGTCGGGTGAGCGCGCTAAGATAAATCCAGAAAGTGCTGTCGCCCATAAAGACATATTCTTCTGATTGCTGGTAAGCGGAAAATAGGGCGCGAGGCGTTTGTATGCCGGTATCAATGATGTTAAGAATCTGTAATTCAGTGCGATTCAGGCCGGTGTCAACGGATGGATATTGCTCCATGTGTCGTGTGATGGTTGCTGACAGAAAAGGGAGCGAGGATAAATCCTGGCGCAACAGTGCTTGCCAGTTTAAGGGGTTATCTGAACAAAAGGCAGTCCAGGCATTCTTTCCCAGCTCAAGCTGTGTTGTTGTGATCGGTTTGGCCAGCGCTTGTAACTCGCGGATACGCGTTGGTGTACTGGGGCCAAGGTACTCATCGGTGCAAATTAAATGAAGCTGCCCAGGGCGTATTGTCTGGCTCGAAAACCAGTGAAGTAGTTGTATCAGTTGCAACTGATCATAGAGGTCATGCTCAAACCACAAAATAATTTTTTGAAAGGATAAGGCGTTTTTTAACCGGGCGTCGCGCGCCTGAAATTGTAGCAGTGCGTCGTTTTCGGATGCCCAGTTGCAATCGCTAATAAACCGGGCCCGGTAGCGTGATAGCTCGTCGATATCGCTGGTGTGTGGTACCGGACCTTCGTGCAGGACATCGCGCCAGGGCAGGAATTCTCCGTGGATCCCTGCTTCGTTCATGACGCTCACTGTTGAATCACCATTGGTAATATTCAGTGTTGAGGGTTGTGATGGCGATTGTGCTGTGTGGTGTGTCATTGTTTATCAGTGAGCATGTTTATGCGTGCCGGGCCAAAAACTGATCCAGTTCATTAGCAAACGACTGCCGGTTACGATGATTGAGCGCAGATGGTCCACCGGTGTCAACGCCGCTGCTACGCAGGCTGTCCATAAAGTCTCGCATTGCCAGACGCTCCCGAATATTATCCTCAGTGTAGAACTGTCCGCGGGGATTAAGCGCATAAGCCCCTTTGGTAATTGCCTCTGCGGCTAAGGGAATGTCAGCCGTAATCACCAGGTCGCCTGTTTCGGCCAATTTTACGATTTCCTTATCTGCGACATCAAAACCGGCGGATACCTGCAGAGCCTTAATGTAACGGGTCGTGGGTATTCGTACCGGTTGGTTTGCCACCAACGTTAAAACCACTTTTTTTCTTTCGGCGGCGCGAAACAGAATTTCCTTTATAACATTAGGGCAGGCATCGGCATCAACCCAAATTTTCATTTATTTCTCCGCGTGACTGGATCGCATTATGCAGGCACCCTATGAGAAGAATGCTGATTAATACCCCTTAGTCCGTTAGATTGATGGCCTCTACAAGCTGACCGGTTGATAAGCAATTATAAGTTATAAGAAATTTAAGTTGTAAGCAATAAAGCTAACCTCGGATGATAGTCGCGGCGCTGAGAGAACCTAGCATAAAGCCCAATCCTATTGCGAATTATGCCTTGAAAGCGATGGTGGGACAACTTGCGAAATTACGATCCGCGCACTATGCCGTCAGATGGTATAGGATATACTTAATCGACTGGTGAAATGAGAGATTTTCATGAAAAAACGTCTAATATGGTTATGTTTAAGTTGTATGGTGCTGATTGCAAATGCTGAACCGCTTAAAATCTTGCCCGCGCCCCAAAAGCTTTCGGAGCATGTTTATGCCTGGATAGGCCCACTGGATGGACCCACGAAGGAGAACCAGGGGTTTCGCATGAATATGGCATTTGTGGTGGGTGATTCGGCGGTTGCCGTCATCGACACAGGGTACACGCCCGCCATGGCGGAAGAGATGGTTGCTCATATTCGTGGTATTACATCAAAGCCCATACGCTATGCCATAAATTCCAACTCACAACCACATCGCTATTTTGGCAATGATGTTTTTCGCCGGCAAGGTGCTGAGATCATTGCCCATGTTCATGCTGTGCAGCGCATGAATGAGATGGGGGGTGTGTTTGCCACCGCGGTTGAAAATACTTTAAAACTAAAACCATCATCGCTGCTGTATCCCAAAAACCCCACCAAACCAGTCGACACGGATTTGACGCTGGATTTGGGGGGAATCGACATAACGGTACGAAGTTTTGGCGCCGCCCATACCCGGTCACAGCTAGTCATCGAAATACTGTCTGATAATATCGTTTATGCAGGGGATATATTATATTCGGGTCGGTTGTTAGCGGTATTAAATGATAGTGACATTAATAACTGGTTACAGGCATTTCAGCGGTTGAAGGGGTATAAAGATGCGTTAATGGTGCCTGGACACGGGCAACCGGCAAAAATCACGGCATTTATCAAACCCACTGAATCTTATTTAACCCTGTTGCAGTCGCATATGCTGCACGCCATAAATGAGATGATGGATATACAGGATGCGATTGACAGTCTGGACCAAAGCGCCTATTCAGCGTTGGCAAATTTCGATGTGCTGGCCGGACGCAATGCAAGCTGGGCCTTTGTTACCCTCGAGGCTGAGAATTTGTGAAAAAAACAATAACCTTCATTGGGTTGTGTTTGTCATTACTGATGGTTACATCTGCCCAAGGGCAATTTTTGGAGCAGGTAGAGCGCCAGTTTGAAGAAAAGCGGTTATTACGCCTGTTTATTGAGAAACAAAAAGGTAATGAGATAACCCCCTTTACAACAGACGGTTGTAGTGGGGGGCTTTCCGATAGCTGGGCCTATTTTGCCGGTGTGTTCCCGAAATTCGTTGCGCACTTTGGAGAGCGGCCTCCCTGGGAGACTTGTTGTGTCGCTCACGACAAGCTCTATTGGCAAGGTGAAACAGAGCAGGGTTTTGATAAGCGTCAGGACGCAGATCTGGCGTTAAAGCACTGCGTCATAGCGGTAGGTGAAGACCTGGCGCCGGCATTAAGCGAACGTTATGGTTTGACGCCCCCGGAAGTATTGTTAGCGTTTAAGGTGACGGGTGAACTTATGTATCGAGCGGTAAGGGTAGGGGGCAAGCCGTGTACACCTTTTCCATGGCGTTGGGGTTATGGTTGGTTGCCGTGTTAGAGAACTCTCTGTGATAGGATATCTGGTTTGGTTTATATGGATAAGGCGCTCATTATTGCCAGCTAAACATCAAACAATGTTGCACGTTGCATTGCCGGGTGTTGTTGAGTTTGTATCTTCTTGAAAATAGCGCTAATAAAATAACGGTTGCTGAATTGCCGTTGCTGATCTATCGATGCAGAACAATCGTTGTTGAAAAAAACACGTTTGATTCAGTGTATACGGCGTCCGCAGTAGATCCAATTGATGTATTAGGTTTAATGCTAAATATCCTGCCTCTTATGCTGGTTCGTTATTAAGGGGTTGGGTGAGACGGTTATGAGTCAGCCCTTATTGCGTTGGGTGTATTTTATACAGTACCTTGCAAGCGGGAAGAAATGCCGTATGGCGAGGTTTATCGTGATGATTGCTGTGTGGTTTAGCAGGAATCTGTTGGTTTAAAACATTGCAGCGGTACACACAAATACAGCTTCTTCGTGAGAATTTTTAAGTGCTTCGTTGGCTCGTTTGTTGTGAATTTCCGCCAATTTTGATGACACGTCACTGGTGAAAATATTGCCAAACTGGGATGAGCGTATGCTTCGTCCTCGTAGGTAGATTTCACCAATGCTGTTTTCATAAGGCTTGATGCATTCGTTGCGTATAATACGGGTTATTTGGCCGGTATCCACGGGTACACCATCAATGTGATACATCGTCAGATGTTTGCCGGAGTCAAATTTTATGTTCAGTTTGTCTATTTTTGACAGCAACTGTTGCGCATTCCATTCTTGAACCGGCACATGAAATAACTTTAAGTTGGCCGCGCCAATTTGAGTTTGGCCGTAAACTAATATACCAAGGGCTTTTTTGGTGAGGCGGTTTAGTTTGCCGGTGACACTTAAACCAATATCCCATTGGAAATTTGAAACGGCGCGCCGGGTTTTCTCGCCGGGAACCCCGTCGATTGGACCCGGATCGTAACCTTTGTGGAGCAGTTTTTTTTGGGCAAGGTATATTGTCTTGTCAGCGGAATATAGTGGTGGGTGATGTAACACAGCAATACAGAACAGACCAACCATAGTAAGCAAAATTTTAGAGCGATATATCACTAGTCAATCCCTGCGTCGGCATAGCTAAGTTTATCCAGCCATTCTATTTTAATAATGAATGGGGCTGAGGTAAATAGCAATGGACAATTTTGACTGAGTGCTGCTATGCGGTGTAGTTCATTGGTTCGTATTGAGAGCCGGGTCTGTTCTTAAACTACTTACGGAGTAATAAACTTGCAATGTTTGTTTTGCACTTATTATTTAGCGTCCATTGTTTTTTCAAATTCAGTATTCATAATCTAAGTGATTGTGAGCTAAGTTTTTAATAAGGGTAAGTTTTTATTAAGGATAAGTTTTCGTAAAGATTAAGTGTGAATTGAAACTGTTTTTACAAGCACCAAAGCAGTCATCCAAACTGCCGTCAACACAACCGTTAACACAACCGTTAACACAATGATAACTGCGTTAGCGACACCCCACTCGGCATTCCTGGTTTAGTCAGCGATGCCCAGCATGGCTTGTTTTAGACTGCTATCCGCGGGGTCATCTCCCAACCAGACTTTTAATAAGGCATTGTAGAAGTTTGGGTTTTTAATACTGCCCAAGCGTTTTTTATTGTGATAGATAATGGTTCCCTGGCTTGGGGCATAATCGAGGTCAAGCACGTCATTTTTTTGCACATTTTGGAATAGGGTGTTAAAGCGTTTCAGATCGGGTTTTAGTTTTTCATAGTCTGATGGGGTATGATTATTTTTGAAACCATCTACCCAGCCTTTTACCAGTTTTTCTTTCGAGACTTCGTCATAGAGAAAATGCATGCTAATTCGTTTCGGACCATCCAGACTTATTACTTCCGCCGGATCGTGGCTTTTTTTATTGAGGTACAACGATCCAATGTAAATATCAAAAAAGAATTTGGTTCGCACCCCGGCGCCATTCAATAACAGCGATGAAGGCGTATTTTCAATGGTTGTTGTCTCCGCAATGGAAACGCCTTCAATTTCTCGCGCTGAAAGTGGTTGGGTGCCAAAAGTGATGAGCGCCACGGTGATTGATGCGATAAAAGCCGCAGTGTTTTTCATGATATCCTCGATGTTTGTTGATTTAAAGTAATAATTAATCGCTTGATTGAGTAACCCTGTTAACGGGGCTGTGCCGCATGTTGAGTCATTCCGTTACGGTTAATCAGCAAACTCCAGGCGCTCCTGGACTTGTTCTAATCCAGCGCGGGCGCAGGCCTCATCCTGTTCACCACCCGGAGCACCGCTGACGCCAATGGCGCCGACGATTGATCCGGCAGCGGTAATAGGCAAAGCGCCACCCAATACCAGTATTCCCTCGACCTGATTCATTTCGTTTAGGATGTCTTTGCGGTTACGGCGAAATTCTGCTGAACTTACGCCGGATAGAATGACGGCATTTGCCTTTTCGCGGGCGATTTGAACAGTGAATTGACTGGCGTAGACGTCGCGCACCATTGCCTGTGGTATTCCGTTCCTGTCTACGACCATTGCCGAGACCTGAAAGCCGTTTTTACGGCAGGTCTTAAGCGTTTTCTCCACGATCTCAAGTGCCAGTTCCGGTCGCAGAATGTTTACTTGAATCAGCTCTTCGGCATAACAGGCTGTATTGAGAATTAACAACAATAATATAATGATTAACGTTTTAAATTGCTTGGGCATAGCCGTTGACTCAGTAGGTATCAGTAGTTAAATCAGATGTTATCCTGTCAGTCGACAGGATAAGTCGATTGTATTGCAAGCGCTGTATATTATTCTAGTGGGAATTCAACGTAATGTAACCTGATTTTTGTTTGCTCGCGCCTGAGCAGGGAAATATTACCGCACTATTTTTGCGATAGGTAACGGTGAAAGGCTGGATTGCCTGATATTTGACCCCTACGCACTGTTTCGCGTGCCGCAACAGACAATTTTTATTGCTTTGGGCTGTTGAGTGGCATTGGTGTGGTGTTTAGATTTTTACATTCACCTCCTCTATCGGTCTCTATACCCAAAGCGTTTGGGATTTAGGTATTTAGTGCGCGTCATTTCGGCTTTGTTAAAGAACCTACTTTTGGTCCCATGCTTTTAGTTCCATGAAAGAAATAGGAAGCACACTTAACACCTAAATCTTAAACGCCACGGGTATCGATTGCTGGTAACGCGTGGTGGCTCTCATTAGATAATCCGTTTTGGTTAAAAAAACGCGCCTGCGTTGTTCTGCTGAGCCCCAGTGATGGGGGGATTGAAACCGTTTATCGAATACTTCAGCGGGCGTACGGTGGACGTCGACAATGACAGTGTTAATAATCTATAGCCTATGTGTTGTATTTAAGGCGAAATGGATTGTTGCTAGAGTGGGCTCTGGTGACAGGCATTGGCCGTCAGCACGTTGCATGAATGTTTCCTCCGTTTTCTCTGATACTGATTGCAGATCACCATTTGATCCAGATCATTTATATTATGAAAAAATAGGTTATAGTTTAAGAAAGCCGGTGATAAATGGTGTTCAGTAAGGAGGGTGGCAATGAACCTGGTCGGCGTGTTTGCCATCATCGATGATACTGTCTTCGATGATACTCTGACTGAAGTTAACAGCCTTTGTGGTGTCGCGGTGGATTTTAAAGATCCGTCGTCGGGAACCGTATTACTGACAATTTCCGGTTCCTCAAGAAATGAACAAAAAATCATATTTGACAAATTAAAAGCATTGCCCTTTGTGATTAATGCCGAAATCGTTTATTTTTATCGGAGTGACGATGAACAAATGAATCAATCACCAGCCACACCGTATGATGATTTTCGGTCGATTCAATCCTTATTCTCGACCTTCCATTAATTCATTGCTTTTGGCTGGTGTGTCGTTTACGAAAAGTGTATACACTGTCAATGTAGACACTCAGCACAAACAAGGTAGACCCATGCCAGACAAGAATCAGCCAGAAGAAAGCAAATCCCTAATCCAGGCATTCGAACGTATGATCGAGCGCGTTAAAGAGGTGGTTGGAGAAACTGAGCAAGATCTGAAACCACGTATATCGTACGCGTTTCAGCAAGCCAGGGAAAAAGCCGTGGAACTCGGTGAACTCACTAAAGAAGAGGCGGAACGAATAAGCGGCTATTTAATGCGTGATTTACATAATGCAGCTGAATTTCTGGAAAAAAATGAAATGGAGTTTGCGGACTGGTTGCATTTTGAAGTCGACTTAATCGAGGATAGTCTATTGGATTCGGTGCCGGTGTTAATTGACGAGACGCGGCTGGCATTGGAACAATTATCCCGAGAGGCCGAGCTATACGGCGAATGGCATACCGGCGAAATTACTCTTCCGGGAACCCTGCAATGCACCGCCTGCAGTAAAGACGTTCATTTTCATAAATCCGGACATATTCCGCCTTGCGCCAACTGTCAGGCAACCGTGTTTAAACGCGTATCGCGGCAATAATCAACGGCTAAACCTCCTCAGCACATAAGCATCGGTGGGATTCGTACTGTATTGCGTAATCCCTGGTGCCAACATCGGCGTGATATTTGCTTGTTTCTGTGGGAAATATGGGCAAGTGGTGTAAGTCGTCGATGAATCCACCGGTTTATATCGCAGGGATGCTTTGCTGGCCGTAGGGCTTTCTTCAATCAATTTCTCAACAGATTGAGCGCTTCAAGCAAGCCATGTCAGCGCGATGTTATCGCGTTAATGTGAATTTTGGCGACGCCAGGCGCGTAACAGCCAGATTAACCCGATGATCAAATCACAACATTGCGTAATCACTCGTTCGGTTGTACCTTTATATAGCTAAATGTTATCTGGCATTATTTTGTTAGATTTAAATGGGATATGAAAAATAGGAATATCAAGATATGAAAAACTCAAAACTTAGTTTGTGTTTACTATTGTCATTGTGTGTAGCGTTTTTATCGGCATGCGCAGGTCTTGGTGGGCAAAAATCAGAAGAAAGCGATGCAGATTACAGTCATGACTACCGGACTTTTTTTGACGGTGGAAATATCCAGTATGGATACATCAGAGATTCGTATACGGCGGACCTCGTGATGTATCTGGCGGGTAATCAGTTTATGGTTATGGAAGAGTTGATTCAGAATTTTCAGAGTGCCAATCCGGATATCAAGTCGATTTATGTGGAAACGATACCACCGGGTCAGATACTAAAAAAACAAATATTGACCCAGGGCGATATAAATGGCCACATGACAGCACAAAATCCCGACCTCTATGCCAGCGTTAACCTGAAGCACTTAAAGAAACTAAAGTCCGTGGGACGCATGAATGATTACATCATATATACCCACAATAAGCTGGAATTAATGGTGGCAAAGGGAAACCCCAAAAATATCAAAGGTCCACAAGATCTGGGGCGTGATGACTTAGTGCAATCTCATCCAAATCCGCTCACAGAAGGAATTTTTAAGTTTTATGGGTCTGAGATGTTAAAGGACCTTAATC
>Ga0316204_10010129_pt1 | contig 12265 bp, 10 predicted proteins | sample 6monrhotite_MG_2_FD_205661 | JGI IMG/M metagenome (GOLD analysis project Ga0316204, IMG submission 205661) | Microbial mat bacterial communities from mineral coupon in-situ incubated in ocean water Damariscotta River, Maine, United States -... | ecosystem: Environmental > Aquatic > Marine >...
CCAAAGTGGTCAAGGCCTGCATGCCCAAGGCAGACCGCATCGCGCTGGTCCAGAATATGTGGACGGTGGCGCTGGCCGACGGCGAGAAATCCGCATTTGAAGAATCCTTTATTCGCCGCGTCGCGCCTTTGTTGGCGGTCGATGACCGCGAACGCGTCTTTGCCCGGTCGCGCGCAGAGGCCGCAGCCCGCAAGCGTTGACAATTGCGGCTTTGAAACGCATGTCCGGCATCAGATAATCATGGCCGATTGAGACTTAAGCGATGACCTATATCGTCACTGATGCCTGCGTACGCTGCAAATACATGGACTGTGTTGAAGTCTGTCCTGTGGATTGCTTCTACGAGGGCGAAAACTTCCTCGTCATTCATCCCGATGAATGCATTGATTGCGGCGTTTGCGAACCGGAATGCCCGGTCGAAGCGATCAAGCCCGACACCGAGGATGACCCCGATGGCAAATGGCTGGAAATCAATTCGAAATACGCCGCCGTCTGGCCGAATATCACGCTGATGGGCAAACCGCCTGCGGATGCGGCAAAGTTTGAAACCGAAACCGGCAAGTTCGAAAAATACTTTTCCGAAAAGCCCGGCGAGGGCGACTGATCCTAGCCGTTGTGAACGGACAATAGCGGGACACGCGCCGCGCGCACCGCCGGGATCAAGCCACCGACAAAACCGACAATCATCGCCAGCACGACCCCATTGATGACCGATTGCAGGGTCACATCAAATGAAAACACGACCTGCGTGAATCCGCTCCCCAATGTGGATGCGCTGATCCCGTTGAACATCAGATAGCTGACGCCAGCGCCCACCAATCCGCCAATGGCTGCCAGCATCATGGATTCGACCATCGTGCCGATAAACGCAGCACCGCCGCTAAATCCGATAGCGCGGAGTGTTGCGATTTCACGCGTGCGGGCATCGACAGAGGAATACATCGTGTTCCATGCCCCTGCGAGAGCGCCAATGGCCATGGCGATCGCCAGTGGCCAGCCCAGATACATGATGAGGTCAGACGTTCCGCCTGCCGAGCTGGCGAAGTATTCCTGTTCTGACGACACATCGAGATTGAGGCGTGGCTCGTCGGCGACATAGGTGCGCACATTCTCAATCGCTTCGGGTGAGGTCAGGCGGGCCCGAACCGATTGAACGCTGGTGCCGCGTTGATAGAGGTTTTGCAGAACGCCAATATCGGTCCAGATTTCAGATTCCGCCAGTGAGCCGCCAGTGGAGAATATTCCCACAACAGTCCACGTATTCGTGCCCAGGCGGATTGGGTCGCCCAGTTCAAAACCCTGAAATTCCCGCAGAACGCTGGCACCAACCACCAATTCTCCGGCACCCGGTGAAAACATGCGCCCTTCGATGATTTCAAAGCCGGCGCGAAGCTGGGGTGCCTGTGCGCCGACGCCGCGCAGTGGCAGATTGGCTTCGGTTTGAGACGACCGCTTGATCCCGTCAACGATCACAAAAAGCTCGCCGGAGACAATGGGTGTCCCGTCGGCGGCCGCGGCAATGCCGGGGCCTTCCTCGATCAGTCGAACATCATCGCGCGACAGGCCGCTGTTAAGCTCGGCCTGAGATCCGGCTCGCAGAAAGACGGCAATATCGTCCTCGCCTGATCCGGCGACGGTGGCGCGGAAACCATTGGCCATGGCCAGAAAGCCCATCAGGACGGCGACGACCAATGCGATGGAAAAGATTGTTGCGAGAGACAATCCCAAACGCTGTGGGATAGAGCGCAAATTCAGCATTGTGACGGCGGTGGATTGTTTGAACATGATCGTGGCCTCAATTCTTTCCAAGCGCTTCGACGATGCGAATACGGGTCGCATTAATCGCCGGGATAATACCGGTGATTACGCCCAGCCCGATCATCAGGGCCAGAGCCGTCAGAACGACGCTCATCGGCATGGCCAGACCCGGCAGGAAACCGGCCAGCGCTGCTGCTGCACCCGTGACCATGAGCGTTGCCAGCCCCAGCCCGATAAGGCCGCCTATCAAACTTAGAAGAATGGATTCGCTCAGAACCATGCGAAAAATCCGGCCCTCATTGAAGCCCAGTGTTTTCATGACGGCGATTTCCTTGGTGCGTTCATTGATCGCCATGACCATTGTGGTTCCAACGATCATCAATATGGTCGCAAACGCCGCGCCGATCACCAACACCAAAACCAGCGCAATATTCCCGAATTGCTCAAGGAAGGCCTGATTAAACGCGGCCTCTGTTGAGGTTTCGGTTTCGGCGCTGGAATTGGCAAATAATGCATCAATATCGCGGCCCACGCGCTCGTTGATGGACGGATCTGTCGTGTTGACGATCATCCAGCCAAGCTGGTCGGTATTGAAGGCCAGCGCCTCATTATAATATTCATAGTGAAACATGGCGTAATTGGCCGGAACCGTGGCTTCATCGCCATCAAAGATCGCGCATATGTCAAATTCCCAGCTGCTCGACCCGTCGGTCTTTTGCCAGATATTGGAAAGCAGCGGTATTCGGTCTCCCAATGACCACCCAAACTGTGTTGCCAGGTCCGCACCGACTGCGAGGCAGGTACGCGTGTTCAAAAAGGCTGTGCGCTGCTCGTCGGGCATGACGAGCTCGGGATAGGCGGCCAGATAGCTTTCAGGATCGACCGCAAAGGACTGCACGAAATTGCGCGGTTCCTGATAATATCCGCCAAACCAGCTCGCATGGCTGACATTTTCAACGCCTTCGACCTGCTGTACCCGGCCCCAATAGGCAAAGGGCATTGATACCGTGAAATTGATCCGGTTGACCGTGATCAGACGGTTGGCGGCGGCTACGTCCACACCGGCGGTAAAGACCGTGTAGAACGCGCCCAAAGCGCCAAAAATCAGGAAGGCGATCATGATCGAGACCATCAGAAGGATGGCGCGCAATTTCTTGCGGAACAGGCCTTTGCGGATCAGCGTTGCGTCATTCATGTGCGATCGCCTTTTTCAACAAAGCGACCCTTGTCGAGGAAGAGTTCGCGGCGCGCATATTTTGCCGCCGCTGGATCGTGCGTCACCATGATGATGGTCTTGTTGAGATCCTTGTTGAGTTCCTGAAGCGTGCCCAAAATTTCATCAGCCGAATTGCGATCCAGATCCCCGGTTGGCTCGTCACAGAGCAGAACTTCAGGGTCGGCCACGATGGCGCGGGCAATCGCAACGCGCTGCTGTTGTCCGCCGGAGAGTTGGCGGGGCCTGTGGCCCGCGCGGTCTGCAATGCCGACAATATCGAGCGCCGTGAGAACCCGGTTTTTGCGTTCCTTGCCCGAAAGCTTGGTCAGCAGAAGCGGTAACTCGACATTCTGCGCGGCGGTCAGTGTGGGCATCAGATTATAGAACTGGAAAATGAATCCGACATGGCGCGCGCGCCAGGCGGCCAGCTTTCCTTGACTGAGATTGTCCACACGGCTGCCTTCAAACTCAACAGTGCCGGACGAGGGTGCGTCGATCCCGCCAAGCAGGTTGAGCAGTGTCGTCTTGCCCGAACCCGAAGGCCCCATGATCGCGATGAACTCTCCGGACGAGATGGTCATGTCCAGCTGTTCGAAGATTTTGATGGTTTCGCGTCCCCGCGTATAGGATTTGGACAAATCGGTCAGTGTGTAGAGTGGCGCGCTCTCAGTCATGGTCTAAAGTCCCTCTATGCCGTCCTGCGCCGTCTTGAGGCGCTGATCGGACCAAGCTATTCTACGAATGTGACACGGGCAGCCATGTCAGGCAAAATTCTGTCGTCCAGCGCATCAAAACTGACACGGACCTGGATGGTGGCCCGGCTGCGATCTGCGGTGGGAATGATGGCTTCGACGCGGGCTGGAATGCGCCAGTCGGGATAGGCGTCAAGAATCGCTTCAACACTCTGGCCCGGTGTGACGCGACCGATCTGACCTTCATTGACGTCGACTTCAATCTCAAGCGAGCTCATATCAACCAGCGTGGCGACGCCGGTGCGGGTGAAACCGCCACCGGCCGACGCTGGCGACAGGATTTCGCCGACCTGCGCATTCTTGGCGATAACAACACCGGCAAAAGGTGCGCGAACCACATGGCGCTCGATCAAATCTTCCTGACTGGCGACTTGTACCTCCGCTGCGGACAGGTCAGCGCGTGCGGCTGCGATCTGGGCGATCAGGCTGTCACGCTGGGCTTCAGCCGAGGTCACGGCGGCGGCAGAGCCGATATTGCGTTCCGCCAAATTGGTCGCGCGAGTCGTCACAAGGCGGGCTTCTTCGAGTTGCGCGTTCAATGAGCCAATGCGTGATCGCGCGGCACGTGCGCGCGCCTCCAGCAGGCTGAGATCAAGCCGCGCGCGCTCATCATCAAGCTGGGCAAGAATTTCGCCTGCCTCAACGCGGGTGCCCTCTTCGACATAAACTTCGCGGATGCGCCCGGTGATCTCCGCAGAAACGGTCGCCTGGCGCCGCGCCACGACATAGCCTGACGCGACCAGGCCGCTGGCGCGAGGTACGGCGCGCGGTGGGGGTGTCTCTTGTGCTTCTGTCGGTGTGGTAACCGATGCGGGTGTTGCGGGCGCGACCGGTTCCGGGGTTGATGAGCGCGTCAGCCACCAGGTCGCGCCGGCGCTGATCGCCATGGCCAGCAAGACAACAATGGCAAAGGTGGAAAGTGAGATTCCCGATGACGGGGTCTCACGATCTCGATCAATGCTGAGTGATTTTAGCTTGTCGCTTCGAGAATCTGTCATGTCCGCCCCATCAGCCGCCCAAGTCAATCTAGAGGCTCAAACGCAAAAACCCAACCGGCTTTGTGCGCCACAGCGAGCTTCGGGACCTAATTTGCACGTTCAGTTTTGAACTGGAGGGGCGCGTTTGAATTTCCTCCAATTTTGTGATAGGTTAATCACCATTCACTGGCGCAGAAAGTGCCGTAAAACCCTGTCGGTAACAGGCATTCGATCCGGGAGAGGCTCTCGCAAGAGCCCCGTCCTGCATCGGATTTTTTTACGCCTTTACCGATGCAATATGAGAGCCTCCATGACGAAAAAAACGGCCAACGATAATAAAGCTTTCAAAAAAGGCGATTTCATCGTCTATCCGGCACATGGTGTCGGCAAGGTAACGGGCGTCGAGAAAGACGAAGTCGCCGGTTTTGCCATCGAAGTTTTTGTTGTCTCTTTTGAGCAGGACAAAATGACCTTGCGGGTGCCGACCGCCAAAGCCCTCACATCTGGCATGCGCGCCCTTTCAAATGACAAGGTTATCAAGGACGCGCTGAAAACCCTTAAAGGCAAGGCAAAGGTCAAGCGGACGATGTGGAGCCGGCGAGCGCAGGAATATGAATCGAAAATCAATTCGGGTGATCTGATGCTGATTGCCGAAGTGATCCGCGATCTGCACCGCGGCGAAGACCAGCCCGAACAATCCTATTCTGAACGCCAGCTCTATGAATCGGCTCTGGACCGGATGGTTCGTGAAGTTGCGGCTGTCGAGAAGATTGAACACGACGCTGCCAAGGACATTCTGACAGAGAACCTTCTCAAGAAAGCGGCCTGAACCCAGCCGGTGCAAGCCTGAATTTACGCCCGGCTCTATCAAAGGGTCGGGCGTTTACATTTGGCGACCGATTTTTGTGATCCATACGCGCAGACCCTGCGTATTAATTTCTACGATGGCTCACGACACACAACCGACCCCGCGCGCATCCGGCCCTGACCCGGATCGTGCCTTCATAAAGCAAGCAATGGGCGTTGCCCTTCTGGAGCGCGAGGAGGAACAAAACCTCGCCATTCGCTGGCGCGATGACCGCGATGAGGCGGCTCTGCACGCGATGACGCAGGCCTATATGCGCCTTGTAATCGCTGTGGCATCGAAATTTCGAAAATACGGCCTGCCCTTCGCCGATCTGGTGCAGGAGGGCAATGTCGGCCTGATGCTGGCGGCGGCGAAGTTCGAACCGGAACGCGATGTCCGCTTTTCGACCTACGCATCCTGGTGGATACGATCATCCATTCAGGACTATGTCCTTCGAAACTGGTCGATTGTTCGCACGGGTACGACGTCGGCGCAAAAATCCCTGTTTTTTAATCTGCGCCGTGTCCGCGCCATGATTGCCGACACCGGCACCGGCGTCATGACTCCGGAAAACCGCGCCAAAACGGCCAACCTGCTTCGGGTCAAGGAAACAGAAGTCGACAAGATGTCGGAACGTCTGGCCGCGTCTGATCGATCCCTGAACGCGCCCCTGAGCGAGGATGGGGCGGGCCAGTGGCAGGATTTGCTGGAGGATGATCGCGCGGCTCCTGAAGAGGAGGTCATGCTGAGCTATGACTCGCAGCGCCGGACCGAATGGATTGGCGAGGCGATGCAACAGCTGACCGAGCGCGAGCAATTGATCATTCGCGAACGCAAGCTGACGGATGACACGGTCACGCTCGAAGCGCTGGGCAATCGATTGGGTATTTCAAAGGAACGCGTGCGCCAGATCGAACACCAGGCTCTGGGCAAGCTTAAATCGGCGCTCGTCGAACAGGTTGGTGATCCCGAAGAATCCGGTCTCATCCCCTAGGGGCCCAAAATCTCCAGTCTTTCCGGGTGATCGATACTGATCATCGGGCCATTGCGCCGATGGAGCCAGCCGCGAACCCTGACGCGCATGTCCTGCAGATTTGCCAAATCAATTCCTGCCGCCTCAAATCTTGAGACGGCCCGCCGTTCGATTGAAACGGTAAAGTCGGACCGATAGTCAAATCCGAAATTGAGATAGATACGATCGCGCGTGTCGGCGATATCGATAATGCGCCCTTCGACGATTTGCAGGCTGTCCAGATGAAGTGCCAGAATATTGGGGTCCGCGCTTTGTATGGCGAAATCCTGATCGGCCCATAGCCCCAATGACGCATTACGGGCCTCGTTTTCCAGCATGCGCGTATTTTCGATTTCAAGACGCGCATTCAGATCGGAATACACGATGGCCCAACCTTCCCGGACGAGCTGCGCTGCCAGATCGCTACCGTTTTCCAGCGCGACATAGGCGATGGCCCTCTCATAGCGATCCCGCTGGATTTCATCCTGATAGGAAAGCGCAACGAATTGATCGCGCGCGAGTGCTTCCAGCCGCGCATGGGCCTGTTCATAACCCGCACTGCCTTCATCAGGTTGGCGAATTCCGGCGAGCCGTACATTCAGGCGATCCCCGTCTTCAAGCTCGAGGATCAACCCGCCCGAATCTGTAATATCAACGACAAGGCCTGCTTCTCCAGGAATACGGTCATCCGCGCTGGCAAAGCCGATGCTGAACATCAGCAAAAGTCCGGCGAGCGGTTGGAGAATTGCGACAAGCCTGCACATGCCCGTTATTCAAGCATCGCAACGCCCGGCCTGTCGACTCCTGGCTGCCCGAAACGTGTCTCTGGTTAGGCGAAGAAGGGTACCGGTCCGCGACCACCGCCATTCCAGGTCGACCAGTTGGGGAAGACATAGGGCATGTCAGCATCCGCGACGCCGACCCAGCGCGCCAGCGCACCCGCATATTCGTCGATTGATGTTTGCGGAATCCAGCGCCCATTGGTGCGCGCATCATCGGGCCCACCCAGCGCCATTTCCGGGAATTGCCCATGCAGCATGCGTGGTTGCAAGGCACCGCCAACAACAAATTGGTGCGAACCCCAGGCGTGATCAGATCCCCGTGATCCATTGCCCCGGAAAGTACGGGCAAAGTCCGACATGCTGAACAGGGTGACGGCGTCTTCCATACCGAGAACCTTCATCGTGTTGTAGAAGGCATAAACGCAGCGCGAGAAATTCGCGGTTAGCCCGGCGTGAAGCCCGTCCGTTGGGCCACCGACCTGATCGCGATGATTATCGAAACCGCCGGTCGTTGCCATAAAGGTCTGCCGCGTCGCGCCAAGCTGATCACGCCCTTCAATCATCCGGGCGATCCGTTTGAGTTGGGTCGCAAGGCTGCCGGTTACCGGCGCGCCATTCTGATCGACAAACGCCGCATCAACCGCTGATCCTTCACCATTGAGAATGGTGTTGAGTTGGGCACCGCGCGCGATATCGCCTTGCATGATGACGCTGGTTATTTGTGCCAGCGCATTGCTCTGCCCGGCATTCAGCATGGCATCGAACGCTGCGCGGCGAGATATGTCGCGCGCTGATGTGCTGTCGAGATCATAGCCATTGAGCGACAGATTGGAGCCTGAGATGAGAAGGGGCTGGTTGCGGTCTCCGATCATGGCGCGCTGGGCACCGGACAGCGAAACCGACGCCGCGCTGCGCCCGGCATCGACAAATCCATCACCCACCCGGCCCAGCCAGCCCGTTGGCAATTCCGCCTGCGCACCACTGGTTTGCCACAGATTTTGCTGAGCATCGTGCGAGAATAAATTGGCAGGACGCAAATCGGGGCGGTCTTCATAGAGCTGTCGCGTCATTGGCTGAAGCAATGGCCCGGTGTTGAACATCCAACTGAGAGCCCCTTCATCCCAGATGTCCGCCAGGGGCGCCGCAGCCGGGTGGAGCCCGTAGGAGGTTCCTGTCAGCGGCAACAGGCTGGATTGCGGAATGGCCAGAGTCGAGCCGCGCGCCGCCGCATAATCGGCATGGCGTTCGTCGGTTGGGACGATCAGATTGTTGGAATCATTGCCGCCATACAGGAAGAGCGCGACGATGGCGCGATAGCCACTCCCGCCGCCGACTGTCTGGGCGCGCGCCAGTGTGGGCGCAAAGGCGGCTAGGCTGGATCCAGCGACGAGTTTGAGAATTTCACGGCGACCAATTGTCATGGTTTTTCTCCTACTGGTCGATCTGGAAGGATGGCGATGTAACGATGAGGTAAATCGCCAGGCGGGCGCGTCGTTGTGCCTCCTCCAGCGGATTGCCCCAATAGGTGTGCTCTTCCATCGCGTCCAGGATAAGCGCCCGCTGCAGCGCGGTCAGATCTTCTTCCAGCGCAATGTCATCGAGGACGTCAAGCAGGCGCTCCGGCGTTTGCGCCAGACGGCCCCAGGACGACCAGTCAACAGAGGTGCCGGTCGCGCCAGGCCAGCTGCTCAAGGGCCGCCAGTCCCATCGTGTTGAATACCCGTTATACGTCCAGTCATAGAGGACGTTATGGCGCTCATAAATGCTGCTCATATTGACCAGGCCCTGTGATGGGCTGACCAGTCCATCAGAGCCCTGCAGTGCGAAATCGGGCGGATAGAAATTGAAAACAGAGGGCGATTCAAACGGGATCTGGCCCATCCCGCCCGCGCGGCGCAGGAAGACATAGCCATCGCTCTGCGCCCCGATCAGACGCAGGGTCGACACCATCAACAATACCGGTTCACGCAGCTTGCCCACGCGGTTCAAATCAGGATTGGGCGTTCGTGCCTCAGCGTCCAGCAATATGGCGCGCACAACAGCGCCCAAATCGCCGCGAACACCGGATCCATTGTTTTCAAACACCGCCGAGATGCGCCCGACATAAGCCGGTGATGGATTGCTGGTTACCAGATGCTGGATCAGTTGACCGGAAATGAAGGGGGCAACATTGGGATGTTCAAACAAAATGTCGATCGCCTCATCAAGGTCGGCTGCAGCGCCCTGGCCGCCCACAAGTCCTTCGCCGAGAATGATTTTGGATGCGCTGTCATGTTCGGCGGCATAAACCGACATGTCGGCATCGTAATAGCGGGCGTTGTTGACGGATGGCAGTTCGCCGGGGCGCGTGGGATAGACCCAGCCGGTCAGGGCGCGAGACAGTTCGACAACATCGGCCTCGGTATACGCCGGCAGCACGCGGCCCTGACTGTCGGTGATCGGCGTGCCATCCGGGTTCAAGCGGCCTTCACCGAGCGCAAAGAGTTGCATCAATTCGCGCGGAAAATTCTCATTGGGCGCTTCGGCGCGGCTGTTCACCATGTCGAGATAATCGCCCATTGTCGGTGACAGGGCGACGCCGCGCAGAATATCGCGATAATTTCCAAAGGCGTTTTCCAGCAACATCTGCTGATAGCGACCAAGCGCATAGGTGGTGTTCACCTCATTCTCGCCGACAACCAGGATTTGCGACAGGGCAAAGGCAACCCGCTGGCGCAGCTGATCGGGATTGTCCATCGCGTTGCGGAAGAAGCGCATCTGCAACGGGAAGGCCGAAAAATGATCGCGCCCACAAGGCTGGGGCACGCCGCGGCAGAAATTCGGATTGACGGTCTGCGCCGCGATATCGGCATAGGTGGAATCGGTCAGCGTCAGTTGACGATCAACCCAGGCCTCAACACCGCGACGGCGAATGTCATCGATGACGCTTTGGTTGGGACCGAATGTCGCCTGTTGGGCCAGACGCAGTGCATCGCGTGCATCGCCCTGAGCCTGCGGGCCGGGCGCCGTGATGGCGGCGCTGGTTGCGGCAGCCAGACGATCGCCCACCAGAAAGCGCACTTCGACTCGCGTATTGGCCGGTGCCAACGTGATCCCGATATCAGGATCAGCGCGGACAAAGACCGAGAAGGTGCGTACGCCATTTTGTGCAAAATTGACGGTTAACGAGGATAGGGCTGGTGCCAGGCAACGTCCGTCCGGTCCGGACTCGCAAATCGTAATGTCAGCGGGCAGGGGCGCATTCTGGCCAAAAATTCCGCGCGGGCTGACCAGCACGTCGCCATCTGCCCCAATATTGATCGCGGCAATCGCATAGGCCTGTCGACCGCCAGCCTCGGCAATACGGATCACGCCGTCATTGCTGGGCAGGGCGATGCCAATAGCCAAAATGTCGGTTGGAGCGGTTTCGGAAATCGTCAGATCAAGCGTGTTGATGCCGTAGAGCGTGTCAGCGGTCGCGCCGCCTGCACATTCAAAAACCGGCGGGACAATACCGTCAAACGCGGCCGTCCCCGAGATCGCCAGAACCAGCGATTGAGACGCGCGTGGCCCCAGCGAGAAAGGCGTGTTCTCACTGCCCGGGATCAGGGAATTGTCCGCCGGATTGGTCCAGGCATAACTTAAATCCAGAGCGCCAAACCGGCCGGGCAGTTCCGGTTCGCAATTACCTAGCGCGCCATCGGTGCGGTTGATCACGGTCGCAAAGGTTGTCGCGGTGGCGGTCCCGCCGGGCGGCAGGGCGACGGATCGCGCGGCCGGTGAGATCGCGGCGGCCAGATCGCCAGCATAAGCCGCGCCTGTGACACAACAGGCCGCGCCCATGGCCAAAATCAAGTTTGAAATTATCGGCCTGCCGCTCATGACACCCCTCACCGGTGAATCGTCCCATATCCTTCAACGGACAGGATAGCGATATCCGTCGCCCCCGGCCAATGACATCTCTGCGGCAGGGTTGAGGCGGTGTGAATGCAATCCTTCATATTGGTCACATCACAGGGCTTCATACCGCTCGCATTGCTCGCTATGAACTGACGCGTGCGTCCCCGTAGCTCAGCAGGATAGAGCACCAGATTCCTAATCTGGGGGTCACAGGTTCAAATCCTGTCGGGGACGCCAATCTACCCGTTTCGTCACGAAATCCTTGTGCTAGGCTTCGCCTATCAGGGAGGAATTATTTGTGATCGTGGATATCAGATGGTTGGCGAGCGGCTTTGCGATTTTGACCCTGCCTGCAAGTGCCGCGGCGCAAACCGTTTCGACCGCCTACACGGATGGCGACACATTTGGTTATGTCATCGAGAGCCGGGTCACAATTGGCGAGGGCGAACATCTGTATACCGCGCGCGCAACGAGCCATCATGTCGTCGAAGCGGGCGAATACGTCACGTCTGAGTTCATCACGTTTACCGGCGCCCACAGCATGGATCACAACGGTGATGTAACCGATCTCGGCGAGCTCGCCGCTTCGGTTGAACCCTGGCAGGTTTCGCTGGAAGCGATGGGCGGTGTGCCTTTTCCATTGACGGTTCCGGCCGACATGGCCGCGATCATGGGCGATCTGCAAACCCTTTACCGCGCGGCTCATCCGGCTTTTGGCGCGCACCGGATATCCCAAGTGTATGATATGTATGAAAATGGTGAGAGCCACAGCCGCGAATGGGCGAGCCCGGACGGGTCGGCCTATGGTGGCAATTGCCTGACGGGCTCGGTCCAGCTGACCCGCCTGACAGACGAGACGGCCTTGATCCGTGCCGTTTTCAGCGCGCCAGAGGAGGCCTGTATCGACATGCCGGGCGAAGCTTTTAATCACGGTGTCGTCGGTCAGACACCGCATAATTATTTTCGTGTGTCACCGGGCAGCGATGACGACCATGTCAATCTGCTGACCGGACGCGAAACCGTGACCGCCTATGTCACACTC
>Ga0316204_10010130_pt1 | contig 12265 bp, 13 predicted proteins | sample 6monrhotite_MG_2_FD_205661 | JGI IMG/M metagenome (GOLD analysis project Ga0316204, IMG submission 205661) | Microbial mat bacterial communities from mineral coupon in-situ incubated in ocean water Damariscotta River, Maine, United States -... | ecosystem: Environmental > Aquatic > Marine >...
TTGGCGCCATTGAGGATATAGTAATCGCCATCGCGCACCGCCTTGGTGCGCAGGCTGGCTGCATCGGAACCGGCGCCCGGCTCTGTCAGGCAGTAGGAGGCTATTCTGTCCATCGACATCATGTCGGGCAGGAAGCGCTGGCGCTGCTCCTCGGTGCCCCAGGTGTCGATCATCCAGGAACACATATTGTGGATCGACAGGAAGGCCGCCGTTGCGACACATCCGCGCGATAATTGTTCGAAGATCAAACAGGCATCCAGTCGTGACAGGCCGGAGCCGCCGACATCTTCGCGCGTGTAGATTCCGGCAAAGCCCATCGCCGCGGCATCGCGCAGCGCGTCGACCGGAAAATGCTTCTCCTCATCCCAGCGCGCCGCATTGGGCTTGAGGCGGTCATTGGAGAAATTGCGGGCGGCGTCCTGAATCAGTATTTGATCTTCAGTGAGAGCGAAGTGCACAGCGGGCTTCCTGTCAGCTATGAATGTTTGTCATGGCGTATCGCGACCGCGCGGACGCTGCAAGTTTGTGATGTTCGAGACACGAAGGATCTGATGATGGGCCTCTTCCCCGCCACCCGCCTGCGCCGCCTGCGCCAGCATGACTGGACACGCCGCCTGGTCCAGGAAAACGCCCTCACCGTCAATGACCTGATCTGGTCCGTCGTCATCACCGACCAGGACACGCCCGAGCCGATCGCCGCCATGCCTGGCGTCGAGCGGCTGACGCTGAAGGGCCTCGCCAAGGCCGCCAAAGAAGCCCAGGCGTTGGGCATACCGGCGCTGGCCATCTTCCCGCATATCGATCCAACGAAGAAGGATGAGGACGGTTCCGAGGCGCTCAATCGCGACGGGCTGATCCCCAACGCGATTCGCACCATCAAGGCGGCCGCGCCCAATCTCGGCGTGATCTGCGATGTCGCGCTCGATCCCTTTACGACCCATGGCCATGACGGCGTGCTCGATGGCGAGACGATTGATAATGACGCCACCATCGACCGGCTGATCGAACAGGCACTGGTGCAGGCAGAGGCCGGCTGCGATGTCGTCGCGCCCTCCGACATGATGGATGGCCGCATCGGCGCCATCCGCGAGGCGCTCGAGGCGGAAGGTCACAGCAATACGATGATCCTCTCCTATGCCGCCAAATATGCTTCCGGCTTTTACGGCCCCTATCGCGAGGCGATCGGCTCGGCCGCGGCGCTGAAGGGCGACAAGAAGACCTATCAGATGAATCCTGGCAATGCGGCGGAAGCCCTGCGCGAGGTCGAGCTCGACATCGCCGAGGGCGCCGACATGGTGATGGTCAAGCCAGGCCTGCCCTATCTGGATATCGTGCGCCTGCTGGCGGATAGTTTCGACATCCCCGTCTTCGCCTTCCAGGTCTCCGGTGAGTACGCCATGATCGAGGCCGCCGCCGCCAATGGCTGGATCGATGGCGAGCGCTGCATGCTGGAGAGCCTGCTGGCCTTCAAGCGCGCCGGAGCGAGCGGGATTGTGACCTATTATGCCAAGCGGGCGGCGATGGCGCTGGGCTAGGCCCGGAGAGGACCGCGTCATGAGGCTCAGCTGGCAGAAATATTGTCCGAACTGCGGAACGCCTTTGCTCCGCGGCAAGTTCAAACTCTACCGCCTCTCTGAGTTCGGGCGGGCCCGCCCAGCGTATAGTTGCGGAGAATGCGGCAGTCTCATCAAGTATCGGATCGGTTGGGCGTTCGTTCTCGCAACCCTCGTGGGGATATCGTCTGTTGCAATCAGGGCATCCCGAATTGCGCCCTACCCCGATGGCATTTGGTGGCTCATCTTCACCGGGGCATTGATGGTTGCGGTGTTTTTCCTTCTCGCCAAGCCTGTCTTGCTCTCCGAGGCGCCGAAGTGACCTCCCCCTCCCGCGAATCCTTCACCGCCCAGGCGATGCACGCCATCGACGAAACCACCGGCGCGGTGATCCCGTCGATCCACGCTGCGATGGCGCTGGGATGACGCGGGAGCTCGGCAAACGGCCCGGCTCTGGTTGCCAAATTGCGCTCCTCGCCATCGCTGGCGTGGCGGTCCTTCTTTGGGGGGCAGTTACAGTCGACGGCTACCTTCACAGACACCCCAGTGACGGCAACGCACGGCGAACGATTGAGCGGCTCGCGGAGATATCCTTGCCGGATGACACAACAATCCTCGTCGCTCAGCGTTCCGAGTCGAGCTTCTTCGGTGACCACTCAGCCTGTTTCCTGATAGGCTTGCCCGAGGAAGAGTTCGCAGCTGTCGTCGATCAAATCCCGCAAGTCGACGGCACGCGAATTGAAAACGGATGCCCGGTGCACGACGCTGAGCTGGACGGATTCTCCTGGACGCCGTGGTCGGCTCAACACCGACCGGACGGGGAAATTGTTTACATATTTCTAGATCGCGAAAAGTCCAAAATACTGTTGATGTATATCCTCACATAGGTGCCCATGACCAAGCCCCCCTCCCGCGAATCCCTCACCGCCCAGGCGATGCATGCCATCGATGAAGCCACCGGCGCGGTGATCCCGCCAATCCATCCGGCGACGACCTTTGCCCGCGATAGCAACAATCAGCTGATCGGCGAGACGGATTATCGCCGCCCGGCCGGGCCGAACGAGTTTCAGGCGGGCAAGGTGCTGGCGATGCTGGAAGGCGCGCCGGAGGCGAAACTCTTCGCATCCGGCATGGCGGCGATCGCGGCGATGGTCGAGAGCGTGCCGACGGGCGGCCATGTCGTGGCGCAGAGCGAGATGTATTACGGCGCCAAGGCCTTGCTGCAACGCGCTGCCGCGAAGGGTCGCATAACCCTCGATCTGGTCGCGCCGGGCGATGAGGCCGCGCTGAAATCCGCCTGCAAGCCCGGCACGGATCTGGTGTGGATTGAAAGCCCGGCCAACCCGTCCTGGGCAATTGTTGATATTGCCGCCAGCGCGCAGATCGCCCATGCCGTGGGCGCGACGCTGGCGATCGATTCCACCTGTGCCCCGCCTTGCACCACCCAGGCCTTGGCGCTGGGCGCCGATATCGTGATGCATTCGGCGACCAAATATATCAATGGCCATTCCGATGTGCTGGCCGGCGTGCTGGCAACGCGCGAGCTCAATGAGCGCTGGGCCGAGATCACCGAGATCCACACCCGCACCGGCGCCATTCCCGGCGCCTTCGAAACATGGCTGATGCTGCGCGGCCTGCGCACACTCTGGGTCCGCTTTGCCCGCCAGAGCGAGACGGCGCTGTTTCTGGCGGAGAAGCTCTCCGGCCACCCGGCGCTGGACGCGGTGCTCTATCCCGGCCTGCCCGGCCATCCCGGCCACGCCATCGCTGCCCGTCAGATGACCGGCGGCTTCGGCGGCCTGTTCTCGCTGCGGCTCAAGGGCGGTCATGAAGCGGCACGCAAGCTCGCCTCGGGCACAAAGCTCTTCATCCAGGCGACCTCGGTGGGCGGCGTCGAGAGCCTGATCGAGCATCGCAAACCGATTGAAGGCCCGGCCAGCCCGACGCCCGACGATCTGGTGCGCGTCTCGGTCGGACTGGAACGGGCAGAGGATTTGCTGGCTGACCTTGAACAGGCGCTGGCGGCCGCGCTGACCTAGAGGTCACTCCCAGATTTAGCGCATCATTGGTAGTAATCCACTACATCTTGGAGAATTGGACTTGCGCCCCCTTCAGTATCGGGCGTAACGTCTGGCTGTGTGTTGTGGTTCACGAGCGTTATTTCAATAAACACTCTGGGGAGACACACATGTCACTGGACAAAATCATTTGGGCCATTGCGGCAATCGTCGCAATCCTGTTCGCCTTCGTCAGCTTCGAAATGGCCGGTCTGATCCTGGCTATCGTCGGGCTGGTCAGCGGCTATTTCATCAAGGGCGACCATCGCCGCGGCGTCATTCTGGCCGCGGTCTTCCTGATGGCCGGCGGCGCCAGCGGGCTCGGCGCCATTCCAACCGCGGGCGAATATCTGACCGCAATCTTCACCAGCTATGGCGCTGTGCTGTCGGCCGCATCGCTGATGGTGATCGTGATGGCCACCGCCGAACGCCTGATCCCGGGCATGGGCGGCGAGTAGCGACCACCGCATTCCTGCACTTGACGATGAAGAGCTCCGGACCCCGGTCCGGAGCTCTTTTCGTTGGCGCGAAAGCTTGACCCTTGCGCCCGCCGGACTTAATTTGTGGCTCCTTCAATCGGAGCGTTTATGCGCCTCATTCTTGAGTCCTGATACAGCCCGCTGATGCAGCGGGCTGGTTTGAAAATTCCATTCCGCCCGGCCACGCCGGTGCGGATCGCTTTTCTATTTCAGGAACAGACCATTGAAAAACATCCAAAATATCCAACTTCGCCCCGCCACACTGGACGATGTCGCCCCCCTTACCGCCCTCTCCTACCAGACGATCCGGGTCAAATATCCCGACATCATCGGTACCGATATGGTGGAGGGCTACATCGCCTCCGGCGCGGTGCCGCAATATTATACCGATCGCAATGCCTTCACCCGCGTCGCCCTGGTTGATGGTGAGATGATCGGGGCCTGCGCTGTGCGCGACAATGCCGTTGATCTGATGATGGTGACACTCGAACACCATCGCAGCGGTGTCGGTTCAGCCCTGCTGCGCGACGCCGAAACCATCCTGTTCACCGATCATGAGCTGATCAGCCTCGAGAGCTTCCGGGATAATCGCCAGGCGGTCGATTTCTACACCAAGCACGGATGGGTGGAGCAAGAGTGCTTCACTGATCCCGATTACGGCATCGCGATGGTGCGCATGACCAAGCAGCGCGGCGGCTAGAATGAAGGTTTCGGCGTCACCGAGCGGTGGCGCCGAAACCATCCTGTTCCGACGGCTAATCGCCCAGAGTGATCGCCGGCAGGGACCATTTGAACTGGATCGCACAGCCGCGCAGAACGAAAGCGAGCACTGCGGAGCAGATTGTCACCCAACTGGGATCGAGGCCAAGCGCCATGCCCGACACAAAGGCCGCGGCGCCAGCCAGGGCGGCGAGCGCATAGATGTCCTCACGTAAGACCAGCGGCACATCATTGACGATGATATCGCGCAGCAGCCCGCCAAAGGCGGCGCTCATCACGCCGGTCAAAAGGGCAATCGTCCAGTGCGCCCCGGCATCGAGTCCGGCGCGGGCACCGAGCACGCAAAACACCGCCAACCCGATCGCATCGGCCCAGATCAGCACGGCGCGCCGCGTCGCCAGCCATTGCGCGCCAGGCGCCAGGAAATAGCCCAGCAAGGCGCCGCCGAGCGCGACCCAGAGATATTTCGGTTCGATAATCCAGTAGACCGGCAAATCACCCAGCAGCACGTCGCGCAGCGTTCCGCCGCCCATCCCGGCGACGGCACCAAGGATCGCCGCGCCAAAAGGATCGAGCGATTTGCGTGCCGCCAGCATGCCGCCGGAAAAGGCGAAAAATCCGATACCGGCAAAGTCGAGGACGAGGAAGACGGTGCCGACATTCATGCGCGTGAGGTCCGGCAGGCCCGAGCCAGAACGCGCCGCGCCTGTTCGAAGGTCAAAAGATCGGCCAGGTCACGGGCGCGCCAGGCGGCGGCCATCAGAATCCCGACGGCGACAGCCCATACTGCCAGGATGGTGAGCACCGACTCGATCTGACTGAAGCCGAGTCCGTCCCAGATATTCGGGTCGATTTCATTGACCCCGATGGTCGCACCGACCGGGATGGTCACCAGAAGCAAGGCATAGGTTCGGAAGGAACGCTCAACCCTGCTGGCATTCAACTCGGCATAGGTTCTGAGGAAATCGATTTGGCCGTCGCTCAAACCACCGAGCAGTCCGAGACCGATTTTCCAATGCCCGGCCCGATTGAGCGGCGTGAGATGATCATTGCCGAAATGAAGCAGGCCGCGCCGGGTGAAGCCGGCCAGAATGAGCAGGCGCCAGGTGGCGAAACCCTTGGTCAGCCGCTGCCAGACGCCCATGGCCACCGGATCGGTACGGAGCAGACCGTGGGTTCCATCTGTATTCGATTGCGTCATCTCATCGTCTTTCATGACCGCGGCACACCGGGCACTTCTGGCACGCCCGGCACCGTCAGATAGACCGCCACCAGCGTCAGCGCCACGATCAGCACGGCCCAGACGGCGGCATTGATATAGACCGAGCGTTTGGCCGACCGGCGCTCGAGCCAGGTGCGTGGCCGCACCCCTTTGAAGAAGAAGACCAGCAGGGCCGCGAGATTGACGCTGACGATATTGATCATCAGCAGCAGGCCCGCGCGGCCAGCGAGCGCCCACTCACCGGAACCGGCGAACAGGCCCGTCGAGGCGGCCGGCGGCAGCAGCGCCACCGCGACCATCACGCCGACCAGGGTCGATGGCAGACCGGCAACAATTGACAGCGCTGCTGCGGCGCCGGAGGCCAGCGCCAGCGCCGTCGAATCCAGACCGACAATGGTCCGATTGCTTAGCTCGGCCGAGCCGAGATTGACGTCGAAGACCAGCCCGATCACGACCGAGATCGCCATGCCGAGAAACAGGCCGGACAGCGCCGTGCGCGTTGCCTTCATCATCAGTTCGAAATCGCCCAGGGCGGAGCCGAGCGCAAAAGCCAGGATCGGCCCGAGCAGGGGCGCGATCACCATCGCCCCGATCACTGCGGCGACATTGTCGGCGGCCAGTCCAAACACCACCACAATGGTGGAAAGCGTCGTCAGGATGAGAAAGTCGCGATCGAGTTTGGTCCCGGCCTGGATGTCCTGATAGATCTCCTCACGCAACGCGACCATGCGGTTTTTCTTCTTCACCTCGGGGTCGGGTTCCGCTTCCAGCTTGGGCAGGCTTGCCTCGACCGGCAACACGACCAGACGCCAGCCTTCCTGATGCTCCAGCATGGTGGAAATGGCATCGAGCGCCTTCTGGCCATCGCCTTCATTGAACACCATGCGCATCAAGCGCCGCCCACCGCTATCGGCATCGGACAGGCTGCAATCGAGCGGATTGGTTGCGAGCACGGCCTGGTGAACCGGCGCGACGCTGTCACTATCCGCCATGCTGAGCTCAAACAGGCGCATGGACTCAGCCCTTTCCCGGGATGTCGAGGCGGAAAATCAGGCTCGACGTATCCCAGCGACTACCGCCGGCATCCTGAATTTCGGCATAGAATTGGTCGACCATGGCGGCAACCGGCAGCTCGGCACCATTGCAGCTGGCCTCATCCAGCGTGATGCGCAAATCCTTGCGCATCCAGTCGACGGCGAAGCCATAATCAAACTTGCCCGCCACCATCGTCTCCCAGCGATTCTCCATCTGCCAGGACTGGGCCGCGCCCTTGGAGATCGCACCGATCACCTTGGCCGGGTCGAGACCGGCGCGCTTGGCGAAATTGAGGCCCTCCGACAGGCCCTGGACGATGCCGGCAATGCATATCTGATTGACCATTTTGGCCAATTGCCCCGAACCGGCCGGACCGATCAGCGAGGCGGCCTTGGCATAGGCATTCATGACCGGCTGCGCACGGGCGAAATCGGCCTCGTTGCCACCGCACATAATGGTCAATTGCCCGTTCTCGGCCCCGGCCTGGCCGCCCGATACCGGCGCATCGATAAAGCCGATACCGGCTTCGCGCGCCTGGGTATCGAGAGCGCGCGCCAGCTCGGCGGAGGCGGTGGTGTGGTCGACCAGAATGGCACCGCGCGGCATCGCCGGAATCACCTGGTCAGCGACGATGCGCACATCGGGATCATCGCCAAGGCAGAAGAAAACAAATTCAGCACCTGCGACTGCCGCCTGCGGCGTCGAAGCGGTGCTCCCCGCATGAAGCGTCGCCCACGCACCCGCCTTGGCACCGGTCCGGTTCCAGACCGTGACGTCGTGACCCGCCTTCACCAGATGACCCGCCATCGGAAAGCCCATCACGCCGAGACCCAAAAATGCGCACCGTGCCATTAGACACTCCCAATTCAATTTGACCCTTGCTAGTCTCCCGCGCTCAGGGGAGCAAGTCATCATGATCAAATCCGTATTGCGCGTGAGCGGCATCGCCGTCGGCGTTTTTGTCGCCGCATTAATCGTCTTCGCACTTGTGTTCGCCAACCGGCTCTACGCCTCGCTGCCCCAGACACGGGGCACGCTTGAACTGGCGGGTCTGGCCGAACCGACCGATATCGTGCGCGACAGCTATGGCGTGCCCCACATTTTCGCGACCAACTCGCATGATGCCTATTTCGCGCTCGGCACGGCACACGCCCAGGACCGGATGTGGCAGATGGAAATTACCCGCCGCGCGATTCGCGGGCGCTTGTCCGAAGTGCTCGGGGGCGATGCCCTCGAGACCGATATCTTCTTCCGGACCATGGGCCTGGCGGATGTTGCCGAAGAATCGGTCGGCAATCTGCCAGCCGACGTGCAGGCCGCGCTTCAAGCCTATAGCGATGGTGTCAACGCCATCATCACCGCACCGGGCTATGTTGCGCCGCCGGAATACCAGATCCTGATGCTCGCGCCGGAACCCTGGACGCCGGCCGATACCGTTACGGTCTTCAAGGCGATCGCGCTCGACCTGTTTGGCAATGCTTTTCAGGAACCGGCCCGTGCCGCTCTGGAAGCGGTACTCGGCGCCGAACGTACCGAGGAGTTTATCGGCCGCTACCCCGCCGACGCACCGCGCTCGCTGAGCATGGCCGATCTCGGCCTGGCGGATACGCCGACGCCCGCCAATGTCGAAAGTCCGGCGCCTGCCATCGGTCCGGAAGATCCGGGCCGCGACGGCTCCAATAACTGGGTGCTGGCCGCCAGCCGCACCACGACGGGCGCACCGATTCTGGCCAATGATCCGCATCTGGGCCTGAGTGCGCCCGATATCTGGTATCTGGCGCGCGTAACCACGCCGCAGGGCTCGACCGTTGGCGCCACACTGCCCGGCACGCCCTTCGTGACGCTGGGTCGCAATGACAATATCGCCTGGGGTTTCACCAATACCGGACCTGATGTCGGGGATCTGCATGCCGCGACCCTTGCCGATGTGACCGGCAGCCGCGAGGAAACCATCCGCGTCCGCTTCGGCGCGGATGTCACCATCACCCGCCGGGAAACCGCGACCGGGCCCGTACTCGACCCTGAACATTTCGACTACCCGCTACCGGAAGGCGCCGACTTCTTTGCCCTGCAATGGATGCTCGATGAACCCGATGACGGCACGCCGGGTGTTGGCATGGCGATTTCCGGTGGCCGCGGCTGGGATGATTTCGTCGACGCCGTGCGCAATTTCGTCGCGCCGCAACAGAGCATGGTATTCGCCGCAACCGATGGCGATATCGGATTCTACGCGCCGGCGCGGATCCCCGTCCGCGACGCAGCCGGCGACTGGGTCTCCATCATTCCCTTCGATGAGCTGCCGCATACCCGCAATCCCGAGCGCGGTTTCATCGCTACCGCCAATAATATGATCGTGCCGGACAATTACCCGCATTACCTGTCCAGTGAATGGTATGGCGTCAGCCGTATTCGCCGCATCTATCACGGCATCGAAGCCCAGCCGCGTCATGATCTCGACAGCCTGCAGGCGCTGCAGACCGATACCGTCTCCGATATGGCGCTGCGCATCCTGCCGGTCTTGCTGGCAGCCGAACCGATGACGACGGCCGGGCAAGAGGCCCTCGCCCTGCTGCAGGACTGGAACGCCGACATGGCCGTCGACCGGCCTGAACCCCTGATCTATTCGGCCTGGATGGTCGAGCTGCAGCAGCGGGTCTATGCCGATGAACTCGGGACGCAATTCAATCGCTGGTATGCCGACCGCCGCGTCTTCATGATGGATGTGCTGACCGGCGATCTAAGCCATTGGTGCGACAATGTCCTCACCGACGATGTCGAGACCTGCCATGAGCTGCTCGGCGCCTCGCTCGACGATGCCATCGCCAATACCGTGGCTTCCCAGGGCGCCGAGATTGCGTCCTGGCAATGGGGCGATGTGCATTATGCCCGCAGCGACCATACGCCGTTTTCCAGCTTCCCGATCCTGAAGGACTGGTTCACCATCACCACACCGGTGCCGGGCGATGGGTCGACGGTCAATGTCGCACCCTTCTCCTTCCGCCAGACCGGCTATGCCGTCACCCACGGCGCGTCCTACCGCTCACTGTATGATTTGTCGGACCTGGATAATTCGCGCTTCATGATCACGACGGGTCAGTCGGGCAATATCATGTCGCGCCATTATGCCGATCTGGCGCCATTATGGGGCCGCGGCGAATATTTTCAGGTGCGCACGGACTGGTCGCCGGACTCCATGCCTGAGGGTGCACAACGGCTGCGGCTTCAACCCGCCTTGCCATAGCCGCCGCGCACGAAGACCAGTGACGGAACGCTGCGCGGTGTGTCGAGGCTGATCACTTCGCCAATGATGATGTCGTGATCGCCGCCGGTATGCACAGCATGCTGGCGGCAGAGCAACCGCGCGACGCTACCGTCGATCATCGGCGCGACATTGCCGGACCAGCTTGCACCACACAGCGCCAAATCGGCTTCCTGGGCACAGGCCTCGGCCATCTCACGTTGATCGTGGGCGAGGATATTGATCGCGTAATCCCTGGCGTTTCGCAGCACGTCATAACGATGCGTCGTGTGCTCGATAGACCACAGCACAAGCGGCGGCTCGAGTGAGACCGAAGCGAAGGAATTGACCGTCATACCGATGGCCGCGCCAGCGGAATAGGTCGAGACAATGGTCACGCCCGTCGGGTAACACCCCAGGGCGTCACGGAAAGCTCGGCTATCAATCAAAAATCTGCCCTTCGCATCCCGGCTCGAAACCTGGCCTTAACGTTAACGGTCTACAGGAGTTGGGTGAGTTTAAACAAGGTGGGTAGACATGGCGGCGAACGACAGGCCGATCATCATCAAGAAGATCACCAAAGTCGCGGGCGGCCACCATGGCGGCGCCTGGAAAGTTGCCTATGCCGATTTCGTGACCGCGATGATGGCATTTTTCCTGCTGATGTGGCTGATCAATACCACGACCCCGGAGCAAAAACGCGGCATTGCCGACTATTTCGCCCCCGCCAGCGTCAGCCCGTCGACCTCCGGTTCCGGTCAACCCTTCGGCGGCACAACGCCTGGCCAGGACGGCGTCCAGGGCAATGGCGACGCCTCCATGATTCGCCGGCTCGCGCCGACAGTACCGCAGGACAGCGAAGGCGACGAGCAAAGCACGCCCGCCTCAACGGCTGAATCCACCGAATCGCCGGACGTCACGCAATCGGCCATGGCCCAGGCGCAGCAGCGCCGCGAAGATGCCATGTTCCAGAGCGCGGCCATGTCGCTGCGCCAGGCGATGCAATCCATGCCGGAACTGGCAGAACTCTCCAATCACGTCATCATGGACATCACGCCGGAAGGCCTGCGCATCCAGCTGATCGATCAGGAAGGCCGGCCGATGTTCGATCCCGGCGCGATCGAGCCGAACCCGCGCGCCATCACCCTGATCAATGCCATCGCCGCCATCGCCGAACGGCTGCCCAACCGGCTGTCGGTTTCCGGCCACACCGATTCCGGGCCAGCCGGCGCCGGCGACTACACCAATTGGAATCTTTCCGCCGACCGCGCCAATGCAGCCCGTGCTGTCATGCAGGAAGCGGGCATCAGCGATGACCGGATTTACGAAGTGCGCGGCAAGGCCGGCTCCGAGCCGCTTTATCCGGACGATCCCTACATGCCCGGCAATCGCCGCATCTCGATCGTCCTGCTGCGCGAGGCGCCAATCCTGCCAGCTGGCCACGAACTCTGAGCACAGGCCGGCGCCGCATCGCGGCCAGCGAAGCACACCAAAAGGGCTTCGCAAGCCTGGCGGACGCATGCTAGCCTCGCGTCAGGCCAGATCCGGCCCAACGCTTCCCGAAACGAAAATATGCCAGACATGACATTGGTAAACGACTGGCAGATGTGGGCCGTGCTGGCTGGCCTGTGCATCGCCATCGTTTTCTATTGCTGGGAACGCTTCGCGATCGAAATGGTGTCCGCGGCGATCGTCGCGATTTTGCTGGTCTTCTTTGACCTCTTCCCGCTTGAGACCAATAATCCCACTGTCAGCGTCCTGCTGGCCGGTTTCGCGAACCCAGCGCTGATTACGATCATGGCGTTGTTGATCGTCGGCCAGGGAATCTTCCAGACCGGGGCCATGGAAGGTCCGACGCAGGCGCTGCTGCGATCCTTCGACCAATACCCCAAGGCGACCCTGCTGGGCATGTTCGCCTTCGTCTTCGTGATCAGCGCTTTCATCAATAATACGCCGGTCGT
>Ga0316204_10010132_pt1 | contig 12264 bp, 9 predicted proteins | sample 6monrhotite_MG_2_FD_205661 | JGI IMG/M metagenome (GOLD analysis project Ga0316204, IMG submission 205661) | Microbial mat bacterial communities from mineral coupon in-situ incubated in ocean water Damariscotta River, Maine, United States -... | ecosystem: Environmental > Aquatic > Marine >...
ACGCGGATCTGTACCTTTCTGAATACTCCTTCGGACGGTTCGAGGCCGAATATGAGGCCCTATTGACCAATCGGTTGATCCTGACCCCCAGCATCGAGATAAACATGCCGTTTACGGATGATATTGCTTCGGGTCAGGCTGCGGGTGGTGCAACCATCGAGATCGGGGCTCGCCTGAGCTATGATCTTGTTGATCGTGCCATATCGCCCTACATCGGCGTCAACTATGAGAAGGCCTACGGCGGGACCGCTGATATGATTGAAGCGGGCGGAGGCCAAAGCGACAACCTGTCGTTTGTGGTCGGTACGCGGCTCTTCTTCTAATCTAATCTGAAAAATTGTTTACCCCGCAGATTTGCTTTCTGCGGGGTAAATACGCCTTATAACGGGGCGGGCAGCTTGTCGCTGCAACACAGCCCAGGAGCGGCCGCTCATCGTACTTTCGGAAAAACCTGGCTCACCAGACGCTGCCTGAAATCTTAGACTTCAACGCATGAAGTGATAATCCGCTCATCAGGTATTCCGAGAAGATCTTTAGCCGAGTGTATATCCTCAAGGTATGCAACTGGTCAAAACTTCCAGCGGCTCCCGAAGAGAACCGATGATGCATCCTGATAGCTTGCCGTTGTATCGGTGTACTGGTAGCTGCGCACGACCAGATAGGTCTCCATGTTTGCTGCGTCAAATTTCTGCACCACGCCAAAGCCGATACTTTTTGACGATGATCCATCAATCACAAAATCGCCGCCGTCGTAATAATCGACAGCCAGTGCAGTTTTACCAACAGACAGCCAGTCACCGATATATCCAATCTTGACCAGACCATAACTACCGTCATCTTTACGGCTCCCGGCAGCAAGCGTGGCGTTGAACCCAGAGGAATGCAGCGCACTGATGGACCCGAACGTGTCATCCCGGTCCGCACCACCGCGTGTTCTGCGGGCAAACCCAAGAGAACCAGCGATCTTTACGTCGCCGATCTCATTCTTGTAGCGCACAGCGGCGTCCGCGTAGATGTCATCATTGTTGGTCGACAGAATATCCGTACCGTAGGCAACCGAGAACGTGAAATTGTTCAGGCTTGGTGAATCGTACCGGACACGGCCACGACGCGAGGAATCAAAACCGGTAAACGTGTCATCAATGTCGATACCCGACAGCGCGCCCGCTGCGGTACGAAACTGGTATTTGCCGGCAACTGTATCAAGGCCATTGTACATCGCGACTTTTGTGCCCGACAGGTCGGACTGCGCCACACCATCGGTTGCCATGCTGCCCTGCCCGAACGAGAACTTCCCCGCTGTTTTGGTTTTCAGACTAAAATCCACCTTCCGTATGGACGTGCGCCGCCAGTCCAGAAAATCCGGGTCGCCCGCCTGGCCAAAGTTGGACGATTGACCAAACCCCAATGCAACCAGAAAATCAAATGCCAGAACAGATGATCCCACCTCTTGCGTCACCCTCAGACCGGCGCGGCTATTGGACACTTCGTTGTCGACCAGATCACCGTAGCTGGCAACGCCGTCGTCGAACGACAGATAGGCTGGATTGAATTGACCATAGAGCTTTACGGTGCCGCCCGTGGTATTCGAGTATTTCAGCTCGGCAGTGGCTGGTAGTGCGCTCAGGGCAAGCAGTGCGGCAACCGAGGGCAGGACGTCTTTGGATAGCATTTAGGGTATTCCTTTGGAATCAGAGGTTAGGATTGGTGTCTGGGCTGACGGATAAACACTGAACACTACAGTTTTGCGAAGCCGTCCAAATGAGAATGGAAACAGCTGTGACAAGCCCCGCCAGCCCATCGGTTTGGTCCCTAATACGTCCAGTCATCACATGTAAAGGGCAGACAAAGCGGCAGGAGAAACAGACCTGCTCGAAATGAAAAAAGGGGCGTAGGTATTTGAAACATAACGAATTATTTGAATATGGAAGGACAGGGATTTGTGCTGGAATATCACCCATTTACCCCGTCGGAACCTGCCAAAAAACTGACCGGCCGTGTTGGGTGTAAACCCCGTCGACACCTAGCGTAGCACGCGCCGCTTGACGCGACGTCGCCCAATACGACCACCCGGATGCGTTAAACAGCGGCCTCCGGCGGGCCAATTTTGGTGTCAAAACCTTTGCGCTTTTTTACCGTCATCGAAGCGGCACAGGTGTCATTCCAGGGCACAGGGTCGGAATCCTTTATGTATCGTCGCCGTCCACTGGTTTGAAATAGAGCCAAACCAGCAATCCGATGAAGGCGAATATTTCGATATTCATGATCGTATCAATCAGATAGCTCATTTTGCATTCACACTCTCGGATTTCAGGGCCTTCAAAAGGCAGACAACCAATAACAGAACAACAAAAACAAATGGCAGTGCGCCCAGAGCAATGATGGATTTTACCGCATCAATGCTATCGGACAAAATCATCACCAGCCCCAATGCACCAAGTATGCCCCCCCAAATCAGCTTGATCCGAACAGGCGGGTTCAGATTGCCGCCACTGGAGAACATGCCCAGCACAAAGGCTGCGCTGACCACGCTTGTAACCACAAACAGAAACGCTGCTGCTACGACGGCCAGAACGGTAACTGATGCAAGCGGGAGGCTGTTCAGAACATAAAAGGTGATCGCGCTGGCATTGCTCCGGGCCAGTTCCAGGATGGGCAGGTCTGTATTCAGCGCTGCATAAAAACCGACACTTCCAAAAACCCCGAACCACAACACAGAAAAAATTGTCGGCCCCAGAACGACACCCAATATGAATTCCTTGATTGTTCGGCCCTTGGAGATGCGGGCAATAAACACACCTACAAACGGCGCCCAGGCCAGCCACCAGACCATGTAGGTCAATGTCCAGCTGTGGAACCAGTTCTCGGCAGCTTCGTCCATGAACGTAAAGGTGCGGAAACCGTGCACAAATGCGTTCCAAAAATACTCTCCGGTGGCTTCCGTGACGCCACCCATGATGTAATGTGTCGGGCCAGCAATGATAATAAAGATCAGCAATCCACCCGCGATGGCCATAGCCGCATTGGACAGCAGCGCCATGCCACGTGACAAATCCACCGTCAGTGGCAGAATGTAGGCGGTCACCAAAAGCGCAAAGATCGTCAACATCAGGCCAAGACCTGTTCCCTCAAGACCAAGCCAGGCATCGACACCTTCCTTGATCTGAAAGACCCCCATCGCGATGGACCCTCCAAGACCGATTGCGACGGCAACAATGGCCAACAAATCGGCAAGCCACCCGGCAACGGCCGGGAATTTTCCGGCGCCAAATACCTTCGTAATAGGTGCGCTGATGAGGCTTGGGCAGTCCAGGCGAAACCCAAAATAGGCGATGATCAGCCCCGTGAGGGCATAGATGGCCCAAGCGTGCAGGCCCCAATGGAAATTGGTCACGAACAAGGCTTGATTGGCGGCTTCGCGGGCATCCGCACCACCGTCGGTGAGAACAATATAATGCGCCAATGGCTCGGCCGTTCCCCAGTACAAAAGACCCACGCCCATGCCCGCCGAGAACAACATGCTCAGCCACGAAACAGTTGAGAATTCGGGTTCGTCATCGTCCTTGCCAAGTTTGATGCTGCCATAGCGGGAAAAAGCAAGCCACAGGCTTACGATCAGCATGAATGTCACGGTCAACATGATGAACCATGCGCGGCTCTTGAACAGGGCATGCACCAATTCCGACGCGACCCTGGCCAGCCCGGCGGTGTCCAGAATGCCCCAGGCGGCAACTGCACCTGTAATCAAAAGCGCCGTGATGAGCAGAGGGTTTTTCATGAGCGGTTCCAATAAACAGACTGCGGCGGTTGAGAATTAACGATGGGTCAAGAGCGGCGACGTGACAAGGCACGGCGCACCCCGGCTATCAACAATGTGGGCATCTGGCAGGGATTTTGAAGTAAGCCCGCCCAAATTTCCATGGGTGCGCCGAAACCCGGAAATCCGCGGGCCGCACTGCGAACAGAAAGCCAATTCGGTCAACGCTTTTGCTGAGTTGACATGTGCAATGGCGCGGGCCAGTGAAATGCCGCAGCCTGGAAAACAGTGGCTTTGTTTGGGGACGTCAATGGTTTTGGCGTGACGGCGGTTTGCCACAAAAACCTCTGTCTCCCACTGAAAAAATCCGTGTCCCGCTACAACCGATTGCCGTCCAACGCTTTTGTCTTGCCACGGCATTCAATTTCAAACATGAACAAAGGATGAACGGCCATTCCTTCACCCTCGCGGGAGCACAATTGACGGCCCTTGGATCAGGCGCGCTTTGGTGGGCGGACGAAGGTTTGCTTTGCGTCAGTGACCTGCATCTGGGAAAATCCGAACGCATCGCGCGCCGGGGCGGTGCCACGCTTCCGCCCTACGACACCCGCGACACGCTCAATCGGCTGGCCGCTGACATAGCACTCAGCAGGGCGCGCACGGTGATCTGTCTGGGCGACAGTTTTGACGATCTGGGTGCGGCGATGGCGCTGCCGGGCGAGGAGCGGCTGTGGATCGCACGCCTACAGGCCGGGCGGCGCTGGGTCTGGATCGAGGGCAACCATGATCCGGGGCCTGTTGATCTGGGTGGAAGCCATCTGGCTGAACTGCCGATTGCGCCGCTGACCTTTCGCCATATCGCCGCACCGGGGGCAAGTGGCGAGGTGTCCGGCCACTACCATCCCAAAGCCAGCGTAGCCGCGCGCGGGCGCGCCATCACGCGGGCGGCATTTCTGGTGGACAGCGACCGGTTGATCCTGCCCGCCTATGGCACCTATACCGGGGGCCTTGATTGCCGCTCGGATGTTCTGTGCGGCCTGATGCGGCCCGAGGCCACTGCGATCCTGACCGGAAAAACCGCTGTCGCCGTTCCAATGCCAAGATAGGACCACTTATGCACACAGACGCCATTGCCCGCATTCACGCCAGCTTTAACGCCCAAAGCATGATGGCGACCCTGGGGGCCGAATTGGTCGAGGTCAGTGCAGGTCTGGTGCGGATTGCCTGCCCCATCCTGCCCGGCACCCGTCAGCAACAGGGTTTTGGCCATGCGGGGCTGACGTTTTCCATCGGGGATTCGGCGGCCGGGTATGCCGCACTCACTACAATGCCCCTGGATCATGAGGTGGTCACAGCAGAGATCAAGGTGAACCTGTTGGCCCCGGCAAAGGGTGATCAATTGATCGCAACCGGGCGCGTTGTGAAGCCAGGCAAGCGGCTTTGTATCGTCACATCCGAAGTCCATGCCGTGACCGATGGCACCGAGACCCTGATTGCAATTTTGCAAGGCACCATGGTGCCAGTTGCGCTTTGAACAGAACACACCTGTCGCCTGCGTTGCTGCGGCTGATGCGGATTTTGGCGTTGTCCGACGTCATCTGATGGTCACGGCCATTCTCGCGCCCATGCGCCTGCACTTCTGAACGGCAATCAAATGTGAGCGGTGCTCTGACGATGGTGGCGTTCAGCGGTGCCCGAACATGTCAGAACCGGCCGGTCGGGCGGTTCAGCCCGATCAACCTGTTGTCCCGTCTATATCCTTGTGAACCCGTTCGTAGCCATGCGTCCGGCGCGCGCGGGCTACACCACATTGCATCAGCGCAACTTGAAAGGGCAGGTTTTTGCCACGCTTGTGGTGGCCGGGGCGTTTACGCTGCTCCCCGGCCGGACCATGTATCGGGGGTTCTTAGGCGGTTAGCCCTTCGGGTTCGGCCAGACCATTGGCGCGGCAGCAGGCAGTAACCGTATTGGCCAGCAGGCAGGCGATGGTCATCGGCCCCACCCCACCCGGTACCGGCGTGATTGCGCCCGCACGTGCTGCACAGCTTTCAAAATGCACGTCACCGACCAACCTGGTTTTACCTTCGCCTTTTTCCGGCGCGTCCAGACGGTTGATGCCCACATCAATGACAGTCGCGCCCTCCTTGATCCAGTCGCCCGGCACCATTTCAGGGCGGCCCACGGCGGCAACCACGATGTCGGCACGGCGCACAACATCTGCGAGGTCTTTGGTCCGCGAATGTGCAATTGTCACCGTCGCGCTGTCATTCAGCAAAAGCTGCGCCATTGGCTTGCCGACAATGTTGGACCGGCCAATGACAACGGCGTCCATGCCAGAGATTGACCCATGATGGTCACGCAGCATCATCAGACACCCCAATGGTGTGCAGGGTACCATTGATTTCTGACCTGTGCCGAGCAGACCAACATTGGAAATGTGGAACCCGTCAACATCCTTGGCGGGCGAGATTGAATTGATGACCAGATCTTCGTCCAGATGCATGGGCAGCGGCAGCTGCACAAGGATACCGTGAATTGCAGGATCGTTGTTCAAATCATCAATCAGCTTGAGCAGGTCAGCTTCGGACGTGTCCACATCCAGCTTGTGTTCAACCGACTTCATTCCGACCTCGACGGTCATCTTACCCTTTGAACGGACATAGACCTGAGACGCGGGGTCTTCACCCACCAACACCACGGCGAGACCGGGCGTGATGCCGTGATCGTTTTTCAGGCGGGTGACGTGTTCGCCAACCTGCGCGCGCACCCGGGCGGCGAATTCTTTGCCGTCGATGATTTTTGCTGTCATTTTCGTATCCTTGTAAATGCGTAAGGCGGGGTGAACCCCGCCCTACATCAATCCGTAGGGCGGGGTTCACCCCGCCGCCGGTGTGTTTAGAACAAACCTTCGACTTCGCCCGCGTCGTTCAACCCGATGCTTTCGGCAGAAGGCACCCGCGGCAGGCCCGGCATGGTCATGATCTCACCGCAGATGGCGACAACAAAACCGGCGCCTGCGGACAGGCGCACTTCACGCACCGGAATGTCGAACCCGGTAGGCGCGCCACGTTCGTTCGGGTCTGTGGTAAAGCTGTATTGCGTTTTCGCCATACAAACCGGCAGGTTACCATAGCCCTGATCTTCCCATTCCTTCAGCTGGTTGAGGATCTTCTGATCCATCTGTGCGCTGTCGGCGCGGTAGATTTTTGTGGCGATGGTATTGATCTTGTCCGACAGGGACATGTCGTCAGGATAGATCGGGGCAAAGTTGCTCTCGGTATTCTCGATGGTCTCGACAACTTTGGCGGCCAGATCGGCAGAGCCCTCGGAACCCAATTCCCAGTGACGCGACAGGACCGCTTCGGACCCTTGCGAGGCCACGTAATCCTTAACCGCTAGCACTTCGGCGTCTGTGTCGGTGACAAAGTGGTTAATCGCGACAACCACGGGCACGCCAAAGGATTTCATGTTCTCGATGTGGCGGCCCAGGTTGGCACAGCCACTCTTGACCGCATCGACGTTCTCGGCACCCAGATCGGCCTTGGCCACGCCGCCGTTCATCTTCATCGCCCGCACGGTGGCCACGACAACCACTGCAGAGGGCGCAAGACCGGCCTTGCGGCACTTGATGTTCAGGAACTTTTCCGCACCCAGATCGGCACCAAAGCCAGCTTCGGTCACAACGTAGTCGGCCAGTTTCAGCGCCGTTGTTGTCGCAATGACAGAGTTACAGCCGTGCGCGATGTTGGCAAACGGGCCGCCGTGCACAAACGCGGGATTGTTTTCCAGGGTCTGCACGATATTGGGCTGCATCGCGTCCTTGAGCAGCACGGTCATTGCACCGTGCGCCTTGATGTCGCGGGCGAATATCGGTGTCTTGTCGCGGCGATAGGCCACGATCATCGCGCCCAGACGCGCCTGCAAATCTTTGAGATTTCGTGCCAGACACAGGATCGCCATGACCTCGGAGGCAACGGTGATGTCAAAGCCCGCCTCGCGCGGGAAGCCGTTGGCCACACCGCCAAGGGACGCGGTGATCTGACGCAATGCGCGGTCGTTCATGTCAACAACCCGACGCCACACGACGCGGCGGGTGTCGATTTCAAGCGAGTTGCCCCAATAGATGTGGTTGTCGATCATCGCGCTGAGCAGCGAGTGCGCGGAAGTGATGGCGTGGAAATCACCCGTGAAGTGCAGGTTCATTTCCTCCATCGGCACAACTTGCGCGTACCCACCACCAGCGGCACCGCCCTTCATGCCGAAGTTCGGGCCAAGCGAGGCTTCACGGATGCACACGGCGGCATTCTTGCCGATCCGGTTCAGGCCATCGCCCAGGCCCACAGTTGTGGTTGTCTTGCCTTCGCCCGCAGGGGTCGGGTTGATCGCGGTGACAAGGATCAGCTTGCCATCTTCGCGGTCCTGAACGGAGTTGATGAATTTCTGGCTGACCTTCGCCTTGTCATGGCCATAGGGCAGCAGATCATCGCTGCTGATACCCAATTTTGCGCCAATCTCCTGGATCGGGCGCTTTTGCGCCTCGCGTGCGATTTCGATGTCGGTCTTGTAAGCCATGTGAGAATCCCCTCCTGCCAAGCGGCAATGTCATTTGGCCCGTCTTACAGTCCACATACCGCAAGGTGACGTCGCGTTTCCGACATTTCCAGCACTTGATGCGGCGAGAGGGCTCGGAAGGGTTTCTTTTTGGAAACAAACGCGGGTCAGATGTGCACCCAGGCCCGTTGACCAGGGATGTGCAGGCGCAGCGTGTCGCCAATAGACAACCATCCTTCTCGCTCCACCCATGCCGTTACCCCACGTTTGCCCCGCGCTGCCGCCTTGAACCCTTTGCCGTGGCCGGGGGCGACCTTTTCGATCTCCTTTGCGGGCCAGTTGCACGGGCCGTTCAGCATGTCGATCGTCACGGTTGTCCCCTTCCCGGCCTGCAGCCGGGATGAAGGGGGAATGTGGGTAAAATCGGGAATACCTTCGACCACAATGGATGCGCCCAACAGGGTCGGATCGATTTCGTCGATACCGATGTCTGCCGCTATTGCCGCCAGTTCTTCGGCGGCCAGTATCGACAGCTGCCGCGTGTTTCGGATGTCCGTGCCGAGGGCATATTGTGATTTGACCCGGACGCAGGAAGGGCGGGTCAGACCGCCGTGGTAATCGTCCTCAAACCCCGCATAGCCGAGCCGCGCGGATCGGATCGATTCGGACCGGATGTCGGGCCGGTTGACCGGCACCTTACCCATCCAGACAACGGTCGCATGGAAATCAGTCGGGACAAGTTCGGGCATCCTGGTTTCCTCTTTGGGGATGGCACAGCATGTGCATCAGCGTGCAAAAAGAAAAGGCCCCGCGAAAAGCAGGGCCTTACGTTTTTTTACCATCCGCCCGGCGGCAGAAAATCACACCGTGGGTTCAGGTTCCAGACCGCCATCGGAGGGCGGCGACTTCTTGCCCTTGCTTTTGGCCTTCGGAATGGCCGTCAGGCTTGGCTTTTCGCTCACTTCGGAGGATCCGCCCTCGTCACTGTCATCGGTTGGCGGCAAACCATCCATGACGCGCTGAATTTCATCGCCCGTAAGGGTTTCATATTCGAGCAAACCTTGTGCGAGGCGCTCGAATTCCTTGTCTTTCTCCTGAACGATTTTCAGCGCCCAATCATAGCCGTCCTGAATGAACCGCTGCACTTCCTTCTCCACCAGTTCCTTGGTGTTTGCGGAAACGGAGAAACCACCAGTCGCGCCCTGATACCCTTGCGCGGCTTCGGAATAGTCGATGTTGCCGATCTTGTCCGACATGCCCCATTGCAGGACCATTGCGCGGGCCAGTGCTGACGCCTGTTGAATATCACCCGCAGGGCCGTTCGAGACAGAGTCCGGTCCGTATTTGTGGATTTCCGCCGCCTTGCCAGCCATGGTCATGGCAAGCCGCTGGTGGCATTCGTCCTTGAACATGTTCAGGCGGTCAATCTCTGGCAGGCTCATCACCATGCCCAGCGCCCCGCCGCGCGGGATAATCGTGGCCTTGTAGACCGGATCACATTTTGGCAGCGTCATACCAACCAGCGCATGGCCCGCCTCGTGATAGGCGGTCATTTCCTTTTGCTCGGCGGTCATGACCATGGAACGGCGTTCGGGGCCCATCATGACCTTGTCCTTGGCCTGTTCAAAATCAATCATGGTAACAAAACGGCGTCCGATACGGGCCGCCATAAGCGCGGCCTCATTCACGAGGTTCGCCAAATCCGCACCGGAAAAACCGGGCGTCCCACGTGCGATGATGCGCAAATCGACATCAGGACCAAGCGGTGTCTTGCGCGCATGTACACTCAAAATCTTCTCGCGGCCCTTGATGTCGGGATTTGGCACCGTGACCTGACGGTCAAAACGACCGGGGCGCAGCAACGCAGGATCCAGAACATCGCGGCGGTTCGTCGCAGCCAGAATGATAACCCCTTCATTGGCCTCAAAACCGTCCATTTCGACCAGCAGCTGGTTCAATGTCTGCTCACGCTCATCGTTGCCGCCGCCATACCCGGCACCCCGGTGACGGCCTACCGCGTCGATCTCGTCGATAAAGACGATGCAAGGTGCGTTTTTCTTGGCCTGTTCGAACATGTCGCGCACACGGGATGCACCCACCCCAACAAACATCTCGACGAAATCGGAACCGGAAATGGTAAAGAACGGCACACCCGCCTCGCCTGCAATGGCACGCGCCAGAAGGGTCTTACCGGTACCGGGAGGACCAACAAGCAGCGCGCCTTTGGGGATCTTGCCGCCAAGACGGGAGAATTTCTGCGGGTTGCGCAGGAATTCGACAATCTCTTCAAGCTCTTCTTTGGCTTCGTCAATGCCGGCAACGTCGTCAAAGGTGACGCGTCCATGCTTTTCCGTCAGCATCTTTGCCTTGGATTTGCCAAAGCCCATTGCGCCGCCCTTGCCGCCGCCCTGCATCCGGTTCATGAAATAAATCCACACACCGATCAGCAACGCAATTGGCAGCAGTGACATCAGGAAGGTCTGAAACCCGGACTGTTGCTGCGGTGTTGCTTTCATGGCGACGTTGTTGTCGATCAACAGCGATGTAATCTCTGCATCGGCCGGCTTGATCGTGATGTAATCGGCACCATCCGCCCGGCGAAAGCGGACCTGCTCTCCGTCCAGGGTCACCTGACGTACATCACCGCTCTGAACCGATGCGACAAACTCGGAATAAGTGATTTCATTACTCTGCAACTGCCCGCTTGAACCGCTGAACAGGTTGAACAACGCCAAAACCAGCAACAGCAATACAACCCAAAAGGCGAGGTTACGCATATTTCCCAAAGGAACTCTCCTAATTTCATCTGGCACACGCCGGGCGCGCAGCCATCGCACATTTCATGTGAGTGCGTCTCTCCTAAGATAGAGGCGATGCGCACATGTTCAATACGGTAATAATCCGGCAAAGAAGGACTCTTCTCCGCCCTCGATGTCCGCATGCCAGTTATTGGCCAGCCCGGCAAGGGGCGCTGCGATCATCTTGTCCCCCCGCCAAATGGATGGGGTCGACAACAAGACCACGTGCGGTGTACCCGCACCCCGCCAGTCAGGGCAGTTTTCGATGCCATCCTGGCCAAGGGCGCGCACGTAAGTGTCCGTGACATCCCGCTGATCAGCGGGCGGGGTGATACGCCACCGCCCATCCCAGAGCACCTGTATCGGTGATTGCAGGCCCGCAACCGCATTCAATTCACGGAATATCCAGATTTTTTCTGCAATCCGCCGAATATGACAGCCATCCGCCGTGCTTGCCTGACCTTTCGCGATGCCCTGCATCAAACCCGCCACTGCACCCCGGCGCGGCGCATAGGTCGCGCCACTGATCCAGTTGATCGCGCGGACGAACAAACGTCGCCTGATCTCATCCGGCTGGCTGCGCAATACCCGTTCATCATAGATCACCGCGCCCGATTTGGTCGTGGCCAATTCCTGCGCAACCAGAAACGCCTGCCACTCCAGAGCCTTGCGCGCCTGGGCCATCTGATCAGCCACGTCCGCCAGCCCATCAACGCCGATGCCAAGCGGGGCAAGAGTATCCAGTATCTGGCGGGCCTTTATCCGGTCAAAATTCAGGTCGTCATTGCTGGGATCGTCGATCCATTCCACCCCCTTGCCGACCAGATAGGTGCGCAGATCCGCGCGGTGGGCCCGCAATAGCGGTCGCAGCCAACAAATCCCGTCGCGCAAGACGCGGTGCCGCATTCCCGACAGGCCATCAACCCCGGCACGCCGTCCCAGCCGCATCAACACCGTTTCCGCCTGATCTTCCCGTGTATGTCCAAGGGCCACGGCCGAAATGCCCCTGGATCGGGCCCAGGCGGTCATTTCACGGTATCTCGCATCGCGCGCAGCCTTTTGAAGATTGCCCTGACCATCCCAGCCCTGCCAGACCAGCGTGTCATGCGGCACACCAAGGTCTCTGCAACGCCGGGCCACAAACCGCGCTTCCGCTGC
>Ga0316204_10010133_pt1 | contig 12261 bp, 10 predicted proteins | sample 6monrhotite_MG_2_FD_205661 | JGI IMG/M metagenome (GOLD analysis project Ga0316204, IMG submission 205661) | Microbial mat bacterial communities from mineral coupon in-situ incubated in ocean water Damariscotta River, Maine, United States -... | ecosystem: Environmental > Aquatic > Marine >...
ATGGAGGCCGGCGTGATGGGGCCTCCCGGGTTGACCAGTCGGGAATAGGCGGTCGCCTCATCCACTTGGCCATTTTCCACCCGCACGGCGGCGACGGAAATAATTTCATCCCCTTTTGACGGGTGTAGTCCGGTGGTTTCCGTATCAAACACAACGAAGCTAAGTTCGTTAAGGTTCTTGCCTTCTATTTCCTGCCAGTGCATGGGCTGTTTTAGGTTTTGAAAATCATAAAATTCGGGCCGGGCAGGAAGGCTACGGTGATCATGGCGGCGGGCCAGCAGCAACCTGTCCGCCCACACCCACAAAACAAACGAAACACCCACCGCGCCGCCAAGACAGACCCACACCACGGCAAGCGGCAACGCGGCCTCGCCGTCAGGGCCCTCCCCGGCAAGCAGTCCCGCCGCAACCCCGAACAGAAGCATCGTGATCAGGATCGCGCCTGCGAACGTCAGCGCGACGATCCGCCGAACGCTCATTTCCCTGAATTTTCGAATGCGATCCATTCATTCATCCTTCGTCAGGCTGTTATTGCGGTTGCAGGACCAGCGTTCCAATAGCGCCAATTGTGTAGTCTGCCGGGTCCGTGGTCAGGTTCAGGTATTCCGTGCGAGCCCATTTTTCGGCGAAATTTGAATATAACGACGACAATGGATTTCCCGATTGACCCGTCGAATAAATAAACTGCGACCGGTTCAAATTCGACATATCATAAATCCCCCGCAAACTGGCGGCATGTTGATTTGCAAATGGGCTTTCTTCGTTCATCAGTTTAAAGCGACCGACATTGACGGTATAGACGCCACCGACCGACGGCACCTTGATATCGAAGAAATCCTTGAGCACCGCGACATGTGTAAAAGGATTGTGATCGCTATGGGCAAAGTGCGCCTCGCCCCAGGTCCAGCTATCCATGGCGTCACCATATCGCTTTTTCAAATCAGTGATCGCAGCGTTCAATGATTGCTCCAAAAGCCCCGGGCAGGTTTCAGCCGTACTGCTTCCCACATCATCGCACCACCGCGACATACCGTCTTTGTTGGCAAGAACGTTGCCGATAAAAACCGGTCGCATCTTCCAGTTGCTATTGAACAAGTCGCCCAGTTCGTCGCTGTACACAGCGCGGGTGAACTCTCGCATCCAGGCTGAAAATATCAACGGCTCCGGCCCATCAATAGACATTCTGCCGTCCCAGGATTTAAGTCTGGCGATAGCCATTTTCGCGTCAGGACCCATAGGTGTGACCACCAGCATCTTCGGCAACAGTTCCAGCGCCATCAAGGACGTATCATCAGCATGCATGGCACGGAAGCTGGCAACCGAATGCTGCGCGGACCTTTCCAGCATTTGATCGATACGATCGGCCCGATACGGCAATGTCCAATCCCGGGTAATCAAATAAGGATAGTCGTCAGGAACGATTTTTTGGTTGGCGGTGCGGATCGATGCCCTGGCCGGGTTGTACTCATGAGGCAGGTCTTCAAACGGGATAAATCCGTCCCAGTCATAAGTCGCGTCCCATCCGGGGACCGGCACTGTCCCCTGAAAAATATTGCCGGAATTCCTTATGGGCACACGGGCCGGTGCGTAATATCCGATGTTACCCTCCACATCGGCGTACAACATATTTTGCTGTGGCGCATGGAAGTTACGAATGGCCTGCTTGAAGTCGTCCCAGTTTCCCGCCTGCATCAATCGCAAGGCGGCATCAGAGGAAAGGTCATCGTCGCGCAGGGCGGTCCAGGCAAAGGCCAGAACATGGCCTTCCGGGGTTGTATCCCAGGCCGATTTCAAAACATCGGAAATGATCGGTCCATGCCGCCCTTTGCGAACGGTAATCGTCACCGGATCCTGATCCTTGACCTTGATCGTAACCTCGCGGGTTTCAAATTTTTTCGGCCCGTCGGGCGTCAGGTATTCATTTTCGCCGGTCAGTTTTTCAATAAACAAATCCTGCACATCGGGGCCAGTATTGGTGAAGCCCCAGGCGATTTTCTGATTGCGCCCCAGAATGATGGCCGGGACACCCGGCAGCGTTGCGCCGATGGCGTCAAGCCCTGGCGCCTTCAAATGGGCAAAATACCAGATTGCCGGCGCCGACAAACCCAGATGAGGATCATTCGCCAGAATCGGTTTGCCGGTTTCACTTAAACTGCCGCCAACGACCCAGTTATTAGAGCCCGCCCCGTCAGGAAGGTTGGGGGGGGCAATGGACGCCAACTTTGTCAGGTCCATATTCAAACCGGCGATCATCTGTTTCAGGCTTGCCAGATCAACCGGCGCTTCGCCACGATAGGGCGGCATGAATTCTGCGACCTGTTGTGGTGAAAGATTTTTTTGCAGCATCTGGAATCGAAGCAGCTCATTACCCCAGTTACCGCCTAAATCCCAGGCCATCATTTTCACCCAAACGATTGAATCTGCCGGTTTCCAAGGCTCAGGAGTTGTTCCCAATATCAGGAATTCCGGCGGCAATGCCCCCTGCCAGCCGCTGATTGCGGCGTTGACCCCGGCGGTGTAGGCATCAAGCGCACTACGGGTTTCCGGCGACAGATTGGCTATGGACCGTTCCGCATGGCCATAGACATCAAGTGTCCGCAGGAACTTGTCCGTGCCGATGGTTTTGGCACCAAACAGTTCGGACAATCGCCCCGCACCAATGCGACGGTTCATGTCCATCTGCCACAGGCGATCCTGAACATGCACGAAGCCTAACCCGAACAGGGTATCTGCAAGGCTGTCCCCGGTGATATGAGGCACCCCGTTTTCATCGCGAACAATGGAAACATTGGCGCCCAGGCCATTAACCGCTATTTGCCCGTCAATTTTCGGCTCTGAAGTTTTCAGATACGCGTATCCACCCGCAACAACCACCACCAGAATGGCGATCAACCCAAGGGTCAACTTTTTCAACATGCAACCAATTCCCATTCCCCTGTTATCTCGTGGGAATAGTTTAAAGGAAGATGTCGTTAGCTTGTTATGAAATTTTCAGTCAGACCGGCTCGACGGTCAGAATACAACCCTGATCAAGCTGTATTTCTTCCAAATTGTCACCAGCACCGCCCCTGTCGATAACCAGGAAATCGCATATCTGATTCAATGATATCAACGGATGGTGCCATATTCCCCGATGATAGTTAACGCCCTGATCGCCACTGGCAACAAAGGCGCAAAGATCATCAATGCCGGGTTTTGCGCTGGTTGCTGCGACGACCACCAGATAGGGCCGCCGGTCCAGCGGAATGAAAGCCTGACTGCCCAGGGGGTGCCGCTCCATCATGGAAACCTGATACGGAAAAACACGAGGCTGACCGCGAAATATGTTGATCAGCGGTCGCCCTTCGGCCTCGACAACATCTACCGACGCCAGATCATGAAATCGCTCGGTCGTTCCCTCATTGATCGGGTAACTCTCGGCTCCTTGCGTTTGAATAACGTCCCCAAAGGGCGCGAAGACCTCTCGGGTCAACGGCACGGGCTTCAGTTCCGGTGAATTCATTTTTGGGGTTTCCCGAACGCCCTGAAACGGCTGACGCCGCCATCAGGATGAATGTTCAGACGCACATGGCTGATCGGCCCCAGATCGTTGATGTGTTCGCCTTCGAAGCGATGGATGTGATCGGCGGACATTTTCACCTCATTCAACAAGGGTTCCCAAAACATCGCCTGTGTGATCAGCGATTGATCCGTCCCTTCACTTACAAGCGCCGCCTGAACGGAACACCTGTCGGGGAAATTCCCCTTAAAATGCGCTGTATCAATTTCCAGCGCGCTGATGTCACCCGGCGCCCCCAGAGCAATGATCATCCAGTCATTGCCGGGTTCACGCCGTCGCCGGGTTTCCCAACCGTCGCCCATATCCTTGCCACGGCCTTCGGCCAATATCGCCCAAACATTTCCGTAATGCGCATTGTTGTATGCGACGACCCGACCGCCGTTAGCCAAGGCCGATAATTCCATATCCGCCGTGCTATCCACTGCCGACCAATCCTTGAAGGGTTGGCCATAGACCCGCAAACGCGCCACACCGCCATCAGGCAGAATATTCAGGCGCAGCCAGTTCCACGGCCCACCTTCACTTATTTCTGCGAAATGATGGGCATCTGGGCCAAGACTTACAGGTTCCAGAATTGTCGTCCATTGCGTCGCTTCGTCAGGCTGACTGTCCGACAAGCAGGCCTGTAGCGACGCCGCAGGTGGATAGTTGCCGGTGAAATGGCGGGTATCGATATCAACGCCCTGAATAATCCCGGCGACTCCCAGGCGCACCAAACACCAATCGTTGCCGCCTCCCCGGCGGCGGCGGCTTTCCCAACCATCCATCCATTTGCCGTTGTCATCGAACTTGTCGTCGATGAACACAGGTTCGCTATCTTGCAACATGCGTTCCTTGGCAGCGAAAAAATCATCCGATGTCAGGACCGCTTCACTGCCCAGGCGCGGCGATGCCAGGTTGACAGTTGTTCTGGCAAATTCGGGGATATCGTCTTGGGTATCGGTCATTCATTCACTCCGTTTGGGCGAGCGCGATTAGTCTAAATAAGGCTATGCGATGCACCTGATCCAGTGCCTCACGCATTTCATCCCTGGCATCGTTATCAACACGCCGTTCAAATATTTCAATGATTTCATCTCGCTTGTATCCGGCAACGGCCACGATAAACGGAAAATCGAATTTGGTTTTATAAGCATCATTCAAAGACTGAAATCGGGCAAATTCGTCGGGCGTACATTGATCAAGCCCAGCACCCGCCTGTTCGGAAGTCGATTCCTTGGTCAACTTGCCATCGACTGCCAACTTTCCCGCCAAATCAGGGTGGGCCCGAAGCAGTTCAAGCTGACGCTGGTCGCCTGCCGTTTCAACAACGGCCCGAAAGATCTGGGATAACCCTTCGGCGGTATCATGATCGGCCCTCAGGCCAAGCCCATATGCCTTCGCCGCGATCCAGGGTGAATGTTCATAAACACCACCGTAAACGGCAACCAGTTCGTCTTTTGTCAGCATTGATGGCAAATGAGAGTTGAAGGCATGACGGGTCATGAGGGAGCGCTTTCAAAAGGGTGTTTTTCGCGCCAATGGCGGGCGATGTCTGCCCGACGGCAGATCCACACCTGATCATGGGACAAAACGTAATCGAGGAATTTTTGCAATGCCCTAAACCGCGCCGGGCGACCGGTCAGGCGGCAATGCAAACCAATGGAAAGCATTTTTGGTACCTGTTCACCTTCTTCATACAAGGTATCGAAGGCATCTTTCAGGTAGGCTAAAAATTGATCGCCGTTGTTGAAACCTTGTGGTGTCGCAAAACGCATATCATTGGTGTCCAGCGTGTAGGGCACGATCAGATGCGGCATCTCGACTTGGGTGCTCCAAAACGGCAAGTCATCGGAATAATCATCGGCGTCATACAGGAAACCGCCGTGTGCGGCGACCAGCTTGCGGGTGTTTTCACTGGTCCGACCGGTGTACCAACCTACCGGCGGATGACCGCAAATCCCGGTCAATATATCCATGGCCTGTTCCATGTGTTCGCGTTCTGTGGCTTCGGGCAGGTCATGGTAGTTGATCCACCGAAGCCCGTGACTGGCAATTTCGTGGCCATCGACCAGGGCACGTTCGATCACTTGGGGGTTTCGTTGGGCGGCCATGGCAACAGCGAAAACGGTCAATGGCACATCCCGTTCGCGGAACAGGTCCAGCACCCGCCAGACACCAGCCCGCGATCCGTATTCATAAATCGATTCCATGGACATATGGCGGGCGCCAACAAACGGGGCAGCGCCGACAATTTCCGACAGGAAGGTTTCGGATGCTCCGTCGCCATGTAAAACACAGTTTTCCCCGCCTTCTTCGTAATTCAGCACAAACTGCACGGCAATCCGCGCACCGCCCGGCCAATCGGCACGGGGCGGGCTTTCACCATATCCGGTCAAATCGCGTGGATAATCCATCATCACCCCCAAAATCATTGGAACCGTACCATAATGGGGCATGGGCTCGAAGATTATCAAAAAATAATTGAAGGCAATCACCCAAAACCAGAACACCCTTCAAGATCATCACACGCTAGGATCACGCTTCATGTTATAAAAGACGATGCGCATTGCGGCTGGGGGAAACAGATAAATGGAAATGCTCTTGCATGACTGGGCCAGTTTACTGGTCCGTTGGCTGCATATCATCACGGCCATCGCCTGGATTGGCTCGTCGTTCTTCTTCATGTGGCTGGACAACAGCCTGCGCGCCTATGGCAAATTGCCGGATGGCGTCCACGGTGAAAACTGGTCGGTTCACGGCGGCGGTTTCTATCACATCCAGAAGTACATGGTAACCCCCGACCAGATGCCCAAGGAACTGCATTGGTTCAAATGGGAATCCTACATGACGTGGATTTCCGGCTTTTCCCTCATGGCCATTGTTTATTACTGGGGAGCGGAAAGTTACCTGATCGACCGCTCGGTGCTAGATTTAAGCGCCCCCATGGCGATCTCTATTTCAATCGCGTCACTGGCAATCGGCTGGGTCGTCTATGATTTGCTGTGCAGGTCGCCTTTACGCGACCATACCGGCGCGATGTTCACCGTCCTGTTTGCCTTCATCGTCGCCAGTGCCTATGGCTACGGCCTGGTGTTTTCCGGCCGCGCCGCCTTCCTGCACGTGGGTGCCATGATCGCCACCATGATGTCGGCGAACGTGTTCATGATCATCATCCCCAACCAGAAGAAGGTCGTCGCCGCCCTGAAGGCAGGCGAGACCCCGGACCCGAGCCTCGGCAAAAGTGCCAAACTGCGCTCGACCCATAACAACTATCTGACCCTGCCTGTATTGTTCATGATGATGTCAAACCACTACCCCATGGTGTTCGGGCACGATTGGAACTGGCTGGTTGTCGCCTTCGTATTAGCGCTGGGTGCCGTGATCCGGGATTATTTCAACGCCAGCAATGCCGGCAAGACCGGGGCGGCGCTGCGCTGGCAGTGGCCGAGCGCTGCGGTATTGCTTGTCGCCCTGATCGCCCTGACATCGTGGAAACCGGGCGGGGAAATAGTCGTCGAAGATGAAATCCTGACGCCCGAGGCCTATGCCATTGTCGTCACCCGATGCTTGTCCTGTCATTCAGCCAAACCAACGGATGAAGATTTCACGGAAGCCCCCGGCGGCGTTATGTTCGACACCCCTGCGCAATTGAAAATCCACGCAGCCAAGGTGCTGGCCCAGGCCGTCCTGACCGACGCCATGCCCATTGGCAACAAAACCGGCATCACAGATGTGGAGCGGGCCAGACTGGGCGCCTGGATAAAAACCGGCATGGCGGACGAATAGCCCCATGGCCACCCTGCTGGTCAAAAACGCCGACATTGTTGTCACCATGGATGGCGGGCGGCGAGAAATTTCCGGCGGCGGGCTGTTCGCCAGGGACGGCGTTATCGAAGCGGTCGGCCTGACCGGCGAATTGCCAAAAACAGCCGATGAAGTCCTTGATCTTAAGGGGCATGTGGTTGTTCCGGGGTTGATCAATACGCACCATCATTTTTACCAGAACCTGACCCGCGCCGTACCGGCGGCCCAGGATGCCACCTTGTTTGGCTGGCTTCAGACCCTGTACCCCATCTGGTCCCGTATCGGCCCGGAAGAGGTTCGGGTTTCGGCCCTTGTGGCACTGGCTGAAATGGCGCTCAGTGGGTGTACCTGTTCGTCCGATCACTTGTATATCTTTCCCAACGGCGCACGGCTTGATGATGAAATTGATGCGGCGCACGAAATCGGCGTGCGTCTGCATGCCACCCGCGGCGCCATGAGCATCGGGCAAAGCGATGGAGGCCTGCCGCCCGACAGCCTGGTCGAAAAAGAACCCCATATTCTGGCCGACGCTTTACGTGTCATTCAGGCCCATCATGACCCGAAACCGGGTGCCATGGTCCGGGTTGCCGTTGCGCCGTGTTCGCCCTTCTCGGTCAGCCGGGAATTGATGCGCGATGCGGCCCTGCTGGCACGCGATCAGGGTGTGATGATGCATACGCACCTGGCCGAAAACGATGACGACATCGCCTATTCCCTGGATAAATTCGGCTGCCGCCCCGGCCAGTATGCGGAAGACCTGGGGTGGACAGGCGAAGATGTCTGGCACGCCCACTGCGTCAAACTGAATGAAGGCGAAATCGACCTGTTCGCCAAATCCCATACCGGTGTCGCCCATTGCCCGTGTTCCAACATGCGACTGGGCAGCGGCATCGCCCCCATCCGCGCCATGCGCGACAGCGGTGTTCGGGTCGGGCTGGGTGTTGATGGTTCGGCATCCAATGATTCAGGCCACCTTCTGAACGAGGCACGGCAGGCCATGCTGCTGCAGCGGGTATCCCTGGGCGGCGATGCCATGAGCGCCCGCGAAGCGTTGGAAATCGCAACCCTGGGCGGCGCACAAGTGTTAGGTCGAACCGACCTGGGATCGCTTGAAGTCGGCAAACGGGCCGATTTTGCGGCCTTTGATACCACCGCCATTGATTTTGCCGGTGCCTGGGACAAGGTCGCCGCCCTGGTCCTGACCGGCCCCATGCGGGCCAACCACACAGTCGTCGAAGGACGCTTCGTCGTTCGCGATGGTGTCCTTGCAAGCATCGACCTGGGCGCCACACTGAACAGCCATCAGCGCCTTACGAAGAAACTGATCGAACATAGCTGACAGCACCCTTCGTCAAAAAATTAATGACAATCCCCTGCATTATCGTGATTATCGCGATAATGAATGTTTGTGGGGACAAACCATGCATGCCGTCGATGATTTGACCGTGTTTACCCGGGTGGTGGACTGCCAGGGATTTTCCGCCGCTGGCAAAGAGCTGCGCATGACCACTGCGGTGGTTTCGAGCCGCATTGCCAAGCTGGAACAGCGCCTGGGCGTGCGCCTGCTTAATCGAACAACGCGACAGGCCAGGCCAACGGATGAAGGCCTGATCTATTACGATCATTGCATGAAGGTGCTGGCGGAAAACCAGGAAGTCGAACACCGCCTGGCCGAAATGAAGCGACGACCGGCGGGAGCGCTCAGGGTGTCGGTTCCGGTAACATTGGGTTATAGCCAGATCGTCCCCATGATTCCTGAATTTGTAGATGAAAATCCCGATATCCAGGTCCGTTTGCAGGTTACCGACCGGGTCGTGAATTTGCTGGATGAAGATGTCAACATTGCCATTCGCAAGGGCATTCTACCGGCATCGGGCGACATCATGCGGCGGCTGGCGCCGGACCTGCGGGTGTGTTGCGCGGCCCCTTCCTATATTGAAAAACACGGCGTTCCAAACACGCCCGATGACCTTAAAGGTCACAACTGCCTGTTGCTCAGGTTCCCCGGATCGAAACGCTACACTTGGCAATTTCTGGCCGATGACGGGTCCGTTTCCAACCTGACCATATCTGGAAACATGGACAGTAATTCTTCAGCCGTGCTGATCGATTGGGCGGTGGCAGGCCACGGAATCATCATGAAATCCATTTGGGACATCGCCGAACACTTGAACAGCGGCGCCCTGATGCCCCTTTTGGCCGACAGGTGGCCGCGTGACCTGTCACTTAACGCCCTGATGCCCGCGCGCCCGCAACAACCGGCCAAGACGCGGGCATTTATCGACTACCTGGTCAAAAACATGCGGGACCATCCCATCGGGAAAATGGCCGAAAGTTACGGTTTGTAAAGCGCCTCGATAGCCGATAAATGGGCCGCCTGTTCGTTTGGCGGCAGGAACGAACCGGTGAAGCTGTTACGCGCCAACGTCGCCAATTGCCCATTGTCCAGGTCCAACGCCTGGGCAACGGCAAGATAGTTATCATTCATGTAGCCGCCAAAATAAGCCGGGTCATCGGAATTGACGGTCACGTTGATGCCCAGATCAAGCATGGTGCGGACCGGCGAGCTTTCCATGCGGTCGATCACCTTCAGTTTCAGGTTCGAAAGCGGGCAATTTGTCAGCGTCATGCCCGTATCGATGAGGCGTTGGACCAACGCGGGATCTTCCATGGACCTGTTGCCGTGATCGACCCGGTCGACTTGCAATATATCCAGGGTCCCGTTGACATATTCCGCTGGCCCCTCCTCGCCCGCGTGGGCGCAAAGTTTCAGGCCCATGTCGCGGGCTTGCGCAAAGACACGCGCGAATTTTTCCGGTGGATGACCCAGTTCCGATGAATCAAGACCGACACCGATAAATGCATCCAAATGCGGTTCGGCCTGCTTCAGGGTCGCAAGTGCATCGTCTTCGCTTAAGTGTCGCAGGAAAGATAAAATCAAGAACGAACTGATGCCCAGGGTTTCTTTCCCGTCCGCCAGCGCCCCTTTGATGCCATCGACGACGGTGGCAAACGGTATACCGCGTGCCGTATGACCTTGCGGATCGAAGAAGATTTCAACATGACGCACATTATCCGCCGCCACCCGCTTCAAATAAGCCATGGTCAGGTCGTAATAATCCTGTTCGGTCTGCAGCGCGTTCATGCCCTGATAATATATATCCAGAAAATCCTGCAAGTTTGAAAACTGGTAAGCTGCGCGAACTTCATCAACCGTCGCGAAGGGAAAATCAACCCCGTTACGGCGGGCCAGATCAAACATCAGTTCCGGTTCCAGTGATCCTTCGATATGAAGGTGCAGTTCAGCCTTGGGCAAGGCTTGGATAAAATCGGATTTGTTCATTATTGGGTCTCCTTTTGACCTGTGTAAATCAACCGGCCACCGCTATACGTCGCCGCGATGGCCCGGTCATCGGCCATGATCATTTGTACAAACAAGGCATCCCAAATATCATCACAGCCGGTCATGCGATTGGCGATGATCGGTGTCGATGCAAGATCGATAACCACCATATCGGCCTCAAGGCCCGGGGCCAAATTGCCGATACGGTCGTCAAGGCGCAATGCCTTTGCGCTTCCCGCAGTAGCCAGATAATAAGCTTTTGCGGCGTGCAGGCTATAGCCGCGAAGTTGGGCTATTTCATAAGATGCGCGCAGGGTCGCAAACATCGACAATGACGTACCGCCGGCAATATCCGTGGCCAGGCCGACGCTGACCGGGTCATCACAATCACGCAATCCCTGCATATCGAACAAACCCGATCCGATAAACGTGTTGGATGTGGGGCAATGGGCGATTGCCGAACCGGTTTCGCGCAAGGCTGCGCGTTCACGGTCATTCAGGTGAATGGCATGGCCAAAAACAGCCCCCGGCCCGGTCAGGCCATAACTTTCATAGACGCCGAAATAATCGGACGCTTTTGGAAACAAATCGCCGACCCAGGCAATTTCATCGGCATTCTCCGACAAATGAGTTTGCATCACCGTTTCCGGGAATTCCGCCCACAGGGTTCCTGCGGCACGCAATTGTTCCGGGCTTGAAGTAGGCGCAAAGCGCGGTGTGATGGCATAAACATTTCGCCCCGTCCCGTGCCATTTTTCAATCAGCACCTTGGATTGATCATACCCGCCTTGTGCCGTATCAAGCAGGCCATCCGGCGCATTGCGATCCATCAAAACTTTGCCGCACGCCATGCGCAGGTTCCGCGCCGTGGCGACTTCGAAAAAACCTTCAACGGATTGTGGATGGACCGTTGCATAAACACTGGACGTTGTAATGCCGTTACGGGCGCATTCATCAAAAAACAAGCCCGCCGCCGCTTTCGCGTGGTCCTTGTCGCCGAAGGCGGCTTCGGTAGGGAATGTATATTTTTCCAACCAGTCAAGAAGTTGCGCGCCGTAAGACGCGATGATCGAAATTTGCGAATAATGGGCGTGGCAATCAACGAACCCCGCCATGATCAGGGCATCGCCATGATCTACCACGGGCACGCCGTCAGCGGCTTTCCTGACGTCCCCCGCCGCACCCACGGCCTTGATCAGCCCGTCTTCGACCCACACGGCACCCTTCGTATGATGGTCAACGGCCTGATCGGGGCTGACCCGGAACGGGTCACCCACAAATGACAGGGTTTGCCCCAATAAAACGAAATTATTCATCAATTATCCAGACGCAAAAAAGGCGGTCCGGCACAATTCCCCGGACCGCCTTTCAAGATTTCTTACTTGGGCAAAGAGCCTTCGACGCCTTCGACGTAGAAGCCCATACCGGCAAGGTCGCCGTCGCTGGCCTTTTCACCAGCCTTCAACCAAACAGAACCGTCCTGCTTGTTGATAGGACCGGTGAATGGGAACAGCTTACCAGCGGCGATATCATCACGCGCCTTGCCAGCCATGGCCCGAACATCAGACGGGAT
>Ga0316204_10010134_pt1 | contig 12260 bp, 11 predicted proteins | sample 6monrhotite_MG_2_FD_205661 | JGI IMG/M metagenome (GOLD analysis project Ga0316204, IMG submission 205661) | Microbial mat bacterial communities from mineral coupon in-situ incubated in ocean water Damariscotta River, Maine, United States -... | ecosystem: Environmental > Aquatic > Marine >...
AGGCACTTGAGAACGATAAGCGAGAAGTGCAATGGGCTCTTCAGCAAGCTGAGATGTGGGTTAAACGTTGCCAGAAGCACTGGGCAAAGGGTAAAAGTCCATGTTATTGTGAGAAGTATATAGATAGAGCACCCGAAGGCATCATTAGTAGCTGTGGTAAATAGTCTACATTTGCGCTGAGTAAAATAGTTTCACAGTAATCAGGAGACTCGTATCGTTAATTGATGCGAGTCTTTTTGTTTTTAGTGGGAAATATTTATTTTGTGGTTTCATTAATATAAGTCAATCCTGCCTCGTTATCAGCCGAGGTAAGCTAATTAGGGTATGAAAAACAGGTACTTATGAGTACACGGTAAGATATGACAGATTGCATTATTGTAGGTGGCGGCTTAATCGGCATGTTAAGCGCCCGCGAATTAAAAAAAAATGGTTTAGATGTACTGGTACTGGATAAAGGTGAGCTGGGTAAGGAGTCATCCTGGGCTGGGGGCGGTATTCTGTCTCCCTTGCACCCGTGGCGATATTCAGAAAAGGTTAATGAACTGGCGAATATAGGGCATAAAATCTACCCACAAATTGCCGAAGAGCTTCAACAGGAAAGTGGTGTTGACCCAGAATATGTACGCAGTGGCTTGTTGGTGTTGGGTAGCCAGGAACAACAACTGGCAATTGATTGGGCCGAACGATGGTCTATGAATTTGTCGATCATAGAGGGTGCGGCTGAGTTACAGCGAGTGTGCCCAGGCCTGTCCAGCAACTATTCCACTGGCTTTTACATGCCAGATATCGCACAAATGCGAAACCCTCGGTTAGTAAGATCTGCTCGGGGTAGCCTTGATGCCTTGGGAATAAATTATAGAGAACATGCGCAGGTAACCAGTCTGCTGGTTGAAAATGGGAAGGTCAGGGGTGTTGTAGTTAATGGTGAGGCGCTACATGCAGATAAGGTACTAGTGGCTGGTGGAGCATGGAGTGCAGAGCTACTTAAACCCTTCCTGAATACTCCAGATATAGCACCTGTAAAAGGCCAGATGATTTTGTTTAAGGGCAATAAAAACCAGCTTGAACGAATGTTGCTGGTAGAAAATCGCTACCTTATACCGCGTAAGGATGGTCGTATTCTCTGTGGTAGCACATTAGAGCATACAGGGTTTGAGAAGCAGGTTAGTGCACAGGTTAAAGCTGAGCTAATGCAAAACGCGGTAGAAATTTTTCCTGAATTGGCGAGTCTGGAAGTAGAGCATCACTGGGCAGGCCTAAGGCCCGGTAGTCCAAATGGCGACCCATATATAGGTCAGCAAAAAGACATTGAGGGCTTGTATATCAATGCCGGGCACTATCGAAATGGTGTGATTCTGGGTATTGGAAGTGCCAAACGCATTGCGGAACTCATCATCAATAATTAGGCCTTCTTTTGGCTTCAAGGCAGGGACATAGCGGCGTTCTTACCGCTCATCCTGTCCGTTTATCAGGCATAACTCTTACTCCATCACTATAACGATGACATTGAAAATGGAATGGTCTTAAATAACATCATGAAAAAAATTACACAAAGCGGATTTACTCTACTCGAACTTATGGTTGTTATCGCCATGATGGGTGTATTGATGGCGGTAGGTATTCCTTCATTCAGGGCGATGCTTATTACCAACGAGGTGGCTGATACTACTAATGAATTAATGCTGTCACTCAGAAAGGCCAGAGCAGAAGCCATTTCATCGGGTCGAAAAACTATTGTATGCAGCAGTACAGATGGACAGACGTGTAGTGGCGCGGCGGGGAACTGGAATCAAGGCTGGTTAGTAATGGTCGATCGCAATATAGACGGGAATTATCTTATAGCCAATGATGAGCTGCTGTGGGTACACGAATTAAAATCTAATACTACGATTACTATTACGCCCAGCCCAACAACAGCTACGGCAGGCGTAACAAATGATTTTACGCATACGGTGACGTTTTCATATACAGGTGAGTTACATGATGGCCGGCCTGGAGAGTTTCATTTGTGCAGTGGGGCCGGAGGCAGCGGTTTTCCACGTAGAGAAATTAGCGTAAGTGTAGGCGGCGAGGCCAGCCTGTTTAAAAATAATACTCCAGCGACGAACTGCTAATGAAAAAATTGAAAAAAAATCAGGGTTTCACACTTATCGAAGTCATGGTGGCTTTGTTTATATTGACTGTCGGCATGATGGGCTCTACAGCCATGATGTTGCGCTCGCAGCAGCAAGCGGAAGAAACGAGTATTGAAACAACAGTAGCTCAACGAGCATGGAATATTGCAGAACTGCTTAGAGCAAGTATCAGCAATGTCAGCTCAACCTCGGGTGAAGCGATTATATTCCCAATTACGGTATCACCTGGAGGTACAGCTCCTTCTTGTATTTCTACAGGATGCAGCGGTGCAGACATGAACGACTTAACAGCCTTTCTTATAGGTATGGAGCTGGAGACGTTTTTACCTGAAGAAAGCCCTGAGGCCAAGATTAGTCAATTAGCGGGAGATGCGACAGATCCCGTTTTAAGGGTAGATGTCTCCTGGAATAAACTAGTTGCCGACGGCAGTGAAGCAACTCAAACTTATACACTGATTTTTCAGCCATAAAGATTATTTAAAAAGCATATCACTATGAATGTTAATCGACCTCAAAAAATTATGTTTATAAAACGTCACAGCGGTTACTCAATGCTGGAACTACTGGTGGCAATGACTATAGGTATTCTGGTCTTATCCTCTGCAGTTTCTATGCAGGTGTCTAATCGAGATGGTTTTAAAAGCACAACAGCGCAACTACATATGAAAACTAATGCTAAGTTAGCGACGGAATTTATCGGCCGAAGTCTCCGTGGAGTAGGTGCAATAGGTTGTAGAACAGGTGAAGGTTTGTTGGGTGGTGATGGTGATAATACGGACACTTCTGCATATATCATAGCGCTTAACGATTCAACATTGCCCCGTGCAGACTTTAATCCAGGCCATGAAGTTTTGGGTTATCAAGCGAGTGGTACAGGCTGGACACCAACACCAGATGCCAGTTTGAACTTAACAAATATGCAAGCTGGTTCTGATGCACTTACATTACGCGGCACTATAGGCGAAGCCTATGTATTGGCACCAAGAACAGATGGCGATGCGGCTTACTTTTTAGATATACCGAGTGGCACCGATGTACGTTTGGCAGAAAATAATTTTGCTGTAGCTGCCACATGTGCAGCAGCTGAAGTTTTTCATGTCACTTCGACAGATGCTTTAATTGATGCAGGAACAGTCGGTCGAGCAGGCAGTGCAGATGCAGATGGCAATAGAGTCGGAACCTTTGAAGAAGGAAAATCTATAGATACAGATGTTTTTGGTGAATTGATGCGTATGGCCACAGTCACCTATTACATTGGCCAAAACGCTGCGGGAATACCTACGCTTTATCGAAATATCGATGGTGTCTCGAGTCCTTTAATTGAAGGTGTTGAGAAAATGAAGCTGGATTATGGTGTTGAGGATGATGAAAACGGCGCACGAAATGTTGCTGCAATGTATCTGTCAGCATCTCAAATTCAGGCAACCTGTAATGATCCAATGTCCGTTCCTGTTTCAGCAGGTTGCTTATGGCCAGATGTAGTGAGTGTACGTGTAAGTTTGATTATGCGATCTAAAGAATCGGTATTTGGAAAAAATATTGCAAAAACTTATACCTTGCCTGGCACAGATCAATTAGATTTTGATGCGAATGATCAATATGCCCGTTCAATCTATTCAACAACCTTTACCTTGCGTAATCGCGTAATTGGCGACCGTACAAATAAGGGATAAATAATGAGTTATATAAAGCAACAGAGTTTGCCATCAAAACAAACAGGTGCTGTATTAATAACATCGATTGTTTTGTTAATTATTTTCACCATGTTGGGTGTGGCGACAATGCGCACAAACATTACGGATATTACCGTTCAAGATGGTATTAAAAATAGAAATAATGCGTTTCAGTGTGCAGAAGCCGCTCTGCGCTCAGGTGAAACCTGGTTAGGTGATTTGAGTGGGCCTGCGTATGCGGTCGAATCCAATCCATCGCAAGGTAATAGTGAAGTTTGGGAAGCTAACTTAACAGCTATACGAAACCCATCTTTACAGTTGGATGGTTTATGGGCTGATGATACTAAGACGTGGTCTTATGGTACTGATCTAATGAACGCAAATGCGAGCATTGGTTGCAAAACAGATCCACGTTATTTCATTGAAGCATTGGGCGCAGTGTCTTCGGCGAGTGACAGTTTAGATTATGAAAGCATGGCGAAAGGGAAAAGCGCGATGTATCGAGTGACTTCATACAGTACAGGAATGGATGACAGTGCAACGGTTGTTTTACAAACCACGTACTTACAACCGATTAATTAATATGAATTTTAAGATCAGTATATTGTATAGAAAAATGCATCCCCTGGATGGAGTAAAGTTATGATAATCGGAATTTTTAAAAAAACGTTTAAAGTTGTGCAAGGTAGCGCTTTATCCGGCATTGTATTTTTCTCATCGGCTATGCCCGCAAATGCAGCAACACTGAGCATGGCGAACACGCCGCTCTTTTTAGGTGCTGCAGTGCAGCCTAATGTGTTTTTTGTAAGTGATGATTCCGGTTCAATGGACTGGGAATTTATGACGCCAGCCTACTGGCGCTGGTTTAATTATGATCCTGATCCATTGCGTCAGGGTAGCTTCTTAAATGGCACAACATGGTCTCGTTTCACCGCGGGTACATTTTCATCAGCAGATTTTTCAGGTACTGATAATCTTAATGGTGGTTATGCATATATTTATAATAATACTGACAGCGTTTACGGTAGTTCTACTGACGGGTCATCATGTACTTGGGGTGATATCTATGGTCGTGTAGAGGTGTGTGATGATAGTAATGATCATCCATTTGATGTTGATTGGCGCGGACGTTCAAATGCTTTAAATAAAATTTTCTTCAATCCCAATATTGATTATCAACCATGGGATGGTCCCTGTGATACGTCGGGTAATCCCTGTGAGAATGCCGAGTTTACCGCTGCGCGATCAGATCCGTATTCCACACAAGATGGATATGATTTAATAAGAAATTTAGCTACTGATGGTGATGCGGCTGGCGGCGCTTTTGTCTACGAAGTTTGGATAGATGATTCAGGTTACGCTGATGCAATTCCAATGCGCGGAGATCGCTTTAATGAAACGGGGCACGCACAAACCGCATTTACTCCGGTTATAGCCGCAGGTGTTATTACCTCTGACCTTCCAAATGAAGAAGTAGATTTATGGGACTCGCACGTTAAATTCACTGTAACGAATGCTGAAATAAATGTTCAGCTAATTGAATATAACCCAGTACCTTCTGGCGTATCACGTGGTTTAAATGAAACAGTGAGAGTAGACACAGATATCTCTAATTCATCGTGTTACAACGTATTAGGCAATGCGGCAATGGTTAAAGGTATTCGTGACCAAATGCTGATAGACCCTGCTAATGCGGCAAGCTATATACATGGAGTAAATGCAGAGGGTTGTCGAACAATTGCTGAAGCGCGTCAGAATGCAGCTAACTGGTATCAGTATTATCGTCGTCGTGCTTTCCCGGTAAAAAATGCCATCGCCGAAGTGATCGATGCACAACCAAACTTCCGTTTTGGTATGACGGTACTTAATTATGCCAATAGGTTGTTTACCGAAGTGCCTGATGTGTCGGTGACAAATTACAGTTCACACAATACTTCCATAAAACAAAAATACTTTGCATATGACCAGCCGGGAGCAGGTACGCCGCTCCGTAATGCCTTGTACCGTGCGGGGCAATATTATGATGACACATTAAGCTTTCCATATAATACGGATGATCCGATTCTTTATTCGTGTCAGAAAAACTTTACGGTTCTATTTACCGATGGTTACTGGAATTCATCATTTTCATACAGTGTTGGCGATAATGATGGTGATGGTGAAAGTAATACCGTTGCCGATATAGCGCACCATTATTATATGGATGTAGATTTGAGTCCGTTAGAAAATAACGTTAAACCGGATTTGCCTCTGGAAAGCGATTTACCGGTTGTGGTGTTAAATCCAGCTGAATCCGATGAGGAAACAACGCACCAGCACATGGTGACCTTTACCGTAGCATTTGGTGTAAGCGGTAATTTAACTGATGGTGATGATGACAAGAAGCCAGACCTGGATGCGGATGGTGATGCATGGCCAGGAGGGGAACCTACAAAGGATGGAGATTGGGGTGATGCCTTTAATTCGAACCGGGAAAAAATAGATGACTTATGGCATGCAGCATATAACAGTGCGGGTGTGTATGCTTCTGCTTCTACACCTACTGAAGTATCTGAGCGATTAATTGAAGCAATTTCTGCTATTGCAGCAAGGGTAGGTTCGGCATCTGCGGTGGCATTGAATTCAGGTACGCTAAATGCCAATAGCCGTTTATACCAGGCGCGATTTAATTCAAATGGCTGGGCAGGTGATTTATTTTCAAGGCCTTTACAGGATGGTCCAATAGATAAAACAGGACCTGCGGGAGTGCCTGATGGAGTTGATGATTCGCCAGCTGTGTGTAATGCATATCCAACGGTTGGAGAGTTATGCGATGTGGAGTGGAGCGCTGCGGCTGAGCTGGCAACCATGGCTCATACAAGTAGAAAGATTTTCACCCTAGAAGATGACACCTACACAACGGTTGCTTTCAAAGACTTAAGTGACCTGGGTGCTAATCAGCAAGTTGCAATAAAAACGGATCCAGACACGGCAAACGTGGGTGCAGATAGTGATGGTCAGGATCGCATTGATTATATACGAGGAGACCACTCTAAAGAGGCTGATCAGTCCGGTGGTAGCTTCAGAATTCGTTTAGATGTTATGGATTATGAAAATACAGCGAGCATAGGTGCAAAGTCTGTACTGGGCGATATTATCAGTTCTGCCCCAGCTTATGTGGGCGCGCCGAACTTCTTCTATCCAAATACAATTGAGGCTAAAAAGTATACCGAATATAAACTGGCACAGAGAGATCGCAAAGGCGTAGTCTATGTAGGTGCTAATGACGGTATGCTACATGCATTTGATGCAACAACCGGCGCTGAAAAATTTGCTTATGTACCAAGCGTATTGGTAAATAAATTAAACCTGCTCACCTCTATTCGTTATAACAGTGGGCATACTTATTTTATGGATGGATCGCCTACTGTCTTTGATGCATACGATGGAGACTGGAATACCATACTAGCTTCATCTTCAGGTGCTGGTGCGCAGCTGGTATTTGGTTTAAATATTACCGATCCTAATGCGACAAATCTGGCATCTGCTTTATCGCCATGGGAGTTTACAGATAACCCTCGTTCAGATGCGGGTGGCACCTATGGAGATGAAGACCTGGGGTACACCATTGGTGATGTAAGATTTGGCAAAATGAATAATGGTGAATGGGCGGTTATATTTGGTAATGGATATAACAATACATTTGCGGATGGCAATGTAAGTACAACAGGTAATGGTGCTATTTACGTTGTAAATGCTTTTACCGGTGCACTAATTAAAAAGTTTGATACACAAGTTGGTATGACTGAAGACCCAACGGGTGGTAGCCGCCCTAATGGTGTAGCTACTGTTACACCAGTTGATACAGATGGTGACTTTAAGATTGATGCTTTATATGCTGGAGACTTATTTGGTAATACATGGAAAGTGGATGTAAAGAATTCCAATGAATCAAATTGGAAATTTGCATATGAGTCGTCTGGTAAGCCTGCGCCATTCTTTATTGCAAAAGATGCTGATGGTGTAGAGCAGCCTATTACATCAGCGTTAACCATTAAGCGTCACCCGATAGAGCGGGACCAGACATTGGTGTTGTTTGGTACTGGTAAGTATTTTGAAGTGGGTGATAGTGCAAGTGCTGGGGCAGCAACCCAAATCCAATCTTTTTATGGCATATGGGATAACAATAAGTCTGCTGAAATTAATCCAGCCAGAAGCAAATTGCTAGAACAGGAAATAATAGCATTAGAAAATGTAACGGGTACGGATGGCGTTAAAAGAGAGTTCCGTGTTACGTCAAGTGAGAAAGATGATCTTGCATATAAAATTGACTGGACAACCGATAGGGGTTGGTACATCGATCTAAGGTTCGGTACTGAATATGGAGAGCGTGTTGTGGTAAATCCACTTATAAGAAATAACCGAATCATTTTCGTAACACAAACACCTGATGAGGATCCATGTAGTGCAGGTGGTACTAGTTGGATTATGGAAATAAATGCCAATGATGGTAATCGCTTAGACATCCCTCCGTTTGATGTGAATGGTGATGGTTATATTGATGATAATGATGTGGTGTCGTATTTAGGTAAGGATACAATTACGTCTGGCGTAAGGTCTAAGCAAGGTATTGTTGCTCAGCCTGGTATTCTGAATAATAACAAAGGTGATGCAAGTGAGTTTAAGTACTTCAGTGGAACCAAAGGTGGAATTGATGTGGTTACTGAGTCTGCGAATGCAGAGTTTAGAAAGCGTCAATCATGGCGACAACTGAGATAAGGTGTAAGTAATGAATATTATAAAGAAAGTCGGTTTATTAATTGCACTATTAGTTGCTTCTAGTGTTTACAGTCAGCTGGTTTATTCAGAAACAGGTTTAAGAAGCTTTGATGGAATGAGCAAATCGATTACGATGATCGATCATAAAAAAAATATAATTAAACTCGCGGATAGAGAGTTTATATATGATCAAAATACGCTGATTGTGAATTATAGGGGTGAGAAGGTGACTGAAGAAGCCTTGAAAAAAGGTGATCTTGTAAATATCAGGTTGAACACTAAGCAACGTTACATTAGTCGTCCAGTATTAAGATTGATTCAGATTGAGTCTGGTGATTGAAAAATTCAGTGAGAATTATTATGAGAAAACAGTCAGGTTTTACATTGATCGAGTTAATGATTGTAGTTGCAATCGTTGGCGTATTAACCGCAGTCGCTATAATTTCGTATGAGAGTTTTACGGCAAAAACTGAGCGTAACATAGATTGTGTGCAGACTTTACCAGAGATGGCACGTGATCAGGAAAACTACAAGAAGATCAATCGTGTATATGCAGATACGTTTGCCAAGTTAAATACCGTTGCTCGAGTCGGAGTGACGTGGGCCGCTACGCCTGCATATTCTACGAATACGCATACGTATACGTTAACAACAGCAAATTCAAATAAAACATTCTTATTGACCTGTACACCAACTAAAGTTACTGCTGGGCTTGATGCTTCAGATTGTGGTGCCTTAACTTACGATAACTTTGGTCGTAAAGGTGGCGTTGGAGCATCAGGTGATCCGGCAGCATTCCCTGGTGGAAAACTTGTAGAAATTTGCTGGCGTTAGAAGTGAAATTAAAAAAATGATGTTTTCTACCTGAGCTCTTTAGGTAGCTGAAATACAATGTTTTCTTTGGGGCCGCTGTCATTGGGCAGTTCGGCTCCAAACCATTCCTGAATTTTTGAGATAACTTCTTCAACCAGTAATTCTGGTGCTGAAGCACCTGCGCTTACACCAATATTTTTTGTGCCATCAAACCATTTTTTATCTAGTTCATTTGCGTTATCAACTAAATAGGCAGTAACATTATTTTTAGAGGCCAGTTCTTTTAGGCGATTAGAATTAGAGCTATTAGGAGACCCAACAACAATAATAATATCGCATGATTCTGAAAGTGTATTAATGGCATCCTGTCGATTTTGTGTGGCATAGCATATATCGTCTTTTCGAGGTCCCTGAATTTGAGGGTACTTAATGCGCAGTGCATCGATGACTTCCTGTGTGTCATCAACGGATAAAGTTGTTTGAGTAACGTAGGCTAGATCGGTGTTATCTTTTACATCCAAGGATTCAACATCCTTAACGTCTTCTACCAGTAGCATTTGTGCATTGCTGTTTTCAAACTGACCCATGGTGCCATCAACTTCTGGATGACCAGCATGACCAATTAAAATTACATTGGTGTTGTTTTTTGCATAGCGCGCAACTTCTAAGTGAACCTTGGTTACTAATGGGCAGGTTGCATCAAATATTTTAAACTGGCGATCTTTTGCCTCTTTTTGGATGGCTTGAGAAACACCGTGAGCACTAAAAATAACAGTCGCATCATCGGGGATCTCGCTGAGTTCTTCAACAAATACCGCACCCTTCTGTTTTAAATCGTTTACCACAAACGTGTTATGTACTACTTCATGACGTACATAAATAGGTGCGCCAAAGATATCTAAAGCACGTTCGACTATTTCAATGGCACGATCAACGCCAGCACAAAATCCACGGGGGTTTGCAAGTTGTATTTTCATAAGGCTAAAGTATGTCGGTTATCTTTGCAGTAAAGTGAATAGTTCGACCCGCCAGCGGGTGACTGAAGTCTACTTCCACTTCATCGTTGTTGATTGCAAGTATGGTGCCGAGGATTTCACTATCATCCGGGCCATCAAAGGCAATTACCTGGTTGATTTCTGGTGGCATGTCTTTTGGGAAATCACTGGTCGGCATTGAGTGAATATTGTTCTCATCAGGCAAGCCAAATGCCAGTTCCGGACTTAAGGTAACAGAAACGGTTTCATCAATTGTTTTGCCAATTAGAGCGTCTTCCATGCCCATGGTCAGACTGCCATCACCGATTTTAAATTCGAATGGTTCATCATCAAAATTAGATTCAACTTCGGTGCCATCTTCCAGCTCCATTTTAAAAAGCAGCATAAGCGAGCTGTCTGTATCAACTGTCTTCATGTGGGTTCTTTAATGTGTCTATGATTAATAAAATAGCGCCAACAAAAATTGCTGAATCAGCGATATTAAATGCAGGCCAATGATGGTTGTTATAGTAGACATCGAGAAAATCGATTACATAACCATAGATGGCACGATCGATTAAGTTTCCAATAGCACCGCCTAGAATTAATGCCAGTGATATATATTGTAAAACTTGATGTGTCTTTAACTTACGTAACCAGCTATATATAAAAATACTTACGGCACTGGTTAGACATAAAAAGAACCAACGCTGCCAACCGCCTGCATCTGCCAGGAAGCTAAACGCTGCACCCTTGTTGTACATTAGGGTGAAGTTGAATAGCGGCATAACAGCAACGGGTTGGTGGTATTGCAAGAAATGGTCGGCCAGTACTTTTGAGGCCTGATCGAGTATTATTATTAATACTGTAATCCAGCCCCAATGTTTAATGCTAATAATAGTTTCGGCCTCTTTGTTAGGCATGGTGTCTTGTTTCGCCTTCGCCATCAACATTATCAATACAGCGACCACATAGTTCCGGATGTTTGCTATGCGTACCTACATCCTCACGTAAGTGCCAGCAGCGGCTACATTTTTGATGTGATGACTTTTCTACGCTTATACTAATATTTTCACCGCTTTCTAGAGCATGTGTTTCGCAAGATTCAGGCGCTTCTTCAATGGGGTGAACCGTTGCATAAGATGTAATAAGAACAAAACGCAGCTCATCTTCTAGTGAGGAAAGCGCTTTGAAACTCTTTTCACCACAATAGAGTCTTACTTCGGCATCAAGAGATGAGCCAATCATTCCATCTTTACGGATTTGTTCCAATTGCTTGCTTACAAAAGTGCGTGTTTCATGAATGAGCGCCCAAAAATCAAAGTTCATGGTCTCTTGTTCGTCTAAATCAAATAGCTGATCGTACCATGTTTCAAGTAACACGGAGTCGCCATGTTCTCCTGGGATAGCCTGCCAGATTTCATCAGCGGTAAAGCTTAAGATAGGTGCTAACCAGCGCGTCATTGCTTCTACGATATGAAATATTGCTGTTTGTGCCGAACGACGAGCAATACTGTCTTTATGTGTGGTGTATTGACGATCCTTGATAACATCAAGATAGAAGCTACCCATATCTACAGCGCAAAAGTTATGCAGTTTCTGATAGATAACGTGGAAGTTGTATTCCTTGTAAGCATCAATAATGTCGTTTTGCAGGTGCAATGTTTTTGCAACGGCCCAGCGATCAAGTGCTAACATGTCTTTTTCTGCAAGCATATCGTTTGCAGGATTGAAGCCATTTAAATTAGCTAATAGAAATCTTGAAGTATTTCGGATGCGACGATATGAATCAGATGTGCGTTTAAGTATTTCGTCAGAAACACTCATCTCGGCACTATAGTCTACAGATGCAACCCAAAGACGCAAAATGTCAGCACCTAAAGTGTTAAATATTTTTTGTGGTTGCA
>Ga0316204_10010135_pt1 | contig 12260 bp, 4 predicted proteins | sample 6monrhotite_MG_2_FD_205661 | JGI IMG/M metagenome (GOLD analysis project Ga0316204, IMG submission 205661) | Microbial mat bacterial communities from mineral coupon in-situ incubated in ocean water Damariscotta River, Maine, United States -... | ecosystem: Environmental > Aquatic > Marine >...
ATTATACCTTTAGTAATTTAAGTCCTGGAATTTACACCATAAATGTATCCACTGAAGATGGCTGTGTTTATACTGGCGATATAGAAATTATTGACCCTCCGTTATTAACAGTGACCGCAGCACTTACAAAACCATTAACTTGTACAGATGGAGAAATAACAGTATATCCAGTAGGTGGAACTGCACCATATTTCTATTTTGTTAATAGTACAACGGTATTCCAAACAACACCAATAATTACAGTTTCAACACCTGGGATTTATAATATTACAGTTGTAGATTCTAATAACTGTACGGCAGACACGACAATAACAGTTGACGTTGCTCCAGCTCCAGATTTCAATATTACTACAACAGATATTTTATGTTCAGATGCTGGTAATGTTGGAGGAATTAGCATTAACGTCACTAGCCCTAACGGAAATACTTTAGAATACAGTATTGACGGTGGCACAACATTCTTTAATTCACCTGTTTTTACTGGACTAGCAGCTGGGAATTATGATGTAGTTGTCCAATACACTTTAGCGACTGATGTATGTATAACTACTCCACAAACAGTAACCATTAACACTGCTGATGCAATCAATGGCACTGCAACACTAACAACGCAATACACCTGTACTACTGATGGAGTTATAACTGTTTCTGGTGTTACTGGAGGAACACCTCCTTATATGTACAGCATAGATGGATTTACTTTTCAATTAGGAAATACTTTTACAGGATTAACAGCAGGAACTTATAATATAACTATACAAGATGACAACAACTGTACGTTTATAGCTGCGCCTGTAACGATTGATGTATTAAATCCACCAACCGATTTAACTTTTAGTAATACACCTTTAAGTTGTCCGTCAATTACTTCTGATGTCACAATAACAGGAACTACAGGTGGAACAGCTCCATTACAATATCAAATTATTGCTCCAGCAGTATTAGCAACTCCTTACCAAACATCAACTATTTTCCCAGGACTTGTTCCAGGAACTTATACGTTTCAAGTAAGAGATGCTAACGATTGTACGTATAGCGAATCATATACCATTGCGCCACTACCTCCAACGACAGTGAGTACAGTTCTAACAAAAGATTTAGATTGTTCAGCCTCTCCTGATGCTATTATAACAGGAACAATTACTGGAGGAACTGCACCATTTACTTATGCAGTATCTATAAACGGAGGTGCTTATACTTCCTTAGGTGCAACAGGATCTCCATTTACTTACGCTGCTTCTACTGATGGAACATATCAGTTTCAAATCACTGATGCTAATGGTTGTATTTCAGAATCAGGTGTACAAACGGTAGATGCTATTTCATTACCTGAAATAAGTTCAGTGACATCTACATCAAATTTATGTAATGGCGATTTAAACGGTTCTATTCAAGTAACTATTAATCCAAGTGTTGGAACTGCTCCATTTACTATTAATGTTTATAATACTACTACTAGCACTGATTACGGAACTCAAACAAGTGGTTTACCTGCTGGCGATTATACAATTACATTAACAGATTCAAAATTTTGTACTGACACTGAAACTATTACCATAACCGAACCCGATCCAATTTTAGTAACTTATCATACTGTAGATATTACCTGTAGTCCAAGTGGTGTTTCACAAGGATCTATCATAATTGATGGTGTAACTGGAGGAACAGCTCCTTACAACTATTTTGTTACAGGAACTAATGGCTATTCAGCATCCGAGCTTAATGCCTCTGGTACAACATCTACAACGTTTGATGTAGTTGATTTTGGGTTATATCAAATCAATGTAGTCGATACCAATGGTTGTTCTGTATTAATTCAAGATGTCTTAGTAGCTTCACCACCAGATGATTTAGACATTTCTATAACATCAACGGTTGATTGCGCTTTAGGTGGAGAAGCCGTAGTGAGTATTGGCACAACATTAATTAGTTCTGGTCCTTTCTATTTTGATATTTACAGAGGCGTTATTCCAGCAGCTCCACCAGGAGGAACTTGGGTTACTAATGGAACTTCGTCTTATACATTTACTGGTTTATTAACTGGAGTTACTTATACATTTATTGTTTATGATGCCTCTACTGGTTGTAGTTATTTTGAAACAGCCACAACATCAATTCCAACTAATTCAACATTAACAGCTGATGCTTTAACAGCAAATAATATTACCTGTGTTGGTAGTGCGGATGGCAACGTATCGTTTACTATAAATAGTGTTTATGGTGTGCCTGTAAATGTTGATTATGAAATATATGATTCGTTATCAACCTTACCAATCATTCCTGGCGTTTCTGGTTCTGGTATAGTTCCAGCTGGAGGGTCGTTAGCTATAAACAATTTAGGTTCTCTACCATTTGGGAATTATTTTGTATTGATTACAGAAACTACTGGACCAAATGCTGGATGTAGCGTGGTTACTGTTCCTTTTAATATCACTGAATCTGCTTTTGACTTAAATATCACAGCAACGGTTGATAAAAACGCAAACTGTAACCCAAATTCAGGTGTTATTAGTGCCATAGCAACAGATGGAACTGCTCCTTATTTGTATCAATTAACTACCTCAGCAACTCCACCATTGGCAACAGACCCTTCTTGGGCATCTACCAATGTATTTAATGTTGATGCTAATAGCTATTATGTACATGTTATAGATGCTTATGGTTGTATTAGAACAACGCCTGTAATTGTATTGCCAAATGACCCTGAACCAGTAATAGCTGCATCAGTTAGTAATCAATGTACGGTTACCGATGGAAATTTTGAAATAGATGTGACGTTAACAACCGCTGGAACAGCACCATATAGCTATAGTATAGATGGTGGTGCATTCCAAACGCTAACTGCTCCATTTACAATATCTAATTTAGCCTCAGGAACGCATACATTAGAAGTTCAAGATGCTAATGGTTGTGGAAATTTAGTATCGGTAGATATTGAAGCTCCATTAGAAATAATTCCAGATATTACAACAATCCCTTCTTGTAATAATGATGATGGGCAAATAACCATTACAGGTTCTGGAGGAAGCGGAAACTATAATTATGCTATAAGTCCAAATCCTGCATCAATTACCTTAGCTGGCAATGTGTTTTCTGGTGTACCATCAGGAACATATACTGTTACTATGACTGATACAGTAACATTATGTACTGAAGCTGTTGAAATAGTCGTGCCAGAAGCAACATTACCAACCTTAACTACAACACCAACAGCGGTTACTTGCTTTGGAGATAATACAGGTTCTTTTGAACTAAATGTAAGCGGCTATTCAGGTGCTTATAGCTATGAAGTGTTTGATAGCACAAGTACTTCAGTTTTTGGAGTTGTTTCAGCGAATACGTCAACTAACCCAGAAATAGTAACAGGATTAATCGCAGGAACTTATACGGTTGTAATAACTGAAACTGCAAGTCCGTTTTGTTCGAACACAACTGATGTCATTATTTCATCACCAGCAGACGCTTTAACTGTGGTTGCAACGGAAACATCAAACGTAACCTGTGATGATGATAGTGGTACCATAACAGCAATTGCTAGTAGTGGTTGGGGAACTTATGAATATGAATTAACTGGAGCAGCCACAGTTACTTACTCACCAAATGGAACGTTTACAAACTTATCAGCTGGTACTTACACAGTAAATGTTAGAGACGCTGGAGGATGTATAGCATCAGATACTATAACACTAGACATTCCACCACCAATTACTTCAACAGTAACAGCAAGTACAACGCTATTGTCTTGTTTTGGAGATGATACTGCAACAATAACTGCAAATGCCACAACTGGTGGTCAAGGTGCAAACTATACATATACATTAAATATGTTGTCGCCTACAGTAAGTACGTCTGGTCCGCAGTCATCGAATATGTTCGGTAACCTAGGCGCTGGAACTTATCAAGTAGTCGTAACTGATGGTTATAATTGTGAGTTTATTTCAGCAGATATTACTATTAATGAGCCAACTCAAGTACAAGCTAGTTTAGTAGCAGCTACTACTCCAACTTGTACAGTTGATGCGACGCTTACTTTAAGTGCTTCAGGAGGGACTGGAACATACACTTATAGCAATGACAATAGTTTTTCTACTATTTTAGGGTCTTTTGCATCATCAACTACATTTTCTGTAACATCAGGAACATATCAATATTACGTTAGAGATGCTAATGGATGTATTTCTTCTGTATCAAACGAAATAACAATTGATCCACTTCCAACATTGGATGTTAACTTAGAAGCCACAGATATCTTTATTAATTGCGTTGGAGATAATACTGGTGTTATTGTAGCGAATGCTGAAGGTGGATTAGGAAGCTACGTTTACACCTTACAAGATGGATCAGGAAACGATATTTTACCTGCTCCAACACAAAATAGTCCAGGAGTGTTTACTGATCTTCCAGCAGGAACCTATCAAGTAGAAGTAGAAAGTGGTGATTGTTTATCAACATCAGACATCATAAATATTACTGAACCATTGTCACCTTTAGTTGCTAATTATACTGTAACTAATATCACTTGTAGTGGCAGTAATAATGGGATGGTTGAGATTACAGCTTCTGGTGGAACTGGAATTATTAAATATGCCATTTCTCCACAATTAAATCAATTTTTTGAGTCTCCAATATTTGAAGATCTTGCTCCAGGAACTTATCAAGCTATTGCTCAAGATGAACTTGGCTGCTTTGTGACTATTGATTTTACAATAAACGATCCAATTCCTGTATCACTTACTATTGTTGGAGGCTCTATACTTCCCGAAATTTGTGATGGTGATTTAGATGGTGAGTTTAGTGTCGATATCTCTGGAGGTAATTTACCATACAGCGTTAGTTTAGATGATATAAATGGTACTTATACAACAGGTGGTCCAACTCAAACACAATTTGATTTTATAGGATTAGCTGGAGGCGATCACATTGTTTATGTACGTGATGCACTTGGCTGTGAGTCGGAATGGAATATTTCATTCCCTGAATCCGTATTAATAGACCCTCAAGTTGAGGTAGAATTTGGTTGTGTGAATAATGCTCCTTCAAATATTGTAACAGTCACTGTTGATGATAGTATCACCAATCTTTCAGATTTAGACTATTCATTAAATGGTGGTCCATATCAAGCTAGCAATGTGTTTGTTGATGTACCAGCAGGAACAGGACATTATATTGATGTAAGACATACAAACGGTTGTATACAAAGAACCGAACTTTTTGATATTCCTGATTTTGATCCTTTAGTATTAACATTACAAGAAGGTGAAATAAATCAAATTGTAGCCATCACTTCAGGTGGTTCAGAACCTTATCGATATACATTGAATGGAGAGGATTATGGAAATACTGATACATTTATTATTTATGAAACAGGTACTTACACCGTCACTGTAACTGATGCAAATGGTTGTGTAGCTACTGCCATAATTGAGATGACCTATGTAGATGTTTGTATACCAAATTACTTTACGCCTAATGGCGATGGTGTTCAAGATGATTGGGGGCCAGGTTGTACAGCTCAATATCCAAATCTAACATTCGATATTTTCGATAGGTACGGTCGTGTAATAGCTACGCTTAACCAAGGTGACAAATGGGATGGTAAATATAATGGCAATGAACTCCCAACTGGAGATTACTGGTATGTAGTGAAATTAAACGATACGAATGATAATCGTCATTTTGTTGGTCATTTCACTTTGTATCGCTAATAAAAAAGGTGTTATGCGCCTTAACATTAAAACTAAAAAAATGAAAAAACGTATCATATATCTTTTAACTCTAATTGTAAGTTACAGTTATGGACAAGAATTAAATTTACCTGTTTTTACACAATATTTGGCAGACAACAATTTTGTTATTTCACCTACGTATGCTGGTATTGGAGATAATTTAAAGCTTAGAGCTAATGGCTTAACACAATGGGTTGGAATTAAAGGCGCTACAGATAATCAATCGTTTTACGGAGATTTTAGAATTGCCGATCGTTCTGGTGTTGGATTATCATTCTATAATGACAGAAATGGAAATACCATTCAAAAAGGAGCGAAATTTTCATTTGCACATCATCTTATTTTAGATTTAGTATCCGAGCAATATTTATCGCTAGGGCTTTCATATAATTTCAACAATTTCAGAATTGATATTGATAACTTTGTTACAACTCCAGAAAACCCAATAATAGATCCGTTTATTACTGATGATAGAAGAACAAATAATAATAATTTTGATGTTGGAGCACTATATAGATACAAAGCATTCTTTTTTAGTTTGAATCTTAATAACATTTTAAAGAAAAAAATTGATGAAAACGTTAGGGTATTAGAGCCTAGTCTATTATTAAACTATCAATTCTATGCAGGTTATACGTATGGCCAAGCTAAAGAAGGCGGCATTGAGTTTGAACCTTCAGTATATTTTCAATATTTCTCAAGTGATAATCGTTCAAGCACAGATGTAAATATGAAACTTAGAAAGTTTGGCAAAGATGAAAGTTATTTTTGGGGAGGCATCTCGTATCGTTTTCTCAACGATCAGTTTTTTAAACCTCTTAATATAGGTCCTATGGTTGGTTTTAAACAATCTGTATTCTATTTTGGATATGCGTATCAGTTTACTACCAATGGATTATCAGCGTATAACTCTGGTACTCACGTTGTCACTATCGGACTGGATTTCCTTAGAGGCATTAGTGATTGTGCCTGTACTAGTAATCGTAGTCCTTGGTAAGATATTCTGAATTCTTTTTAAAAAAATTATTGACGGATAAAAAAGTAAATTAAACTAACGTTCTAGTACCCTTTTATTTATCTATCATTTTCCACCGATTTAACAACTCCAATACACGAGTATCTAATAAACTTACTGCTTCTGTTGTTTTTACAGTTGGCATTGCATCGGCACTTTGAAGTATATCTATGAGGTACAATAATTTGGATTGAAGTCCAACCAAAGTTTCATCTTCTAAATCACTCGCTTGGATACTACCATAAAAAAAACTAATGCTTCTAGGTTGACCATTGCCTCTAAAATTATTTAAGTCTATTAGCGATTTCTTGTTTAGATTTTGCGTAGCAATTTTGCTATCTATAAGTTCCCGTATCGTTTGCAACTTGTTATAATTAGAGTAGCAAAGCAAAGAAAGTTGTGTTTGTAAATCTACTGCTTTTAAGCTTAGTTGTGACCGAGGATCAAGTTTTACCGTAATGCTACGTTCTGTAGTTACTTCATCAACAATCAGTTGCACTTTATAAGTTCCAGGTGCTACATAAGGCCCAACAGGTCCGCTTGGTGTATCGTATTGTACTGCAGCAATACCATAGCTTCTCTGAGCTCCTCGAGGAGATTGGTAACGCAAGTTCCAAATAAAACGTTGATGGCCCTGTTTTGTTGATAATTGCTGCTCTGGGCGAGCCCAATACGTTGGGTGTCGCATTGTTGTAGAATCTATTTCTTCAACAACATCGTCACTTGAGAACGTTGACACCAATTGATTTTTTTGATCGAGAATATTTAGCTGAACTTTATTTGCAGCCCCTCCTAGAAAATAATCAATTATTCCACCATCAGGTGGATTTTGTGCAGTAGGTTCTTCTGGTGGTAGCGGCGTATCAGTAAACACATTATGACGCACACGTATTGCATCACTTGGTTGAAATACATAAGTATTTAGAGATTGTAATTTTGTTAATTCTCGAAGTGGGCTAAAATTATCCAAAATCCAAATTGAACGCCCATGTGTACCAATAACCAAATCATTTTCATGAATAACCAAATCACGAATTGAAGACGCTGGCATATTTAGTCGTAGTGATTTCCATGAAGCACCGTCATCATTTGAAAAATAGACCTCACGTTCGGTTCCAGCAAACAGCAAGCCTTCTTTCTTGTGGTCTTCGCGCACTACATTTACAGGTCCTGAAGGATTCATACCAGACACAATTTTTATCCAAGTTTCACCAAAATCGTGGGTTTTATAAATATGAGGCTTCATATCGTCTTTTCTAATGGCATTTACAGCAATATAAGCGGTTCCTTTATTAAAATGACCAGCGTCAATTTGTGAAATTTTATCCCAGGATGTCAAATCAGGAGGTGTTACATTTTTCCATGTGGCACCTCCATTGGTAGTAATGTGTACTAAACCATCATCGGTTCCTGCCCAAATAATATTTTTATCAATAGAAGATGGTGCCAAAGCATATACAATAGCACGTTGTGGCATATTTCTATGGGCATCTGTTGTATAGTTGCCCACACTTTTAGGTACTTCTGGATTCTTTTTTGTTAAATCGGGACTAATTTGCTCCCAGTTTTGGCCTCCGTCTAAAGTTTTCCAAATCACATTAGTACCAAAGAGTAACATGTTATCATCCAACGGATGAAATAGAAGTGGCATTGTTCTAAGAAATCTTACTTCACCAGAACGCAGTACTTCTGGCCCAACAAATTGATTTTGTCCTGTTTTTTTATTAAAACGCGTTACTCGACCTCCATAAATAATATTGGAATCTTTTGGATCTGGCGCCACATATGCATATTCGTCTGCGCCAACACCAATAAATTCCCTAAAGGAAATTTGACCTCCATTACTTCTACTTGCAACACCAATAGCTCCGCTTTCTTGTTGGCCACCATAGACCCAATAAGGAAATTGGTTATCGGTAGTAACATGGTACAACTGTGCTGTTGGTTGGTTATACCACGAGCTCCATGTTTTTCCTCCATTTACAGTAATCACAGCACCTTGATCTGCAGAGAACAATCTAATTTCTGGTTGCAATGGATTAATCCATAAACGTTGATAATCATCACCTCCTGGTGCTCCTTTTATAGAAGTCCATGTTTCTCCTGCATCATCAGATCGATACGAAGCTACGTTTGCAATGAACACAATATTTTCGTTATTTGGATGTACTTGTATATCACGTCCCAAAAGGCGTCTGTTGGTATGTACCAAATTCCAGCTTTCACCTGCATCGTCACTTCTGTAAATTCCTCCATTATTTTTAGCACTAACCATGGCATACATTCGTTGAGAGTTACTTAAGGTAGTTGTAACCCATACTCTACCCAGACCATCACTTGCTCCAGGTAATCCTTTAGTTATTTTGTTCCAAGTTTCACCACCATCTGTAGATTTGTATAAACCGCTATTGGTTCCTGAGAATTTGGCGTTTTCCCAAGGACCTTCTTGATGCTCCCACATAGTTGCAAATACAATTTGTGAATTGTTTGGGTCAAGTTCAACTTGAATAGCTCCTGTCTGTGCATTGATATATAACGTTTTTTTCCATGTTTTTCCTCCATCAATAGATTTAAAGACACCACGTGTAGTATTAGCACCATAAGGATGACCCATTCCAGCTACAAAAACGATATTAGGATTGGTTGGATGTACAATAACTCGACCAACTTGTTGGACGTCTCCCAATCCAATATGTTGCCAGTTTTTCCCACCATCGATAGATTTAAACATTCCATCACCAACAGATAAATCAGGTCTATGCATTCCTTCGCCTGTTCCTACATAGATAATATTTGGATTACTAGGTGATACCGCCAAGTCTCCAATAGAACCAGTTGGAGCCTCATCAAAAATAGGATTCCATGTTCGGCCATAATCGTCTGTTTTCCATACACCTCCATTGTTTACTCCAATAAAAAATACATTAGGCTGTGTAGGAACACCTACAGCGCCTACTGTCCTTCCTGCACGGAATGGACCAATCATCCTATAATTCAGTTCTTGGTATTGAGATGGATTGGTTTGTGAAAAAGTTAAGGAAATAGCAAAAAATGCAAAGAAGTAACAAACAAAGCTGCGCATGATTAAAAGTATTCTGGTTGGTTCTTTAAAAATACAATTTTTTTGTTTGGTACTACTCTGTAGTAATATCTTTTGTAGTAAACACTATGAGAAGATTTTGTTTAAAAAGAATTTTATGGGATTTCAGCATATTTTGCTGTAGGCATAGATAGTGCTTATTATATTAAATTGAGCTTCTTGTTGTTTCTTTATGTACTATTGTAAATGGAATTTTAAGTGTTGAATACGCATTATCCAAATCCTTATTGTTTAACTCATTGACTAACAATCGTAAAGCGTTTTCTCCAATTGTTTCTGCATTTTGATCAATATAAGATAACTTTGGAATAGATAAATTTGAAACAACTTCATCTGTAAATCCTATTAAGCTTATATCCTTTGGAATATCATAACCCATGTTTATAGCTACATTTACTGTAATAGTTCCTGTAATATTATCAGCAGCAATGATAGCGTCAATATTTGGATTATTTATTAAGAAATTTTTAATCAAACCTTGATAATCATCTTCTTTTTTAATAAATAAATACATAGGATTTAAATCAGGCAATACACTCATTTTAATAGCATTTTCATAGCCTATTCTTCTTAATGCTCCAACATTTAAATCATTTATAGTACTAATAAAAGCAATTTGCTTTTTTCCTCTATTTATAAGCATGTTTGTTACTTCATGTGCAGCTTTAAAATCATTAATTATAACTTTATTACATTCAATATCATTTAAGTTACGATCAAACATTATCATTGGAATTCTTTTTTCACTAAGTGTTTGAAGATGTTGAATTCTAGAGGACAATAACGTCTCTTCTGAAACTGCAATAATAAAACCATCTACACTTCCATTAGATAATAGTGAAATACTTTCTTGTTCCTTAACCAATTGTTCGTTGGTTATGCAAGTAATTATACTATATCCCAATTTAGTAGCCTCATTTTGAATACCATATAAAGCCATTGCAAAAAAGCGATTTAAAATATTTGGAATGATAACTCCAACAGTTTTTGTTTCATTTTGCTTTAAACTTAAGGCAACTCTATTTGGTTGATAGTTGAGTTCTCCTGCTAATTTCTTAACGCGACTAATTGTTTCTTTACTTATTTCATCACTATCACTTAATGCCTTAGAAACTGTCGAAATAGAAACATTTAATCTCTCTGCTAAATTCTTTAATGTTATCATATATTAAAACTAATATAAAAAGAGCATCTTTGATTTATTGTCTTAATATTTTAAATTTTCATTTTTATCCCAAATTCCCCAAAAAGCCCCAACATCACCTTCTGCTCCAACTTTCCATGATTCATCAAAAGACGAAAAATAAAACATTTCAATATCATCATCCTTTGACCATTTTTGAGCATTTATAAAATACTTCAAGGCATTTTCTTCTGATGGAAATGCACCTTCCAAATTAGTACCTTCATTGGGCCAACCAGTTTCTGTGATAATGATGCGCTTACCGCCACCTGCTCGTTTAGCTCTATGGTACATATCCTTCATATATAACAACGAATAATCTTGGTCACAACCTTCCCAAAAAGGGTAGCAATTAGCTAAAATAACGTCACAAACCTCTGTTATTGCTGGTCTATCAGAAAATTCATAATAAGCATCAACATAGCCAACTGGGACTTTGTCATTTACTTCTTTTTTAACCTTTAGAATGAATGTAATTAATTCTTCTTCAGTTAAATCGCCGCGATACATGACCTCATTGCCAACTGCTGCAACGTCCACATACCCTTGATTTGCTAGTTCTATTAAGCCTTTAATCTCACTTTTATTAATTTCATCATCATCCCCTAACCAAGCGCCAACTAAAGTTTTTAATCCATATTCTTTAGCAATTTTTGGAATAAGTTCGTTACCCTCAGTACATGAAAAAGAACGAATCCAATTTGTATATGGTTTAATAATTTCAATACGTCTTCTTATTTGTGCTTCTGAAAGTACTTCACCTGGCTCTTGTCCATCCATATATGGACTAAAGCATAATCCATGCATGCCATTTTTTAGTGTTTTTTTAAATGTCTTTCTTAATCCTTCAATAGATACATCATCATAATCTACAGCTGTTAATGCTAAAAACTTTTCTTCTCTAAGTGACATAAAATTTATTGTTTTTGTAATTTACTATTATGTTGTTTTCTTACGCTCTTTTAATTTTGCTCTAATTTCATTTGCTCGCTTTTCATCTATATTATAATCGCGCATAATGTACATAGCCAAAAGAGTTCCTACTAACGGAAAGAAGCAAAAGAATGCATGCAAACCATCGACAGCAGCTTGCTGATCTGTAGTTGGAAGATCTGCGTTAAAACCAACAATTGCGATTATAACACCACTTAATGCACCAGCTATTGCAAAACCAACTTTAACCATCCACCAATATATAGCCCCAAATATTCCTTCTCTTCTTTTCCCTGTATTGAG
>Ga0316204_10010138_pt1 | contig 12257 bp, 5 predicted proteins | sample 6monrhotite_MG_2_FD_205661 | JGI IMG/M metagenome (GOLD analysis project Ga0316204, IMG submission 205661) | Microbial mat bacterial communities from mineral coupon in-situ incubated in ocean water Damariscotta River, Maine, United States -... | ecosystem: Environmental > Aquatic > Marine >...
GGCAGCACCTCAAAACCAAGCTGTTTTAGCTCGGTATCAAGCCAATCACGTGAAGCGATAATCTTTTGTCGCGTCTGCTCAAAATATTTCTTATCTTCCAATGCTGCTACAGCCGCTGTCACCGCCAACATATCAAGAGGATAGGAGTTAAATGAATTTTTGACCCGCTCCAGGCCTTCGATCAATTCTGTGGAACCTATGGCAAAACCAACCCGCGAACCGGCCAGGCTGCGTGACTTGGAAAAGGTTTGCACCACCAACAGATTGGGAAACTGATCCACCAGGGCAATCGCTGTCTCACCACCGAAATCGATATAGGCCTCGTCAACAATCAGCACAGATTCGGTATTCGTCTGTAACAGATTACGCAGCTGCTCTAAGCCAATAACACGCCCGGTAGGGGCGTTGGGGTTTGGAAAAATAATACCACCGTTGTCTTTAGCATAATCTTCCAACACAACCTCAAACTCATCATTCAAGGCAGGTTGTTGGAATTCGATATTAAACAGATTGCAATAAACAGGGTAAAAGCTGTAGCTAATGTCCGGAAACAAAATTGGTTTTGCTTGTTTAAAAAAAGCCATAAAGGCAAGCGCCAGCACCTCATCAGAACCATTACCAACAAACACCTGGTTTTTAGCCACTGCGTGATAATCGGCCAACGCCTGTTTAAGCACGTCACTGTTTGGGTCAGGATAGAAACGCAGACGTTCCTTATCAAAATTGTTAATCGCCTCAACCACCGCAGGTGATGGCGGATAAGGATTCTCATTGGTATTGAGTTTGATTAAACCCTGTACCTTGGGCTGCTCGCCCGGCACATAAGGTACCAACCCTTTAGTTAATTCACTCCAGTACTTGCTCACTTGTTACCACCTTTAAATACGACGCAGCTGCGGCCCAATAATACACTGCCAACAACAGCGCTAACAGCGCTAGCCCACAACACGCCACTTGAAAAACCAGACAAAATACAGTATTTTACGCGACAATATTCAACTTCACTAATACTAAAAACACGAACTAGAACTAGAACTAGAACTAGAACTAGAACTAGAACTAGAACTAGAACTAGAACTAGTCCAGACTAGCTGGGGGAAAATAACCCCCAATAGCGAAAAATTTATGCAGCGATTTTATAACAAACTATTTGAACTTGATCCCGAGCTTCAGTCTCTGTTCAAACGCAGCATGGATATGCAAGGGCGTAAGATCATGAGTATGTTCAGCGCTGCCGTTGAATACATGGGCCAGACAGATAGAGTTTTGCCGCCGCTAATCGCCGCTGGAAAACGCCACATTCAATACGGTGTTGAAGACAAAGATTATGAAACGGTGCGCCTGGCACTAATTCAATCTATGAGTGAAGAATTAGGTGAAGAATTTGACTCTGATACTCGTCGTGCCTGGGAACTGGCCTATAACAACATACAGGAGATCATGAAATCAGCCTGCCATCGTAATCCACTCGCTTAAGCATCTCAGCCTAATTATTTCCTGCCTGCCACTGCTCCAGCCATTTTTCTAACTGGTCAGCAGGCACAGGCCTGGAGATAAAAAAGCCTTGCAGCATATGGCAACCAAGCTTCCTAAGCAGCTCCCAGTCATCCTTTGACTCAACCCCTTCTGCCACCAGTGTCATACCCAGCTTTTGTCCGAGTAAAACACTGGACTCAACAATTGCCCGGCTGGACGGATCAGATACCCCGTTCATGACAAACTCTTTATCAATCTTCAACTCGGTAAAAGGAATTCCCTGCAACTGTTTAAAGGTGGAGTAACCGGTACCAAAATCATCAATCGAAAGCGTAACCCCCTTAAGTCGCAAGCGTACCAGCGTGTCCAGTGTCGTAGCCAAATCATCGATAATGCCACTCTCGGTTATCTCCAGAATGACATCTTCAGGTGACAGGCCATAATTTTCCAAATGGGCCATCACCTGCTCTGGAAAATTAAGACGACGGCCAATGGTGCCTGCCGCGATATTAATTGAAATCTTAAAATCCAAACCTTTTTGGCGCCAATGTTTTACCTGGGCAAATGCCTTTTCAAAAACCAGATCTGTCAGCGCGTCGATCAGGCCATTCTCTTCCGTCATGGGAATAAACTGATCCGGCATGACGAAGCCCTTATCCGGGTGTTGCCAGCGAACCAGTGCTTCAACACCGATCAGCCTTCTGTTAAAGGTATCTACCTTAGGCTGGTAATAAACAACAAACTCGTCGTAATCGATTGCCTGGCGCAACTCACGTAGCGAAAATTCACTATTGAGTGGCCTGGCAACAACATCTTTTTTATTGGTTACTTTTTCCAGTACTGATGCCAACTGCGCTTGTATCACCGGCTTTTCCAAGGCGGCAACGAATCGAAAACTATGGGCATTGGCAAGGTTTCTGGCCGAATTCAGAATGCGGCTATCCTCACCACTGAGCAAAACAATCGCACCCTGATAATCTCGCGCCACCAGATGCCTGAGAAACTCCACCCCATCCATGACTGGCATATTCAAGTCACAGAAGACAACATCCATCGCTTCGGCATTATCATCTAAAATAGTCAGCGCCTCATTACCCGAGCTGGCCGAAAAAACATTTTTAACATCCAAACCGCTAAGTGATGCCACCAGTGCATGCAAGATCACGGGGTCATCATCAACAACCAGCACCCGGTCAATAGCATGGGCCGCTATTTGCACTCTTATATCTGACTTTCGACGCTCGAGTTGTTTAAGTGCCTGCCGCAGAGCAACCACTGCACGTTGAACCTGACTTTCAAGTTCACCGAGAAAGTTAACCAGCATATCCCGGTCACCTTCTCTGGAAAAATCCTCTATCGCCTGACACATTTGCGCCAATGCGTCTGCACCCACCGCCGCCGAAGAAGATTTGAAGCGATGCGCCCAAAATGCCAACTTATCTACATCATTTGCATCCCAGGCGGCATGAATCTCTCTCAAGGTACTCGGCAAGGTTTCAAAGAAATTATTTACAATCTGACGTTGCTGCTCAACATTACCGCCCACCAGCGCGGCAAGCCGTTCGAGATTCAAATCATCATCACTCACACTAACAGGAGCAGCGACCTCATCACCAAGCTCGACACTGCGATCAGAATGTCCTAGCCAATGCCGAACCACCTTCTTCAACACTTTGATATCAACCGGTTTGGAAATATAGTCATCCATGCCGGCCTCGAGACAACGTTCACGCTCGCCTGCCATCACATTTGCCGTTACGGCAACAACCGGAACATGCCTGTCGGTACCTTTTTCCAGCTCTCTGATATACCGAATCAGATCATAACCACCCATGCCTGGCATTTGAATATCAGTCAAAATTAGCTCGTACGGCATTTCTTCCAACTGCGACAATATTTTTTCCGGGCCGCTAACAATCTCCGGGCAAAAACCCAACGCTTGAAACTGGTGTTTGAATACGGTGCGATTGGTTGGATTATCTTCAACAACCAAAATTTTTGAACGGCCTAAGCCTGCACGTTCACTAATAGATGATCGGGATAAATTATCGAGCGCCTCAATGGCAGGTTCAGCCACTGCTTCTGCTATTTTCAAATCCACCCAAAAACAACTGCCTTTACTCGACTGGCTGTCTACACCAATCTCGCCCTGCATATGCTCAACAAACTGTTTCGAAATATTCAGGCCAATACCAGAACCTTCAATTTCACTTTTTTCATTCACCAAACGAGAAAAAGGCTTGAACAGATAATCCAAGTCCTTGTTCAAAATTCCAATTCCGGTATCGGTGACCTTGATCCGCAGCAGTTCTGCATCGCGTTGCTCACAGACAACAGTGACAGAGCCATGTTTACGATTATATTTAACCGCATTGGAAAGCAGATTGAGAAATACCTGTTTAAAACGTGTACGGTCAGCCAACACACAGACATCACTGCATGAGACCTTATCTACGACCAAAGTGATGCCATGTTTTTCCACCATCGGCATCACCAGGCTGCGACACTCTTCCAGGGCTGTAAATACATCCACCGGCTCCAGAGCCACATCAATACCGCCGGATTCTATTTTGCCCAAATCAAGAACATCGTCGATCAGGGTACGCAGGTGTCGACCCGCCTGATAGATTTCATTGGCCGTCCCTTTTTGTTCAGCATTGGCTCTCACGTCATAACTGAATAACTGGGCAAAACCCATGATGGCATTCAGGGGGGTGCGCAACTCATGACTCATACTAGAAAGGAATTCTGTTTTTGCCTTGCTGGCGCGCTCTGCCTCTTCCTTCGCCGTCTTTAGCTCGGCCTCGGCCAATTTTAATTCAGTCATATCTTGCACGACCACCAGCATCCGCAATGGCTCACCCTGCTCATCACGAACCACATCACCTCGCTCCAGCATCCAGTGCACCGAACCATCCGGCCAGACACAGCGATGTTCGATATTGAAATCTTCGCCTCGCTCAACACATGCCGCAACAGCATCCACCACTACCTGCCTGTCATCCGGGTGAACAGCTGCAAGAAAGTTCTCATAAGTCGTCTCAAGCTCTCCCTGCTTATAACCAAACAAGGGAGCTATGCGTTCTGACCAATAAAGCTCACCGGTTTTGATATTCCAGTCCCAAGTGCCAATATTGGCAAAGATCTGACTGCGACGCAGACGCTCGTCACTATCACGTAATGCTTTTTCCGACGCTATGCGATCAGTCATATCCCGCACAATGGCCACAAAATGGGGCTGTTGTGCATCGGACAAAACATACTGCAACACGATCTCCACAGGAAAATCCGCCCCCGCTTTATTCCTATGAACAGTTGTGAAGGTCAGCGACTCTTTTTCACCTTCAAGCAATGGTTTGATAGCCTGCAGAAACTGCTCCTCATCGATGAGGGGCTTGATATCAACCGGCCCTATCCTATACAGCTCGGCAGCAGAGTAGCCCATCTGCCGAATTGCGGCCTGATTGGCATATGTAAACAACAATGTATCTGGATCAAAGATGAAAACATTGTCATAGACCTGGTCCAGCGCCTGTCTCAAACGCTGCGATTTACCTTCCGCCTTAATCCGCAATTGCGACTCTTGCTGCTCTTTGTTGGTTTGCATTAACTCAACAATCTGGCCATAGGTTTCACTCAGGGGTTTGAGATAATCAAGCACTGCCTGGTCATAGCCATTGCCACGATTGGCCAGCCCTATCACTGCAATTACTTGATCGCCAGACATAACCGGCATCCCCAAAAAGGTATTCAAGGATGAATAAGCATCAGGAAAATCTCTACTACGAATATCATCAGCAGGGTGATTGCTGATTAGTGTCTCGGCACGGTGCAACACCGCAGCCAACGGTCCGTCATTCGGGCTTGGTTGATAGCGATTCTGAGTGTCCTCATGCCAGGCAATACCGCTATAAGCATGAGTTTTAAGAAAAGGCTGACCATCAGCCCCTCTCAGCACTTCGCCGATAAAACCGTGCTCACTCTCACTCAACGCAAGAAAATCCGCCAACAAACCTTCAAATAGCTGGTCTGTCCCGACATCCAGCATAAAATGACGTTGTGCATTGCTAATCGCCGTCAATAGCGCATTAGCCTTCTGCAGCCCCATCAAATCATCCTCGTTTATTTATATATACCAATTAAATATATCGCATTTAATCGGCAGCATTAGATAATGCTTCAACGTCTTTATTTATACAATTTTTTTTACTTAAGAAACATTAAGTTCCAGCGCTTTAGTGACCATACTTCTTTAAACCAGAAATAAAAAAGGGTGACTAAAGCCACCCATGCAATTATCAATGAATACACCGCGGATTAAGACATGCTTTTGTCCTTAAGAAAACCAGCAAATCTGGCATCAATTTTCAAAATATGGCCGGTCAACCACTCTTTCAGAAATTCCAGCGCAGCAGGCAAGTCCTCCTCCCCCTTGACCAGACTTTCCACCAAGGGATTAGCCTGCTGCCGAAACTTCTTATGCGCCTGCATATGCGAATCCATATCGGGATAGGCATAAGCCTTCATCAATTCTTCTTCGACAAAAAAATGTGTCTTAGTGTAGTCAACCAGACCATCAACGACCTTTTCGACAACACCGCCACCAGCCTCATTCTCAACCGCCTTCTGAAGCAGGTTGATGTATGAAACAAGCATCTCATGCTCCTGATCTATGACCCGATTACCGACTCGCAGGCTGTCATCAAATGATGATATACGACATCTAAATCTTCCCTATTGCTAACAAATAACCCCACAGCCAAAAGGCAGACCGTTCATAGTTCCTCATACGTAGTAACGGTTAATTTCATAAAGCCTGATTCAACAGAAAAAATATTCGATGAAAACAAAAATGCCAGAACAAAAATCAACTAAATATAATGAGTTTTTATCTGGCATACACGCCGTAAATATTTTGAAAAAAGCTGTTAGCCAGTGAAGCAATCAGAATTGATTACTAAGTTTATATTTTCGTGTTTCTAGCGCCGCTTTGTGGCAGCTTCCGAAAAGATGCTTTTCAAAAATTCAAACATGCCACCCAAAAATTTCCAACACATTGTTTAGAGCTGATATCCAAATAAACTGCCGTCAGCGACTATAAATACAAGATCGAACAAGTTTTAATTTGAAACATGTGAATTACCCTACCAGTAGCGAACGCAGCATGGAGCTTAAATATTGACCGTGACAGATTTAACTTTCCATATCTGTTCACAGTATTCGCGTACCGCACGATCAGATGAAAAGATGCCCATACGTGCGACATTTAGAATAGACATACGACTCCAGTACTGCTGATTAAGAAAGCACTCTGCCACGCTGGCCTGAGATTCGATATAAGGACGATAATCAGCCAGCAGCATAAATGGATCATGATTGAGCAAGGAGTTGGTTAAGGGGCGGAACAGCTCATGATCACCATGCGAAAAGATACCCGAGTTGATTAGATCGATGGCGGCGCGCAGCTCCATATCCTGTTCATAGTAGCTGCGCGGAAAATAACCATTGTGCCTTAATTGTCCGAGTTCTTCGGCGGGATGACCAAACAGAAAAAAGTTGTCGTGGCCTACTGCGTCACGAATTTCGATATTGGCGCCATCCAGAGTACCGATGGTTAACGCACCATTGAGCGAAAGTTTCATATTGCCGGTGCCGGATGCCTCCATTCCGGCAGATGATATCTGTTCAGATAGGTCCGCCGCCGGATAAAAGTGCTGTGCATTTTTAACATTGAAGTTAGGCAGAAAAAAAACTTTCAGCCGATCACGCACCACGCTGTCGCCATCAATAACATTCGCCACTTCGTTAATCAGTTTAATGATTAGTTTAGCCATGCCATACCCCGGCGCCGCCTTGCCGGAAAAGATGAAGGTGCGTGGTGCAATATCGATACTGGGATTATCTTTAATGCGGTTATACAGAGTAATGATGTGCAGCAGGTTAAGGTGCTGACGTTTATATTCGTGAATCCGTTTGGCCTGGATACTGAATAGACTACCGGGGTCAATCGCGATGTTGTTGCGTTTATGGATTAGTTTGGTCAAATCCTGTTTGGCATTGAGCTTAACTTCTCGCCAAGCCTGTTGAAAGCCGCTATCGTCAGCCAACTTTTCAAGTTGTTGTAGCAGCTCCAGATCGGTGAGCCAGTCATGGCCAATTGCCTGACTAATCAGTGCTGCGAGCCTGGGGTTGGCTAACCGAAGGAAACGGCGTGGTGTAATGCCATTAGTGACATTTTTCAATTTGCCTGGCCAGAGTTCATCGAAAGGTTTGAGCATGCCATCTTTGAGCAATTGAGTATGTAGCGCTGCCACACCGTTAATAGCATAAGAACCGACACAGGCGAGGTTGGCCATGCGTACATGTTTACCGCCACCGTCTCCGATAATTGAAAGCGCACTCAGACTGCTTTCATCACCCCGGTAATGAATACGAACTTGGTCGAGAAAGCGCTGATTAATTTCAAAAATTATTTCCAAATGGCGAGGCAAAACTTCCCCCAACATTTTTATGGACCAAGTTTCGATCGCTTCAGGCAGTAAGGTGTGATTGGTATATGAAAAAGTTTGTTGTGTAATTCTCCAGGCCTCATCCCAGTCTTGGCCATGATCATCCATCAGCAGACGCATCAATTCAGGAATAGCCAAAGCCGGGTGAGTGTCATTGAGTTGTGCGGCGTATTTTTCATGGAAACAACCAAGATCACCGTTGTTATCGAGGAAAATACGCAACATATCCTGTAGTGAGCAGCTAACCAGAAAATATTGTTGCTCAAGCCGCAGCCGTTTACCGTTTGCAAAGTGATCGTTAGGGTAAAGAATTTTGGAAAGATTTTCCGCAACGATCTTCTGCGTTACAGCACCGAAATGATTACCTTCATTGAAGGCGTCTAGATCGAAGGCTTCGGGTGCTTCAGCCTTCCACAAACGTAGCAGGTTGGCGTTGTTGACGCCGTAACCAACAATAGGGGTATCGTAGGCAACACCTTTAACCACTCGCTCAGGTATCCAATGTGTCGTCAGTTTTCCATCGGGATCAAGATGCTGCTCCGTTCGCCCCCCGAGCTTTACATCAAAAGCAATTTTGTGGCGATGTAGCTCCCAGGGATTTCCATTAAGCAACCACTTATCGGTCTTTTCAACTTGCCAGCCATCGACGATGGACTGATTAAAAATGCCAAATTCATAACGGATGCCATAACCGATGGCGGGGATCTTTGAGGTGGCCATAGAATCGAGATAACAGGCCGCTAAGCGACCCAGGCCTCCATTGCCAAGACCGGGTTCCTCCTCTTGTTCCAGGATATGGGAGATGTCGAGCCCCAATTCATCCAGAGCTGTTTTTACATGGTCCCAGATACCCATATTGACCAGGTTGTTCCCCAACTGCGGGCCCATCAGAAATTCAGCAGAGAAATAACAAACTGTGCGGCTACCGCTGTCTTTATAGGTTTTTTCGCTGTACAACCAACGATTCAACAACCGGTCACGCACGCTATAGGCTAGCGCCAAATACCAGTCGACATCGGTTGCGGCATCGGGAAATCGGCCCTGAAAATAAAGCAGGTTATCAACGATGGCCTGTTTGAGCGAAACAACGCTGGTTCCAGTGCGGATATCTTCGCGCTGTGAATCGAGTCCTGAAAGCTTTTCCGTGATTACGTTCATCTACTGTTACCTTTTACCCAAGCGTGAATAGGTGCCTTGAATGAGGCCCTTAATTATAGGGCCAGACCCAACCACGAATTTCAGGCATGTCTTCGCCGTGCTCATGTGTGTACTCGGTGTGATCAATCAGGCGGTCACGCACGTACTGTTTAACGTAAGCAGCACGCTGACGTAGCCGTGGGACACGATCAACGACATCGGCCACTAGATGAAAGCGATCCAGATCGTTCATCACCACCATGTCGAATGGCGTAGAGGTGGTACCCTCCTCCTTGTAACCGCGCACATGCAGATTGTGATGATTGGCACGGCGGTAGGTAAGACGATGGATCAGCCAGGGATAACCATGATAGGCAAAGATCACCGGTTTGTCGGTGGTGAAGATGTCGTCGAAGTGACGATCAGGTAGTCCGTGAGGATGTTCTTCGCGGGGTTGCAGGGTCATCAGGTCAACCACGTTGACGACACGAATCTTCAGGTCCGGAATCTTCTGACGCAGGATGTCCACCGCCGCCAGCGTCTCCAATGTCGGCACGTCACCGGCACAGGCCATGACCACATCGGGATCGCCGTCATCATCATTGGATGCCCACTCCCAAATGCCTATACCGCTAGTGCAGTGCTTCACCGCTTGATCCATGCTCAGCCACTGTGGTGAAGGCTGTTTGCCGGCAACAACCACGTTGATTTGATTGCGGCTGCGCAGACAGTGATCCGTCACCGATAATAAGGTGTTGGCATCAGGTGGCAGATAAACACGGATGATGTCTGATTTTTTGTTGACCACATGATCGATAAAGCCGGGGTCCTGATGCGAAAAACCATTGTGGTCCTGACGCCAAACATGGGAGGACAATAGGTAGTTCAACGAAGCAATCGGTCGCCGCCAAGGAATTTCATTGGAGGTGGTCTTCAACCACTTGGCGTGCTGATTGAGCATAGAGTCGATGATGTGGATGAAGGCCTCGTAGCAATTAAAAAAGCCGTGGCGACCGGTAAGCAGGTAACCCTCCAACCAACCCTGGCAGGTGTGCTCGGAGAGGATCTCCATCACCCGGCCTTCCCGGTCGAGATGATCGTCTTCCGGGATGGTATCTTCCAGCCAGGTACGGCCAGTGACCTCGAAGACATTGGCCCAGCGATTGGAGGCGGTTTCATCCGGGCCAAAGATGCGGAAATTTTTCGCCTTCATATTGGCGGCCATTACATCGCGCAGGAACTGGCCCTGGACGCGGGTGGCCTCGGCATCGGTTTCGCCTGGTTTGGCGACATTAACAGCATAACTGCGAAAATCCGGCATACGCAGACTACGTAACAATTTGCCGCCGTTGGCCTGAGGGATATCTCCCATGCGTTTTTCACCGCGTGGTGCCAGCGCTTGCAGTTCCGGTTTCAGTATTCCTTCATCATCAAACAGCTCTTCGGCGCGGTAACTTTTAAGCCAATCCTCCAGCAACTGGATATGGCCAGGGTTGCCCTTCATTTCGGAAAACGGCACTTGGTGCGAACGCCAAAAGTCTTCAGCCTTTTTACCATCCACCTCTTTAGGGCCGGTCCAGCCCTTGGGTGAACGCAGGATGATCATCGGCCAGCGCGGTCGTTGGCAAACGCCTTTTTCACGTGCGGATTTTTGAATAGCCCTGATCTCGGCACTACAGGCATCAAGGGTAGCTGCCATCTTATGATGCATTTCAGTGGGGTCAGAGCCTTCGACAAAATAGGGTTTGTAGCCGTAACCGACAAACAGTTGCTGCAGCTCCTCATGAGGGATGCGCGACAGTATGGTGGGGTTGGCAATCTTGTAGCCATTGAGGTGCAGAATAGGTAGCACTGCGCCATCGGTTTTGGGATTGAGAAATTTATTGGAATGCCAGGCAGCGGCCATGGGACCGGTTTCCGCCTCGCCGTCACCAACGACACACGCCACCATCAGCTCCGGGTTATCAAATGCCGCACCATAGGCATGAGACAGGGCATAACCCAGTTCGCCACCTTCGTGGATTGATCCTGGTGTTTCCGGGGCAACATGGCTGGGTATGCCGCCGGGAAAGGAGAACTGTTTAAACAAGCGTTGCATACCCAGTTCATCTTGCGAGATGTTGGGGTAGTACTCGCTATAGGTACCTTCCAGCCAGGTATTGGCCACCAACGCCGGACCACCATGACCAGGGCCGGCGATATAAATCACATTCAGGTCCTGTTGCTTGATCAGGCGATTGAGGTGGACATAGATGAAGTTCAGTCCCGGGGTGGTACCCCAGTGCCCCAACAGACGCGGCTTGATGTGTTTAATCGTCAACGGCTCTTTTAACAGCGGATTGTCGAGCAGGTAAATCTGTCCCACCGATAGATAGTTAGCGGCACGCCAATAGGCGTTGATTTTGTTTAACAGATGTTCATCGAGAGGCAGTGATTCTGTCAGGGCAGTATCGGTCTTGGCATCCATATCATGCTCCAATGAAGACGGGCAGGGCAATATCACCCTATGATGCTTGTGATGATAGGCTTTATTTGTGGCAGTTTTTTTAAGCTGTTATTAATTTATGAGGCTACCTGTTCATTGCCTACCTAACAGAGCGAATGCCTGACGGGCAATCTCCAGCTCCTCATTGACGGCTATAACCAGAATAGCCGGGCCAGAGTTACGAATATCAAGGCGAATGTTTTTATCCGCCGTCTGCTGAGCGAGATAAGCATGTGAGATGCCGCGAAAACCAAAACGCCGCACATCGAAGTCGCAATAAAGACGTTCCGCAACGGCATAACGATAGGCATGCTCCGGCATAGTCTGATGAAAGGTGGTGTCGAAGACCGCAACCTGAGGTAGTTTAGGATGATGCCTGAGAGCCGTTTCGATACCCGCTATACAAGCAGGATTATGTAGCGGCGCCAGCGGAATAGTCTTTTGTAATTGCGACAATACCTGTACATCGATCAGGGTCGGTTGACTAAAGTCAATGCCGCCATGCACCACACGATGAGCAATGGCATGAAAGGGATAATCGCCATCAAGCGCATGAAAAAGATATTCAAAGATGGCCTGGTAATTATTTTGCACCAATGACCGCTGTTGTTCCCCATCAACACCCTTCCAACGATGCTGGGTGGGCACCG
>Ga0316204_10010139_pt1 | contig 12257 bp, 13 predicted proteins | sample 6monrhotite_MG_2_FD_205661 | JGI IMG/M metagenome (GOLD analysis project Ga0316204, IMG submission 205661) | Microbial mat bacterial communities from mineral coupon in-situ incubated in ocean water Damariscotta River, Maine, United States -... | ecosystem: Environmental > Aquatic > Marine >...
AGACCATAAGGCATTATTTCGTTTTACTTTATCTTTGTCTTGTTTACGAATTGCATGAGTATGCCCTTCAACACAAAATCCCGTGAAAAAATTAATCCCTTCAACATGTATACCCTGATCCAAAATAACTTTTGTTGCTAATAATGAATCGAGGCCACCCGAAATAAGGGAAACTGCTTTGCGTTGCTTACTCATATGAAAAAAACCGTAACTATGAAAAAAATAGATGAATGGAAAATCGGCATACAGAATAACAAACTTTTCGCTTTTACTCACCCTGTAACTAAGGCACGATTACTCGCAATTGAGGTTTCGCCTACAATTTTGTACGGCTATAATATGCGGCTTATTCACTGGACTATATAAAGGTATACCTGTGTCAAAGTCACAGCCTAATTCATCAAACCCAGCAGCAACATTTCAGGGACTCATTTTAGCTTTACAGCAATATTGGGCTGAAAAAGGCTGCGTTATATTGCAACCTTACGATATGGAAGTGGGTGCGGGCACCTTCCATCCGGCGACATTTTTGCGCGCTATCGGACCAGAGCCCTGGGCTACGGCGTATGTGCAGCCTTGCCGTCGCCCCACAGATGGCCGTTATGGTGAAAATCCGAACCGTTTACAGCATTATTACCAGTTTCAGGTCGCGATTAAGCCCTCTCCGCTGGATATCCAGGAGCTCTACCTCGAATCACTGAAAATGCTGGGAATTGACCCACTCGTACACGATATCCGTTTTGTTGAAGATAACTGGGAATCACCAACGCTTGGGGCCTGGGGACTCGGCTGGGAAGTTTGGCTCAACGGTATGGAAGTGACTCAATTTACCTATTTTCAACAAGTTGGCGGGCTTGAATGCAAGCCTGTCACCGGCGAAATTACCTATGGACTTGAGCGTATCGCCATGTACTTACAGGGTAAAGACAGTATTTATGACCTGGTTTGGACAGACGGGCCTCAAGGCAAAGTCACATATGGTGATGTTTTTCATCAAAATGAAGTTGAGCAATCTACTTACAACTTTGAATACGCCAATGTTGAAGAGTTATTTAAACAATTTGATCTCTGTGAGAGCGAAAGTAAAAAGCTTAATGAAGCCGGACTACCTTTACCTGCTTATGAGCAAATGTTGCAAGCTTCGCACACCTTTAACTTACTCGATGCGCGTCATGCAATTTCCGTTACTGAACGTCAGCGTTATATTTTACGTGTGCGTGCATTATCACGCGCGGTTGCAGAAGCTTACTATGAAAAACGAGAGTCACTTGGATTTCCCATGGTTAAAAAAGGAGATAAGTCATGAGTAAGACTAAAGATCTCCTAGTCGAAATCGGAACAGAAGAATTACCCCCAACCACATTAAATAAACTTTCGACAGCTTTTTATAATGGTGTAAAAGAAGGATTAGAAAAAGCAGGTTTATCTTTTTCTGAAATCAAAAAATTTGCTGCTCCAAGAAGGCTCGCTTTAGTTATTAGCGATCTTGAAATTAAACAAAAAGATAAAAACGTTGAACGTCGTGGGCCAGCGATTGCTGCAGCTTTTGATGAAGATGGCTGCCCAAGCAAAGCGGCTGAAGGTTTTGCTCGTTCTTGTGGTGTTAAAGTTGAAGACCTTGAAAAACTTGAAACCGATAAGGGCGCCTGGTTAAACTTTAAAACCGAACAAAAAGGTCAGGCAACCAGTAAGTTAATCCCTGCTATCGTACAAACATCTTTAGATAAGCTGCCCATTGCTAAACGTATGCGTTGGGCTGATTTAGATGCACAATTTGTTCGTCCAGTACATTGGTTAATTTTACTCTTTGGCAATGATGTTATTCATACTGAAATTTTAAGTGTTAAAAGTGGACGTATAACACGTGGCCATCGTTTTCATCATCCCGAAGACATTACCATTCCTTCACCTGCAGAATATGAAATGCTGTTAGAAACACACGGCAAAGTCATTGCAGATTTTGAACGTCGTAAAGAAGCCGTACGTGGCCAGGTAAATGAAATGGCCTTAAGTGTTAAAGGCAAAGCCATGATCGATGAAGACTTGCTAGATGAAGTCGCCGCGATGGTTGAGTGGCCAGTTGCCGTCATGGGCGATTTTGAAAAACGTTTCCTGGATATCCCACAAGAAACATTAATCTTAACGATGAAAACCAATCAAAAATATTTTTATGTTGTAAATAAAAAGGGCGCGTTATTGCCGCACTTTATTACCGTCAGCAATATTGAAAGTAAAAATGTTTCTGAAATCCAGAAAGGTAACGAACGTGTTATACGGCCACGTTTCGCCGATGCTGAATTCTTCTGGTCACAAGATCGCAAATCAAGACTTATCGATCGTACTGAACGTTTAGCCACCGTTGTTTTTGAAAAGGAACTGGGTACTTTATTAGATAAAACAAAACGTGTTGAAAAGCTAACTAGCGCTATTGCAGATCAACTTGCCGGCGATACTCAACTTGCTTTGCGTGCAGCTGAACTTTGTAAATGTGACCTTATGACTGAAATGGTCGGTGAATTCCCAAGCTTACAAGGTGTAATGGGACGATATTATGCAAACCATGATGGTGAAAATGCAGAAATCGCCACGGCGCTTGAAGAATATTATAAACCTAAATTTTCAGGCGATAGCTTACCGCAAAGTATTACCAGTCAATCTTTAGCGATTGCTGATCGTCTAGATACCTTGGTGGGTATTTTTGCTATTGGGCAAACACCAACCGGCGATAAAGATCCTTTTGCCTTACGTCGCGCTGCTTTAGGTGTGTTACGTATTTTAATTGAAAATAAACTCGATTTAGATTTGTTACACCTTATTAAAGTTGCAGCCGCACAACATGATATCAGCATTAAAGCTTCTGATGCTGAGGCAGGTGTTCTTGATTTTATGTTAGACCGTTTGCATGCTTACTATCTAGATAAAGGCATACGTCCTGATGTATTAGATGCCGTACTCAGTACCAAACCAACAAAACCGCTTGATATAAATAATCGTTTACTCGCTGTTGATGCTTTCCGTCAACGGGCAGAAGCAGAAAGCCTTGCTGCAGCAAATAAACGTATTAGTAATATCCTGAAAAAAGTGAAAGGCGATTTACCAAGTAAAATTGATGAAAAATTATTACAGGAGAATGCTGAAATAGAACTTCATCAGATCTTAACTACGTTAGATGACAAAGTTCAAAGCTTAATCGATTCTGCCAAATATCAAGACGCATTGGCGGAACTTTCAACTTTACGCAAAAGTGTCGATCAATTTTTTGACGATGTAATGGTTATGGCAGATGATGAAGCACTAAAAAATAATCGCATCGCCTTGTTAAATAAACTGCGTGGGTTGTTTTTACAGATTGCGGATATATCCAAACTACAAAAATGAATAATGACTCTTACAAAGACATGCTAGCAAAGGTACAAGCTTTTCACGATAAGCATGATTTTAAAAATACCGGCGGTGAAGAACTCACCTACCGTATTTCTTTAATGGCTGAAGAACTTGGAGAAATGTCATCTTGTGTGACTAAAGGCAAAAGTAAAGAAGACCTCGCAGAAGAAACCGCTGACTTATTTATCTTATTACTCGGTACCGCGATTGCAGCAGACTTTGATTTAAACCAGGCCTTCTGGGATAAAATGGATAAAATCATGAAACGTGATTCAAAAATGGTTAATGGTCGAATACGTGTTTCTGAATTTCGAGATGTATAAAATACGTGATGTATATATCAAAGAGTAACTCTTAATGAAGCTTGTTATTCTCGATCGTGACGGTGTGATTAATCAGGATTCTGATAATTTTATTAAAACAGTTGATGAATTTATTCCTCTACCTGGCAGTGTTGAAGCTATTGCTAAACTTAAACATGCAGGTTACAAAGTTTATATCGCTACCAATCAATCCGGTATATTTCGTGGTTTTTATGACGTTACAACGTTAAATGCAATGCATGAAAAACTTGCTACATTATTAAAAGAACACAATGCAGAGATAGATGGCATTGAATTCTGTCCACATGGACCCGAAAATAACTGTGACTGCCGCAAGCCTAAAACCGGCATGTACTTATCCATAGCAAAACAAGCCGGCTTGTCAGATTGCAAAGATATATTGGTGGTTGGTGATTCGCTTCGTGATTTACAAGCCGCTCAAGCTGTTCATGCTAAACCACATCTTGTTCGAACAGGCAAAGGTGAACGCACCATTAAAAAAGGTGAAGGACTTGATGGCATTCCTGTATATAATGATCTCTCTGACTTTGTAAACGAGCTTTTAAAATAAAATGTTTAAATTTAAAAATCCTCTGCAATATTTTTATTCCCTCGCATTTGTGAGCAGCATGTTTATTTCATCTGTATATATTTCTATTACCGGCACAATATTTTTACCTTTTCCATTTAGTGTGCGATACAGATTCATTAACTTTTATTCAGTCTTGAATCTTTGGGTGCTCAAACATTTATGCAATATTGATTACCGCGTTGAAGGCACGGAAAACATTCCTGATGAAGCCTGTATCATTTTCAGCAAACACCAATCTGCACTTGAAACGATGATGGTTCAGAGAGTATTTCCTTCCCTGACTTTCGTTGTTAAACGTGAACTTTTGTGGCTACCTTTTTTCGGCTGGGGTCTTCGTTCTATTGATCCTATTGCTATTGACCGTAAGTCTGGTCGTAAAGCAATTGGCCAGGTTGTTGAACAAGGCATTGAAAGACTGAAAAAAGGAATTTCAATTGTTATATTTCCTGAAGGCACGCGCTCAAAACCGGGCACTAAATTACCTTATAAAAAAGGTGGTGCAATTTTAGCCTCTAAAAGTGAACATAAAGTAATCCCTGTCGCTCATACTGCAGGTGAATACTGGCCAAAGGGCTTCTTTTCTCGCCAAACAGGTACTATTGTGATGAGTATTGGTCCCGCTATAGAAACCAAAGGCAAGAAAACTGAAGAGATTATGAAAGAAGCTGAATGCTGGATAGAAACCAAGATGAAAGAACTCAGCACAATCGACACCTACCCAGAAGCTGATTGTTAATAGCATAATTACTGATTATCGCCACTTTTAACTGTGTTTTCTGACTTTAAAAGCTCCCGTCCTGCCTAATATACCCACCAAATTTACTATATTATAATACTCTGATATAATTGATTAAAATTTAAACTCTTTAATGAACACGCCCTCTATAGGGCGTGTTTTATATTTAACCCAAAATTATCCGGAGTCGAACGCAATGCATAATCGCAAAACGTCCATTACCCAATTTATTATCGAAGAACAACGTCATATTGATTCAGCTACTGGTGACTTCACCTCTCTTTTAAATGACATCTTCACTTCATGTAAAGTTATTTCTAACCTCGTTAACCAGGGTGAGCTTGTTGGTGTACTTGGTTCAGCTGGTTCTGAAAACGTACAAGGCGAAGAACAGAAAAAAATGGATATCATCACTAATGATGTATTCCTTGAAACCAACGAATGGGCTGGCCACTTAGCGGCAATGGCTTCTGAAGAAATGGACGATATCTACCATATCCCTAAGCAATACCCGCGTGGTAAATACTTACTTACGTTTGATCCATTAGATGGTTCTTCAAACATGGACGTAAACGTATCTGTCGGTACTATTTTCTCAATCGTTCGCTGTAAAGGTGATTGCCAAAATCCAACGGCTGAAGATTTCTTACAAGAAGGTACTGAGCAAGTTTGTGCGGGTTACGCACTATATGGTCCATCAACAATGATGGTTCTGACGACTGGTAACGGTGTTAACGGTTTTACGCTAGATTCAAATATCGGTGAATTCGTATTAACTCACCCAGGAATGACTATTCCTGAAGATACTCGCGAATTCGCGATTAACTCTTCAAACTCACGCTTCTGGGAAAAACCAGTACAACGTTATGTTGATGAATGTTTAGCAGGATCGACTGGTGCACGTGGTGAAGACTTTAACATGCGTTGGGTTGCATCCATGGTTGCTGAAGTACACCGCATTTTAACGCGTGGTGGCATTTTCATGTATCCACTAGATTCTAAAATGATTGCAAACGGCACTGAAGGTAAACTTCGTCTTTTATATGAAGCAAACCCAATGTCTTTCATTGTAGAACAAGCAGGTGGTGCATGTTCTACGGGTCGTGAACGCGTTATGGATATTAAACCTAAAGAATTACACCAACGTGTCCCTGTTATTTTAGGTTCTAAAAATGAAGTTGAGCGTGTTGTTAGTTACCATAAAGAAATGGACGCTGATGCCGTTGCTTAATTAAAGCCTGTTTACTCGCTTTAATTTAAAAGCCTTGCTCGAAATAGCAGGGCTTTTTTTATGAATAAAACTTTAAATATCTATACACTGAATCGATGGATTTATTACAAACTCATAATCTTGATTGCCCCTACTGCGGTGAACAAATACAACTTGTTATTGACTGCTCAATTGCTTCTCAAGAATACATAGAAGACTGCCAGGTTTGCTGCCGACCTATTAATATATTAATCAATGTTGAAGGAGAAGATGTACAAGTACAGCTTACACACGAAAATGAGTAAGCTTATTTATGGTTAGTTACAAGGCTGCAAGAGACCGGTTTTTAATCTGGAGGTAAGTTGTTTTTGCCATATCTTTTGACCAGCATCCCAATCATGTTCACCCTCGACTTTAACCACATTTTTTTTATTTAAAATATTTTCAAATAGTTTTAATGATTCTATATATCGATCCTGTTTTCCATAACCAAGGAAGACCTGATTAAGATTATTTTTTAAATCCTGTTGCTGTAACCATACCCATAAAAGCTGTAATTTTTTTTCAATGGTTTTTTTATTTTGTATTACCTTTGGTTGCCATTTTTTAATTCCGCCCGCATCTTTTAATTCTTTTGTTAAACCCTTATCAGCAACATAAGGTGATACTACAACTACACCACAAACATCTTTTGTATATTTTTGATAAAACAATAAAGAATTTAGCCCTCCAAGAGAAACGCCCACAAACCATATGTTTTTATAACCCTTATTTTTAACCTGTCGGAAAATATCTTTTTCTATTCTTTCTATCATCATCTCTTGCACTAAATGCCAGAGATGTATATTTGCAGCAACCATATCCGCTTTAATTCCTGCATTTCGGGCAATTGTAAAAAACCGTTCATCTTTAAATTTTTCGGCGGTATCATAAATTCCTGGTAATAAAATAATTAAACTGTCGCTTTTACCTTCGAACTTATCCCACAATAAATTTATCGGTTTATTAACATCCAGATTAAATGAACAAGAAGCAATAAATAAAGTAAAAACATAAATTATAAGATTTCTATTATGCATGTCTGTGTAAAATCTCTTAAGCAAATATAGATATAAACATTAACATGCAAAATACTCTATACTCAATGAAAATTCATTATGGACATAATTATGCAAACATTATTAATTTCACTATTTAGCTTATTTCTCACTTTTTCTATACACGCTCAGACCATCGCCAATATTGAAATACCTGACACGGTATCCCACTCAGAGCAATCAACAAAACTCCTTTTAAATGGCGCAGGAATTCGAACTAAATTTATTTTTGATATTTATATTGGCAGCTTATATTTAGAAAAAAAGACCCATTCTGCAGAAGAAATTTATAACCTGGCAGGCGAAAAACGCATCAGTATGCGTTTTCTTTATAGTGAAGTCAGCAAAGAAAAATTAATTAATGGCTGGAAAGATGGTTTTAAAAATAATCTAACAAGTAATGAGCTGGTAATATATAAATCTCAAATCGATCAATTCAATAATCTTTTTGTCTCCGTAAAAAAAGGTGATGTGATTAATCTAAACTTCATACCTACTACGGGCACCCATGTTGTCATGAATGGTAAAATAATGGGTTTAGTAGAAGGTGATGCATTTTTCAATGCGCTTTTGAAAATTTGGTTAGGCAAAGTACCCGCTGATTCAGATCTTAAAGAAGCAATGCTTAGTTTATCAAAACACTAAATCATTTATAATATCGTAAGACAAATAAAACAAGGAAACTCTCATGAGTAAATACATCGTTTCTTACCTGGGTGGCAATATCCCATCTAATCCAGAGGAATCCGCTAAACACTTTGAAAGATATAAAGATTGGTTAACCTCATTAAACAGCTCTATTGTTAGTGCGGCTAATCCTTTAAAAGATACACAAACAATAAACCCTGATGGCAGCGTTACTGTTGGCAGTACAACCGCAATGTCGGGTTTTTCGATAATCGAAGCAAACTCGATAGAAACGGCTGTAGAAATGGTAAAAACTTGCCCATTTCTTGAGCTGGGTGGCTCACTAGAAGTCTCCGAACTAATGCAAATGCCTCGTTAAAAATATCAAATATAAAAAAGCCGGTAACATTTGTTACCGGCTTTTTTTTGCTTAAATTAAAAACTAATTATTTAATGAAAAGCATTTCTTGATACTTAGGTAACGGCCATAACTTATCGGCTACTTCACCTTCAAGCGTATCTGCATGGTCACGAACTTTATCCATTAATGCGCGGATATCATTTGCACAATATTGCATGTGATCATTTGTTGAAGCAAAATCTTCTTTTGCAGACGCTTCAATAAGTTCATTCACAGCTACCATCATTGCATTTGCTCTTGCCGCAACAATTTTTGCTGAACCATTATCTAAATCAATGCCCATTTCTTTCATACCTAGCGCTGCATCAGAAAGACTCGTTAAATAACTTATAGCTGCTGGGTAGATTAAAGTCTTCGCCATATCAATAACTAACTTAGCTTCAACTTCAATCGATAAGATATATTGTTCTGCATAAATTTCATAACGACTTTCTAATTCAACCGGTGTTAATACACCTGAAGATTTAAACAGTTCAACAATTTCTGCATCTTGTAAATACGGAAGTGCATCTGCAGTTGTAGGTAAGTTTTTCAACCCTCGTTCTTTAACTGCCATTTCATGCCATTCAGCTGAATAACCATCACCACCAAATACTGCGTTACCATGTAATGACATCAGCTCTTTAAGAACTTCAATAACAGCGGCTGTACGATCGTTGCCTTTCAAAGCGGCTTCAAGTTTAACTGCAATCCACTCAAGTGAATCAGCTAACATTGTGTTCATCGCAATTAATGGACCAGATACAGATTGTGAAGAACCTACTGCACGGAATTCAAAACGGTTACCAGTGAAAGCAAATGGTGATGTTCTATTACGATCACCTGAATCACGTTTGAAGTTCATGATTTGATCTAAACCTAAATCCATTTCACCACCATCATCTGTTGGTGCTAACTTACCTGCTTGAATATCTTCAAATACTTTTTCTAGCTGTGAACCCAAGTAAACAGAAAGAATTGCTGGTGGCGCTTCGTTAGCACCTAAACGGTGATCATTACTTGCTGATGCTATTACCGCACGAAGTAAAGGACCATATTTATGCACACCACGAATAACCGCACCACAGAACAATAAAAAGTTTAAGTTTTCTTCTGGTGTGTGGCCAGGATCAAGTAAGTTACCCTGAGTAGAGTTACCAACAGACCAGTTAACATGCTTACCAGAACCATTAATTCCTGCGAAAGGCTTTTCATGCATTAAACAAATAAAGCCGTGATCTTTTGCTGTGTTTTGCAAAATAGTCATAATCATTTGTTGATGATCAGCTGCTACATTTGCCGCTTCAAAGTAAGGTGCAAGTTCAAATTGACCAGGAGCCACTTCGTTATGATGTGTTTTAGCTGGAATACCTAGACGGTATAAACTATCTTCTACATCTTGCATGTAAACTTGAACACGTGATGGAATTGCACCGAAGTAATGATCATCAAATTCCTGGCCTTTAGCTGGAGCTGCACCAAATAAAGTACGACCTGCTAATAATAAATCTGGACGAGCATTAGCAAATTTTTCATCAACTAAGAAATATTCTTGCTCAGCACCACAACTTGAATTTAAAGGTGCAATTTCACCTTCGCCCATTAAGTTTAAAACTTTTTGTGCTGCGGTGTTCATTGCAGCGTTAGAACGAAGCAAAGGAATCTTTTTATCTAACGCTTCACCAGTCCATGATGCAAATACACATGGAATCATTAATGTCGCACCATTGTCCGTGTGCATGATATATGCTGGACTACTTGGATCCCATGCAGTGTAACCACGCGCCGCGTTTGTTTCCCGAATACCACCATTCGGGAAAGATGAACCATCTGGCTCGCCTTTAATTAATAGAGCACCATCAAATTTTGAAATCGCACCACCATCAAAATCAGTTACGATAAATGCATCATGTTTTTCAGCCGTTGCATTCGTCATTGGATAAAAAATATGTGAGAAGAACTTAACACCTTTCGCTAACGCCCAGTCTTTCATTGCTGCTGCAATTTCTTCTGCAGTATCTAACTCTAAAGCTTCTCCTGTTTGGATTGTCTTTTTGATGCTTGCAAATGCACCTTTAGAAAGCGTTGATTCCATTTTTGCTAAATTAAAAACATCTGTTGCCCAGATATCATCTAATAATTCTGTTTTCTCTACTAACGTAGGTGCTTGCTTAGTGATGTTTTCAACCGCTTTTAAGCGGGATGCATTTCCATTCATTTCATATACCTTCTGTCTATATTCAAAGTTTTAAATTTTGGTTGTTCTAATGTAGCAATTTTACTATGTTATTAAGCTTAAAGATAAAGATGCCGTTTTTGAACATTCTGCTTATCTAGTGAGCAACTTCTATGCCACTCATTTATATAAACCAAGGTGTTTTTAATTTGTAAATAAGTGAGAATAATCAACAAGATAGCAGCTCTACTGCAAATATAAGTCTGTTTACAATGGCAAGGCCGCCCTAAAATAGTGCGGTAAATAGCAATGCGCACCATTATTGTGCGCCATTCAGACGGCTAAATTTTTGCCTGAAATCCAAAATTGGAGCTATAAGATAGTTGTTAATAGCGGGGAGGAGAAGTTTAAACTCTAACAATTAAAAGTATATTCACCAAATTCCCAATATTTTTTACCCGTTTTTCCTGAAGCTTGCCAGCCATTTTTTTGTAACTGATTTGCTATTAATCGATTTATTAAACCGTGACCAACCACGATGACCTTTTCATTTTCTTGCGCCAGCATTATTAATTTTTCTGCTGCTTGTTTGCTTCGTTTTTTTGCTTGCGCAAAAGATTCTCCATTTTTTTCAAAACCAAACAACCACATAACTCTTAACAAAATAAGCCAAACCGTCACCGGTAATTTATAAAAATTTTTATCAAAATGTGGGATTTTCGTTTCGGTAAAAAGTCCATCTGTTAAATGAACCTGCTTAAATCCAAGACTTTTTGCTGATTGTTGTGAGCGCTCTAAATCACTGCATACAACATAGTGCGATTTAAAACGTTTGTTTAGTTTTTCAGGCGGAGTATCTTGTATACCTGACTGTGCATATTTAACCGCAAGCTGTCTGAACTCTGCTGCATTCAAATTTCCTTTTAAGTCTATCTTAGGTTTACCGTGTCTTAATAAAATAATTTCCATAAAGTTTTATTATTAACCATTATTACTGCATTGATAGCTTTATTTATGTATATAACTTAATTATTAAATCTTGCTATTTGTATTAATTTCTTCTTACGCTCTTCTTTATTTAGCTCACCATATTTTTCAACCATATTATAAAATTGTTTTAAGTTAAAATTTTCTTTCTTTAACATTGTTTTAAATGTAGGAACCAAATCATGATACGTTGCTATTAATAATAAATGAGCATTATTTAATTCCTGGTTCATCCACTTATCATAAGCATTGTAGTCACCCCATGATTTTTTTAGTTCACTATAATTATTTTGCATTAAGCTAAATAATCGTCTCTTTTCGCTTCTTTTTTCTTTTCTGCTTATATTTGTTTCATAAAGATCTTTTAACTGGTCGCGAGTTTCTTGTAACAACTTGTTTATTTCTGAATTACGTTTTTTATCAAGCAAATATGCTTCATATTGTTCATTTTGCCCTTTCTTTGCCATCCATCGCTGGATACCCTCTTCTTCTACTGTTGTTGCAAAGGCTTCATTAAATGCAGAATCACCCTCAATATAGACAACCTGATGAGCTAGTTCATGAAATATAACGCCTGCTCGACGCGCTTCCGATTTATACATCATCGTATTCAATAACGGATCATCAAACCAACCTAAGGTCGAATAGGCACTTGCCCCGGCAACATAAACATCATAGCCCTCACTCTTAAGCTCACTGGCGTAGGCCACGGCATCTTCTTTAGA
>Ga0316204_10010140_pt1 | contig 12253 bp, 8 predicted proteins | sample 6monrhotite_MG_2_FD_205661 | JGI IMG/M metagenome (GOLD analysis project Ga0316204, IMG submission 205661) | Microbial mat bacterial communities from mineral coupon in-situ incubated in ocean water Damariscotta River, Maine, United States -... | ecosystem: Environmental > Aquatic > Marine >...
GTCAGGCAAAACATCAGCACAAACCAGGCAACACCTGCCACCCCAAGTGTGGCAAAAAACGTCTCGAACGCATCGCCCTGCCGAACCACCAATTTTGGCAGGAGTTCGATGGGGATTGTCACCGATTGCAGCGCGCCGGTTGTGGCGTGGTAGATAAAAGTCGACAGCGCGTCATCGGGTGACACTGCATCGACCTGCGCCTTCAGCGCCATCTGTTCCAAAAGAACCGCACGCACCTGCTCATCCGACAGGCGAGAGATCAGCGCATTGGCTTCATTCTCCGAAAGCTGTTCGGTCAGCAGCGCAGCGCCCGGATCCGTATCCGCGCCACTTGTGGTCGGAAACAGGCTTTGCGCCTGCGCTGCGGTGACAAGAAGGAGGCCGCCGGTCAATACAACCAGCACTATTTTAAATATCCGCATGATCTGATCCCGGCTGAAATTGCTGGAAAACCCTACAGGGGGTTTCGCGAGGATGTCACGCATTCAATGCCTGTCCGGTTCTGTCGACCCCGGAGCGGGTGCCCCGGCACGTTGGTTTGAACATCCGCCACGAATGCGTCGACCTTGGCGAAATCAGTGATGTCGAGGTTCATTGGGTTGCCCAAAAAGAGGGCACCTCGGTGCCGAAATTGAAGAATTCGATGCAAAGAAGCCTCTCACTGCCATCACCGTTGAAGTCACCGGTTGTGACCCGTGTCGAAAACTGGCCGAAGGTTACAAAAGGGGACCGCAAAGAAAGATTCGAGTCAGCTTTCGAGCCGAAATTCTGCCCAAAATCCGATACTTTCCGACCCTCCGACCCTCGTGGAAAAATTGTGGCCACCCGCTCAGATCTGGATCAGGTTGGGTTCAATATGAAATCCGACGCTTTTTCACCGATCATGATGGCAGGGGCATTGGTGTTCCCGGATACAATTTCGGGCATGATGGAACAATCGGCAACGCGAAGTCCCTCGATCCCGTGGACCCGAAGTCGCGAATCCACCACTGCCGCTGGCCCCTGCCCCATCTTGCAGGTACCTGTGGGGTGATAGATCGAAACGCTGTTGTTACGTGCCCAATCCAGCGTGCCCGCATCATCATCCAAATCCAGGCTCGCATCGGGGCGGAAGGCTTGCGAAATCTTGCGGGTCAGCGGGTCGTGCCCGGCGATCCTGCGGGCGATCTTGACGCCTTCGACAATGGTACGGCAATCGGTTTCGGTCGCCAGATAATTGGGGTGAATCTTTGGATAGGTCTGTGGATCCGGCCCGGCCAGCCGGATCTCGCCCCGGCTTTCGGGGCGCAACTGGCAAACCGACATTGTAAAGGCAGAAAACGGGTGCACGCCCTCGCCGGGGCTGTCGGCAGACCACGGTTGCACATGGAACTGAATGTCAGGGGTTTCCAGATCGGGCCGCGTTTTGAGGAACCCGGTTGCCAGACTGGCCGCCATCGTCATTGGCCCGGACCGGAACATCGCATATTTCAGCGCAATGCGGGCCTGATTGAACAGGCTGCGGACCTCATCATTGAGAGTGGGTTCATTGCATTTGAACACCAGTCGGGCTTGCAGGTGATCCTGCATCCCCTTACCGACCCCCGCCAATTCGTGCAGCGGCTCAATGCCGTTTTCTTTCAACTGCGACGACTCGCCGATGCCGGACAACATCAACAATTGCGGGCTGTTGATGGCACCGCCGGACAGGATGATGTCGCGGCCCGCCTTGACCACATGTACCTTACCGGACCGATCCCGGTATTCCACGCCGGTGGCGCGTTTGCCCTCCAGGATGACCCGCGTCACAAGCGCGTTGGTGATGATCTGGAGGTTTGGCCGGTTTCGCGCGGGCTTCAGGTAGGCGACAGCCGAACTGCACCGTCTGCCCTTTTCGGCCGTCAGCTGGAAATACCCGACACCCTCCTGATCCGCCCCGTTGTAATCCGGGTTGAACTTGTAACCGGCATTTTGCGCCGCAGCGACCCAGGCGTCACAAATCGGACGTTGCAGCCGCATGTTGGACACAGCCAGCGGCCCCTTGTCGCCGTGGAATTCATCCGCGCCACGCTCATTGCGTTCCGCGCGCTTGAAATAGGGCAACACCTCGTCCCATCCCCAACCTGAATTGCCCATCTGCCGCCAGCGGTCATAGTCCTCGGCCTGTCCCCGCACATAGAGTAATCCGTTGATCGAGGATGACCCGCCCAGAACCTTGCCACGTGGCCAGTCGATGGATCGGCCATTCAGACCGGGATCAGGCTCGGTGCGATAACACCAGTCGACCTTGGGGTTATGCATCGTCTTGAAATAACCGACCGGGACGTGAATCCACGGGTTTCTATCCGCCGGACCGGCCTCCAGCAGGACCACCTTGTTGTTGGGATCGGCGCTCAGCCGATTTGCCAAAACACACCCAGCCGACCCGGCCCCAACGATCACATAATCCGCATCCACAACCATTTTTCCTTCCACATGTAAAAAAACTCTATGCAAAAGTTTCGATCCGTTCTAGTCTTTTTTGGAACATTACGTCTCATTAAATTGCAAAACGGGAGGAAGCAATGGGAATTTTAGATCGCGTAAAGGGTGTCTCACGTCGGGATTTCTTTAGAATCGCAGGAACTTACGGGATGAGCTCGACGCTATTGGCGGCAGGGACATTCGGCGGGGCCATGACCGCCGCCAATCTCGCCAAAGCGGCAGAATCAACCTACAACAAGCGCCACAAGAAGGAAGCCAAGTACACGCTGAAGTTTGGTGCGGCGGGCTTCAACCCGCAAAACCTGCTGATCGAGCGCGCAGGTTGTCTTGAATTTTCCCGCGATCTTGAGGAGCGCACAGACGGCGAGATTCGCATCGAATTCATCGGCAACAATCAGATTTGCGGACAGCTTTCCTGTGTCGAAAAGGCCCAGCAGGGCATTGTCGACATCTACGCGGCGTCCACTCAGAACTCTGCGGGCGGCGCACCCTATCTGAACGTGCTGGATTACGCCTATATGTTCCGCTCCCGCGCGGATCAGTATTACTTCATGTACAGCCCGGAATCGCAGCGTATCCTGCGCGATCCCTACGAGAAGCGTCATGGGTTGAAATTCCTGTTCACCCATGCCGAACTGCGCGGTATCCAGTTGGGTCTGTCATGGGAAGACAAGCCAACAGTCACCAGCATTGACCAGTTGGCGGGCACAAAGAACCGCGTCACGGGCACGCAGCTTGGCCGGATTGCCATGAACGCGCTGAACCTCAACCCGGTCCCTGTTGCTTGGGAAGAAACCCTTGATGGTCTCAAGCAGGGCCTGATTGATGGTGCGGAAACATGGGCATCAGCGGTGGCCTACGCCAACATGTCACCCGTTGTGTCCCAGTCCGTCGATCTGCGGTTTTTCTGCGGTACAGAGCACACGGCGATGAATGCGTCGACATTTGACGGTCTGGGTGGTGAACTGCAGGATGCGGTGATGGAATCCTCCTATCTGTCTCAGGTCCATGTTCAGGCCGCAAATGAGGCCGCACTGGCCAACACCGTTGGCTTTACCAGCCCGCACCAGGGTCCGGAAACGATCTTTGCCAAGAACAACGTGCGCGTGGCGTCCTTGTCGGATGCCGAGATCAAGAAAGCCGAGGAAATGTGTTCGCCCGAGTATCAGCCACAGTTGTGGACACAATGGCGCGAGCGGATCAACGGCTGGGCCGGTGGCATCGACACCTATCAGGACATCTATGATGAAGTCCGCAACAACACACACACGCTGGCCGAAAATGTCGAGCCACGCCGCTGGTGGAAAGGCTAAGAGAGACCTAGCATGAGGAGGCCGGCCCGGTAGCCCGGGCCGGCCTTTTTTGCACAAAAGACCGGAATGATCCGGCGTTGCATCACAGAACGAGGGGAGGACCGGATGTCCATTCTGGCCGATATTGGTAACATTTTCAGTGCCATAGCGTCGCAAGACAGCTTTGAGATCAGGAATGCGCTACGCTCGAATGGCGCTTGGTATGTGGGGGCGGCGGCGACCGTGATTGGTGGCCTTGCGGTCATGTACATCTACCGCGCTGTTCCGTTTATCGAACGCAACCTGGAACGCACCATCATGGTCTGGAGCTATCTGGCCATCGCTGCGATCATCTTCTGGGGTGTTGTGGATCGGTTCATATTCTCCGCGCAGGTGCCCTGGTCGACGACCATACCACCGCTGCTGTTCATGATAATGGCCTGGTATGGTGCTTCCTATAATGTGCGTGTGCGCACCCACCTGAGCTTTACCGAATTCCGCACCCGATTGCCGCGCGCGGGCCAACTGGCCTGTTTGATGCTGGATGCGGCGCTTTGGTTGATCTTTGCCGTGATCCTTGTGGTCACAACCTCGCGGATTGTGGCGCTCTCTGCGTCGAATTTTCAGATCGTGCTGGGCACCGACAACACGATGCAGTGGTGGTTCCTGATTACCACGCCGGCTGCCTTTGTCCTGCTCGCCGGGCGCGTTTTTCAAAACCTCGCTGATGATCTGAGCGCCTGGCGCAATGACGAGCCCTTGATCCGGCAGGCTGTGATCGGAGGAGAAATATAATGACCGATGGTAGCTGGATTACTCTTATTTCACTGGGCGTTACGTTCCTGTTCATGCTGGGCGTACCGGTCTTGTTGGTCATTGGGTATTGGGTCATCGGGTGTTCCTTTGTCCTTGGCCTGACGCTCGACAACATGGGGGCGGAACTGCTCAACGTGTTCAACAAGGGCTTTGCCTTGCTCGCAATGCCGCTCTTTATCCTGACCGGGGATTTAATCAACAAATCCGGGATTGCCCGACGATTGTCGGACTTTGCCTATGCCTGTCTGGGCTGGCTGCGCGGTGGGTTGGCGATGGCCTCTCTTGGCGCTTGCGGTCTCTTTGCCGCGATCTCAGGGTCGAACTCCGCCACAACGGCAACCATTGGTTCGATGCTGCACCCCGAAATGGTCAAGGGCGGCTATGACGAACGTTTTTCAGCGGCCACAGCGGCGGCGGGCGGCACCGTGGGGATCATCATCCCGCCGTCAATCATCTTCATCGTTTACGGGTTCCTGATGAACCTGCCGATCTCTGAACTGTTCGTTGCCGGGATCATCCCCGGTGCGCTGATGGTTTTCGGCATGCAGTTTGCCTGCTGGATCATCTGTCGCCTGAACGGCTGGGGATACCTGATTCCACTGCAACTGAACCGGGTTCTGAAAACCGCCTTTGGCGCCTGGCTGGGTTTCTTTGCCATTGGCCTGGTGCTGTGGGGCATCTACACCGGCAAATTCTCACCAACCGAGGCCGCCGGGGTAACCGTCGGCTTTTGTGTGATCGCCGGTGTCGTGTCGTGGCTCGTGACCAAAGTCCTGAAGATGCGCCAGGACAAGACCTGGGAAGAAAAATCCTATCTTGAGATGTTGGTTGTCGAAGGGTTCACCCCCTTTCAAATTCCATCCATCGTGACCCGTTCCGCGGAAATTACGGGCATTCTGGCCCCGCTGATCGCGATTTCAGTGGTGATGCAACAGATCCTGTCGCTGTTGGGTGCCCAGGAGGTGATCGGAAACTTCGTCACCTCGATGGGGGGCTACTATCCGGTTCTGCTGACCGCGATGGCCATCGTGTTCATCTGCGGCATGGTTCTGGAATCCCTGCCGGTAACGATCATTCTGGCCCCGATCCTGGCACCGATTGCAGCCAGCGTCGGAGTGGACCCGGTCCACTTCTCGGTGATCTTCCTTGTGGGGGCATCCATCGGTTTCATCACCCCGCCCTACGGCCTGAATCTTTATGTCGCATCCGGTGTGACAGGCGTTCCCTACTTCAGATTGTTGCGGTACACTGTCCCCTACCTGGTCGCTCTGATCTCTGTCTGGTTCCTGGTCGCTCTGACCCCAGAAACAGCGTTGTTCTTGCTACCTAACCGCTAAGTGCAGAGTTCATGCCTGAAGACCATACAGATGAAATAAAGGGACAGATCCCGACCAATCTGAGGGTTCTTCGGCTTATTGAAGAAGTTGCGCGGGCGGGCGGACCCTTGGCCCCGTCCGCGCTGAGCACGGCCCTGGATTTACCGAAACCGACCATCCACAGATTGCTGGTGACCGCCGAGGCCGAAGGCTACCTGCAGCGCGACGTCGATGGCCGCTCCTATGGGCCGGGCCAGCGGCTTCGGCAGATGGCGGCAAACACGCTTTCGAGCCAGCGCATTCGAACGGAACGATTGCTGGTCATGCGTGAATTGGCCCGTTCGGTTGGCGAAACCTGCAATCTGGCCGCTCCGGGCCGTCAGGGGATGGTCTATATCGACCGGGTCGAAACCCATTGGCCACTGCGCATTCAACTGCCCGTCGGTACGCAGGTGCCCTTTCACTGCACTGCCAGCGGCAAAATGTACCTGTCGTCTCTGCGCAAGGAAAAACTGGATCGGTTGTTGGGTTCTCTCGACCTCGATCGCATGACCGATTTCACGCTGACCAATATAAAGGCGCTTAAAGACGAACTCGACGCCACCCGCCTGCGCGGGCATTCGACCGACAATCAGGAATTCATGGTCGATATGACAGCCATCGCTGTACCTATCCGCGATGATCGGGACCGTTTGTTGACCACGTTGTCACTCCACGCCCCCAGTCAGCGCAATGACGTTGCCGGACTGGAACGGTTCCTGCCCGAACTGAAACGCGCAGCGAAGAGCCTGGAGGAGCTGGCCGTTGGCTAGGTGGCCCGAATGACCATCCGGCGCATGCATGCCGTAGCCGACCGATCCGCCAGCCGCCTTTGTGGGAAACAACCATGAACGGCAAGCTCCCTTCGCTGAAATGGCTCAACACCTTTCGGTCGGTTGCCCACTGCGGATCACTCAAACGTGCCGCTGAACAAAACCGCCAGTCCATCAGTACCGTGTCACAACAGTTGCAGTGCCTCGAAGCCCATCTGGGCGTTGCGCTTCTGGATCACTCGTGCAGACCGATGGTGGTGACCACACAGGGCGCGGTTTACCTCCGATTTGCCGAACAGGTTCTGGGGTTGGTGGAACAGGCACATAGCGAGGTCACCGCCCATACAACCAGTACGCTTCGGCACCTGCGATTTGCCATGATCGAGGACTTTGAAAGCGACATCGCGCCCGAGATCACCCATATTCTGGCCGGTGCATTGCCGAACTGTCGCCTGACACATTTCACCCGCGTCAGCCGTGAAATACTCGACCTTCTGCAAAACCGACAGGTAGACATCGGGATCGCGACCCAACCACAATCGCCACTGCCTGACGTCTCGGAATATCCACTTTTGCGTGACCCTTTTGTTCTGGCTGTTCCGGCCAATAGTACCGCGACATCAGAGGATTGCATCGAAGACAGATCGGGCCTGCCGTTCCTGCGCTATTCCTCAAGCCAGATCATGGGGTCAATGATCGAGGCCCAATTGTCCCGCCTGCGCATCCCCCTGGAAAGCAGTTTCGAGCTGGACAGCACATCCTCCATCATGGCGCTGATCGCCCGCAACGGCGGTTGGGCCATTACCACACCTTGCAATTTTGCCCGTGCCGCACGGTTTCACGGACAGGTCCGGCTGCTGCCCTTCCCGCGCAAGGGGTTTGCACGGACGATTTCGATGTTTGTGGCAGGCCAGCATCTGAACGACGTGGCGCAACTGATCTCCGCGACATTGCGCAGCCGGATTTCCGCGCGCACGATTGTGCCAACGGTAGATCAATATCCCTGGCTCAGGGACGGCTTTCATCTGACTTCAGAATGACGGCCCGGACAGGATATTGAATTGATCGCGGATTGCCCGATCCTGTTCGGGGGTCAGATAGTTGGGCCGATGCCTTGCCAGTATGTCGCGGGCCTCCTTGTTGGCGCGCCCCCAGGCATCGCCGGCACCTTGTTCTTCCCAGGTGCCGGGCTGGACCCTGTCGGCGAGCGCGGGATAGTGATAGTCCCGCTCCATCGCCTGATAGGTGACTTCGGCCCCCAGAAAATGCCCCTCCCCCAGGATCGCGTCACAAATGCCGTCATAGCCGAGGTTCTGATCCGTCACTTCGATCCCGCGCAATGCGCGATAGGTCATTGCGTGCATTTCGTCATCCAGGACAAAGGCCTCGAAACTCGCCCCCAGAAGCGCCGCAGTCATGCCAGAGCTTTCGTAAATCAGGTTGCCGCCGGCCAATGCAGCGGCGAGGCTGGTCATGCCCTTTTCGACACCATATTGGGCGTCGATTGCCTTGGCGTCGGTCATCGAACAGGCGACCCCCGACGGCAACCCAAGCCAGTTGGACAGCTGCGCCGATGCGGCATTCAGCAATGTGGTTTCGCCCCCGCCTCCGGCAAAGGCGCCAGTGCGCAAATCAATCACCAGCGGCCAGTTGGAAAACACCATCGGAAAGCCCGGCGAGATGACATTGACCATCACAAGACTGGCCAGGGTTTCGGCCAGCGACTGCGCCAGGAATCCCGCCAGCGGCGCAGGAGCTGTCGCCCCGGCCTGAGCGGCGGTAATGCAGGACATGGGGATGTTGTGTTCGATACATTTGTAGACAACATCAACCGCATCCTCCCCAAAGCGCATCGGAGAAATGACAGGGCTGATGTGGGCTTTGACAAAGGGACGTTTGGCAAATTCCCCCGGCCCGCCCGCGGCAATATCAAACATCTCGACCATCGGGTCGACATGTTCCGCATGGGTGAAAGCTGTCGCCACCGGCTTTGACGTGTTCCGCAACAGCGCATAGGCCGTGTTCACATCCAGATCAAAGCTGTCGGGCACATCTGTTGCGATGCAGCAGCGGGTAAACCAGGCGACGTTATCAAGCGTGTCCTGAAGCCGGGTGAAATCGTGCAGATCCCTCAGCGTTGACGGCCGGTACAGACCCGTTTCAAGGTCCAGCGTATTCACGGCGGCGCCGCCAGTTCCGAAATACACCTTGTCGCCACCCACTTCGATGTCCCGGTTCCGGTCGCGGCCATGCAGTACAAATGTCTTGGCCGCCAATGCAATCGCGGCCCGCACCAGTGACGGCGGCAACCCGATGCGGTCCTTGCCCACCCGCCTGGCCCCGGCCCCAATCAGATCATCCACCAGACGATCCGGCACTTCGCCCATGCCCAACTCATCCAGAAGCCGCAGGGCAGTTTCAAAAATCTTTTTCAGTTCGGAATCGATCAACGGTTTGTACTGCCCGCCCCGTCGCCCCGGCGGCGCGGGGTTCACGGGCAATGGCGCGGCCCGGGCAACCAATTTGGCCTTGCGGCCTGAGCGGCGGCGTTTGTGAGGATCAGTTGACATGAAGCGCCTTTGATGGAGGGCATTTTGCCCAAATGGAGAGCGGGTTGTTGCATGTTGCAATCAGAAATCACTATATCCACTTTTTCAGGATTTTTGATTTCAATTATTGGGAAAAACCATTCATGCGTTGACCATTCCCCTAATTTGCCTGCCAGTTTCCGCCACCACAATCCCGGTCGGGCCAATCTTTTTTCAACAACAGGGGCACAGCATGAAGTCACACGCGCGGGTCATTGTCATCGGGGGCGGCATCGCCGGCTGTTCCACGCTTTATCATCTGACCCGTGAAGGGTGGAGCGATGTGGTGTTGCTGGAACGCAATGAACTGACGTCCGGCACGACTTGGCATTCAGCCGCACAGGTCACGAATTTCGGAATGAACCAGACAATGGTGGGGCTGAAAACCCATTCCATCGACCTTTACAAGGAATTGCGCGACGATCCTGACTATCCGGTTGCCTATAACCACGGTGACGGCGGAATTCGGCTGGCCAATACCCAGGCCCAGATGGACGGGTATCGGCATTTCGCCTCGATGGCGCGGGGCATGGGGGTCGAATTCGAGGTGATTGACGCCAAAGAATGCGCCCGCCGCCACCCGCTCATTTCAACAGACAACCTTGTTGGCGGGCTTTGGGATGGCAACGACGGCGATATTGATCCTGCGTCCCTGTGTCAGGCGCTGGCGCGACGCGCCCGCAAGGCCGGGGCGGAGGTCTATCGCAACACCGCCGTGACCGGGTTGACGCAACACAAGGATGACAGTTGGACGGTGCATACCGAACACGGCGACATGACCTGCGAAATTGTGGTGAATGCCTGCGGGTACCGGGTGAACGAGGTGGGTGCCATGATGGGGGTGCATCACCCGGTCGTGTCGATGGAGCACCAGTATTTTGTCACCGAAAACATCACCGCCATCCGCGAGGCCGGGCACCGGATGCCGCTGCTGCGCTGTCCGATCAGCGATTACTACTGCCGTCAGGAAAAGCACGGGCTGCTTGTGGGGTTCTATGAACAGGACTGCAAGACATGGGGCATGGACGGGATCGACCCGCATTTTGTGAATGCCCTGTGTCCTGACGATCTTGACCGGATCTCGGACGTGCTGGAAGGCGCATTTGCGCGCATGCCTGCCCTGGCCGAGGTGGGCATCCACACCATCGTTAACGGCCCGATCACCTACACCATCGACGGCGCGCCGCTGGTGGGTCCAATCCCCGGCAAGCGCAATGCGTTTTGTATCATCGGCTTGCGCGCGGGCCTGGGTGAAGGCGGTGGGCACGGCTGGCTTCTGGCCCAACAGATCGTGCATGGCGAAGCCTGCTATGACACATGGTGCCTGGACCCGCGCCGCTTTACCGGCCATGCCAATGTTGAATTGACGGCTCTCAAGGCCATCGAAGATTACCAGAACGAATTCCGCTTTCATTTCCCCAACGAACACCGCCCGGCCGGGCGAATGGCCAAGACAACCCCCCTCACCCCGGTTCTGGAGGCGCAGGGTGCCGCGTTCACGGTTGTAAACGGATGGGAGCGCGCCGAGTATTTCAAACCAGCGCCCGACTTCCACCCCTGTCATACCTTCCGGTTTGACGAGACACATGAGGTTGTTGCCGCCGAAGTCACTGCGGTGCAACACGGTGTCGGGCTCTGCGAGGTGAACGGGTTCAACAGGATCGAAATCACCGGAAGCGACGCACAATCCTTTCTTGACCGGATGATTTGTGGACGGCTGCCGCGCAAGACCGGGCGCGTCGGACTGGCCTATCTTTTGAACCGGCAAGGCATGTTGAAAGCGGAAGCCACCATCGCAAATCTGCCCGCCTCCGATCGCGGACCGGCGCGGATATGGTACGGATCGGCGGCGGCGGCGGAGTTTCACGATCTGGATTGGTTGCAGGACCATCTTGGGCCCGATGAGGATGTTCAGATTACCTCACTTACCAACGACCAGACAATTCTTGTTCTGGCAGGCCCAAAGGCGCGTGAGGTCATGCAGGCCGTCAGCCGCGCCGACTGGTCTGCGGCGGCCTTCCCGTGGCTGTCGGTGCGGGAATGTTTTATCGGAATTGCGCCCGCCACCGTCATGGCGGTCAGTTTCTCAGGTGAGCTGGCTTATGAAATTCACGTCCCCAATGCTTCGCTTTATGCCGCCTACATGGCATTGCGTGCCGCCGGAGAAGCCGATGGGATGACCCTGTTCGGTGCACATGCGGTTGAATCGATGCGGCTGGAAAAAGGGTATCTGCACTGGAAGTCGGAGATAATCACCGAATTCGACCCCTTCGAGACCGGTCTGGATCGGTTTGTCGATCTGGACAAGCCGGATTTCGTCGGCAAAGCCGCCCTGCTGAAACGCCGCGCAGATGGTCCCACAAGAGAGTTGGTGAGCTTGTGTCTGGAAGACAACAGCGCACCGGCCCATGGGGGCGCTTCGGTCATGTGGGGCCGTGATGTGATCGGCACGGTCACATCCGGCGGATATGGGCATCGGGTGGGCATGAACCTTGCCTATGCCTTTATCGACAGCGGACAAATACCCGAAGCCGGACAGATCTGCATCGACATTCTCGGCGCGCCGGTCCCGGCGCGCATCGTTGACCGCGTTCTTTATGACCCAAAGATGATCCGCGTGCGCGCGTGATGCCCCTCTGACGTTTGCCCCCCGGATCTGTTATGCTGGGGGTGAACGGAGAGGCGAATGATCGTTTGTTGCGGCGAGGCGCTGATTGACATGGTGGCAACACCTGACCCGTCAGGCCGGATTTCCTACCGCCCCTGTCCGGGTGGTGCGGCCCTGAATTGCGCGGTTGCGCTGGGGCGGCTTGGGTGTGACGCCGCCCTTTTGACGGGGCTTTCCACCGACTTCTTCGGAGATCAGATCCGGGCGCATTTGCAGCACAGCCACGTGTCATGGCACCTGAGCAAGACAAGCGACAACCCGACCCCGCTGGCCTTTGCAAAGATTGACCACGGCCAGG
>Ga0316204_10010142_pt1 | contig 12252 bp, 7 predicted proteins | sample 6monrhotite_MG_2_FD_205661 | JGI IMG/M metagenome (GOLD analysis project Ga0316204, IMG submission 205661) | Microbial mat bacterial communities from mineral coupon in-situ incubated in ocean water Damariscotta River, Maine, United States -... | ecosystem: Environmental > Aquatic > Marine >...
TATTCCGAGTTTTCTTCGTCGTCTTTATCTTCTCGGTGATAATCTGCTTGCGCGATTTCGAGGAACGGTTTCTTTTCTCCGTTTACATCAACAACAAAATCAGATGCCCGTACTGCCTGCCCTGTTACCGTTCCCACACCTACGTAACCTTGCTTTGGTACGTTGACCCACACTCGGTCACCCGGGTTAAGCAAGAATAACGTTTTGCTATACCAACTTCCGCCACCGCCGCATATAAAGCCGTATTTTAAAGCATCTTCCCAGGGGCGAGAGTCACCGTGTCCGAAAGAAACATAATATTCACCATTCCATTCTCCTTTAGTGCCTGATGATCCAGAGGCTGCCTTGCTTTCAGTCTCGACAGGGTCAAGCAACCAGGCTCGGCTGAGATATTGCTCATCGCCATCCTGGAAAACCTGAAAGAATATGACATTTATTGGAATGTCCATAGCGTTTAGATAATTAACGATACGTTCGGTACTTGGGTCCAGTGACGCTGCGACAATGACAATTTGATGCGATCCATTAAGTAACTCAGAGTCTATCTCTTGTCCGAATCTTTTTTGAAACGCTTTATCCAGGGAGGTATCATCTTTTGAGAAATTATCATAAATCGCGGCGATATCTTCTGCGTGTAAGTTTTGCACCCAGGAGGCATAGTCAAGCGCTTGTGCTACTACCTCTCTTGGTGTTTTATCTCGCTTGAGTTCAATGACAATTAACTGCCCATCAGAATTCAATGCGAGCAGATCAACATATCCACCGTGTTTGGTATGAACTTGCTGACCTATGAGCATCCATCGGTCTGAAAGAATTTCTGGTTTCTCAACAATCATTTTTTCGAGTTGGCTTTCTTTGCCAAGCGAAACCTCAGCTAGTGACTGTGGTTGGTTTCCTACTTTCCAGATGGAGTGTTTGATTGGCATTATGTTTCTCTTTATTTACCCTCAATTTTTATGTTGACTATTTGGTAAAAAATACTTGGGCATCATGACTAATCATTTCATTTTTTTAGTTCATGCATATTTTTTAATGGGGCCACCCATTTTAGAATAATTAATAATTCAACAACTCAAGTCTGACACGTGGCACATCTAGAGATCACATGGTATAAAACGCCGTTAATTTCGATCCGTAGAGGTTTCGCTACGAGGAAAGTGAAAGCTTTAAGCATGCACGTAGCAAGACTTGACTCCTTTTACTATTGAAGCCCATCCCTCATTGGTATAATTACACCAATTTCCAACGCTCACTTTTATTTGGCCAATCTGGATGAATTAATTTAGTTCTGCGCTTGCTCACATTATAATCCAAATTCTCTACGAGCCCTTCTTTAAAAAGCGCTTTGATTGCCATCTGAAAATCAGTAGGGTATAAGTCGCTCTCTTCCAGCCAGTCGGCCCAAACATCATTATCGATTTTCAAGGCACCATTTGATAACTTATTTAAAATATACACCCTGGCTTCAAGTTTATTATCGTTGTATTCTAATTTTTCAATTTGTATTTCAGCTTGTCCGCCAAATAAATCGTCAATAGGTGATTTCGCTAATTGATTTCTCAATTTAACTTCATTTTGAGAAATTCGCTGAACGTTCTCCATTTTCTCAGCGGCTTCTTTAAATACCTTAAGTCCAATAGAACTGCGTGTTAAATAAACTAAAAAGTAATGGACACGCTCAACGCCTGGTTTTTCCACGGCAACAAACGATGTCCTCCCACCATAATTCTTTTTTATATTTTGCCGATATAGTGAAAGCAAATGTCTTCGCCTATCTCCTGGTGTTTCGTTGGAAAATATTGGAACTTCACCAAACAGTTCAATCATGTCATCCGCGTGATGCTCAAGCTTTACAAAACGATTGATAAAGCCATACATCATGTTTACCAAAAATTCAGAATTCTTTAATTCCAGTAGAGGCTGCATAGTTTTAGCTCCTACAACTTTTTGCCAGCCTTTAGGGTCGACAAAGAAGAATGTAAAATCCCCCTTACACCACTCCACTATTTCTGGCAGTAATTCCGTATAATCACCATGTAAACATTGGGTTTCAATTTCCGGATAGGGATTATTTGAAAGAAAAGTTTCTAATTTATTAAAGGCTTTAGGATCTTTTTCTATATATAATGCCCTGAATTTAATATCGCGCTTAAATGGAGTGTTATTTAAGCTTTTCTTACATTCCGACATAATACGAAGTGAAATGCCAATGGAAGTATCTTCAAGTTTTTCATCTTCTGCTTCCCAGGGGCCAGAAAAACAATCAACATAATTGATAACATCAGCCTTCCCTTGACCAATAATCATAAACAAGCGCTGAAGGTAAGTTTTTAATATCGTGTGTTTTACTAAAGCCTGCTCTCTGCCAATATAGTTTTTCCTCATATCATCTTTATTCATTATTATTGTCCTTGATATTAGAGCTATTTTATTTTCTACATTGCAAGTGCTGGCATCATATCCCATGTCCTGCCTTGAAGTTGTCGACCATTTTCTTTTTTAGAGCGTTTCTTCCCATCCGCCCCCCATGCGCCCCATTGTTTAAAAAAGAAATCAACTTTTGATCCTTCACACTGAGTTTTAATATTTCGAACCCAGTCTTCCTCCATCGGCCGCGCACCAGCACCAGACTCACCACCAACAATTACCCAGTGAACTCCTGATAAAGAAATCCTGCCTAAATCTTCAAGCAATGGTTCAATAGAAAGAAAACGTGTTCTAGCTTTAATGGCTTGCAGGTCTTTAATACGGGGCTTGCCATACTTCTTATCCTCAACCGATATACCTAACCAGGCATTAGCAGGCACAACTCGGGTCTCAAAATACTCCCGCATAATTTTGCTGCGTTTAGTCAGAATTTGATAGGTGTGCCACGGCGTTTGTTGAATAACATCCATGACTTGATCTACAAAAGAAAATGGAACACCTTGTTGAAAAAGGTCGCTCATTGAATTTACGAAATAAATTGTGGGTTTTTTACGCTTTAATGGCTGCGCTAGTCTTTCTGGCAATATACTTAGCTCAAAGCCATTTTCATAACCCGGCGCTCTCATGGCTTGAAGACGATTAGCCATTGTTTCTGCATAACAATGCTTACAACCCGGTGAAACCTTGACACAACCAGTCACTGGATTCCATGTTTGCTCAGTCCACTCTATTTTGCTCATATCATCTACACACCATCAGATTATAATTAACAACTGTTTATATATACAGCTTTTATTGATAAAAATCAATATGGAAATAAGTACTAGGGAACGTGATTCATTAATATAAGAAACAATTGCTCTCTAACACGATTTATTCCAAGCTCTATAATTCCTTTTCTGACATAGGGACGTTTAGTCATAACTAATTAAATCGCAAAAAAGCGCGTTATAGGAAAAAACTGGCCAACTTTCCCTTCAAGATTTTCCATTACCCAAGCATTTTTCTTATTTGATGAAAAACGAACAAAAAATTCTTTTACTTCAGGTAATTCGTCATCGACACCTATCACAATTTTGTTAAAGTCTAGAACTTGTTTGTTTAATCCCCTAAGTTTTTTTATTTCCTGTGGGTATTGGTATTGAAGAAAGAACCATAATGTAAGAGACACATCGTTAACTTCTTCTAGTACATCTCTATTTGCTCGATAAAAAAAGTGAGCAAAAGTGAGCATATTATAAAACCGTTTTATTGTTCTTGGATTCGCTTCCAAATGAGGTAATATAGACAAAAATGCATTTTGTATATCTTCGGAAATTGGGATGTTCAATTCTTCAAGTTGTTGCCCATCATTCTTGTTCTTATTATTATTAACTTGATCATTCACTTCATTTTGTACTGAATTAATTTTCTGCTTTGGCATTAGGGCGCGCGCGAATTTTTCTGTTTCACCGCTAGTCATTTTCGGTACGGAGATTGGAATCTGAATAATTTTCTCGAGGAAAAACTCACCATAACTTCGGTTGTTTTTTATACTTAACTGATGGCCTTCATCACCCTTGGTTTGATTTGCGAATAATTTACTAATTTCCTTGTATTTCAATTCAATACTATTTGCGATGAGTTTATTATCCATACCAAGAATAAACACACAACGATCTGTCTCTAAAAAGACATTTACTGCTTCAATGATTTCTACCGCATGTTCGGGCGAACATCGATCCAAATCATCTATATAAATTATGAGCCTTCCTTTGTCACTTAAATAATCACCAAACCTTTCTTCTAAAATCTTTTCAAAAGTTCTAATCCCTTCTATTTTTTCTGGCAAGTCTTTTCCATTTATTAACTCATTCACATCTATGCCAAGTGGATTTTTAACTCTCCGTACTAGGGAAAATAGAGGTGAAAGCAGTCCTAACCAATAAAACAAAACACCAGCAACACTTGCCGGTAGAAGTGCTAAAACCGAATTAAAAATATAAGAGGTGTTTGCATTAAGTTTTGTGTTTTCCAATTGGCTTTGAATCTCAAAAGCACCAGTGCCCTGTAAGTTTGACGAAACAATTAAATCACTTTGAAACCACCACCCTATTCCCATAATTGTAAAAAACAAAAATGCGCTTAAGTAGAAACGAATATTTTGTAATCGTGAAAAGCGTCTAGCAAACCGTGTAAAGCCACACGTATTACTTTCTACTTGCTTAGTGATTGCTTGAAGAAGTGCTGCCCAAAGATCACTTTGATTATCGTATTTCCAGGCATTGAACCAGACTTGATTCACTAAAGGTTTGCTAAACGACTTTTTTTCGTGTTGGATCTTTTCAATGCTTTCGACCTCACTTTCCAATAGTCTCATGAAACTCGCTTTGCCTGCGCCCCACTCCCCATTCACACTAATTACTAAAGGTGTATTTGTGTCTTTATGGCAAATCAGTTTTGCAAGCGCTTTAACATATGGAGTAAACCCAATTGTATCTTGAGTTGCAGCGGAGTCATTTAGGGAAAAATGCGTTGCTCGTTTTGGTCCTGGAATTACTTCCCCTTCGGCACTTAGGGTAGCAGCCCCAGATGAGAGTGTGCCAGTTGCAGTAGATACTGATCTCGCAGAGCCTTTTAAATTAGTTACAGCAGATTTTACGTGAGAAACGCCTCCTGATATATCAAGTTCTTCAGCCATACCAATACCGATATTTTCTGCGTCAGCTTTATTTTCCTCTTTATCATTATCTGAGTTGGTAGCCCCATGAACATTCCAGGCGGTATCAATTGATTCTTGCTTAATGGGCTTGTCGTTCGAAGAAGGATTTGTTTCTAGCTTGTTTGGGTTATTGCTTCCGTGAGAGACATCAGTTACAAATTTTTCTCTTGAATCGTCCTTATCCATTAAATACTCGCTAAATTTTGAATTTTATCCAATCGCTTGTTCGACGATGGCGTCGGCGAGATGGATTTGGATGGTTTGGTTTTTGGCGATACGTGTTTTTAGTGTGTCGCATAGCGCCATGAGTTCGCTGAATTTTGCGACGATGCGGTGCTGTTCATTAATAGGTGGAATTGCAATAAAACAACGTCTAAGCTGTGTTTTATTAATTGACGCAAGATTTGTAGTTTGCTTGCTCGAACCCGCAAAATAATCTCTGGCTACCTCAGAATTCAAATATTTTTCCAACCATATTTCATTTTGTTCTTTCGATATACAGCGAGCTTTAAAGACATGGTTTTGATGAGCAACCAAAGGTAATTCATTTCTCCATACGGCAGTTCTACCAACTTTATCCCAATCACCACCTTCTGTAATTAATAAATCACGCTCAACAACGGTAAATTTTTTTACTTCATCCTCTGGCAGTTCGATCACTTTCATTGTAGCTAAATCTAAGAATCCCCTTTGCACATTGGCTACTCGCAGATATGGTAAAGTTGTCAATTTCCTTCCGGCTAATTTTCTCCCCTTAGTAATACCACTAGTTATATTGACAATATCTTCAAGTTTTGTCCATTCCCATGTCCCCGGCAATTCAAACGGCTCCTCCCCTTCGGTGATTTCAGCTAATGGCTTTTCTTTTCTAATTTCCCCTTTTTCAATCAACCGCGTTTTTTCTTTGGAAATTTTTTCCAACAACACACTCGCTGGTTCATCGTTGGGGTCTTGGGGGACGAGTTTTCCCATGACGGCTAGTTGGAGGATGGTTTGTTTTAGTTGGTCGATGCTGTGTTCAGTGGTGAACAGGGTGTCGAAGTGGTTGGCGATGAGGTGGTTGAAATATTCGCTGGTATTTTTGTTGTTGCTGCCGGATGATTTGGCGCTTTCAACAAGGCCGTTTAACAGGGTTTCTACCAGGGTTTGGTGGGCGGTGATGCTGTCGGTTTGTTGTTGCTCTAGTTGGTCGCATAGTGCCATGAGTTCGTCGACTTTGGCGACTATCCGATGCTGCTCCGCCAAGGGCGGTAACGGGAACAACTTTTCCATATACGCGCCTTGAGCTAAATGACCATGCGTTGATTTGGTTATCGTTATTTGATTTTCATTTATAAATCTAATACCCGCAATAAAATATTTATTTTCAATTCCGCCAAACCTATCTAACTTCCACATGTTTTGGTTTAAAACAGCTGGCAAACATTCTTGAGAAACAATACCGATTTTCCCAAGACTACCACCTACCATTACAAGAAGCACATCTCCTTCAGTCAAAGAGAATTTTTCATAAGTCGTACTTGCTATCTCTGGATCAATAAATTTATTGTCGAATAAATTTATTGATCCATCTGGGTTTATATTTGTAACCCGTAACACAAATGTACCCGTCTCGGTGTATTCTGAACTTTTGAATGCGTAACCGGTGTTTGCCTCTGATATTTCTGCCAATCGCGACCACACCCATCCATCGGGTAACATGAACAGTTTCTCATCCTCTCTTATTGCAGAAGTAACTTTTTGTTTTCTAATTTTTCCAACTTTGACCAGTCGCTCCTTTTCTTTTTTGATTTTATCTAAAAGAACACTCGCAGGTTCATCCTTAGGATCTTGTGTCACCAACAAACCCCGCACAGCCAACTCCAATATCAATTCACGCAATTTTTGAATGCCATACAATTTTATTTTACTGTTACTACCACGCCCCTGAGTAGCTCGTTTTTCGATTGCTGATGTCCACAGGTCAATATTGTCTGTCACCAGCTTTTCTATGGTACTCATTATTTAACCTTACCTTTCTTTTTTACGGATAAGGCATCTGCTAATATCGACTTTAGCTGATTGCGTAGCTGGCTTATGTCTGCCTGTTGTTTGGCATAGTTGTCCAGTAGTTCTTTTGGGTCATGGCTAATTTGTTCAACCACATGCGGATTTTTTATATCGAGATTATAGTTACGGGCGATAATGTCATCAATGCTAACCTTCCAGGCTTGTTCATTCTCCTGTCTGTTTTTACGTTTGCTGATGGCACTTTTGGTTTTGCCTTCACCCCACCAGTTTGCACAGTCGTCAAAATCTTCTAACTTCATGGGTTTGGTTTTGTTGAAGGCTTTAATGCCTTTTGGTAATGGCACTTCGTAGTACCAGACTTCTTTGGTTGGCTTGCCTTTTTCAAAAAACAGGATATTGGTTTTTATGCTGGTATAAGGAGAAAACACGGAGTTTGGCAAACGCACGATGGTGTGCAGGTTGCATTCTTCTAATAATTGTTTTTTGATTTTTGTTTTAACGCCTTCACCAAACAAGGTGCCGTCAGGTAATACAACTGCTGCACGGCCTTTGTTTTTTAGGACTTCTACGATTAATTGCAGAAATAAGTCGGCGGTTTCGCGGGTGCGTAATTCTGACGGGAAGTTTTTTTCAATACCGTCTTCTTCTGTGCCACCAAACGGTGGATTGGTGATGATGATGTCGACTTGCTCATCATCATCCCAGCTGGATAGTGGTTTGTTGAGGGTATTGTCGTGGCGAATTTGTACGGGCACTTCAATGCCGTGTAGTAACATGTTGGTGGTGCATAATAAATGCGGCAGTTGTTTTTTTTCTACACCGTGAATTTGTTTTTGTAAAATTTGATGATCACTGGTATTTTTTACGTAGTTTTCTTTGATGTGATCAAACGCGCAGGATAAAAATCCGCCCGTGCCACAGGCCGGATCAAAAATAGACTGGCCCAATTTTGGATCAATCATTTGTACGATAAAACGTGTTAATGCACGAGGTGTATAAAATTCACCAGCGTTACCGGCGCTTTGTAAATCTTTTAAAATTTGTTCGTACAGGTCACCAAACAAATGGCGTTCTTTTGAGTTGGTGAAGTCGATTTCATTGAGCTTGTTTATTACCTGTCGTAACAGGGTGCCATTTTTCATGTAATTAAAAGCGTCACTAAAGGCTTCTTTGGCAACAAAACCTCGTGGATTAGAATTGATCGGCGCGCTTAGGTTTTTGAGTTTTGGAAATAACTCATCGTTGACAAAATCCAATAATTCATCACCGGTGATGCCTTCATTGTCGGCAGCCCAACTGCGCCAGAGGTATTTTTTAGGAATAGGCGTTTTATAGTTGTCTTGTTCGAATTCGAGGTTTTCTTCCTGCGCATCATATATTTTTAAAAACAATAACCAGGACAATTGCCCTAGTCGTTGGGCGTCGCCGTCTACACCGGCGTCTTTGCGCATGATGTCTTGAATAGATTTTACTACTGAACTTATGGACATATTTTCTCTTTTATTTGCATCTTTCAATTTTCTGTGACGGTAGGTTGTGGGTGAGGTACGAACCCCAACATGGGGTTAAGTTACATTGTTGGGGTTCGTGCCTCACCCCAACCTACGGTCCTGCAAAGACTTCTGGTTATTTAGGCACTTTCTTGTTCGTTTGAATATAAAGCGTTTTTCATTTCGATTAACGCTTGTTCATATTCCTGTTTGCTGCCAAATGCGGTTTTCACAATTTCCATGGGTGTGCCGAGTTCATCCAGTGGTTTTACTTTGAGCACGTGAATGGATTCTATTTCGCTCACCCCGGCATCGGCGTATTTATCCAGCAGGGTATTTAACACACTTTGCGCGGCGGCTGAATATTTTGTGAAGTAATTACGTTTTTTTACATTATCTACGCGTTCTTTGCGCGTGAGTGGTGGCTGATCAAAAGCGATGTGACAAATAAGGTCGAACGGATCCAGTTCACGGCTGACGTCTTCTTCTAATGCTTGCCAGATGACCCCTTCGCTTGCTAACTCATCGATAATGGCTTGTTTGCGTTCGTTGCTTTGCCAGACTTTTATAAACTCATCTAAGGAGGCGAATTGTTTTTTGATGGTGTTGCGGGTGTAGTCTTTAAATGATTCGGTGACTAATTTACCATCGGCGTCGTAATATTGTACACGTTCGGCGAGTTTTTTTACGGTAACGCCTGAGACGCGGTATTTTATGAATTTATTATCGTCATCATCCCAGGCTGTTTCGCCGGGTTCATATGTTCCTGCGAGGTCACCAATGCCGCCGATTATTGTGTCGTCTCCTGTTGGTGAATCGTCTGTTTTTTCTTCGTTTGCGAATTCATCATCAAACGCTGTGTCGTCAAGATCAATGATAGTATCTGGTTTGGTAATCATAATTTTTTCTGGAATGCCGTCAAATCGTTCATCGGCAAACAGTTCTGTGGCTTTTTTAAAATCGAGTATGGTGAACCAGAGTTTGTTGTAACGGTCGTCTATGCGTGTACCTCGTCCAATGATTTGTTTAAATTTGGTCATGGACTGAATGTTTTGATCAAGCACGATAAGTTTGCAGGTTTTGGCATCTACCCCGGTAGACATCAGTTCTGAGGTGGTGGCGATTACCGGATAAGCTTTTTTTGGATTGATGAAATTTTCCAATTGCGCTTTGCCCAGCTCGTCATCGCCGGTAATTTTCATGACGTATTTTTCGTTCTTTTTCACTTGCTCAGGATTGTGATTAATTAAAGCCCGACGCATTCGGTCTGCATGATCAATGTCGTTGCAGAACACAATGGTTTTTGCCATAGGATCTGTGCGCTTTAAATAGGCGCTAATAGTTTGTGCTATGAGATCCGTGCGCTCATCGATGACCAATGTACGGTCAAAATCTTTCTGGTTATAAATGCGGTCTTTTATGATTTCGCCCTGGTTATCTACTTGCCCTTTGCTTGGCCGCCAGCCTTGCAGGTCTACATCTAAATCAACACGAATAACTTTATAGGGTGCGAGAAAGCCGTCTTCTATGCCTTCTTTTAACGAGTACATATAAACCGGCTCGCCAAAGTAGTCGATATTAGAAACTTCTTCGGTTTCTTTTGGTGTTGCGGTTAAGCCAATTTGTGTGGCAGAGCTGAAATATTCCAGTATCTCTCGCCACGCGCTGTCATCGGCGGCACTGCCACGATGGCACTCGTCTATAACGATTAAATCAAAAAAATCTGGGCTGACTTGTTTGTAGGCTTTTTGTTCTTCTTCTGGGCCGGTTAAGGCTTGATATAAACCAAGATGAATTTCAAAAGCTGGGTCTACTGTGCGGCCAGTGACTTTGGTCATGGCCTGGCCGAAGGGTTGAAAATCGTTTAAACGTGTTTGATCTACCAGAATATTGCGATCGGCTAAAAATAGAATGCGTTTTTTCTGTTTTGATTTCCACAATCGCCAGATGATCTGAAACGCGGTATAGGTTTTACCGGTGCCAGTGGCCATGACGAGTAAGACGCGAGTTTGCCCGGAAGATATCGCTTCAATTGTTTTGTTGATTGCCTGCAACTGATAATAACGCGGTGATTTGCTCGTACTATCGTCGTAATAATCCTGAGTAATGATCGGGAGTTGGGCCTGGGTATAACCTTTCCATTCACAGAACTTTTGCCACAGTTGTGCCGGTGTTGGAAAGTCTGCTAATTTTATTTCAGTTTCTATTGGTATATTTTTGGCTTTAGTTGTTGAGATGGTCTTGTCGTGAAATACAAAACCATCACCGTTGGATGCAAACACAAATGGCACGTCTAACAGTTTTGAATAATCAAGACTTTGTTGCATGCCTTTGCCAATTTCATGTTTATTCGCTTTGGCTTCGATCACAGCAAGCGGCATATTCGGTTTGTGGTAAAGCACGATGTCTGCTGATTTTACCGTGGTGCGCATACCCAGATTGCCACGCACAATGACTTTGCCATCGCGCAGTTTTACTTCTTGCCTAATCTGTGTGAGGGAGTCCCAGCCTGCGCTTTCGATAGCGGGTAGTATGAACTTGGATATGATGTCGGTTTCGGTGAGCTTCTTTTTTTGTTTGTTATCCACAACACAATTTCCTGATTAATCGTTGTTCTGGATATTTATCTTGGGCAACCCAATCCGAAACGATGAGTTTTTGATCAACCTCCTCATATGTCTGATTTTTTGATTTGTTATATTCCGGCGACATCTATTTAATAAATCCAGTATTCTCAATACATTATGATTGGCAGAGTATCGGATTATTTCAGTGCTGGCAATGAAGTAGATTGAACTATTTATACAAGCAGTTGCTTGAGCGTAGTAAACGTTTATTGAGTGTTCTATTTACAGGGTTAAGGAGAAGGGAATTGCCATAACGTATTTCCGATGTCAGATCTGCATAGTTGTATTTTTATTTATGTAGACATGCAAGTCAGACCCGCAACTTTAGTTAAACCTGGGGGAATTTTGTTTACGCTAATCATTCTATGGTACACACAGACAAACTATTAGAAGATCAAGCTTTGTTACTTTCATTAATTATTTGATTAGAAAGCGTACTTTCTGCTACTTAAATATAAGCGTAGGGTGGGTGATATTCAATCAATCATTATCATATTATTCGGTTTTAAAATAACATCTATAGTTTGGCTATTTATTGATCGACAATTGGAGCGATTGTGATGCCAATAGTGAACCAGATCACAATTACTTGAGCAAAATATAAGTAGATTATGTGGGATAAACGATAGACAGGGTTTTAAAAACTGATTTCACACATCTCAACTAATTTTGCTGCGTTAGTATGAACAATTAAGAATATATAGTAGATAGCAGATCACTATTAGTAGACGCACTCCACTTGACGAAAATTTGAGAATAATAAACATGGAATACCGACCAGACTTAATTAATAACCAAATATATTCAGAAGGAAACATACAAGTTTCGCCATCGGAAGTTCAGCGTTTAACCCAACTTCGTCGAATTTTAAGCAATAATCGCGAATTTTCAGTTTTTTTAAACAAAAAATTCAATAAAATCAATAGCCACGTGTCCCGAAAGTGTTTTGTAGTGCCATAAAATGACTTTTACCCCTTGATTTTTCCTCAAATCAATG
>Ga0316204_10010143_pt1 | contig 12252 bp, 10 predicted proteins | sample 6monrhotite_MG_2_FD_205661 | JGI IMG/M metagenome (GOLD analysis project Ga0316204, IMG submission 205661) | Microbial mat bacterial communities from mineral coupon in-situ incubated in ocean water Damariscotta River, Maine, United States -... | ecosystem: Environmental > Aquatic > Marine >...
TGTTATCCAGCATATCACTAAAGATACTGATATGCTGGATAACATTACCCTGACCATCAGTAACATTGCTTATATTATGCCAGCACGGAAAAATCACGCCATTCTTGTGCCGATCCAGTATCTCACCTTCCCAAACACCATCGGCCATTAATGTATGCCATAATGACTGGTAAAAGTTGTCATCATGCTTGCCGGACTTAAGTAATTTATTGGGGCTGCTGCCCACCGCTTCTGTTTCCGAATAGCCCGTAATGTTCGTAAATGCTTTGTTCACCCGCAAAATCGTTTTATCCGCATCGGTCACCATAATGGCTTCAGAGGTATGCTCAAACACGTTATCCGCTATTCGCAATTGATTTTCCACGCGTCGGCGTTCGGTTATATCATGCAGGGTTCCAACCATTTGCACAGCCACTGCTTTGTCATTGCAAAACACCTCACCACGAAGTTGTACAATACGTTCCATTCCACCCGGTTGCACGATGCGGTGCTCCAGGTCCAGAGAGTGCTTACATGCAACGGCAGCCGCCAATGCTTTTTCAACCACATTACGGTCCTGAGGGTGTATACAATCAATAAAATTCTCGTAACGACCTTCCGCCGTATCGCTGGGCGCCCCTAAAATACGATGCATTTGCTCTGACCAGAGCAGGTTATTGGAATCCAGGCTCCAGTCCCAACTCCCAACATTCGCAATCTGCTGGGCTTTATTCAGCATTTTTTCATTACGCCGTAGTACCCAATCGATTTTTATACGCTCGGTAATATCGCGTAATGTCGTGATAGCATACGATTTATCATTATCTCTGGTGTAATTCAGGCCTATCTCGACAGGGATTTCCTGCCCGTCTTTGGTGAGCGCCTCCAACACCGTTTTGGCATTCATAACACGGTGTCTGGGATTCTCAAAAGAGGCATCACGAAGACTCACATGCTGAGATCGATAACGTGGCGGCATCAGGTTTTCAACGCTCATTCCCTGCAGCTCTGTGCGCTGGTAACCAAACATTTCAACCGCCTGTTGATTCGCGTCACTAATGTAGCCGTGATCATTAACGATAAGCATGGCATCCGGTGCGGCATTAAACAGATCCCCAAGATAATGCCTTGTGTTTTTTGCTTGCAAGTGGACCTTCGCCTGTTTCTTAATAAGATAAAAAAGGACAACCCCCATTAGTATCATTACCAATAACAGTAATGCGCCCCAATGCAGAAAACCTTGTGCAGCCGTCAAGGTCTGTATGACTGCATTGCGTTGCTTATCACTTTGTTGTTGCGCTAAATCCGTCAATAACCGTAATGCTTCGGCGACTGGACGATCATTTACCCTGGTTTGGGAGTCAATCAGATTAGGTGGTGCGCCTTGAGAAATCAGCTGCTGTGCTAATGCAAAACGTTTTTGGTACGTATCCAGTACCAATTCAAGACGCTCAAGGGCGCTTAGCGCATGCCCGGCAAGGTTTTCTCTTGGATATAGCGCTAACGCCTTTCTCGCATGCTGAAAATCAGCATCAATGATAGGAATAAGGCGGGTGTCTTTTTGCAGTACATAACGCTTGATGTGATGGTTAAATCCATTGTCGCCAAAATGCGTTTTAAGTCGTGCCAGTGCGAGCGACAAAGCGTTCTCTTGTTGGCGGTGCTGCTGCCAGTCGTTTTCGATACCATTAACACGACTTGCCAAGGTAAATCCAAACCCAAGCAAAATACCGCTGGTAATTAATGCCAACAAGGCGATTAAAACCGCGGACCGTTTAAGGTATGCGCTTGATCTGCTGCTCGACGCCTTAGCGACCTGATTGCCTGACGGCGACAATGGAATCATCGTTGTAACATGCTGATAATCTTCATAATCCCGCCAAAGTAAAAACCCTGGCGACTACCATTAATACCCATAACTAATATATCGGTAATACGCGTAATTTATTAAGATATCAGGCGCTGCAAACGTTTGAATTACCCCCGTATCATTCCAGGAATGCAAAATGCCCTGCGACCACCCGGCATTACAAACGGTAAAAGCGACAGTAACGGATCAACACATATCAGCGGGGTACACAAGCTCCAAAATCCGACACCTGAGCCTGATGGTGCGTTGGCTCAACTGCCGGAGTCAGCAAATTGTCGTTTGGTATTATTTATTGGGCTGCGCCAAAGGTAAAGTTAGTGGGGACCACCGCATCAAAGTCACACCAGTCAGACACGGTTTCCGTTTCACTGCGAATGGTGACCGTTGTCGTTCCGGTTTGGAGTACTTCAAACCCCAGCCTTAACGGCTGGTAAAACTCCGTGTATAAATAGTTGCCGTGATAAAAACGAACGGCCCCATTTACGTTATCAATGTAAGCGCTTGGACCAACAATACCTTCACCATATGCCGCGGCATAAGCATCCGCGCGGTCACTGCCACCACCGGTGGTATAGTAGTACGGCACGCCGCCGCCACATTTAGTGCTGTCACCAGGCACTTCCCACCAGTAGGCCCAAAAGCCGTAAAAGTTAAACGTTTCGTCCACATAACGCGCCGCCAGCATGGTTGGATCATAATCTATTTGTATATTCCCCCAAATAGCCTTGTTGATGTCAGGACTGTCCAGGGCAAGATTAACAATGCTACCTACTTGGAGTGTTTCGTCAACGGTGCCACCATTTTCAATAGTAAGGGTGTAGTTACTTGCTGAAACCAAACTACTGGCTAAACTTAAAATCAATAAAAAACCGGTCGATAGGCATTTCATAAGGCACCTCCTTTTTCCATGTGTTCCGCTCTTCAAAGCGGGTCCTTGTTCGTGACAGAACATTATATTCATCATCCCACTGGCACAAGAATGCTGGCGCGATAATGCTATTTAAGTCACTGCCCGTCACGACGCATGAAACAACTGCGAGATTTATAGTAACTCATTATCTGCCGTAAAAACTACCCGCCATTTCTCGAATGGATAGTAATCCGCCAGCCCCTTCTCGGAACCCTGGAAACCACGATAATGATCAACCCATTTTGCATTGCTGGTGTCGTGTATTAGCAATATACCGGCATTAAATCATGTTGTTATCACTAACCGTTATTTCTGAAAATCATGCAATACGCTCTGCGTTGTATGGCATACCTAATCGCTACACCTGGTCATAGCAGCAGGTAAGATATAAGCAAAACACTGGCTGCACGTAAATAATAGTAGGCAGTCAATAAGCAATGTAAATTTTAGGTAAATTATCCCGGCATTCTTTTACAAAATACAGCCTAAAACTGACGCTGCTACTCACTTACTATTAAGCACTGCACACAACAATTATTTAAGGAGCTGACAATGACCGCAACACGACGACCTTTCACAAAATCACTCAGCGTACTGAGCTCAATATTGGCAATCATTCTCTTTAATCAGTCCTTTGCAAATGACCGGGCAAACTCAGCCGTCGTCAATAATGCAGCATCAACGAATCAGACCAGCCGAAATATTGCCAACCATTTAACAAAACCTAAAATACAACTGGCCATTTTATTGGACACCAGCAGCAGCATGGACGGCTTGATTGATCAAGCCAGAAATCAACTTTGGCAAGTGGTTAACGAATTTTCAACGGCAAAACAAAACGGCATCGCCCCCATCCTGGAAGTAGCGGTATACGAATATGGCAATGACAATCTGTCACCGCAGCATGGCCATACAAGACAAGTAATTAATCTGACAAGCGAACTGGACCAGGTTTCTGAGGCTTTATTTTCACTCACCACCAACGGCGGTAATGAATACTGCGGTTATGCTATTGGTAACGCCGTATCATCATTGCAATGGAGCACCGCCCAGCAAGATATCAAAGCCATCTTTATTGCCGGCAATGAACCCTTCACTCAGGGCCCCGTCCCCTTTAAAAAAGCAGTCAGCAACGCGAAACTAAAAGGCATTGTCGTTAATACCATTCATGCAGGCACCTACGAGGAGGGCGCTCAATCCGGCTGGCAGCAAGGCGCGATACTGGCCGGGGGAGATTACATGAGCATTAATCACAATCAACAGGTAGCCCATATTATTGCACCACAGGATAAGAAAATCGCCGAGCTGAACCAGCAATTGAATCAAACCTACATCCCTTATGGTTCAAAAGGCATTCAAAGCGTTAAACGGCAACAAGCACAGGATGAAAAAAGCCAGGCGGTATCTCTGGGGTTATTGGCTAAACGAACTCAATCCAAAACATCTTCACTGTATAATAATGCCAATTGGGACCTGGTGGACGCGGTAGAATCCGGTTCGGTAAAATTGGATTTGGTGAAAAACAAGGATCTTCCACCTGAAATGAAAAACATGGATACGGAACACAAAAAAGTATATCTGGAAACCAAGACCAGGGAAAGAACCCGCCTAAAAGCGGAAATTACCCACCTAGGAAAAGCACGCAATGCCTATGTTAATGAAAAAAAGGCGGAGAAAACATCTACAACGACAGCCGACAACATGCTGGACGAGGCACTCATATCGGCGGTGCGCAAACAGGGCAGGAATAAAAACTTTATATTTTCAGAGTCAACAAACTAACTACGTCTGCAGTGGTCGATGTAATTAACATAGGCGGGTTGCGTCATTGGATTGCTTCACTGAGTTCGCAATGACGCGGCCCTGCCGGTAATTTCGGCGAAAAATGTTTTTTGAAAAAGAGGCATAACCCAGCAAATGCGCTGGTCAACTTAAGTGAAATAACTCAGCCAACTTGCGGCCAGGGTCATCAGCGCGCATAAAAGCCTCACCCACCAAAAATGCGTTTACCTGGTGTTGCCGCATCGTTGCAACATCATCAACACGATGAATGGCACTTTCGGTTACCACAATCTTGTCAGCCGGAATATTCGGCAACAAATCAAGTGTGGCTTGCAAACTGGTATCAAAGGTTCTTAAATTACGGTTATTAATGCCCAGCAAACGCACATCCAACCCCAGCGCCCGCTCCAACTCCTCTGCATCGTGCACTTCCACCAACACATCCAGGCCCAGATGAGCCGCCAACTGGGAAAACTCAACCAAAGCCGCATCGCCCAGCGCAGCAACAATCAACAGAATACAATCCGCACCAATGGTGCGTGCTTCGTATATTTGATAGGCGTCGATTACAAAATCTTTACGTAAAACCGGTAACACGCATGCCTCACGAGCCTGTTGCAGATAAACATCTGCCCCTTGAAAGAAATCAACATCCGTCAATACCGACAAACAGGTCGCGCCACCCTGCTCATAAGCACGAGCTATTGCAGCCGGGTCAAAGTTTTCACGAATCACGCCTTTACTGGGTGAGGCTTTTTTAATTTCAGCAATTACCGCGGCATTACCCTTGGCTATCACATCATCGATGGCCTTTACAAACCCCCGAACTGGCGGCAAGGACTCAATACGTTGACTTAATTCACGCATGCTAACATCTTGCGCTCGTGCAACAACTTCTTCCGTTTTGCGGCGTAATATTTTTTTTAGTATATCGGGTGTTTTTTGCATAATCCTAGATTAATCAGTTGAACATCGTATTGTCAGTCAATCTCAGCGTCCAGTGCAAGGCGTGTTCCTCAGGCAATGGCCGTAGTCCTTACCAAGGGACGCAACGCGGCAATGGGCGCTGAGATTGGGTGACAATCGGTGTAGCGTTTTTGGACTCACTTATTGAGTGAGTGCGAGTTTTCTCATGAACAAAAACTGTTTTTCATTTTTACTCCAACCTTTCACGTAACTTTTAAGCGGTCAACTGATTAATCTAGGATAATAATCTACACGTTACTTCCGGCTACAGGGGCTGCACAATAGTTGTCAATTCACTAAACCTGGATTAAGCAAGCTGATTGGACACAGCCACCAGTTGTTCCAGTTTATTTTTCGCCTCACCACTGGCAATGGCTTGTTTTGCCGCATCAATACCTGCAGCAATGCTTTCCGCAAGACCGGCAGCATAAATTGAGGCACCGGCATTCAACAGCACTATGTCCAGGGCTGGCCCCGGCTTGTTCGCCAGCACATCGCGAATCATCGCCAATGATTGCTGCGCACCATCCACTGCAAGCGCACTAATATCGGCACGAACAAAGCCAAATTGTTCCGGTGACAAGGAATAAACGGCTACCCTGCCATCTTTTAGTTCCGCCACTTTGGTCTCGGCACCAATGCTGATTTCATCCATGCCATCTTCGGCATGCACAACCAACACATGCTCACTACCCAATTGGCCAAGCACGTTTGCTAATGGCTCAAGCCATTCAGCACTATACACACCCAACACTTGGTTGGGCGCACCAGCCGGATTCGTCAATGGCCCCAGTACATTAAAAATGGTGCGTACCCCCATTTCCTTACGCGGACCGATAGCATGCTTCATTGCACTGTGATGTTTGGGCGCAAACATAAACCCCAGCCCAACCTGATCTATGCACTTCGCAACTTGTTCGGGTGTTAGCTCCAGGTTGACACCCGCCGCTTCCAGAACATCAGCGCTACCGGACTTACTGGAAATGGACCGATTACCATGCTTGGCCACTTTGGCGCCGGCTGCGGCAGCAACGAATGCGCTGGCCGTTGATATGTTAAAGGTTTTTGCGCCATCACCACCGGTGCCGCAGGTGTCGATGAGGTGCGGTCCGGTTACATTAACACTGGCAGCCAGTTCCCGCATGACGTCGGCAGCGGCGGTAATTTCGTCGACGGTTTCCCCTTTCATACGCAAACCAACCAGGAAACCCCCGATTTGGGATGGAGTTGCATCACCGGTCATTATGCTGCGCATTACGGCCTGCATGTCTTCTCTGCTTAAATTTTGCCGACTAATTACTGCTGCAATTGCGCCTTGTATGTTCATTACGCCTCCCTCCCAGCCATTCAAGCATTATATAAAGTGTCGTACATTAACTGACACGACTACGTTACGGCGTGTATTGTTTCATCAAAGATTATTGCCTTGGCCCATCATTGCTGTTTCAAAAAATTAGCCAATAAAGCGTGGCCGTTTTGAGTCAATATGGATTCTGGGTGAAACTGTACGCCTTCAATTGCATGGTGTTTATGCCGCACACCCATGATTTCATCAACTTGCCCATCATCCGTTTGCGTCCAGGCGGTCACTTGCAGACATTCCGGCAGGCTCTGCTTTTCGATCACCAGCGAATGATAACGCGTAGCCTCATATGGGTTCCCCAAACCGCTGAACACACCTTCATTTTTATGATAAATCATAGAGGTTTTGCCATGCATGATGGCATTAGCATGCACCACCTTACCGCCAAAACTCTGACCAATACATTGATGCCCTAAACACACCCCTAGAATCGGTATTTTACCCGCAAAATAGTCGACAGCGGCAAGTGATATGCCCGCCTCATTCGGCGTGCAAGGCCCTGGCGAGATCACCAAATGACTGGGGTTTAACCGTTCAATGTCTTCTAGCGTAATTTTATCATTACGAAACACCTTAACCTCTGTGTCTAACCCACCAGAGTTTAGCTCACCAAAATACTGTACCAGGTTATAGGTAAACGAGTCGTAGTTGTCGATCATTACTAACATGATTATTACCTTAGCGGTATATCGCCCAATAAATATTTTTCCAATTTTTTGACAGCGGCATTGAATTGCTTAACGACATTTGCAATGGCCTTCATCGTTAAATAAGCTTGCCTTCCACCATCGCCACTGCCCTAAAAATCGCACGGCCCTTATTCATGGTTTCCTGCCATTCATTTTCTGGCACCGAATCATAAACAATACCGGCACCCGCCTGGATATGAAGCGTGTCATCCTTGATCACGGCGGTTCTTATGGCAATTGCGGTATCCATATTGCCGGTCCAGGATAAATAACCAACCGCCCCGGAATAAATACCACGTTTAATGGGTTCCAGTTCATCGATAATCTCCATGGCGCGTATTTTGGGTGCCCCGCTAACGGTACCCGCCGGGAATGTTGCCCTTAATACATCCATAGCGCTCATGCCGCTTTTTAATTTCCCGGTAACGTTGGACACAATATGCATGACGTGTGAATAACGTTCTATTAACATTTTTTCGGTTAAACGAACACTGCCGATTTCGGCAATACGCCCAGTGTCATTTCGCCCCAGATCAATAAGCATTAAATGTTCTGCAAGCTCTTTGGGGTCGGCTAATAAATCCTTTTCTAACGCCAAATCCTCCTCGTCTGTTTTACCCCGGGGCCGGGTGCCGGCGATGGGACGCACAGTCACTTCACCACCCTCCTCACGAACCAGAATTTCCGGTGAAGAACCCACGATGTGGAAATCATCCACGTTGAGATAATACATATAGGGTGATGGGTTTAAGGTGCGCAACGCCCGGTACAGATCCAACGGGCGCGCCTTAAAGGGAATCGATAAACGTTGTGACAATACCACTTGCATCACATCGCCTTCGACAATATAGTCTTTGGCGCGACGCACGGCCTCTTCATAACCTTGTTGCGTAAACCCGGAGATAAAGTCACTCTCCTCCACACGCTGACTCGGAACTGAAGTTGGCTTGCGTGATATGGGTTGATCCAGGCGCTGCACAAGTTCATCCAGGCGTTGCTGCCCGTGCTGATATGCATCGGCCGTATTCGGGTCTACATACACCACCAGAATCAGTTTGCCACGCAGGTTGTCAAACACCACCACTTCATCTGACACCATGAGGACAATATCGGGGGTTCCCAGAGTATCCGGGTTTGGACAATCACCCAGGCGGGGTTCGATATAACGCACCGTATCATAACCAAAATACCCCACCAGACCGCCACTAAAACGCGGTAGGTGCTCCACTTGCGGCGATTTTACCTGCTGATGAAAGTCTGCAATCCAGGTTAAGGGATCATCGCAATCAATTTCCTGTTTAACTGATTTGTTTTCCAGCACCGTTATGCGTCGATCGCTTACACGAATCACGGTATGACAAGGCAAACCAATAATGGAATAGCGCCCCCATTTTTCACCCCCTTGCAGGGACTCAAATAAGTAGGAATGCGGGCCATCTGCCAACTTTAAATACGTACTTAGGGGGGTATCGAGATCCGCGAGCACTTCCCGCGTTAGAGGAATACGGTTATAACCCTGTGCCGCGAGCGCAGCAAACTCTTGTTTTTCCATAATAAATCACCTAAAAAACCCATTAAATAATTGCTTAGTCAACAAATACAACGACATGGCCTAGCCACGCCATCGTGGCGCTAAGGAACAATATAAGCAACAGCAATTGCCTGGAGTTTTTTTAGTGTGATATGGAACCATGGTTAGTTGTCAATTAGTCCACAACGTTAATTTAAGTTATTGTATGCCATTCATTGTGATTTGGCTATGCAGCCGGGGGCAAAATATCCGGCAATTCCGCCATGGAATCGATTACCGCATCCGGGTGATAATTACGGATATCTTCACCATGATTATAGCCATAACTCATGCAAACGATTTGAAATCCAGCGGCACGAGCCGCTTTTACATCTGACACGGAGTCACCAATCATTAAACACTGGCTGGGTGAGACCTTAAATTGATTCGCCGCGTGCAGCAAAGGCAATGGATCAGGCTTTTTCTTTTCCAGGGTATCACCACAAATCACAATGGAAAAATCATCGTAGATCCCGAGATCCTTTAACAACGGCAACGTAAACTGCTCGGCTTTGTTGGTGACACAACCCACCTTAAAGCCCTGCTGCTTTAAATAGTCCAACCCTTCGCGCACGCCCGGATAAAGGATACTTCGGGCACTGACGTTAGCGGCATAGAGTTCCAAAAACACCGGTTGCGCTTTTTTAAAGAGCGCGGCATCGGGTTCACCATCCAACTGCCCCAATAAGGCACGCGCCACTAAACGATCGACCCCATTGCCCACCCAATTACGAACCTTGGCTTCACCATGAACGGGCATGCCCAACTGTTTCATCATTTCATCGGCACAATAAGCAAGATCCGGCACGCTGTCTACCAACGTACCATCCACATCGATGAGGATCATTTCAGGTTTCTTAAGCATTGTATTTGCTTTTTTAAGCATTGTTTTTGCGGTTGTCATGACAATGTTTAACTCATATATCGTGTTATATTAACTATTTATTGCAGCCATATCGTTCAATTGTCATTTACTTGTAACTTTTAATTACCGACTTACAAGTACGATAGTGACCAGCAATAAACGACCCCCATGAAACCAAAAGGGCGCCTATTAAGCGCCCTTGGTCATAATATTTCAATTCCTACATTTTTGCAGCGGCTAACTCAGCACGCATGGCATCAATTGTTGCCTTGTAGTCTTTCGTGTTAAAAATTGCGGAGCCTGCCACAAAGGTATCCGCACCGGCTTCAGCAATCTCACGAATATTCTCTACCTTTACACCACCATCTATTTCAAGGCGTATATCGTATCCGCTTTCATCGATCATTTTACGGGCTTCCCGCAATTTATCTAACGTTGCCGGTATGAAACTTTGCCCACCAAACCCAGGGTTCACCGACATCAGTAACACCATGTCAACTTTATCCATGACGTATTTTAAATGATCCAATGAAGTGGCCGGGTTAAATACCAAACCGGATTTACAACCATTATCACGCACCAGCGACAAGCTGCGGTCGATATGGTCGGAACCTTCCGGGTGAAAGGTGATATAAGTTGCACCTGCTTTAGCAAAATCAGGGATAATTCGATCCACTGGTTTCACCATTAAATGCACATCGATAGGAGCGGTTACTCCATGACTGCGCAATGCCTCGCACACCAGCGGACCAATCGTGAGATTAGGTACATAATGATTGTCCATCACATCAAAATGGACAATATCTGCCCCTGAAGCCAGAACATTGTTAACTTCTTCGCCCAGGCGTGCGAAATCTGCTGATAATATGGATGGCGCAATTAAGAATTCTGACATAGTTTTTTAGCCTCTTTTTTTTAACAAATAACAGGCTCCAGCCTGCCTTACCTCGGTATATGAATGCCAGTGTCGTGCATCGACTATCAACTGACGATACTGGTGATCCATGGCGGCCAAATGCATTATAGAATCGCGCACTTTACATCATTAACAAAGATTTTTCAGCCCCCACGTTAAACCCTGATGGCACAATGTATGAATTAAATAGTAATTAGCAAAAAATACTTTATACAGCAATTAGTTACTGTTTTTCTCGATATAACGGCTGCTACTAACGGAAAAACGCCCCGCACGCAATGAATCAAAAAAACCCACGACATAATAAGCGTACTTTTAATCGAGTTTCCGCAGGAAACTGGCACGTTATGCAGTGGTGCCTGCTGGCAATAATACTGATGACAGGGGCTGTATCCCCCTCCCTGGCCCTGGATCGCCGCATAGAAACCCGATTTACCCAGGAGCTGAAAAAACAGATTACTATAGGGGAATTTCTTGAGTTAAAACAAAATGATGATGTTTTTTTAGGCATCTACGTTCCAGCCCACACCCCCCGCTCGCGCGGCGGCATCGTATTGGTCCACAACCTGGGCGCCCACGCCGATTGGCCGGAAGCAATCGCCCCATTGCGCGCCGAACTTCCCAAATATGGTTGGAATACCTTGTCGATTCAGTTACCGTTATTACCCAGTGAACCTCGTCCCGCCGATTATGAAGCACTATTTGCCGATGGTGCCGAACGCATCAAAATAGCACTCGACCACTATAATACCGAGGGCATTTATAATGTGCTCATTATTGGCCAAGGCATGGGGGCAACCATCGCATTAGATTATGTTGCTAATCAAAAAGGCCAAGCAAATAGCAGCGTAACTGGCTTTGTTGGGCTTAGTATGCACAACAATAGTTATATGGCTGGCTCGATTGACCCCTCCTCGTTATTAAAAGACATCGAAATTCCGGTACTTGAGGTTTATGGCAGCCTGGATATCGACCCGGTAATTGATGGTGTCGCCAAGCGGAAAAATATTGCCCGAAAACTGGGCATCAATAATTATATGCAAATAAAGCTGATTGGCGCTGACCACCGCTATACCGGCATTGAAAGCACCCTGGTCAAGCGAATTCGGAGCTGGATTGATCGTTATGCACCGAGCATTGAAATTGATGTTGGTAGCAAAGCACAACGGTAAGCAATAACTGCAGAGCTATCGCGGATAGCGTAAACTCGGCATGCTATACCCAAAGCGTTTGAGATTTAGGTGTTTAGAGTGCGATCATTTTTGTTTACAGCGAGACGCGACGACGCAGCATAGCCATTCTATGTAAGGAGAAGCAACGACGCTGTGGACAAAAAGGGGCG
>Ga0316204_10010144_pt1 | contig 12250 bp, 14 predicted proteins | sample 6monrhotite_MG_2_FD_205661 | JGI IMG/M metagenome (GOLD analysis project Ga0316204, IMG submission 205661) | Microbial mat bacterial communities from mineral coupon in-situ incubated in ocean water Damariscotta River, Maine, United States -... | ecosystem: Environmental > Aquatic > Marine >...
TATATACACGATGTTCTTATAAAACAACATTAGCATGATCGTGGAAGTGATTTTTATAAATTGCCCGTTTTCAGTGATTTAAGCATGGATTCGCCCGCGGCAGTGCCTGCTGAGACGCTAACATCGCGAGAAGTACCGTCATGCCGCAGTTTTAACACTAAATCGGGCTCGGGCAGCATCCGCTGACCTTTATCAGGCCACTCTACAAGGCATAAACTATCCGGCACGAAGTAATCTCGCAGCCCCATATACTCGAGTTCTTCCGGGTCTGAAAGTCGATATAAATCAAAGTGATATATATTTTTTTCGCCTACCTGATATGGCTCAACCAGGGTGAACGTTGGGCTTTTTACTGCCCCGTCATGGCCTAAAGCACGGATTAAGCCGCGTACCAGGGTGGTTTTGCCTGTGCCGAGGTCGCCATCAAGGTAGATCCGCCCCTGACCGCCGCTAACCTTGGCAATTTGTGCACCAAGGGCCTGCATTTGTTGGTCTGAATCAATACGAAATTTCATTAAATTAGCCAAATTGCGCCGGATTGACGGTTTCTCGCAGCATGGCAATCACATCACTGGCAAGCAGGCCTCGCTCACCACCATCATGAGCCGCCATATCCGCGGCACGTCCATGTACACAAACGCCCAGGCGTGCTGCAAGCGCTTGCATGGTTTCAGACTGAACACGTTGTGCCAGCAAACCGGCAATAACACCGGTCAGCACATCACCCATGCCACCACTGGCCATGCCGGGGTTACCTTCACTACAAAGCCCCACGGGCATATCGGCTGAGGCAACCAGGGTACCCGCCCCTTTTAATATCACACTGCCGCCATAGCGTTGTTGTAATTCTTTGACGGCGGCGAAACGATCTTGCTGCACCGTCGCGGTATCGGTGCCAAGCAGACGCGCGGCTTCACCGGGGTGTGGTGTCAAAATCCATTGCTTACGAGAAACAGATTCTATGGCAAGCAAGTTAAGCGCATCGGCATCGATCACCAAAGGACGATCCTTTTCCAATACCGCCGCTAGCATCTGCTTCGCCCAATCTGACTGCCCCAGCCCCGGGCCAATTGCGATCACCGTCGCCTTAGCAAGTAATGGCCGCAACGCCGCAACATTATCGACGGGATGACACATTAACTCGGGGCAGGCACTACTTATACTGGCGGCATGCACCGGCCTTGTCGCGACACTAACCAAACCTGCACCGACTCTTGCCGCTGCCTCAGCCGCTAAACGTACTGCGCCACTCATACCCGACTCACCGCCGATCACGAGAACATGTCCGCATTGGCCTTTATGCGTGTCACGCGGACGTGGCCCAAGCAGATGACCCAAACCATCAAATCCTAATCTGGAACAAGACGGTTGAATTTTCACCAAAACATCCGGCGGTACACGACAATCATCATAAACAAGCTGGCCAACATGACGAGGCCCTGCACCGGTTAGTAAGCCACGTTTTAGACCAATAAACGTCACCGTTAAATGTGCGTTAACCGCAACACCCAACACTGAACCGCTGTTGGCATCGAGGCCAGAAGGAATATCAAGCGCCACAACGGCTGCATGGCTATAGTTAATAGCACGAATAGCATCAGCCCAATCGCCAGTGACTTCCGCATTGAGCCCGGTACCTAATAAGCCATCAACAACGATCTCGCTGCCGCCCAGATCCAGTCCTTCTTGAAAAGTCTCAATTTCACCGCCCGCTTCTTGCCATCGCTGCGCCATGCTTAAGGCATCACCTTTCAGACGGCTGGCGTCGCCTACCTGAAAAAGACGCACTTCATAATTGGCAGCACGCGCCAGGGTCGCAACTACAAACCCATCGCCGCCGTTATTACCCGTACCTACCATGACAACAAGTCGTCTTGCTTGAGGCCATTTCTCCCGCATAGCATCAAATGCCGCCTTGCCTGCTTGCTCCATCAGGCTTGCACCAGGAATACTAAATTCCTCGATCGCCAGGCGATCCAGTTCGCGGACTTCTTCAGCTGTATATAAGGCATTAGGTAAACGGCGCATAACCGGTATCATAGCACTATGAATAGCAAATCCTCACCCTCTCTGCTCGACCCCGCTGATAAAAATCAGATGGCTCAACTTGCGCGTGACATTAAAGAGTGGGGACAAGAACTCGGGTTTCAGCAAGTCGGTATTGCTGATATTGATTTATCTAGCCATGAAAAATTATTAAATAGTTGGCTTGATGAAGGCCTTCATGGCGACATGCACTATATGTCCAAACACGGCACCATGCGCAGCCGACCAAACGAATTGGAACCGGGTACATTGCGCGTGATTTCAGTACGCATAGATTACTTACCTAAAGCCAGTGACATGGATGCTGTACTCGCTGATCCACAGCTTGCCTATATCTCACGTTATGCTCTCGGGCGTGACTATCACAAACTGATTCGGAATCGTCTGCAAAAACTCGCTAATAAAATCACCGAACACATCGGCGAGTTTGGTTACCGCGCCTTTACCGATAGTGCGCCCATTTTAGAAAAAGCACTCGCCAACAAAAGCGGTCTCGGCTGGTTAGGCAAACATACTAATCTGATTAATAGCGATGCGGGTTCATGGTTTTTCCTCGGGGAATTATTTATAGATCTACCATTACCGCTTGACGAAGTCGCTTCCGATCATTGCGGCACTTGCGCCGCATGTATTGATGTTTGTCCAACACAAGCGATCATCGCGCCTAATCGTCTTGATGCACGACGTTGCATTAGTTATCTCACCATCGAAATGCGTAATTCCATTCCTGTGGAATTTCGTAAACAGATTGGCAATCGTATTTATGGTTGTGATGACTGCCAATTGGTTTGTCCATGGAATCGTTTTGCACAACTCTCGCATGAAGTTGATTTCATGCCTCGCCACTCACTCGATCACGTGAGCCTGATTGAATTGTTTAATTGGGATGAAGAAACTTTCCTTGAGCGTATGGCAGGTAGTGCAATACGACGTATTGGTCATGAATGCTGGTTACGCAATATTGCCGTCGCGTTAGGTAATGCACCAACCACGCCTGAAATTGTTAATGCGCTACAAAATCGCGCTGCAGATAAATCAGAACTAGTACGCGAACACGTTGCATGGGCGCTGGCTCAACACCATATAAAATAGTTATATTCAACAATTTAAGCCATTTACTTGAAAAACAAATGGCCTGTCCGTATATTAGTAATAACTGATATTAAACGAGGATTTGACCATGCCAGTTGATGTAACCAAGGACACTCTGCAGTCCACACTCGATAGCAACGATATTGTTGTATTGGATTTTTGGGCGCCATGGTGTGGCCCTTGTAAGGGATTTGCCCCTGTTTTTGAAAAAGTCGCCGCTGAAAATGCGGATGTGACTTTCGCCAAGATCAATACTGAGGAAGAACAGGAATTGGGTCAGATGTTCCAGATCCGCTCTATTCCGACCCTGATGATTTTCCGTGACAACATTATCGTCTTTTCTCAGCCAGGCGCGCTACCCGAATCGGCCCTGAATGATATTGTCAATAAAGTAAAAGCCTTAGATATGGATGAAGTGCGTAAGCAGGTTGCTGAACAGGAAACAGCGAATAGTTAGTCTGAAATTGATGGATGCGGATTGATGGTTGATGAATAAGCCGATCACCATTTCGCATTCATAATTCAGCAATCCGATTTTATCTTCGCCAGATAGCGCCTTTTTTACAACTCTTGTCTACAGCATCTAGGCGTGTTTCATGTAAGGCCGCTTCTGCTTCGCTGGGCTGGATCAATCGTGTCGACGCACGATCAGCAGCCAAACGTATAATCTTTTCTTCCAGCTTCATACCGCTAGCATCGACAGAGCCATCCAGTAACAGAGCACCTTGGCCGCCGGTCATTGCCAAATAAACATCTGACAAAATTTGCGCATCAAGTAAGGCGCCATGTAAATCACGTTGTGAATTATCTACTTCGTAACGTTTACATAGTGCATCCAGGTTGTTCTTCTGGCCCGGATGTTTTTGTCGCGCCATCACCAAGCTATCAATCACTGTCGATAAACTGTCTATGGTGTCACTGCTACCACAGCGTTTGAGTTCCATATTAAGGAAACCAACATCAAATGGCGCATTGTGAATAATTAATTCAGCACCTTTGAGGTAATCGACCAGATCGCTAGTAATCTCTTCAAAACGGGGTTTATCAAGCAGACTTTCATTAGTGATGCCATGGACTTCCATCGCACCTGCATCAATTTCACGGTCCGGCTGTAAGTATTGATGAAAATCATTACCTGTGAGGCGACGATTAACCATTTCAACACAACCGATTTCAATAATTCGGTGGCCATCATTGGCATCTAAGCCGGTGGTTTCAGTATCAAGTACAATTTGTCTCATGGGGATAAGATACAGGCTGGCTAGTCTCTATGACAAGCTTATTTGTTCAATGCTTTAAATGTTACTGAAAAACCAACCCCCATACCATCTAAACCTTTACTCAGCGTGACTCCGGCATGATGCATATCTGCGACCCACTTCACAATAGCAAGCCCCAGACCACAGCCTTCTACTCCTGTACCGGCAACACGGTAGAAACTCTCAAAAATATTATCATAATCGATATCTGCAATACCGATACCATCATCCATCACGGAAAGCACAACTTTATCTGCTTGCTTGCTTACTGATACCTGAACCCGACCATTATCGTTAGTATACTTAAGTGCATTACCAACCAAGTTCCTGATTAACACCGACAACATTTCACTATTACCACTAACCATAGCCGAAGCAGCCGTATCACTTTCCAACTTTCGATTGGATGCAATTGCAACTGGGACAATATCTTTCAAGGTTTCCACGCAAAGTTGCCCAAGATCGATTGACTCAGAACTGTTTTCAGATGCTTTAATGCGTACCAACATCATTAACTGGTCAACTAAATGTTGCATACGGTCAATCGCAGGCAATAAATCTTGAAACATCTCTTCAGCTTGTTGTTTGTCTTCGGTACGCAGAGCAACCTGTAATTGAGTCTTCAATGCGGCCAATGGTGTGCGTAACTCATGTGCCGCATAATTTGAAAACTGCTTTTCGTGTTCCAGCACGTCGTCGACACGTTTCATTAAGTCATTAATAGAATCAATAATTGGGGAAATTTCATAAGGAACAATCGGTACTTCGATTGCCTCTAGATTTTGCGGGCTACGATCACGGATAAGCCCAGATAGTGTATTCAAAGGACGAAGCCCACCAATCACAGCAAACCAAAGAATTAACGCCAGCGATGGAATAATAAGCAATTGCGGCAAAAAAATACCTTCAAGAATATGGTGAATAAGATCAATGCGCACTTCATAATTCTCGGCGACTTCGACAGTAAGCCCTCCATCACGCAAAATAAAGAAACGCCATTGCTCATCACCAATAGCTCTTTCTACAAAACCATCTGGTATTGCAATCGGGCCAAAAAATTGCGAATTACTCGAATATAAAATAACTTTTCCATCTAGCCAAACTCGATAGGCGAAATTTTTCTCATATTCATGCAAGTTTAATAATTCATTATTATCGATACGCTCACTTGCAACATCGACACTTCTAGAATCATTTCGCGATAAAGCACGTAGCACTTTAGCAAAATGCGTTAGCTGCGCATCATAGACTTCTTCGGCTTCATGATAAGCGCTGTAATAGGAAGCCACCCCAATGATGACATAGGCAAGTGCTACTGGTATTAACAAAAACCTTAACAGACGTACCCTAAGTGAACACCTTTTCATGATTCACGCACAACTATATAACCAATTCCACGCATAGTTTTAATTAGCTCTTTGCCTATTTTTTTACGTATAGAAGATATGTACACTTCAACCGTATTACTCTCATGTTCATCATCCCAGTTATATATTTTTTGTTCTATCTGCTCTTTACTTAAACAGCGACCGGCATTATCCAGCAGCAAATGTAATATCTCAAATTCTTTACCCGAAACAGCAATCGGTTGTCCATCTTTTGTAACAGTCTTGCCATTAACATCCATGACAATATTTTTATATCGGATCTCATTGTTTTGATATGCAGCTTTACGGCGCAACAAAGCACGGATTCTTGCTAATAATTCATCGAAATCAAAAGGCTTAACAAGATAGTCATCTGCGCCTGCATCAAGTCCTTCTATTCGTTGCGATAGCGCATCCCGCGCTGTTAGTAACAAAACAGGGGTTTCTACTTTTCTGGCTCGCAATGACTGCAGCCATTCAAGTCCGGACATTCCAGGAAGATTAATATCCAGGACAATAATATCGTAAGGTGTTGTATCAATAACAGCGTTGCCTTCTTCGGCAGTTTTAAACCAATCCGTGGTGTGCTCCTGTTTAAGGCCTTGATACAGAGCCTTACCCAGTTGAGGATCATCTTCAATTAGAATCAAACGCATATCGTATTCTAAAGTATTAACAGGCAGGCCGATAGCTAGGCCTACTACCATGTGATATTAATTATCTTCGAGGTATGCTTTCGCCTTGGCAATTGCCTCTTTTATTTCAGTACGGCGACCCTCATCCGCAACAGGCCGATCCGGGCGTGCTGGTGCATTTAAGGCTACTTTAAGAACTTTAATAGCCTCTGCGTACTCACCTTGGCCGAGAAGAAAATCACCATAAAAATAATTTGGATCAATACCATTTGGGTTTAATGCTCTAGCCTGCTCAAGATTAGCCTTAGCCTTATTATTATCTCCAAAACCAAGTGGCCAACCTGGCACTTGATAATATAATGAACCCAGCGAAGTGTAAGCAGAACCATCTAGTGCATTCGGGTTAATTTTGGTTGCCGCTTCCAATAACTCTTTTGCTTGCTTCACTAAACTCAAAGCGCCCAGACCACCTTCGATACCGGCTTGTGTGCTAACAATAATAGCCGCCCATATCTTTGGCTCCGCGGAATTAGGATAGCGCCCTGCAACATCAACAGCAGCTTTAGCCAATGCCGCGATTTTCTTTTCCTGCGTATCTTTGTCTTTTTCCGTGTATTTAATCTGCGCCCATTCATGCTGCATACGCTGAATATCGTTATCCATTGCCGATTTGCCCGCCTCAGCATGCAGCGAAGATGAAATTAGTAATACTAAGATTGAAAATATCAATTTTATTTTATTCATAGCTCTATACCGTCTCTATTTGATTAAGTAACATTTTTGCTTTTTTATCATCCGCAGCCAATGCCACGTCAACAACTCTTGGTAAGATTGCATTAATCCGCACGAATAGGCTTTCAGGAAACCCTATATAAACATCTTTCTTCTTTTTACTAATTGCCTGAATTATTTTGGTGACCACGTATTCCGGTGTATCCATATTCATTTTTACTATTTTTGCCAGCTGCATAACCTTGTCACTATTAAGTGGCGTTTTGACCGCGCGCGGTGAAATGTGTGTTACATCAATACCATCATCTTTAACTTCTCTGCGTAATGCTTCACTCAAACCTTTTAAACCTGCCTTGGAACTCGAATAAGTAACAAAATGTGCAAAATTAATCGAACCGAAGGTCGAGCCAATATTCACAACCTGGCCTTGTCCTCGTGCTTTCATCGATGGCAGGACGGCTTGTGTCAAAATAGCGGGGGCAACAAGATTAACTGTATACAGCAACATCATATGCTCAGGTGATTGCTCTTCAAATAAACCAAAGTATTGCAAGCCGGCAAGATTAACCAGAATATCGACTTGTTGTGATGCAAGTACGTCGGCTACTTTCTTTATCCCTTCCAGACTGGAAAGATCACCTTGTAAAAGAACTACATTCTTTGCAGGTTTAATTGTATCTACTCGATCGATTACAGTTACCAATGCTCCTTGCTTTGTAAAGGCGCGGGTAAGTAAATTACCAATACCTCCGGCACCACCAGTAATCACAACATGCTTATCCTTAAATAACATGTTTCAAACCTTCTTTATGAGGAATACTTTCGAATACTTTGGCAAAAAGCACAAACATGCGTTTCGCCATATGGATAATTGCTTTCTGATCATCAATATCATCAATTTGATTTACCAAACGTTCAAAAAACTTCATGTGCTCTAGGTCAAGAGAACCATGTGACTTCAAATAACTAAAACAGTTATCGGTAAGACCTAGTGACCTTTGAAGCGTCTCGGCAACATTGGTTGCCAGCTGGATACTGGTACCTTCCAACACAAAGACCATGCCAAAAAAGCCAATCGGATTATTTCTTGAAATAGTATCGTAGGCATAAGAGATCATCATTTCAGTTGCTGCATTTGGCTCACCTCGTCGAACTTGCTCGGCATGACCGCCTGAATTTTTTATATCATTGAGTATCCACTCTTGGTGACCCAATTCTTCCTGTACATATTCAGCCAGCGCTTCACGCAGGTATTCTTTACTTTGTGGTATCCGGGAACCCGCTGCCATCAATAGCGGTACCGTGTGTTTAACATGGTGATAGGCTTGTTCAAGGTATGCGATATAACTTTCCAGGCTAATCTCACCATGCATCGCATCAACAATTTGCGGCACACAATATAGTCGTGCACGTTCACTTTCTGTTGCTGTTGTTAATTTTTCAAAAAAAGTTTCCATATTATTCCTAAATAAATATTAAGCCACACTGTACATAGTGTTGATTTGATCTCGATATGCTTTAGCAATAACATCCCTGCGAGGTCGGCCAGTGCCTGTTAGTTGTTGATTTTCTGTGCTAAAAGGCATCACCATCTGCCAATGCTTTATTTGTGCGTATTCAGGTAATTGAGTATTGACTCGTGTTACGGCCGTATCGATCTGTCCTGAATCTACCGATGCAGCACCAGGTACAATCAATGCGACTAATTCTGCTCGCGCATCGCCTAGCACAACTGCCTGAGCAATTGGTGGCTGGGCCAATAATTCGCTCTCTGGCCACTCTGGCGAAATATTTCTACCCATCGAATTTATAATAATGTTTTTCTTACGTCCTGTGATGTGTAGAAAGCCTTGCGTATCTATATCGCCGACATCGCCTGTTGCGAAATGCTCTGCAGCGACTCCTGCTCCAACATAGCCAAGCAATGCTGGACAACTCAACAATATCTCCCCATCAGCGGCTATATATACTTCACCATGCGGCAGCAGTTGACCTACCGAACCCGTTTTATGCTGTTTGGGTGTATTTACTGCAACAACCGATGCGGCCTCGCTCAGCCCATAACCTTCATAAAGTGGCAAACCCGTTTCTTGTGCTTGTCTTAATAAAGATTCAGAAACCCGTGAGCCACCAACGGCAATAAATTTCATTTCAGGTAAACGTAAACCAGAAACCAGCATCGTCTTCATTAGGCCACGTAATAATTCTGGGACGAGGATGCAACTGCGGGCATGCGACTTATGTAAATATTCCAATAGCTTTTGAGAATCCGGGAGCATGCCATTTTGAAAACCGATGCTTGACTGTGATTGCACGTCGTAACAACCGCCAGCCAGTAACGTCGCATAACAACCGGCTATATTTTCCAGCAATACAGCCAAGGGTAATACCGCAGCGGTTTTTTCAGCAGCCGATTTACCTATTACCTCAATCAATGAAGCCGCTACTTTTTCCATACCCGCTTGAGATAGACAAACACCCTTCGGCTCACCCGTGGTACCGGATGTATAGGTAATCTTTGCGGTACCCTCGGGTAGCTGGATTGATGGGTTTTTTAATCGCTCAAGTGCAATAACAGAATCATTGATTGAAAAAATACTCTTAGCATCATTATTTAATGTATCTGAAAATAGTAAGCTTGCACCTGATGTCGACAGAGCATGTTGACGTTGTTTAGGCGTAAAAAAATCGGGCAACGGAACCGTTATGACCCCTTCTGAAATACAAGCAAGATCAAGTAACACCCAGTTAAATCCATTTTTTAGCTCAAGTCCTGCACACTTGCCTTTGTATTGACTTAAGATTTTAGATAATTCATCAATCTTTCCTGCCAATTCTTGATAACTAAGAGTGATACCATTTGAAATAAGGGCTGCGGAATTTCCCTGTGTAGAAGCGTACTCGTGAATGGCCGAAATAAGCTTACTCACTTAGATCTATTCCATGATGTATTTGCGCCTGCAGTCGACGTGGTTCTTCTATCAGACTCATCTTTAGGTAACGCTGTAATCTATTGTAAGATTGTGCAACGTGCCCGGTTAATATTCTTGGGTGATTCTCATAGTAGCTACCCCATGATCTACCTTCATCTTTTAATCGATGTTGATCTGCATATTCGAGCACATCAAGTTCAATACCTATACGCGTAAAATATCGATGTAAAAAATCAGTTGCTGTCACACTGATAATTTCTCCACCTTGTTGGGCGAGAAAAGCTGTCAGTGCAGTAAATAAGAAAATAGATGCGCCATCACCATGCGATGCAAGATTACCAACTTCGACTATCTTACTGCGACTAACTGTCTCATCGCTCGTTTGTAAAATCTTCTGCTCGACAGGCACGTCTAGATACTGCTCAAGAAACAGCGTCTCATTAACTGCATAACGAAAGCCCAAGGCACCGAGAATGTTGCCATCTTCATCCTGCACACTCATGAGTATTGGATAGTGTTCTGAAATAATCGCGTTATAGCTGTATTTAAATTCTGCTTCTATAAAACGTTCTACCCGTCTGCGCTCTGGTGAATAAAGACTGGTGATCGCAATCACCTTGGGCGTCAGCTTAGTAAAGCGCTTCAACCTAAGGTGATTGTAAAAAATTTGGTTCTCAACACCTGTGTCGTTTTTTAGTGCCACTTGCAACATTCGATTTCCCACGCAAAAGTATTTTCGTGATATGAATAATAGGAAATGAAGCTTAAGTGAACCTGAAACAGCGTTCTTTTTAGGAAGATTTATCGTATTAAAGTGAAGAAATATGACCGACTTCTCACTTTTCACCCGACAATGAAGGGTTCAAAACGAAACCATGCTCAAAACAGTATAATTAATCCAAGCAATCTTAATAATTTCAATAATTTAACATTTCATCAACCGCCTCATTAGCTAGTTGATCGGCAAGCTCATTTTCAGCGTGACCATTATGCCCTTTAACCCAATGCCAATCTATTTCATGCGCTTGCGTTGCCGCATCAAGACGTTTCCAAAGATCTACATTCTTAACCGGCTTCTTCGCTGCGGTTTTCCAGTTACGTTTTTTCCAATTTGGCATCCACTCGGTCAGCCCTTGTAATACATATTTCGAGTCTGTCGTCAGTTTCACCTGACAAGGTTGGGTCAGTGCTTCGAGTGCACTGATCGCAGCCATCAACTCCATGCGGTTATTCGTCGTCTCTGCCTCGCTGCCTTTAAGCGTTTTTTCATTCCCCTTAAAGCGTAACAATGCGCCCCAACCGCCGGGACCTGGATTACCACGACAAGCGCCATCAGTAAAAATTTCAACGTGTTCGGTCACAATGTATTCCTCGGGTGCTGGGCTCAACCAGTCCACCATTAACCATTTTTTTACGTTGCGTCCGCCAACGCGGACCAATCGGTGTCAAAGTGCTGGTTCTTTTACGTGCAACAACCACATAACCCCCAGCTATAAAATTTAACCACGCTGGAATATATTTTTCCATGAATGCCAACTTCTGCATCAATTTCTGATGCTGTATTGGCGGTCGATAAAACAGACCTTTTGTGTAAGTACAATCAAAACCGAGCACACTTAACCAATCTTTTAGTCGCGCACGACCATAAAATTGTCCTTTCCAAGGTTGTTGTTTTCGCCATGCTCTAAGAAAACGATTTACCCCCCAGCAACTGTATGGATTAAAGCCCAACACGACAACATGGCCTTCCGGGATCAAAACACGATCTATTTCCCGCAAGATGGCATGCGGATCTTCGTCAAATTCCAAACTATGACACACCACACAAACATCAATACTCTCATTGGCAAATGGCAGGCGTGAAGCGTGCGCATAAATACCGGCTGTTATCTGTGGCGCATCACATTCCAGATGTATTTGATGCGTGATACGGCTGGCTTGACAAAGCACCGAACTACCATGCGCGCCTATCTGCAAAAGGTGAAATCCAAATAAATCAGGTAATACCTCATTCAGGCATTCAGCCTCAGCCTCAGCCAGTAATTGACCAAGATGAGTATGATACCAGTCCCTAAATGTTTGATTAGAGTGATTTTGCATACGCTTCCAACTAAAACCCCTTTAATATCAAGTATTACACAGAATTTTGTGTCAATGTTCTTTAATGTGACAAATCCCTCAATTCG
>Ga0316204_10010146_pt1 | contig 12249 bp, 10 predicted proteins | sample 6monrhotite_MG_2_FD_205661 | JGI IMG/M metagenome (GOLD analysis project Ga0316204, IMG submission 205661) | Microbial mat bacterial communities from mineral coupon in-situ incubated in ocean water Damariscotta River, Maine, United States -... | ecosystem: Environmental > Aquatic > Marine >...
AGCTTAAGGGTTACACTGTAGAGCACCGAGGCGTGTCATTAGACACCCTTGAGGAGTTTATCGCAGATTTCCCTGTAGCCACCGCCTAACAAGCGAAATCACGAGACGTTAACGAACGCCCGCTTTTTAAGCAACGCCATAGATTAAATCGAAAACTGGCTATGACCGCTGTGGTGGCCCACACGACTATCAAAACCAGTTTATCGAGCCACCGCTTTGACAGCAATTGGCACAAAGCGACGTTTGCAGCAACAAGTGGGGCTGGTGGCTTAATTTTACATTTTCTAGCTAAGGTCAAATGTGCCACGTAATCTTGTTGCTGAAGTAGCAGGCCTGACATATTAGCTATTTCGTGAACTTGCTTGGCAAGTATTAGATGTTCGTTTGCTGTTTGTTGGCAACCTAACCAAAACGCCTTAGGTTTTGACCAGTATCCCAGTTTATTGAGTGAAACATTAAACGCTATGCTGCGGGGCATTTCTTCAATAAGGTAATTTATCGTATCCAGCTGTTCGACTGATACATTACCCAAAAATGCCAAGGTTACATGGAAGTTAGCCGCAGGAACGGGGGCATGTAAATCGGGAAATGCTTTATTACGCCAATCTTCAATGGCTAATGTAGTCTCAGCGTTTGGTGATAAACCAAAAAATGCCCGCATACTGTCGCTCCTTATGTTTGTTATCATCTCACCAAGCCGTAACCCTAAAGAGACTGCATTTGTTACCTGTTGAACATATCTTACCTGCCTTGCATCAACAACTTATAGTTGGTGACGCTATTATTGTGGCTCCACCTGGAGCGGGAAAGTCGACTTGCTTGCCTTTATCTTTGCTCAAATTAGATGTATTTAAAGGTAAAAAGATCATCCTGTTACAACCAAGGCGTATCGCGGTGAGAACTATTGCCTCCTATTTAGCTAGCCAATTGGGTGAGTCTGTTGGGCAAACAGTTGGTTATCGTATAAGAGGTGAAGTTAAAGTAAGCGCTAACACACGTTTGGAGGTAGTTACAGAAGGTATTCTAACCCGCATGTTACAGAATCAGCCTGATTTACCTGATGTGGGGTTGGTGATTTTTGATGAGTTTCATGAACGCAGCGTACATGCAGATTTTTCTCTTGCTTTGTGTATTGAGGTACAACAAGCACTGCGAGAAGATTTACGTTTATTAGTGATGTCAGCCACACTTGATGTTATTGCACTTAGTGAATTATTGCCTGAAGCAAAATTATTAGAGTCTCAAGGTAAAAGTTATTCTGTTGATATCGTTTATCAAGCCGACAATTCAAGCTCATATTTGTTTGAAAAAGTCAGTAGGCTGATTATCCAAATTTTTCCCAAACATCAACATGATTGTTTGGTGTTTTTACCCGGTGCCTTTGAAATTAACAAAGCTGCAGAACGATTGAGCCAACATTTCGGATCTGAGGTTGAGGTCTTGAAGTTGTTCTCTGATTTATCTAAAAACGAACAACAACAGGCTTTGTTGCCTCACCCAAAAGGTAAACGAAAAATTGTCTTAGCGACCAATATCGCTGAAACCAGTTTAACCATTGAGGGTATTGAAGTTGTTGTCGATAGTGGTATTGAGAAGAAAGCCATTTTTCAGTTAAATCGTGGAATTACCCACCTACAAAACCAAAAAATATCTCAAGCGTCTGCCACGCAGCGGGCGGGTAGAGCAGGGCGTTTAACGGCTGGCACCTGTTACCGGTTATGGAGTAAAGAGCAACAAGATCGCTTAAGCAAACAAAGTACACCTGAGATCATGCACAGTGACATGAGCAGTTTTATTTTAGAAAGTGCTGTATGGGGAACAGATGTAAAGATACTAGCGTTACTGGATCATCCTAATGATGCGCAGTTATCCCAGGGTTTTGCCCTTTTACATCAACTTGAACTGTTTGATGACAACAATAAACTCACTGCATTGGGGCGCAAAGCCCATGCTTTAGGTTGCCACCCTAGTATCGCTGTTATGTTAGTGAAAAGTGCCAAGATGAGCCAAGAGCACCTAAGTATGGCGTGTGCTTTAGCGGCACTAATAGAAAATAAAGATCCCATGGGCAGAACAACTGACGGCGCGAGTTTATCGGTCAGACTACATTTTGTATTACAACAAAAAAATCATCTTATCTGGCAAGCGATCCGCCAGTGGCATTCGAAATTAGCATGTCGCCTTCTAGCTTGGCCAATCGAAGATACCGCTGTTTTGGTCGGTTATGCTTTTCCGCAGTGGCTGGCAAAACAGAGAAAGGATGAACGTTATCAACTGGTTAATGGAAGTGGCGCGGTATTGTACCAAGATGACGTGTTAAGCACTCATAGTTGGCTAGCGATAGCGAATATGCAGACCAGTGATAGACAACAAGACAATGCGCAAATTCGTTATGCTGAGTCTTTAACGTTGTCGCAAATAGAGCAATATTTTTATTACTTAATAGAGAAAAAAGAGCGGGTGCAGTGGGATCATAAAAATCTAAGAATAGTCTCAGAAATGCAAAAGACCTTGGGCAAGATTGTTATTCACAAACAAGCCATCAAGCGACCTTCCCAGCAGCATATTTTAGCTATTTGGCAAGATGTCATTCATGACAAAGGCATCGCTGGGATACCGTTCAGCGAAGACGTGCGGCAACTTATTTATCGCGTACAATTTGCGATAAGTTTTTCTGAAGCAAAATCATTTCCAGACTTTACTGAGTCTGGATTGCTCAATTCAATAGATAGTTGGCTGATGCCGTACCTTTCGGATACATTGACTTGGCAGCAGTTTATGCAATGCGATTTTTTACAACAACTGCTCAACGAGCTGGACTACCCACAGCAACAATATTTAAACAAACAGTTGCCAAAACGATTGGCTTTACCTAGTGGTAGAAGTGCTCAGTTGACTTATACCTCAGAAAAAACAGCGATGTTGTCGGTGCGTATGACCGAATTATATGGTTTACAGTGTCATCCAAGTGTTGCACAACAACAAGTCCCCGTTACTGTTGAGTTACTTTCTCCTGCAGGCCGCCCCATACAAACTACCCAAGATCTGCCGAGATTTTGGCAGGGAAGTTACAAAGAAGTACAAAAAGAAATGAAAGGCCGTTATCCTCGGCATTACTGGCCAGATGATCCAGCTAATGCCCAAGCAACAACGCGCACCAAAAAAAGAATGAGCAGTCAATAATGAGTAAAATCCCCGCACGCAAACCTAAAGCTGCAACAACCAAAACTAAATCAAAGGGCAGTGCGCCGAAAGTGTCAATATGGAAACGCATTAATCCTTTTCGCTGGGCTTGGCGCCACTTAGGCAAGTTACTTTTACTTTCTACCCTAGTGGTGGGGACTTACGCTATATATCTCGATGCCCAAATTAGCCAAAAATTTTCAGGTAATAAATGGCAAGTGCCCGCACAAATCTATGCACGGCCGATGTTTTTAAGTGTAAAAGAAGAAATTAGCATTAAGGAAATTGAAGAAGAATTACAACTATTAGGCTATCGCAGGGTGACCCGTGCAGATAGTTCTGGTGAATATCAAGTTTTGAATAATCGTATTCGAATTCAACGTCGAAAGTTTGATTTTTCTCATGGTGCTGAAGATTTACGTTACGTTGAAATTTATATTAAAAATCAGCGTATTAATCAGATACAAGATCTCAGAAGTGGTCAAAACATTAATAGTATTTCACTTGAACCATGGCTTGTCACTCGTTTGGTCAGTAATGGGCGAGAAGATAGAATGTTGGTTCAAATCAAGAATGTCCCAGCTATTTTGACTCAGGCCTTAGTCGCGGTAGAGGATAAAGACTTTTACCAGCACTTTGGTGTGGCCCCACTTTCAATCATGCGGGCGTTGCTGGCCAATATTGCAGCTGGTCGCAATGTTCAGGGCGGCAGTACTCTGACTCAGCAACTAGTCAAAAACCTGTTTTTGACTCGAGAAAAATCTTTAGTGCGTAAGGCTAAAGAAGCCCTGATGGCAGTGATAATAGAAATTAGATATAGCAAAGATGTGATCCTAGAGGCTTATTTAAACGAGGTGTTTTTAGGCCAAAATGGTGACACGGGTGTGTATGGTTTTGGTTTAGCCAGTTATTTTTATTATGACCGCCCCTTGAACGAACTGCGTATTGATGAAATCGCTACCTTGGTGGGCATAATAAAGGGCCCTTCCTATTACAACCCTCGAAAACATTCAGAACGAGTCATAGAAAGACGCAATATAGTGTTGCGCTTGATGCTTGAAAGTAACCAACTGTCGCCCAACGAATATCAAGATCTAGTGAAGTTGCCAATAAAACTTGCCACTGGGGCGAGCTTGAAGAAAGATAAACATCCGGCATTTATGGATCAAGTGCGCCGTGAGCTTAGATTGGTGTTAGATAATCCAGATATTCGTCAGTCAGGGCTAAAAGTGTTTACCACCTTAGACTCTAATGCTCAGGTAAAAGCCGAACGCGCCGTTTCACAAGGCGTGGCAGTACAGGAAAAACGCTTAGGAAAGGGCGGTTTTGAAGCGGCCATGATAGTAACCGACATCGATTCGGGAGAAATTCGCTCGATAGTTGGGGGGCGCAATGCTGATTATGCTGGTTTTAACCGGGCGCTGGATGCTAAACGTTCTATTGGTTCTTTGATCAAACCTGCTATCTATCTCACTGCGCTAGAGCAGGCTGCAGACTATAACCTAGCCACTCATCTAAAAGATGAGCCAATAAAACTTAAAAGCACCTATGGCAAAATGTGGGAGCCACAAAATTCAGATAAAAAATTCCGAGGTCAGGTGCCTCTGGTGACCGCTTTGAGTCGGTCATTGAATGTGCCAACTGTCACTTTAGGCATGAACTTAGGGTTAGGGAACATTGCTGATACTATTTGGCGCTTAGGGGTAGAAGAAGAGCTTGAGTTATACCCCGCTCTTACTTTGGGAGCAGTAAACTTTTCGCCACTACAGGTAAATCAGATGTATCAAACCATTGCCAACAATGGCCGCTATATACCTCTGCATGCTATTACCGCCATCATGTCACCAGATAATAACTTACTGTGGCACTTTGACGTTGTCGAAGAGCAGCGAGTCGATGAACAGGCGACTTATTTGCTGAATTATGCGTTGCACAAAGTGACGCTGGAAGGTACCGCGAAAGCTATTCGAGCGAAATTTCCTGATATCAACATGGCTGGCAAAACAGGCACTACCGATGATTATCGCGATAGTTGGTTTAGTGGCTTTGACAAAAATATTCTTGTAACCAGTTGGATAGGCAAAGATAACAATCAACCCGTTAATCTAAGTGGTGCAAGTGGCGCTATGCAGTTGTTTATTGCTTACCAACAACAACAAGAGCCCAAGTCATTGGTGAGGCGTTTTCCTGATGGGTTGGGTATTGCTCATTTTGACATAGCCACCGGACATTTAAGCAAAGCGGGGTGTACTGAAACATTCAGTGTACCTGCTATCACTGGTGCATTGCCTGCGGTTCCTAAAACCTGTTCTGGCGAATCTACAGTGCCAGATAAGCCTAAAAGTTTGTGGGAGAGAATATTTGGCTAGGGTACTCAGAGTTCAGGTTGCTTTTTGATCACAATAGACTGAGGCCTTTTTTTGCCTTTATGTTGACTAGGAAAATGCGATTTTTTATTTATCCTGTCTTGGATATAACCACTAATGGGGGGAGGTTTTGAACAATCAATCTGACCACCTAAGATACTTAACAGTACAGCCGCGGTTTTTCGCGCGGCACCGCTGCAATCTGCGCGCACTTTTAGACTGTCCCTAAGTTGTTCATCTTCGGTCATAAAAGGGTTTTTGACTTCATTATCTATTACCGGCGAATTTTTGTGCTGTTGATAATACCTAGAAGCTTGTTCAGCCATCTTATTGCGCTGCTGCTTTTGGAAGTTATTTAGGTGTCGTCTTGCCATGCTTGTTGCAGGAGCGCTGAGTTCTGAACGAGTTATTGCTGAAGTATTTTTATCATTTGTAAATTTTTCATTAGTGTCATTATTTTGCTCAGATTCTTCTGCCAACTCTTCTTCCTGTTGTGGCTCAGGCTCTTGGAATTGTGGAGATATTGGGGGGGCAAGTACCACTGGCTCTGCAATAGGTTCAATGTGACTATTCTCAGGTGTTTTGGCAACGGCAAGGTCGTCTTCTGGTTCAACTGGCTGAGGTTTTTCATCTGCAATGACTGCAACAGTTACTTTTTTGGGAAGGGGGGACAAATCAAATATTAATGTTGCTTGTATGAGGTCTGGCTTTTTTGCTGGCGAGTTTGGTAATGAGGGAAACATAACCGACTGGGCAATAACATATATGACAATCAGATGCGCAAAAACTGATATTGAAAGGGTGATATATGAAGGCTCAATACGCCCTAAGAACTTGTTTCTTTTAAACACTGCTGCTCGCGCATGCCCTTGATAAATGTTTAGAATTTAATAGAGTACCCTGTATTGGATTAGTTCAAAATAGCCATGTTAGCTATATCTCTATTTTTAACAGTGATTACGCTCCGCTAAAATGCCATGCATTAACGATGTGCACCAATTTGATCCTATTTTTGGCTATTGCACCAAAGAAACGCAACGGAATGTATCAATTAGCAGGTGCCTCTGATTAACAGTTTGATTTTATTGATAAAAAAATATGGCATAGGTCTTGTTGTAGTTTTAGTAATTCTAGTAATTATTTGCAACACATAACAATAAACCGGGAGCGACACCATGAAATTAGTTACTGCGATCATCAAGCCTTTCAAACTTGATGATGTGCGAGAAGCCATCTCCGAAATTGGCATAGACGGTTTGACCGTCACTGAAGTGAAAGGCTTTGGCCGTCAAAAAGGTCACACCGAATTATATCGTGGCGCGGAATATCAAGTGGACTTTTTACCAAAGGTGAAACTTGAAGTCGCTGTCCAAGATGATCATGTCGAGCGTTTAGTTGAAGCCATTGTTGGCGCAGCTAAAACCGGAAAAATTGGTGACGGAAAAGTGTTTGTGTATGACTTAGAGCATGCCGTTCGTATTCGTACTGGCGAAACAGATGGCGAAGCCATTTAGATTTTAGGAGAGCAACCGTGGAAATTACTTTTGAATTGGGCTACGCCCTAGATACTTTTTACTTTTTGATATGCGGCGCACTAGTTATGTGGATGGCCGCAGGTTTTACTATGCTCGAAGCGGGTTTAGTTCGTGCTAAAAACACTACCGAGATTTTAACCAAGAACGTCGCTTTGTATGCGATTGCTTGCATCATGTATATGGTGTGTGGTTATTCAATCATGTATGGCGGTGGCGATTTTGTTATGTTCCTTGACGGGATAACGGGTGACGGCGCAACAGGTGTTGCAGAGCCAGCTACTTATGCTCCATCAGCTGATTTTTTCTTCCAAGTTGTATTTGTTGCAACTGCTATGTCAATTGTGTCTGGTGCAGTGGCTGAGCGTATGAAATTATGGGCCTTCTTGGCGTTTACTGTGGTACTAACTGGCTTTATTTACCCTATGGAAGGGGCTTGGACCTGGGGTGGCGAAGCTGTATTTGGTTTGTACACATTGGGTGACCTTGGTTTCTCTGACTTCGCTGGCTCAGGTATTGTGCATATGGCAGGTGCTTCAGCAGCTTTAGCGGGTGTTCTTTTGTTAGGTGCGCGTAAAGGTAAATATACTGCGGATGGAAAAACCAATGCTATTCCTGGTGCTAATTTACCCATGGCAACCTTAGGTACATTCATTTTATGGATGGGTTGGTTTGGATTCAACGGCGGTTCTGTTTTAGCTACAGCTACGGTAGAAAGCGCCAACAGCGTTGCTGTAGTCTTCATGAATACTAATGCTGCCGCTGCTGGTGGTTTGGTTGCTGCCCTTATCTTAGCCCGCATCTTGTTTAAGAAAGCTGACCTAACCATGGCATTAAATGGTGCATTGGCTGGCCTAGTGGCCATTACAGCTGAACCTTCTACTCCTACTCCGTTGCAAGCAACATTGTTTGGTGCGATGGGTGGTATATTAGTGGTGTTTAGTATTATTGCTCTTGATAAAGCTAAGATTGATGATCCAGTTGGCGCTATCTCAGTTCATGGCGTGGTGGGTTTATTAGGTCTATTACTTGTGCCTGTTACTAATGATGGCGCTACTTTTAGTGGTCAGTTAATTGGTGCCGCGACTATCTTTGTTTGGGTGTTTGGAACTAGCTTCATTGTTTGGGCAATCATTAAAGCAGTGATTGGCATTCGTGTTAGTGAAGAAGAAGAGTTCGAAGGCGTAGATATGAGTGAGTGCGGTTTAGAGGCTTACCCTGACTTTACTATTTCACGTAATTAAATAGCAATGAGTATTTAAGTAAAGAGAATTATCTTTCTAAATCCTCTGTTAAAATATAGCCTCGCTGATGCGGGGCTTTTTTATAGGAATGATTTAAGTCAGTGCATTGCACTACAAAATCAGAGTATCCTAACAACACCATTAATCTTCAATCCGTGGCCAATGAAAATATCTATAGTAATGAGTCTGTTAACTTTGGTTTTAGCTAGCTCCAATACTTTTGCTTATGACCGAATCACAGGTGAGCCCTTTGCCTCTCGTTCTGAAGTGATAGCACAAAACGGCATGGTGGCGACCAGTCAACCATTAGCCACTCAAGTAGGTTTGGAAATTTTAAGGCAGGGTGGCAATGCTATAGATGCAGCTATTGCAGCCAATGCTATGTTGGGACTAGTAGAGCCAACAGGCAGCGGCATAGGCGGGGATTTGTTCGCTATTGTCTGGGATGCTAAAACCCAGAAACTCTATGGACTCAATGCATCCGGCCGCTCACCTCAATCCCTTACCTTAGAGCATTTGAAATTACTGGGACTAGACAGTATTCCTTCCCATGGGCCATTACCCGTGTCTGTTCCTGGTGCAGTCGATGGTTGGTTTGAGCTACATACTAAATTTGGTAGCTTACCCATGACCAGTATTCTTTCCCCTAGTATTGAATATGCAAAAAAGGGTTTCCCAGTGAGTGAATTAATCGCTTATTACATGCAGCGTAGTGCACTTAAGTTGAGCGAGTTTGCAGGCTTTAAAGAAACATATATGCCCAATGGTAAAGCACCAGTTAAAGGTCAGATATTCAAAAATAAAGGCTTAGCGGTTACCTATGAAAAAATCGCCACTGGCGGGCGAGATGTTTTTTATAAAGGGGATATTGCGCGTTCGATGGCTGCCTATATGCAACAGCAAGGTGGCTTTTTAAGTTATGAAGATTTAGCCAGCCACACCTCTGAGTGGGTCGAGCCAGTATCAACCAACTACAAAGGGTATGATGTTTGGGAGTTACCGCCAAATGGTCAGGGCATAGCAGCGCTACAAATTTTAAATGTGTTGGAGCAGTTTGATGTTCAAGGCATGGGGTTTGGCTCTGAGCAATATATTCATACTTTTGTCGAAGCTAAAAAGCTGGCGTTTGAAGATCGTGCAAAATATTACGCCGATCCTGTCTTTAACGATATTCCGGTAGACTGGTTAATTTCTAAAGAATATGCGAAACAGCGGCGCAAGTTAATCGACAATAACAAAGCGGCGAAGCGATACGATGCGGGTTTGAATGACGGCGATACTATTTATCTCACCACAGCAGATAAAGACGGCAATATGGTGTCCCTTATTCAAAGTAACTACCGTGGCATGGGCTCGGGCATGACACCCACAGGTTTAGGTTTTATGTTACAAGACAGAGGCGAGTTGTTTAGTTTGCAAGAAGGTCACTTTAATTTGTATGCGCCAAATAAACGCCCTTTTCATACTATTATCCCGGCCTTTATCACTCGTAATGGTCAACCTTGGGTCAGTTTTGGTGTGATGGGTGGTGGTACTCAACCACAAATGCATGCACAGATTGTGGTGAATTTGATAGATTTTGGGATGAATTTACAAGAAGCTGGGGATGCGCCTAGGATGTTACATTCTGGCTCAAGCCAACCTACAGGTGAAACAATGACCGATGGTGGTTATATCAGCTTAGAGTCAGGTTTTGATGCTAAGGTCAAACGACAGCTTTTGAAAAAGGGGCATGTTATACGTGATGTATTAGGAGCCTATGGTGGCTATCAGGCGATTATGCGCGACCCAAAAACCGGCGTGTATTATGGCGCTTCTGAAAGTCGTAAAGACGGCCAAGCGGCCGGTTATTAACCTTGTTGGATAGGATTAAATAATTATGACTCAAGCTCAAAAAGGCATATGTGCAGAGCCTAATCTTCACGCACTTTTTTTAACTTTCACAGTGGTTGATGACGATCCTCAAGCCATGCGGGTTAAACTGGCTCGCATTCTTGATTTGTTTGCCCATTTTGATGAAGAGTACTACGAAGCTATGGTGTCTGGTGTAATCGCCATAGGCACCAATTATTGGTATGAGTTGTACTCTGATATTATCCCCAGAGAACTGACTCCCTTTCCCGATATACATTGTGAAGACCGCAACGCACCCAGCTCCCCTGGCGATCTATTTATTCAAATTAAAGCCGACCGTATGGATATTTGTCATGCAATAGGTACTGAAATTATGCAGTTGCTGAAAGAGCATGTGGATTTATATGAAGAAGTCAGAGGCTTTCGCTATTTAGATGGTAGAGACTTAACAGGTTTTGTAGACGGTACTGAAAATCCACGTGGTATGCATAAGTTTGAGGTGGCCTTAGTCGCTGACAATGACCCGGATTTTGCAGGTGGTAGCTATATTCATATACAACGTTACCGCCATAATATGACCAAATGGCAATTGTTACCCGTTAGCAACCAAGAGGACGTGATAGGGCGTACCAAGGCCGATAATATTGAATACGACAGTGACAAAAAGACCGCATTTGCTCACACCAAACGTACCAGTTTAAAAGATGAAAACGGTAAGAGCATAGAAATGCTTAGGCAAAGTATGCCTTACGGCGATATGTCGGTGCAGGGCTTGTATTTTGTTTCTTGTGCTAAAAGCCCAAAACCTTTTACCAAAATGCTTAAAAGTATGATTTTTGGTGATGACGAGGGCACTTACGACAAGTTACTCGACTACACTACTGCCGAAACCGGCGGTGCGTTTTTTGCGCCATCCATTAGCTTTATCAAACAACAAGCTAAGGACTAATTTTTTGTACCAACATCTTGGGCAGTGCCCTTGTGGTTCGGTAACCATGCAGTTTTCTAGCCCACAAGATATAAGCCACTGCACATCGCGAAAATGCGATTGTCAGTATTGCTTAGACCGAGGAATTGAGTATCTTTCCGATCCCCAAGGCCAGATTACCATTTCCTCTCTCTCGCCATTGCAAGAAGAAAAACAAGGCTCTGAGCAAGCCACTTTTCTGTTATGCCCCAGTTGCCAAATTGTTGTCGGTGTTGGATACACTGGCAAAGGTTTTTCGGTGGGCAGTCTCAATGCCACGCTTTTAGATGAATATGAAAAATTGCAGGGACGTTTAGTTGTTTCGCCTAAAACGTTAGATAAAACTAATAAAGTAAAACGATGGCGTGAATTGTGGTCGGAGATGTTGCTGGTTGTAAAGTGTTGAGTTTCCGTTTAAGGCCGGTGATACCTAGGGCTTTATTTGACACTGCCCCTCTTTCTTTATCCTGAATTGTTTTGGAAAAACTAGTAAGCCTATAGTTAGCAAGGCTAATGAATGCAAAAACGTCTTAATTTGCTGATATGGGTAAGCATGTTACATTGGATGTCTGTTCAAACTTTCTTCTTATATAGATATAGAGTTCAACGACAAACAGCCCCAAATCAAACTGGAGATCACAACCTTGAATGTAAGCAAACATGGCTTGAGTAAAAGCCTGCAACAAGTAGATATTTTGGCTCTTTCATTTGGCGCAATGATTGGTTGGTCCTGGGTGGTGTTGATCTCTCAACTGATGCAAAGAGCTGGCAGTGTTGGTGCCATTGTAGCGACTATCACGGCCGGAGGCGTCATTATAGTTATTGGGATGATATATGCCGAACTAACCGCAGCCATGCCTGAAGTTGGCGGTGAGCATGCTTATAGTTTGCGGGCAATGGGTAAAACTGCCTCATTTTATTGTACCTGGTCAATAGTTTTTGCCTACGTTTCTGTGGTTGCGTTTGAGGCAGTGGCATTACCTAGTGTACTAACAAATATTTTTCCCGGATTGGGCAATGGTCAGTTATGGCAGGTAAATGGTGCCAGTGTCTACCTAGACCAAGCCCTTATTGGCGCTTTGGTGTCAATATTAATCACGTGG
>Ga0316204_10010147_pt1 | contig 12248 bp, 10 predicted proteins | sample 6monrhotite_MG_2_FD_205661 | JGI IMG/M metagenome (GOLD analysis project Ga0316204, IMG submission 205661) | Microbial mat bacterial communities from mineral coupon in-situ incubated in ocean water Damariscotta River, Maine, United States -... | ecosystem: Environmental > Aquatic > Marine >...
TGTGCTACTTGCGCGGTGTCGGTCACATCCGCCTGCAGGGGCAGGAAATTGCCCCCCGCAAGGCCTTCGGTCTCCTCCAGCGCGTCCATCCGGCGTCCAAGCCCCGCCACCTGCATATGCGGGGCCAGCGCCAGCGACAACGCCCGGCCAAGCCCGCTGCCCGCGCCGGTCACAATGGCGCATCCATCGGTCAATGCGTTCATCTCTCATCCTTCAGAATTGCCGCCACGCGCAGGGCGTTGGCGGCGATGGTCAGGCTGGGATTGACGCCCATCGAGGTCGGAAAGACCGAGGCGTCGGTCACCCAGAGATTGGTCATGCCATGCGGGCGGCAATTTGCATCCAGCACCGATTTTGCCGGATCGCGCCCCATTGCCAGCGTGCCGCAGGGGTGACCGAAATTCGGCTCGGGGCGATGGGTGAGAAAGGCGGTGCGCTGACCGCGAAAGGCGCGCCGGATCAAGCGGCGAAAGATCTTGCGGCGGGCCAGAAGCTCGGGCGCGGTGCGATAGGTCATAGCGATCCGGCCCGGGTGCGCGGGGTCATGCGTGACGCGGTTTTCGGCATAGGGCAGATCCTCCAGCAGACCGACAAAGACCTTGGCCTGTCCCATCAGCTTGGCACCGATCGCCGCCGGAATGCGGGTGGCATCCTTTGCGCCGGGGATATGGCGCAGCCAGGACCGTTCCACTTGACCGCGCAGATGATGCACGATCTCACCATAACCGACATCGACGCCCATCGCCTGCACCATGCCAAGACGTTGGTTCTCCGCGAAATAGAGATCGCGAAAGCCCACCGATTTGGACGGACCCGCAAAGCCTGCCGCGCGCCCTGGCCAGAGTGCAAAGACCTCGTTGAGGTGGAACATCAGGTTGCGGCCCACCAGATCTCGCGCATTGCCGATGCCGGTCGGATCGGCCTCGGAAGTCGAGGCCAGCAGCAGCCGGGGTGATGATAGCGCCCCCGCGGCCAGAACGACATGGCGTGCCTTGAGGTGGACCTCGTCTCCTCCCTTGCGGGCGGTGAGCTGCGAGATCACCGGGCCATCCCGGTCAAGCCGCGACACTGTGCAGTCAGTCAGCAAATGGGCATTGCCGGTCGCCAGCGCCGGTTCCACCCCGGCCGACCGGCCATCCATTTTGCAGGCGCGGGGGCATTTATGGCCCAGGCATTCGGCACAGCCATCGAGATAGCGCAGCGCGGTGTGCAGCCGGTAGGGGTTCAACCCGTTCGCCGCCAGCCGCGCCATGATCATCGCATCGCCGGTTTGCGGCGGCGGTGGGGATAATAGTTCGGGGCAGGGTATTTCCGACAGTGGATCAGGCTCACCATGCAACGCGAATAGCCCGGTCGCGGCATCGAGCCAGGGCAGCATCGCGGCGTAGCTGACGGGCCAGCCGCCGGTCGGGTGCGGACGCTCAGGGCTATCATCCAGATCATGCGGCTCGGGCCGCTCCAGCGTTGCGGCGTAAAACACCGAAGATCCGCCAAGCCCGGACCCGAGCGGCGCGAAAAAGCTCTGACTCTGGCCGTTTACCTCGGCCTCCACCGGATCGGGCCACAGTCCCCGCACGGCCCGCGCCTCCGGGTCGGCCATACCGATATCCAGCCCGGTTTCTTCGGCCCGCAGCCCAGCGCGCCCCTGTTCCAGAAACAATACCGAAAGCCCTGCCTCGGCCAGAGCCCGGCCCGCCACGCCGCCGCCAATGCCGGTGCCGATCACAATCACATCCCAGTGACGCGCGATGATATCTGAAAGCGGCTCGGAAATTGGTCTGCCCATCCTGATAGACCCCTTTGGCGGGGCGTTGCGCCCGTTTTTAGCGCAAAAATGCGGCACCGTTACGGCGGGGCCCTGGGAAAGTCACTTCTTTGCCAGCGGGTGCCGTTCCAGCACCAGCGATTTCAGCCGTTCATCCAACACATGGGTGTAGATCTCAGTCGTGGCGATGTCGGCATGGCCCAGAAGGGTCTGGATAGCGCGCAGATCGGCTCCGTTTTCCAACAGATGGGTCGCAAAGGCATGGCGCAACGTATGCGGCGTGACAGCGGCGGGCGACACGCCGCCGGCCACCGTGATCTCCTTGATCAGGGTGAAAAACCGCACCCGCGTCAGGTGGCCCGATTTGCCGCGTGAGGGGAACAGGAACCGCGAAGCCGGTGTGCCGGTTTCCAGGCGCGCGGCCTCTTCTTTTTCATCGCGGTGCGAAAGCCATGCCGCAAGGGCGGTTCGCGCCGGTGGCGACAGCGGCACCATGCGCTCCTTGCCGCCCTTGCCCCGGATCAGCAATAGCTGTGGATCGCCGCGTGCGGCGGCCACGGGCAGGGACACAAGCTCGGTCACGCGCATCCCGGTAGCGTACAGCAATTGCATCAGGCAGGCATTGCGCAGCCGGTCGTGGGCGCTGCGGCCATGGCGTTCGGCGGCCTCCAGCAAGCGGTCGACCTCGGCCATTGTCAGGGTCTTTGGCAGCGTCTTGTCGCGCCCCGGCCCCTTGATGTGCAAGGTCGGGTTGTCGCCGCGCAACGCCTCTTCATAGGCAAATCGATAAAGCTGCTTGATCGCGGAGAGTTTCCGCGCACGGGTCGATTTCGCCATGCCCTGCGCGTCGAGATGGATCAGGTAGCCTTCGATATCGGCCCGGCTGGCAGTGGCAAAATCCATGTCCTTCCCGGCCAGCCACGCCTCAAGATCCATCAGGTCGCGGCCATAGGCCAGCAGGGTGTTTTCGGCGGCATTCAGTTCGGCGGCCTGCGCCTCAAGAAACGGGGATATCCAGCCGTGGCTCATCACATACGCTCAAGGATCATCAGTTGCAGCGCGGCGCGCCTGGCGGTGCTTTCCAGCCCCAGGTGGCGCAACAGCTGCAGCGCGTCCCCCATATCATCCATGTCGCCCTCGCCCGAGCTGAGCACCAGCGCCGCGCGCAGCAGCGCCTCGCCGATACGTTCCTCCTGCACTATCCGCTGATACCGCTCGGGCAGATCGACGCCCGCAAAGGCATTGGCCACCATCCGCGGAACCGCGCCGCGCGGCACCGTTTCGGGCGGCAACCCGCGGGCGATGGCAAAAAGAAACCGTTCCTCATCGGATTGCGGCACGTTCAACTGTGCGATCCGCTCATAGTTTTCCGACAACAGCGCCACCCGGCGCGCCAGGGCTGCGGCCTCATCGGTCAGCGGCAGGCGCATCAGCCGCCCGGCATAAACCTCGGCAAAGGGCACTTCGAGGCGGGCCTCCTGCATGGCGCTCCAGGCAACGGGCAGCAGGCGGGCCACGGCCTCGGGATCACGCGCCAGCATAGCGACATCGAACCCCTGAAGCGCGTCGACCCGGTCCCAGACCCCGCCCGAGGCCGACGGCACCCGCGAGGTATAGATCATCTGCCACTGATCGGGCGTGATCGCGCCGCTGCGGCCCAGGCGTTCGGCGGCATCAAGCTGCGCCCGCCAGCCCGCGGTCGGGGCCAGATCGGATTGCGAAAAGGCCAAGGGCAGCGTCGCCGCCCCCTGACGTTCGCCAATCGCGGCGCGCATTTCGTAATAGAGCGGTGTCGGCGCGGTCTCGGGCGGCAGGGGCGGCTCGCCCTCGAACAATTCAGGGTCAAGAAAACGCGCGATCAGATCGCCTTCCTCGACGGGGATAAAACCAAGCGCCTCACCGGTGCCAAGCGTCAGCGCCGCCGCCGACCAATCCCCGCCGCGCGCCAGGCAAAAGATGCGGGCCGGAAAGGAGGGCGCGATATCGGGATTGGCGCGCATCGCGGCGCAGGCGCGGTCGGGTTGCCCGGCCAGCAGGCTGACATCGAACCAGCGGCGAAACACCTGTGGCGTGGTGGGGCCGGCGCGTTCCATCAGCGCGCGGGCCGGATCAATGGCCCCGCGTTCCAGCAGCAGGTCAAGCCGGGCCAGAAACAGGGTGGATTCCGGCGTTGCATCCAGTGGCGGATTCACTTCGGCCAGCGCCAGCATTGCGGTCATCAACTGGATCGCAGGCAGCCCCTCATAGGGTTGTGCGCGAAACAGATTGGACAGCGTCGCAGAGGAGGATTGCGCCCAGAGATCGGCGGGCAGGCCGGTCTGCACCGGCGTCAGCAACCCGACCGCATCCAGTTGCACCGCGCCGATCGGCATGACGGTGATATCCTGCGGCGTGGCCGTGGTCGCGATATTGCCGTTGGGGGACAAAATGGTTTCCGACAACCAGCCGGGGGCGTCACCCTCCTGCGCCAATGCCGGACCCGCAAGGATCAGGGCGATACATGCGACCCTAATCGCCATCCAGATCTACCGGAAGGATCATCTCGCGCGTTTGCGGCTGCATCAGACCCGAATAGGCATAGGCCACCAAAAAGAGCCCCGCCAGCACCGCCAACACAAATAGTAGCTTGAATATCCGCCTAAACATTCTTCCCCAGCCTGCCTGTTTCGACGTTTGCCGCCGCTTTCAATTCATTATAAGCCATCTGAACGCGGATTGCGCCAGAGCGGGGGACGTTTTTTTTTGGGATTGGGCGAAACGACGCCAAAAGGACCACTGAAACTGACCAGGACGGTGGTTCTGGTGGGCATGATGGGGGCTGGAAAGACCGCAATTGGCCGGGCTTTGGCGGCGCGGCTGCATGTGGCGTTCGAGGATTCGGACGCCGAGATCGTGGCGGCCTCGAAATTGGCCATCTCCGAGATATTCGAGCGCTACGGCGAAGGGTTTTTCCGGGAAAAGGAAGGCCAGATCATCGCCCGCCTGCTGGATGGGCCGCCTTGCGTGCTGTCGACGGGGGGCGGGGCGTGGCTCTCGGCCGAGAACCGGCAGCTGATCAGCGCACGCGCGGCCTCGGTCTGGCTCAAGGCCGATCTTGATCTGCTCTGGACGCGCGTCCGGCACAAGGATACCCGGCCGCTGCTGCGCACGCCCGACCCCTATGCGACGCTGGCGGCCCTGTTTGAGGCGCGTGGCCCGGCCTATGCGCAGGCCGAATTTACCGTGCATGCGCAGGCCAGCTGGTCAATTGATCAAACAACCGATGCGGTTATGGACTGCCTGTTTCAGGCCGGTGTGTTGGAGGCAAAGGCATGAGCGAAGCGACGGTTCACGTTCCCCTGGATACACGCGCCTATGATGTGCGCATCGCGCCCGGGCTGCTGGCGCGCGCGGGGGGCGAGATTGCCCCGCTGCTGCATCGCCCAAGGGTCTTTGTCGTCACTGAATCGCGGGTGGCGGGGTTGCATCTGGAGGCGCTTGAGGCGGGCCTGGCGGCTGCCGGGATCAGCGCCGAGGCGTTGGTGTTGCCGCCGGGTGAATCCACCAAAAGCTGGCCCTTTCTGACCCAGGTGGTGGAATGGCTGCTGGAACAGAAGGTGGAGCGCCGTGATATCGTGGTGGCCTTTGGTGGTGGCGTGATTGGCGATCTGGTGGGGTTTGCCGCCGCTATCCTGCGCCGGGGCGTGCGGTTCGTGCAGGTGCCGACATCCTTGCTGGCACAGGTCGACAGTTCGGTGGGCGGCAAGACCGGCATCAACTCGGCTTTGGGCAAGAACCTGATCGGCGCATTTCATCAGCCCGCGCTTGTGCTGGCCGATATCGACGTGCTCGGCACACTCAGCCCGCGCGATTTTCTGGCCGGTTACGGCGAAGTGGCGAAGTACGGGCTGCTTGGCGATGGTGGTTTCTTTGAATGGCTGGAGGAGCACGGCCCGGCGCTGGCGGCGGGCGACGCGGATATGCGGCTCGAGGCGGTGCGCCGCTCGGTTCAGATGAAGGCCGATATCGTGGTGCGCGATGAAACCGAACAGGGCGAGCGCGCGCTGTTGAACCTTGGTCACACGTTTTGCCATGCGCTGGAGGCCGCGACCGGCTATTCGGATCGGCTCTTGCATGGCGAGGGCGTGGCCATCGGTTGCGCGCTGGCGTTCGAGCTGTCCTACCGGTTGGGGTTGGTCAGCCAGGAGGAACCGAGCCGCGTGCGCGCCCACCTGGCGGCGATGAACATGAAGCGCGATCTGTCCGATATTTCGGGCGATCTGCCTTCGGCCGCGGCTTTGCTGACTCTGATGGGGCAGGACAAGAAGGTGCTGGACGGTCAGTTGCGGTTCATTCTGGCGCGTTCCATCGGGGAGGCCTTCGTGACCGCCGATGTGCCGCGCGACGCGGTTCTGACGCTGCTGTCGGAGGCTTTGGCTCAGCGTTAGCGCCGGGCGATCACGCCGATTTCGTTCAGGGTGCGCTCGAACTCGGACAGGCCCTGATCGAAACACTGCGCCTTGAGGTCGTCGAACCGGATACGCAGGGCGCGTTTCTCGTCGCCCTTGCAATCATTCCAGGGGCGTCCCTGAAGGGCCATGTGCAACACGTAATAGCCGATGAAATGGGGCCGGGTGCCGGTTTGCAACAGCCTGGCATAAGCGGCATCGGCCCCCAGATCGCGCAAAGCCTCGGCATCCCTGATCCCGGCCCGCGTCAGCGCTTCGGCAAAAGCGGGGCCGATATTGCGGATCTCGGTCAGGGCCGTGGGCATGGCGGGCATCCTTGAGGGGCGGGCCATCCCGACCTATCAGATGCTGGCCCAATCCTGAAACCCGACCGGCGTCTCTTTCTTTTGCGTCTCAGTCGATTTCGGGGCCTGTTTCGGCGAAGGCTTGGGCGAGGGCATGATCGGTCTCCGTTTCATTTCGCTTTTCTGCCTGGGCTCAGGCTGGCACGGAAATATGGCGACGATTGGGCGGCAGGATGCCCGCCCTGGTGAAAACCGGCCGCTGGCTTTTGGCGCTTTGTTTCGGGACGACCGAACATGTTGAGGCTTCGCCGCCATGGGGGTGCGGATCATGCGTCGAAATGAATTTCTTATACATTTCAAACCTGTCTGAATCGGTAGGTTGGTCTTTGACATGCCGCTATGGGCGCGCGTTTGCGATTCGCGGGCGATTGATCACGCATCGGAACCAAAGTTCGATTTCTAGGCGGATTACAAAAAAGACAATCTCTGCAAATTGCCGCCATATTCCTGCCACTGTTAACAGAGTGTTTCGTAATCAAGACCAATCCATTGTTTTCTAAATGTAAACAATAAGCGGATTTTTTCCGGAGATGCTCTGAGCGTCTGTCTGTGGATAACTTTGGGGACTGATTGTAAAACCAAATATGTTTCAAAAGGTTAAGTCTTAGATTTGCGCAGAGCGCGGCGAACGCCATTAGCGCCAGCATCGCAACAATCGGTCGTGGATGGCGTTCAAGCGCTGCCTCATTTCGCCTTCGTTAACCACGCCAAGGACTGATTGCTGCCAAGTTTCGAACAATTTTTGCTTCCTTGGAACGGCCATCTCGGGGTATTTATGACTCAGCCCAACTGGGGGGCGATGTCTGAAGGCCACGGGGGCGGCCGCACGAAACCAGCCGATCGGATGTATCGGCAGGTGGCATGTGAGCCGCGCGAATTGTGCGGAACCATGTGAGGAGGAACACCCTGCCAGGTGTCCGCCTACGCACGGCACCGATTGCCTGCGGCCATTTGCTCCCATCCCAGGCCCCCTCGTGCGCCCGCCCTGAACTTCACGTCATCGCCAGCCGGTTGGATCGAAACGGCAACAATCGCCAGGGGATGTGCGATGACCAAGGTCACCATGACCATCACGCAAGATTTTGGTGCCGCGCAATCGCGTGATCCTGAGGGTGTTGTTTTTTTTACTGGAACTGAATCGCCGGACAGCCGCGCAAGGTGCGTGCCTCGGCGCGGCGAATTAAGGAGAAGATATTATGAGTGGTGAAATTAACCCCGGCACGGTCGATGGCGTTGTCGACGGCACACCCGGCGACGATCAGATTGATCTGGGCTATCTGGGCGACCCTGAAGGGGACCGGATCGACAATAATGATGCGATTTTTGACGGCCACGCCCCCAATGATGACGTGGTCCTGGCCGGCGCTGGCGACGACACCGTCGAGGCGGGCCTCGGCGATGACACCATCTTTGGCGGCGACGGCGATGACTTTATCGACGGCGAAGAGGGCGACGATGTTGTCAAAGGCGAAGGCGGCAACGACACGCTGATCGGCGGCGATGGCGATGACACGCTGCTCGGCGGCGACGGCAAGGAATATGTCGAAGGCGGCGATGGTGACGATCTGATCGACACCCGGTTCGACACCAACCTGCCGCTGCCCGACCGTGGATATCCCGGCCTCTACCCTGGCGATGGCGACCCGCTGGATGGCCGCGACACCGTCGATGGCGGTGCCGGCAATGACACGATCTATACCGGTGACGACAATGATTTCATCGACGGCTGGACCGGCGACGATGTCATTTATGCAGGCTTCGATGATGACACCGTGCTTGGCTATGATGGCAATGACTACATCGTCGGTGGCGAAGGTTCGGATATTCTTGAAGGCGAGGCTGGCGACGACACCATCTATGGTGGTCTTGGGCCGGGTTTCCCTGACGACGTGAACATTACCGATGACGGATCCGACGGAAATCCGCTCGGCCCTGACGCGGTCCCCGATAACGGCATGGACACGATTGATGGCGGTGCCGGCAATGACGTGATCTTCGGCGAAGACGATGATGACATGATCTATGGCGGGTCGGGCGATGACACCATCGATGCCGGCATCGACGATGACTATGTCGAAGGTGGCACCGGAAACGACGTGATCACCGGCGGGCAGGGCGAAGACACCCTGCTTGGTGGCGATGACCGCGACGTGTTCCTGGGCGGCAATGCCGGCGATACCGTCGATGGCGGCGGCGGCGGCGACGATTACGACACGCTCGATCTGACCGGCTCCGGTCCGCTGCGCGTGGCGATTGATCCGACCGACCCCGAGGCTGGCACGGTGACCTTCTATGATGGCGGCGGCTTTGGGCCGGGCAATGTCCTTGGCACCATGGAGTTCGAGGAGATCGAAAATGTCGTGCCCTGCTTTACCCCCGGATCGCGCATTGCGACGCCGCGTGGTGAAGTGCTGGTGGAAAACCTGCAGCCCGGTGACAAGATCATCACCCGCGACAACGGCATTCAGGAAATCCGCTGGATCGGGGCCAAGACGCTCAACCATGCCGAGCTGCGCCGCGCGCCGCATCTGCGCCCGATCCTGATCAAGGCCGGGTCTCTGGGTGAAGGTCTGCCGGAACGCGATATGCTGGTCAGCCCGCAGCACCGTATGCTGGTGGCCAATGATCGCACCTCGCTCTATTTCGAGGAAAGCGAAGTTCTGGTCGCGGCCAAGCACCTGGTCAACCACAACGGCGTTCAGTGGATGGACACGCTGCGCACCACCTATATCCACTTCATGTTCGACCGGCACGAGGTTGTGCTGGCCGATGGGGTCTGGACCGAAAGCTTCCAGCCCGGCGATGTGACGCTTGGTGGGATGGGCAATTCGCAGCGCGCTGAGATCTTCGAGCTGTTCCCCGATCTGCGTGAGCCAGCCGGCCGCGACGATTATGTGGCCGCCCGCAAGGTTCTGAAAAGTCACGAAGCACGTCTTATCGTGCGCTAATGCAGCAGGGATACGGGGGGGGCTTGGGGGCATGATCCCGAACCCCGGACCCGAAACGGGGCGGCACCTAACAAGGGTGCCGCCCCTTTTTCATTTGCGCGGCGTCGTCCGCCAGGCGGCCCAATCCTCGGGCGTATCAAGGTCGGTCAGCGCATTCTGGCCGGGCAGGGGGATCAGGTGAACCCGCGCGGCGTGGCGTTTCAACAGGTCGCGCGCGCCCTTATCGCCTTTGATGGTTTGCAGATCGGGCAGCAGATCGGCGGGAAACAGCACCGGATTGCCCGGTGTCCCATCCTGCCCCGCCGCGCGCAAAATGGCCCGCGGGGCCTGCCGCGAAAGCGCAGTCATCAGATGCATGTCATGGGCCGTGACCTCGGGCATATCGGCCAGAACGATCAGCACAGGACCTCTAACCCCTTGCGTTCCTGCCTTGAGCGAGGCGCTCATATCCTGACCGGCGGGCACCGTCACGATATCGCAGGAGAGACCCTCCAAAGCCTGCGCCCGCGCCGTATTTCCCTGCGGAATAACCACGCGCAGCGCGCCTGCCTTTTGCGCCCGCCCTGCCATGACCCGCAAGAGGGTCGCATCGCCCAGAGGTTCCAACATCTTGTCGGCCCCGCGCATGCGCGTCGATGCCCCGGCGGCCAGCAAAACGATCGTGGCCTCGGCGCTCATCCGCGCATCCGGCTGCCATCGGGGTCAAAGAGCGGCTCGCTCACCAGACGCGCCGCCACCTTCTCACCCAGTATTTCGATCTCGACCTCCAGCCCGTCGACCGCGCGGTCGCTCGGCACGAACCCCAAGGCCACCGATTTGCCCGCATGATGCGAATAGCCGCCCGAAGTGCAGAACCCCTGCACGCGGCCCTCCAGCCAGATCGGCTCATAGGCAATCACATCAGCATCACCCGCCTCAACGATGAAGGCGCAAAGCTTGCGGTCGGGGTTTTGCCCGGCTTCCGCCGCCGCCCGGCCAATGAAATCGGCGTTCTTCGACAGTCTTACGAACCGGTCCATGCCGGTTTCCGCGGCGGTGTAATCGGGTGAGAACTCACGCCCCCAGGAACCAAAGAACCGATCCAGCCTGAGGCTCATCATTGCGCGCATGCCAAAGGGGCGGATGCCAAATTCCTGACCCGCGTCCCAGAGAATATGCCACAAGGCGCGTTGCTGCATGGCATCGACATAGATCTCATAGCCCAGATCGCCGGTATAGCTGACCCGCTGCACGATGGCGTCGCAGAGCCCGATAGCGAGGTGTTTTACATCCATGAACCGGAACGCTTTGGCGCTGACATCGGCCCGCGTGACCCTGGCCAATAGATCGCGCGCATGTGGCCCGGCAATCTGGAACCCGGTGCGCCGGTCCGAGATGTTTTCGACCGTGACGCCCGCAACCGCATGCTGATCGAACCACCGCATGTGAAAATCCTGCGCGCCATAGCTTGCGGTCAGCTGAAATTCGCTCTCGCCCAGGCAGGAGACGGTGAAATCGCCAATCAACCGCCCCGACGGGGCCAGCATCGGCGTCAGGCTGATCCGACCGGGGGCCGGAATGCGCCCGGCCATGATCCGGTCCAGCCAATCGCGGGCACCCGCCCCGGTTATCCGGTATTTGCCGAAATTTTGCACCTCGTTGATGCCCACGGCCCCGCGCACGGCCGCGACTTCGCGCGCTGTTGCCTCCCAGGCGTTGGATCGGCGGAAGGTCGGTGTTTCATAGCGATCCTCGCCGGGCAGGGCGAAATAATTGGCGACCTCCAACCCGTATTGCTGCCCCCAGACCGCGCCCAAACCGTCCAGGATGTCATATGCTGGCGTGGTCTTGTTGGGCCGGGCGGCGGGCAGTTCCTCGTTCGGGTAGGTCACGGAAAACCGGTTCTGGTAGTTCTCGATGACCTTGGGCAGGGTATAGCCCGGCGTGATCCAGCGCCCGAACCGGGCCACATCCATGGCAAAGACATCGCGTTCCGGCTCTCCCTCGACCATCCATTGCGCCAGCGTCAGCCCGACACCGCCGCCCTGGGAAAACCCTGCCATGACACCACAGGCCGACCAGTAATTACGCAATCCGGGCACGGGGCCCACCAGCGGGTTGCCATCGGGCGCAAAGGTAAACGGCCCGTGGATCACCGATTTCACACCCGCGCGTTCCAGGATCGGATAGCGGCGATAGGCGAACTCGATGGATGCCTCAACCTTGTCCAGATCGTCAGGCAACAGCTCATGGCCAAAATCCCACGATGTCCCGTCCACGGCCCAGGGCTTGCAGGTCTGCTCATAAAATCCGATGCACAATCCGCGTCCTTCCTGACGCAGATAGCTTTCACCGCCGGGATCCATGACATGCGGATGCTCAGCGTCACGCTCATAGATCTCGGGCAAATCTTCAGTGACCAGATATTGATGCTCCATCGGGTGCAGCGGCAGGTAACAACCCGCCATCGCCGCCACTTCCCGCGCCCAGAGGCCGCCCGCGTTGACCACATGCTCGGCATGAATGGTGCCCTTGTCGGTCACCACATCCCATCCGCCATCCTTGCGCGGATTGGTCTCCAGCACTTTGCAATGCAGCTCGATCTCGGCCCCGCCCATTTTCGCGGCCCGGGCATAGGCATGCGTCGTTCCCGAAGGATCGAGATGCCCGTCCAGCGGATCGTAAAGCCCGCCAAGCACATTCTCGACATTGGTAATGGGCGCGATCGCCTTGATTTCCTCGGGGCTCAGGATCTCGGTCTCCA
>Ga0316204_10010148_pt1 | contig 12248 bp, 10 predicted proteins | sample 6monrhotite_MG_2_FD_205661 | JGI IMG/M metagenome (GOLD analysis project Ga0316204, IMG submission 205661) | Microbial mat bacterial communities from mineral coupon in-situ incubated in ocean water Damariscotta River, Maine, United States -... | ecosystem: Environmental > Aquatic > Marine >...
ACGGCGAAATGCAGCGCAGCGCACAAACACGTGATGCTGCTCACAAAAAGTAAAATGAACATGCTCTTCTCCAAAGTGTATAAGTAAAGCCACCTGACTCCCCTTTTGGGAGGACGTACTATAAAGAGCCGCATCAATGAGTGAACGTGGATAAACCGAATTAAGCTGAAGACCGCACGCGTCAACGCCTTGAGTAAGTTTATCAATGAACCCTGATCTCGATGCCGCAAGCAAGGCATCCGTTTGAGTGAGGTCATCTGAGACAATGAAACTATCCCAAATAGATTCCTCCAAAGGATAAGGCAGCGACTGACTTGCCTCGAAGGCAATCATCTGCGCCTGCTTAGAAACTTCCACATGCGGGAACCGAAGCATAGTTGTAAATGCATACCGGCTCGATAATACCCAAACAGCGACTCCACTTAATTTCTCTCGGGTAACAATATTTTTGAGCGCCTCTGCCCATGCCGCGAGCTGTGCTTGCTCGTCACCTGGAGTCACCTCACAAGGAGCCGAATAGCAGGACTGCAAGCTTGGACCGGTTTCTTCAAAAGTAAAACGGCCAACAGTGAGCGTTTTCAGCCCACCATCAATTACCAAAAGAGGTTCTTTAGACATGAGGTTTCGTTAAAGCAAAAACAGGGAAGAGTCTTGGTGTATAAATCAAAGCCTTCCTTCAGGCAAGTGGTTTTTGAGGAAAGCCTCTCAAGTTGAAAGATAAACCAAGTCAGACATAGCGCAAGCCCATGCGAAACATAGATGCACGCCATGAACTCCAAACTCTCCCATCCTAAATCCATAGAAAAAAAACAAACGCCCAAGACTCTGGTAGGGTGTTATGCATGCCTTTAAGCATTAGCGTTTTTGGATGCAAATATTCAGCCCCATCTGCGCCAAAAGAAAGGCGTGCCCAACGCCCTCAAGACCAGCCGGGTTTATTAATAAAGTACTCACAGTCAATGGTAAGCTCTGGAATCGAAGCTCCTGTGGATAAGGAGAGCAAGTATTCAATAGCTTTAAAGAGTTCTTCTGGCTGAATCTTCAATTCACGAGGAGGTTCCTCGAAATGAGCTGTCATCTCTGTGTCCACTACGCCTGGGCACAAGGCCGTCACTCGAATACCTGTATTGGCAAGCTCTTTATACAAGGCTTCAGTATAGCCGAGTAAACCAAACTTACTCGCTGCATACGCTCCATTAGTGGGGCGCGCAATTTTTCCTGAACGCGAAACAACATTAAAAATATACCCCTCACCTTGAGAACGCATAAGGGGAAGCACATGATGCACACAGTAATGAACGCCCAACATATTAACATGCAAGAGATCCTTAAAGTCCTGCGGAGAAGTCTCACTCGTACCATGCCTTGCTATGCCTGCATTATTCACAAGAACATCAATCCGGCCTGCATCCTCAACAAACCCAGCAACAGCTGCTTTAACAGAAGCCTCATCGGCAACATCAGCCTCAAGCACGATCGAACGGCCGGCGTGCGAATATTCGGGGCTACTCTCGATCTCCTCACTCAAGGCCTCAAGCTTATCTCGTGAGCGCGCCAAAAGACCCACACGATAGCCCTTTTTGGCAAGCCCCAGCGCCACAGAACGGCCGATGCCTTGGCTTGCGCCTGTTATCAATGCTGCAGGGGGATTTACGGGGGCATCACTCATAGAGTATATTTCTAGCAGATGACACTTACCCACTCAAGGAAAAGACTTGTCTTAGGCCTCCTTTTTGAGGTCCACTAACGAGGTGTTACCTTCACTTCCATTTCGAATCAGCGTCCTTGTTTTCCTTAAAAATGAACAGGGCAAGTTTCTCCTCCTTAAACGCAACAAGGCACCTAATAAGGGAAAATGGTCTCCCGTGGGCGGTAAACTTGAAATGGACCTAGGAGAGTCACCCTTTGAGTGTGCCATTCGCGAGGTGTTGGAAGAAACAGGCGAAACCATCGCAACCGAGGACTTGCACCTTTTTTGCATGATCTCTGAAAAAAGCTTTGAGGGAAGTGGGCACTGGCTCATGTTCCTGTTTGACTGCAAAAAAAGCATTCATGCACTTCCTCCTGAAATCGACGAAGGCTCCTTTGCTTTTTATTCACGAAAAGAAATGGAAACGCTAGACATTCCCGAAACAGACCGAGAGTGCCTCTGGAGGATTTTTGACGAGAATAACGAGAAATTTGTCGCCTTGCGGGCAGACTGCACTCCAGGGCAAAAACTGGAAATTGTGGTTGAACAAACCCTCTAGAGTCTGCGAAACTAACTAGATCTATTTCTAGGTGTTTCTAGGGAGAAAAATAAACCCTTCACAACCACCTAACTTAAAACAACTTAAGCAATTCAAACCCTTTCAAGAGTAGTTAAAACAAGCCAAACAAGAAGTCGACAGACCTAGGCCTTTTAGTCTATTCTATCTATTTAAATCTAATACACGCACATGGTGAGCACGAAAAAAGCATCTAGCGCTCAAGCGATTTCAGAATACCAGCTCCTCCTTACAGAGAAGCAAATCGCTGACAGTGAGGCTAATAAAAACCTCTCCAAGGAGGAAAAACTCGATTTATACCGCCTTATGGTACGCATCCGCCGCTTTGAGGAGCGTTCGGTTCAGGCCTACCAACAAGGCAACATCGGTGGATTTTGCCATACTTACAACGGCGAAGAAAGTGTCGCTGTCGGCAATCTCTCTGTTCTCGGCGAGCACGACCAAGTGATCACCGCCTACCGCGACCACGCACACGGGCTCTCCCTAGGCATGAGCATGAATGAGTGTATGGCCGAAATGTACGGCAAGTGGACAGGTTGCTCGAAGGGTAAAGGCGGCTCCATGCACTTCTTTGCTCCCGACAAACGCTTCTGGGGTGGACACGGCATCGTTGGCGCACAAACGCCTCTAGGCCTAGGACTTGCCTTTGCACTTAAGTACAAGAGCCAAAAAGGCGCATGCTTGTGCTACCTGGGCGATGGCGCAGTCAACCAAGGCGCGTTTTATGAATCACTCAATTTAGCAGGCCTTTGGGATATTCCCGTTATCTACATTATCGAGAACAACGGCTACTCCATGGGCACCAGCCAAGAGCGCTCCTCTGCAGGAGATATTTTAGCTCAACGCGCTGAAGGCTACGGTATCCGCTGGGCTAAGGCTTCAGGAAATGACCTCTTCACTGTGCGTGCCTACACCAAGGCCGCCCTTGACTACGCGTACGAGACAAACAAACCCATGATTCTGGAGTTTGATACGTACCGTTACCGCGGCCATTCAATGTCCGACCCAGACCAAACCTACCGGACTAAGGACGAAATTGCAGAATACCGCAACACAAAGGACCCTATTCTTCTCGTTGAAAAGCGCCTCGAAAAAGAAAAAATCTTAACCGAAGCCCTCAAGAAGGAAATCGATCAAGAGGCCAAAAAGGAAGTAAATGCGGCTGCCGAATACGCAGACCAGAGCCCCTTCCCTCCCGCCGAAGACATCCAAACGGATATTTTCTGGGAAACAGACAACCCTGAGGACGGCACCTCAGAGGGGACCTTCTTCTTCAACAAAGTTACTGAATAATTTTTTGTAAGTCCATGGCTATCATCACATACAGAGAAGCCCTCAATCAAGCAATGAGCGAAGAGATGACGCGTGACGAAAACGTGTTTCTCCTCGGCGAGGAAGTCGCTCAGTACCACGGCGCCTACAAGGTGTCACAGGGAATGCTTGAAAAATTTGGCCCAAAGCGGGTAATCGACACGCCTATTAGCGAGTGTGGATTTGCCGGCATGAGTATTGGCGCTGCGATGATGGGCCTACGCCCCATTGTCGAATTCATGACTTGGAGTTTTTCCTATGTCGCCTTCGACCAGATCATCAACAATGCGGCCAACGTCCGCTATATGTCTGGAGGGCTCATCAATGTTCCCATCGTATTTCGTGGCGCTGCTAATGGTGGCGTAAATGTAGGCGCGACACACTCGCACACACCAGAAAACTTTTTGGCCAATGCACCAGGACTCAAAGTCGTATGCCCTGCAACGGCTTACGATGCCAAGGGTCTCATGAAAACAGCCATTCGCGACAATGACCCTGTCTGCGTTTTAGAAAACACTATTTTATACAACGACAAAATGGAAGTCCCTGAGGAGGAATACCTTATTCCTCTAGGAAAGGCAGACATCAAGCGCGAAGGCTCAGACATTTCCTTTGTTGCCCACGGCCGCGCGGTCATCACAGCACTCAAGGCTGCTGAAATTCTCGAAGCTGAAAAAGGCATCAAGGCCGAAGTTGTCGACCTACGCTCCATTCGTCCTCTAGACGAGACGACCATCATCGAATCTGTCAAAAAGACAGGAAGAGCCGTCCTTATCGAAGAAAATAAGCCTTTCTGTGGTGTCGGTGCACAAATCGCATCCATACTACAAGAAAAGGCCTTTGACTATCTCGACGCACCGATTCAGCGCGTGTCTGCGATTGACGCTCCTCAGATTTATAGTATGCCTTTAGAGAAAATACAGCTCCCCAATCCGGAGCGTGTGGTCAAAACGGCCCTCTCCATCCTCTAACTTTAGATACGTTACCATGGCCAATATCATAGAAATGCCAAAATTGAGCGATACCATGACGGTGGGAACCCTCGTCAAATGGCTCAAACAAGAAGGTGAATCCGTCCAAAGTGGCGACATGCTCGCAGAAGTCGAGACGGACAAAGCAACCATGGAGGTTGAGTGCTTTGAAGACGGAGTCATCCTGAAGCACTACGTCCCCGAAGGTGGCCAAGTGCCGATTAAGGCACCCATGTGCGCTATCGGCGAAAAAGGCGAAGCTGCACCTGAGGTGTCCGCAGCACCTGCACCCGATGCTCCTAAAGAAGAAGCACCTCAGGCACCAGCTGAGGCACCTATTCCCACGCCTGCACCAAGCGCGCCAGCTCCTGTAGCTGCGGCCCCGAGTGTGGACGTCCACATCAAGGCATCCCCTCTCGCTAAACGCATCGCTTCCGACAAAGGTCTATCCCTCAACAACATAAAGGGATCTGGACCGAACGGACGTATTGTCAAGGCAGACGTACTCAATGTGTTAGAACACGGTGTGCACAGCATGGCACCCAGCGCCGTATCCACTATCGGTGGCCCAATTACTGAAGAGCGCTCAATTCCCATTTCCAACATGCGTGCAACCATCGCACGCCGCTTAGTTGAGTCCAAGACGCAGCTTCCGCACTTTTACATCGAGATCGAGGTTGATGCCTCTCCCCTCATTGAATTCCGTGCAAAACTCAATAAGCGCTATGCTGATCTCCCCCCAGAACAGGGCGGCGGAAAGTTGACCATCAACGACTTACTACTAAAAGCCTCCACGCGAGCGCTTTACGAAGTCCCTGAAGTCAACGCATCCTGGAAGGGTGACCACATCTACCAATACGGCAATGTGGACATAGCCTTTGGGGTTGCCATTGATGATGGTCTCGTAACACCTGTCATTCGTAGCGCCAACACCAAAAGCCTCCACCAAATAAGCCAAGAGGCAAAGCAGCTCATTGCAAAGGCGCGCAAGAAAAAGTTGACTCCCAACGAGATGAGCAACTCAACTTTCACGGTCACGAATTTGGGCATGTACGGAATTAACAGCTTTTACGGAGTAATCAATGCCCCTAATGCTGCGATTCTCTCAGTGGGTGGCTGCTTCAAAAAGCCTATCGTTAACGAGGCTGGACAAATCACCATTGGGCAATCCATGCACATCGGATTCAGTGGAGACCACCGCGTCGTCGACGGAGCCACTGGAGCTCGCTTCCTAGCGGCACTCAAGGAGATCATTGAATCCCCTGCCCTCTTGTTTGTTTAATTACAGTGAATGAAGCGATTTTAGACCTTCAGGGAATCCATAAGCATTTCCTAAGCAAGCGCGGCGAAAAAACCGGTGTTTTGCAAGGAGTCTCCCTAAAGGTTGATCGCGGGTCCATTACGGGAATTATAGGCAAAAGCGGCGCCGGAAAAAGTACTCTCCTGCGCTGCATGAACCTTCTCGAACGCCCTGACCAGGGACAAGTTTTCTTTGAAGGGACGGATCTTACTACATGTAGCGCAGAAACACTTCGCCAAAAGCGCCACAGCCTAGGGATGGTATTCCAACACTTTAACCTGCCTGCACGCAGGACTGTCTTGGAAAATGTACTACTTCCCACAGAAATAGCCAAAGGCAACCTCAAGGAAGCCCGTATGGCCGCCATCAAAATACTGGAAGACCTCGGCTTGGGTGAAAAACTAAACGATTACCCGGCACAGTTAAGCGGCGGCCAAAAACAGCGCTTGGCCATTGCCCGGGTCCTTGCAGGAAATGCAAAAGTGCTTCTTTGTGATGAAATTACATCAGCACTGGACCCTGAAACGACTGAGGATATCCTACATCTTTTACAGGATCTAAGGGAACGCTATGCGCTAACAATAATCCTCATTACCCACGAAATTTCTGTCATTCGCTCAATCTGTGATCATGTAGCCGTGATTGATGCAGGGAACATCGTAGAACGTGGCACGGCCGAATCCATTTTTGCCAACCCCACACACGCGACAACCCAGTCCCTCCTGAAGCCATTCCTCAAACGCAGCATTCCTGAATTCATCAGGGGGCGCCTACTCGCAGAACCCACTGAAGGCAAAGAGCATAAAGCCGTCTTCAAGCTGACATTTTCAGGCGACAGCGCAAGTGAACCGCTCGTATCGCAGTTCATCAGGGAAGCACATACAGATGTAAATATTCTCTCTGGCTTCATGGACCAAATTGGCTCGACCACATTTGGTACCCTTGTCATCGACTTGCCCAACGAATCGACTGTCATTGACAAGACGCGCACTTTTCTAACACGTCACGAAGTCTCAATTGAGCCACTTGGCTACATTTCCCATGACTGAGATTTTACTAGAAAGCACCCTTGAAACCTTCATCATGCTTGGCGTGTCCACGCTAGTAGGAATTCTCCTAGGACTCCCCTTAGGCGTGTTATTACACATGACCGATCGAGGCGGACTTTCAAGCAACAGGGCTCTGAACCTTGGCGTGGGCTTTATCATTAACGGGATTCGCTCAATTCCGTACATCATCCTTGTCATTGCACTCATACCCTTAACCCGTTTATTAGTAGGATCTTCCATAGGAACCATGGCAGCAAGTGTTCCTTTAAGTATTGCTGCAGTAATGCTCATCGTCCGCATTGTCGAAGACTCCCTTAGGACCGTTCCCTACGGGCTTGTTGAGGCTGCCCTCAGCATGGGAGCTACGCGCATGCAAATCGTTCGCAAAATACTTATTCCTGAAGCCCTTCCAGGAATCGTGTCAGGAGCCACTCTGGTTATCATCAGCCTCATTGGATTTTCTGCCATGGCAGGTGCTGTGGGAGGAGGTGGCCTTGGAGACCTGGCGATAAGGTACGGCTACCAGCGCTATAACACAGAGATCATTATTGAAGTTGTGGTAATTTTAATAGTTATGGTACAACTCGTCCAAGTTGCAGGAGACCGGCTCTCCAAAAAACTACGTAAATAGTCATGAAATACCTTACCCTTAGTCTGCTTTTACTTCTTAGTAATGCCCTTTTTGCTGGAGAAACCCTCAAAATTGGGGTCACAGCGGGGCCTCATATGGAAATACTGGAGCACCTAAAGCCAATCGCCAAAGAGCAAGGGCTCACACTTAAAATTATCGAGTTTAACGACTTCATCCTCCCTAACCGTGCGCTTGTTGAAGGGGATCTCGATGCAAACTCCTATCAGCACCAACCCTTTCTCGATGAACAAATTAGAGATCGTGGCTACAAACTTGTTTCTGTAGGGAAAACCATTCTTTTACCTCTAGGCATTTATACAAAAAAGAAAGGGATTCACTGCCTATCAGACCTCAAGCCTAAGGCGAAAGTGGCCATCCCCAATGATCCGACAAATGGAGGGCGCGCGCTACTGCTTCTAGCCAAAGAAGGTGTCATCACCCTCAAGCAAGGCGCAGGAATTACACCCTCAAGGCTCGACATTGCAAGCAATCCCAAGAAGCTAAAATTCATTGAACTTGAAGCTCCCCAGATTCCACGTTCGCTTGATGATGTCGATATCGGAATCATCAACACAGACTGGGCACTGCTCGCAGGCCTTAACCCTGAGGACACCATTGCACACGAAGGAACGAACTCTCCTTACGCAAACATCGTCGTTGTACGCACAGAGAATAAGGACTCGGCAACCGTGAAGCAGTTTTTAGCTATCTACCAAACAGAGGCAACCAAAACCTTTATCAAAGAAAAGTTTGGGAATGCGATTATCCCTGCCTGGTAGCCCTGGAGGCCTGGAGGCCTGGAGAACTACTTCAGGCTGTTGATAAAGCTCACTTGTGATTATGCCGTCCTCGCCTAAGAATCTGGATAACCACCCATAATCCCAGAAAAGCTGATAGCTGGTAGCCGACAACCCCGATAGCCGAATAACCCCAGATAAGAGGAGGTAGCCCTGTCGTGATCACGATAGAAGAACCGATAAGCAACGCTCCGATAATCACGCTAAGAACCAAACGGTTGGCAATCGCATTCATTGAGTCGGTAAAGCTATCAAGCCCCTGCATCTTAAGCTTTACGCTCAGATCATCCTCTTCGAGGCGCCGGAAAACGCGCTGCAGGTCACCAGGTAGATCCTTAAGCGTATCAAACATGGACTGAGCGCAGTAAAACGCGTCTCGACCGACATTGACTGGATTCCAGCGCTCCCACACCAATTGCTCCAAGAAGGGCTTAGCGACAACGCGAATATCGAAGTCAGGCTCTAGGCATTTTCCAGTTTCCTCAATGCCCATTACCGCCTTGGCAAGTAAAGTATAGTCACGAACGATGTGGATACCATTGGAGCCAAAAATATAGAGTAGCTCAATAATAAGCTTACCGATGGCCTCACTCTCTGCATCAAAACGGACGTATTTGCGTATACAAAAAGATACCTCTTTTTCTAGAGCTTGCCTATGAACGCGGCGGTTTCGGCTAGCCATACGCATACCAACGCGGACTACACGCTCAGGATCACCTGAAGTAATCGCGACAAAAAGATCTGACAGGAAATAACGCATTTTCCGCGTGAGCTGCCCCGCGAGTCCCCAATCAATAAAGCATAGGCGTTGATCTGGAGTAATTAGAACATTGCCTGGATGCGGATCTGCATGAAAGAAGCCGTTAATTACGATCTGGTGAAAGAGAGACTCCCCTCCTGCCTTTGCCAAAGCTGTAAGCTCTTCCTTTGGGAGCTCTGATTCTCCAGGAACAAACCCGTCTACCCACTCTGCAACCATGAGGCGCGTGGTGGTAAACTGTTCGTGGACATGGGGAGCAAACACCTTTTCAGGAAAGGGATTAGAATTATTAAAAAAGGTGGCATTGCGCGCTTCATTAGAGAAATCAAGCTCCCGAATGAGCCCCTCCTTAGCCTCCTTGACCACCCCAGGAATATCAAAGGGGCGAAGCTCTTCTATATGCTGGTCCATTTTTTTGGCAAACCAGCCAATAATCTCAAAGTCTGCCATGACGCTACGAACAATTCCTGGGCGCTGAAGCTTAATAGCTACAGCTTCTCCTGTCTCCTTGAGGCGTGCGCGGTAAACTTGCCCCAAAGAACCTGCTGCGATGCATGTTGTCTCGAGATCGGCAAAAATCTCTTGCCAATTACAACCAAGCTCTTGATTGAGAATGGGCTCCATCTTTTCAAAAGGGAGCGCCGATACCTGGTTGCGTAGTTTTGAGAATTCGTGAATGAGGGCCTGAGGCAGTACGTCCTGCCGGGTGCTTAGTATCTGCCCTAGCTTAATAAAAGTGGGCCCAAGAGACTCAAACGCACGGCGTGTGCGTTCGCAAATGTCCATCCCGGAGGATTCTGAAGGGACAAAGCGGTCCAGCCAGCGCTGCGGAACAGCAAGACGCTGAAGCAGATCCTCAAAACCGAAACGCAGAAGAATGCTAACAATCTCCTTCGCTCGAACCGCGTTATTGACAATATTAAGGGGTCTCACTGTGCACAGTCTCCAATCTCCCTACATACTAGGAAAAAACCGTCTCCAAGCCAACCAAAATCGCTGCTAACCAATAGGATAAGCCTCTTATTTAAATAAAAACGAGGTGCCCTCATTGAATTTATTCAAAAAGATAGTATATTCCTTAAAGAAAGCTCTGCAAAAGTTCAAAGCGAAGTAGTTTTGGATGAAGGTGGCCTCGGACGAGGATCGTGAAAACGTAAGCCTATCATAAACATAGGTGCGTCCTGCGAAAGCCGAGGACGGGGTCACCTTCGCCAAAAGTGGACTTTTTCAGGGCTTTCTAAAGAAAGTCGGAAACAAATCTCAATAACTCCTGTCTAACCCATTGGTTGGCTTAAACTAAAGTTTTATAAAAATAAGGGGAAATATAATGAAAAACTTAAAAACGTACTTACTGACACTCGCCCTAGTCGGCAGCCTATCGCTCCCAGGGTTTGGGGCAGATGCAGTAGGTCAGGAGCATCCTTCACTCGGAGTGTCACTTCATGATGAAATGACTGTCATCGACTTTTATGCGCCTGAAGGGAAATACTACTCAGTTGAGGGCGAAGACTTTCAGGGCAATTGGTCCCGTATTGTCGGCCCGATAAAGGGAAGCGATGAACATTTCACTTACGACCTCGACGAAGAGGACGACTATTATGAGGACTTTAGACTTATTGTATCAGACAGCATTGATGTCAGCGATACCTACTCTTCTTTCAATCCAATCAGCCATCTCGGCGACACCAGTGGAAGGCAAATAGAAGGTGTAGTAACCCCTGAATTTGCAGCGGAGTCCCTCCCCTATGCACTCATGGCAGATGGCGCCAATCGCTATAAAGCAGAAGCAGCAGCAGTTGCTGGGTACTCAATTCTATCAAAAGGTGACCTTCCGAAAGGCATGGCTGAATTCATCAACAATGAAAAGTCTCAAATGCTTGAAGACACATGGACTGGCATGCGTGCGCGCGTTTATAAGAAACTAGACTCCGACCAAGTGGTACTTGCTTTTGCAGGGACCGAACTTCGTCCGCTACAATCAGCCCCATGGTCCTGGCGCTGGAGCGATGTCAAACGCATGAGCTATAATTTCATGAGCACAAGCTACCAAGCTGCGGGAGGTATTCCTGAAATCTATGAGCAAGCCCAAGAATGGACTAAGCTTCTTATTGATATCTACGGAAAAGACAATGTCATCGTCACTGGCGTTTCTATGGGCGGTGGACTTGCGCAGTTCTCTGGACTCATGGGCGGATCCCATGTCTATGCACTTAATAGCATAGGACTTGGTGGTGGAACCAAGGAAGCCCTCCGTAGCGAATACGGAAACCAGGAAGCCCTAGATATTGCAGCCCTTAATCTTGTAACTCACATTAATGTTGAGGGAGAGTCGCTCTCTGAAGGCTGGCTTCTCACTTACACGGTTGAGCGAGACCAACTCGGACGCATCTACACAGTCCCTTGTTATGACGAGTCTCTTTACGGTTCACAACGCCACGACGTAACGGTTGTCGTAGACAGTCTTGAAACTGTTGCAGAACAAGGTGCAGCCAAGTAATCGATCTTACATTAAATTCAAAAAAACTCCGAATTCCTCATAGGATTCGGAGTTTTTTTGAGCTCAAAGCTCACACTCAAGAAATACCTGTAAGGACATAATCTTCGTAAAAAGAAAACCTCCCTTTAATGCAATCTCCTCGAGCAAACTCAGGTCCTGTATCCTTAAGCATTTTTAAAGAAAAAGTGCTGTCATCAAAGGAAATGTCTATCTCAACATCCTGAAAGCCTAACCAAACCTGAGTTAACGGAAATTGGTACTTATAAAAAGCCTCTTTCGCACTAAAGATAAGGGCGGCAATGCTGATGCGTTCAGGTTCTGGAATGCTTTTAATCCAGCCTGACTCTTTTTCCGTCAAGACAAGGCGCCACAAATTGGGCTTGAGGCGCTTGTGCTGCTCCATATCAAGACCAATACTCCTGCGCTCACCCTCAAGGGCAACCGCAGCAACGCACTGCTCCCGCGTGTGGCTAATCGATCCCACTATACCCGAAGGCCAAACAGGACCCCGCTTCTCTCCTGCAAGAATAGGCAAAGGGGGAAGGCCTAATTTGCTCATTGCTTCTCGAGCACAAGAACGCCCAGCAAGAAATTCCTGCCTCCTGAATGCATTTGCCCCCATAACACATGCCTCCTCCTCCGAAAACTCCACAGGAACAGTCCCA
>Ga0316204_10010151_pt1 | contig 12246 bp, 9 predicted proteins | sample 6monrhotite_MG_2_FD_205661 | JGI IMG/M metagenome (GOLD analysis project Ga0316204, IMG submission 205661) | Microbial mat bacterial communities from mineral coupon in-situ incubated in ocean water Damariscotta River, Maine, United States -... | ecosystem: Environmental > Aquatic > Marine >...
ACTTGCTGTTAAGATGCAGTATACCCGCGGCTAGACGGAAAGACCCCGTGCACCTTTACTACAGCTTTGCACTGGACTTTGAATATATTTGTGTAGGATAGCTGGGAGGCTTTGAAGCGTGAACGCCAGTTTGCGTGGAGCCACCCGTGAAATACCAGCCTGATATGTTTGAGGTTCTAACCCAGGTCCATTATCTGGATCGGGGACAGTGTATGGTGGGTAGTTTGACTGGGGCGGTCTCCTCCCAAAGAGTAACGGAGGAGCGCGATGGTACCCTCAGCATGGTCGGAAATCATGCAATGAGCGCAAAGGTAAAAGGGTGCTTGACTGCGAGACAGACACGTCGAGCAGGTACGAAAGTAGGTCTTAGTGATCCGGTGGTTCTGTATGGAAGGACCATCGCTCAACGGATAAAAGGTACGCCGGGGATAACAGGCTGATACCACCCAAGAGTTCATATCGACGGTGGTGTTTGGCACCTCGATGTCGGCTCATCTCATCCTGGGGCTGAAGCAGGTCCCAAGGGTATGGCTGTTCGCCATTTAAAGAGGTACGCGAGCTGGGTTTAGAACGTCGTGAGACAGTTCGGTCCCTATCTGCCGTGGGCGTTGGAGATTTGAGAGGAGCTGCTCCTAGTACGAGAGGACCGGAGTGGACGAACCCCTGGTGTTCCGGTTGTCATACCAATGGCATTGCCGGGTAGCTACGTTCGGACGGGATAACCGCTGAAAGCATCTAAGCGGGAAGCCCCCCTCAAGATGAGATCTCCCTGGGACTTTAAGTCCCCTGAAGGGCCCTTGAAGACTACAAGGTTGATAGGCTGGGTGTGGAAGCACAGTAATGTGTGAAGCTAACCAGTACTAATTGCCCGTGAGGCTTGACCATATAATGCTCAAGCAGTTTGTTGTGCACTATATAGTGTAAATACTTTAATCAGTTTTCCAGACGTGGGAGTGTTGTTTTTAAACAGCACTCCCCACCAAATTGCCTGGCGGCAATAGCGAGCGTGAACCACCCGATCCCATTTCGAACTCGGAAGTGAAACCGCTTAGCGCCGATGATAGTGTGGGAGTTCCCATGTGAAAGTAGGTCACTGCCAGGCTCTTATATTAAATAGATCCTCGACTGATTCAGTCGAGGATTTTTTTTTGCCTGCATTTAAAATCTACTATACGAATAGATTTCTGCTTGATTATGAATTATTAATTTAGAGCCTCATTAGATATAACTAATAAGTATATCAAAATATTTATTAGTTACTTTTAAGAATATATAAAAATGGGTAAATTAGCGCCGATTTTTCATTTCCATATAAGGTATTAAATTATGAGTTCTTCAAATCCATGTCGCGGAGAAAGGCCGGACAGGGATATAGGCTTGGGTGTGCCCGGGTTTTTCTATAGTGATCTATATTCCCCTCACCGTTTAAAAGAATTACACGCTATTTTCAACGAAGAATTAAGGCAGAGTGTTCCTGAGCTTGCTGAAAATTTTCGGCATTATGAATCCTGCCAAGGAGATGGCATTAAACCACAGGACGTTTCTGAGTTATTGGTACAAATAGCGCCACATGTTGGTGGTTTTATAGCCAAGTTATTTCATGTTGATTCTGTACGAAAGCAGCAGCAAGATAAAATTAAAGAAGATTTTAATACGGTATTTGCATTCCGCAATAAGACTGTCTCGAATGTTGCCGCAAAGTTTAGACAAAGTTGCGTTAGTGATTTTGAAAGTGACAAAGTTTGGTCTGATTTAGATTTATTACGTTTAGTTGTCTTTGCTCAAGAACATCAAAGTAGTGATTTAGAAAAGGATATAGCTTATGTAGGATCAAAATTAGCTGATCTACATGAGCATTACCAGTCAGTGTTAAAAGGTAAAGCGAATGCAGATAATAATATTGATGTTAATGTAAACAACATACGTTCCAAGATTGAAGAGCATCCAGAAGCAAAGATAAAATTTTCAGAAAGTTTAACTAAGGCAACTAATGCAGAATTTATTGAAAACCTAATCGGGTTTATCGAACGCTGGGTATTTATAGCGCAACACGATAAACGAAGTAAAGATTGGTCATGTTTTAAATTTGCAAAGAAGACTAACTTTGAAAATTTAGTCGATCACCAACGCAGAGAGAAAGTGGGCTATGAAGCCTGGGTTTGTGAGGAACATGCACTTAGTCGCCGCGATGGTTTTAGTTTAACTGATCCTCGCTACAATGAACGACAAACGCTTTATGAAGTAGATCATTGTATCTACTGCCATGAGAGAAATACTGACTCATGTTCGAAAGGTATGCGCAATAAGCGTAGCCAGGAGTTTAAGAAAAATCCATTAGGTGAAACCATTCTAGGTTGCCCTCTGGGTGAAAAGATTTCTGAGATGCATGCTGTTAAGCGACAGGGTGACAATATCGGAGCTCTCGCAATGGTTATTATTGATAATCCTATGTGCCCAGGTACAGGGCATCGTATCTGTAACGATTGTATGCGCGGCTGTATCTATCAAAAAACAGAACCGGTCAATATTCCTCAGATTGAAACGAATGTTCTAACAGATGTTTTATTGATGCCCTACGGTTTTGAAATCTACAGTTTATTGACACGGTGGAATCCTTTAAATATTAAGCGGCCATACTCTTTACCGTATAACGGAAAAAATGCCTTAGTAGTAGGTATGGGGCCAGCGGGTTATACCTTAAGTCATTATCTTTTAAATGAAGGTTTTGCTGTAGTGGGTATTGATGCCCTTAAGATAGAACCATTGCCAGAAGCGCTCGTAGGCGGGAACGGAAGATTACCGCAACCTATTCGTGATTTTGAAACGCTATATGATCAACTTGATGAACGAGTTTTGACTGGTTTTGGTGGTGTTGCTGAATATGGGATTACCGTGCGGTGGGATAAGAATTTTCTAAAAGTGATTTATCTTAATTTAATAAGGCGAGATGCATTTCGATGTTACGGCGGCGTACGTTTTGGTGGAACGCTAGCAATTGAAGACGCATGGGAACTTGGCTTTGATCACATCGCTATTGCCAATGGTGCGGGTAAGCCGACGATTATCGATCTGAAAAATAATCTAATTCGCGGTATTCGCAAGGCCTCTGATTTTCTTATGTCACTGCAATTATCAGGAGCTTCTAAAGCGAGTTCAATGGCAAATCTTCAGGTGCGTTTACCTGCAGGTGTTATTGGTGGTGGCCTTACGGCTATTGATACCACGACTGAAGTGCTAGCTTATTATCCTATTCAAGTTGAAAAAATATTGAATCGTTATGAAAAGTTGAGCGAGGTTAATGGTGAAGCTAGTGTCCGTTCAGTTTATGACGGTGAAGAGATAGAAATATTGGATGAATTTCTGGAGCATGGTAGAGAAATCAGGATTGAAAGAAAACGTGCCGAAATTGCAGGTGAAAAGCCAAATTTTCCTAAGCTTATAAATAAATGGGGTGGTGTTAGTTTATTTTATCGCAAAGGAATAAAGGATTCTCCTGCATATAGACAAAACCATGAAGAGGTCCATGAAGCGTTAAAAGAAGGTATTGAACTCGCTGAAGGTATGAGCCCTATTGAAGCTATTGAAGATGAATATGGTGCATTGAAGTCGGTTAAGTTTTCCAAGTTACTGGAAAAAGATGGTTCTTGGGAAAATTCAGGCGAGGAAAAAGAGATACCACTAAAGAGCATGTTCATCGCAGCCGGTACTTCGCCAAACACTATATATCAGCAAGAATTTCCGGCAACGTTCAAAATGGATAAAAAATATTTTCAACGCTATGAGCCTAGTTGGTCTGCCGGAGACCTGCCTGAAATGGTACCTATGGATGATACCTTGTCTCCAAAACTTGGTAAGTCAGCACCGTTCACCTCATATCAAAAAAACGGGAAATTCATTTCATTTTATGGTGACAACCACCCTGTTTATGCAGGTAATGTTGTCAAGGCAATGGCCAGTGCCAAGGATGGTTATCCGTATATTGTAAAATTATTTGAAAAAGAAATTAATGCACTCTCTTCTGAAGCCGGTGAATTACGGCAGGCATCTTTGGATAAGTTTTTTTCGAGATTGGATGAAAAATTATTAGCTACAGTGGAGGAGGTTAATCGTCTTACCCCGACAATTATTGAAATAATTGTGCGTGCCCCTTTGCAAGCCGCTAAGTTTGAACCGGGGCAGTTTTATCGTGTTCAAAATTATGAATATCTAGCACCAGAAATAGAAGGGACAGTTTTAGCTTCAGAAGGACTGGCTTTAACGGGAGCCTGGGTTGATAAGGAAAAAGGTTTAATTTCTCTCATTGCATTAGAAATGGGGAGCTCATCAAGATTATGTGCCTTATGGCAGCCGGGAGATCCTGTTGTCATCATGGGAGTTACAGGTGCACCGACAGAAACCGTCAATAACAAAACAGTTATGTTAGTTGGTGGCGGTCTCGGTAATGCGGTCCAGTTCTCGATTGGTAAGGCATTTCGTGCAGCTGGAAATAAGGTGATCTATTTTGCCGGTTACAAATATGCAACGGATGTTTTCAAGGTGAGTGAGATTGAAGCAGCTTCGGATGAGATTGTATGGTCTGTTGACCCTGGACAGAATGTGATGCCGATAAAGACGACACGCCCTCAAGACAAAACAATTGTAGGCAATATCCTTGAATCTATCGAAGCCTATGCAAGAGGTGAGTTAGGTAAAGTTGATATAAACACACAGGATGTTGACCGTATGATTGTAATTGGTTCAGATCGTATGATGGCCGCAGTAAAGGAAGCACGTCATGGACGATTAATGGAATACTTTAAGCCCGATCATGTTGCAATTGGTTCTATCAATTCACCAATGCAATGCATGATGAAAGGTGTCTGTGCTCAATGTTTATGTAAGCATGTTGATCCGGATACAGGGAAGGAATATTTTGTATATTCTTGTTCGAATCAGGATCAAGAGCTAGATCGAGTTGATTTTCCAAATTTGAATGCGCGCTTGCGCCAGAATACTGTTCAGGAAAAGCTATCTGGTCTTTGGCTTGAATATATCCTGTCTAAGCAGGTGATCGAGCCTGACTATAGAAAAAGTGAATCCAGATGATATTTTAAACTTAGCTTAAATTATCGTGTCAATGATACTATTGATAATGTGGTCCTTAATATATTAATTTCGTATGTTTACTGTCAGCAGGGTCATCACCGATAATCTAGAATATTATGCTACAAAATAATGTCATATTAAAAACTGAAGCAGTTAAGACTTTACTATTAACTGCCATTTTTGTGTCGATTCTTTCAACTTCTTTAGTTAAAGCCGAAGATGACGACAGCATTGATACCGCCACTGATAAAACGGTCAATCAATACTTGGAAAAGATTAACGAAATTGAAATGGCTCATGGTCCACATGATGCAGCTATAGAAGAAAACCTGATTAGCTTGTCAATGGTCTATAAAGAGCAAGGTAATCATCTAAAGCGGCTTGAGGTATTAAATCACGCTTTGCATCTCCATCGACTTCAATATGGTTTAGAAAGTAAGCAACAACTTGCTGTTGTTGAAAAAATAATTTCAACAAATACTGACTTAGAAGACTGGAAGGCTTTGGATCAAAGCTACGAATACTTCTACTGGGTTAACAGGCGCATATACGGAACGGATTCATTAGAACTATTACCAGTGCTAAACCGTGTTATGGAATGGAAACTGGATGTTATTGAAAGAGGCTTGTTTGGACATCCGGAAATCATTAAGCATCAAGCTACAGATTTGTTAAGAAAAATTAGGAAAGTCAAAGAAATTAATACTGAAAAATCTTAATGAAACTCGACATGATATACATGATTCAGTAGCTTAAACGACGAACTAATGACTTGAGTATAGTGATGCGTTCAATACTAGATGGATGGGAGGCATTAAAAGACAAGGATGCTGCTTTTTTCGAATGAGTATAAAGTGCTTCCTGTAAAGCTACAGCACCACTAGGATTGTAACCTGCTTCGACCGCCCATATCGCACCAAGATAATCGGCCTCACGTTCATTGTCTCGACTGTAACGAGTATTAGCGGCTGAAAAATCTTTTCCACGGTTTAGTTCGATATTCTTCTTGCTCATTTCACCATGATTTAATTTTAAATGAGCAAGTTCATGACCGATGAGTGCTGCAGCCATATCCAGGTCCGTGCCAAGTATGTCCAGCATTGAAAAATTAATAGCAACAAAATTCAGCCCATCTTCTGTAGAACCTGCAAAGGCATTTGCTAGCTTGCCGTCTACAATAAAAAACTCTGCATGAATTTCAGAGGCTTCAGCAATGCTACTCATAGCTGCGTATAAATAGACCATCTGTTTTGCGCTGACTGTTTTTATTAAACGGTCTTGTTCATTTCGTAATTTAATATTTTCTACGGAGGAGCGGGCGAGATCACTTACACGCCAGAAATAAATAGGTGATTCGCCGTAGACATGTATAGTAAATATGCCAAATAAAATTGGGATCAATAAATAATTAAAAGACTGGTGGGGCATTAATTTAAGAATTTTTTTAATTGTGAGGCCATCCCATCACAAGCATCTGATTTGACACTCGCTAAAAGAGGAATGGGTAAAATCACAGCAGGTAGAAAGGATGTCCCTTGTGTTTCTGTATGAATCTTGCCTGATACGGTTGTATTTTTTAAATCCCATATCTTTGCTTCGTAAATTGCTTCATCTTGCCATGTGGCAAAGCCAAAACAGCCAGCGGGGCCACCGACACAGGATATTGCCCCGGATTTATCAATAGTCTTTGTATTCCCTTCAATCCAGATGAAGTAATGTATTTTGTAGTCCGATAATTTTTTTGAAACATTTGGATGTTGAATTAATTTATCAAGTTTCTGTACATTCATTGGCGCCGTGCTTGCTTCAAAATAAGGATACATGTTATCGATAAACTGTTGTTCTGGTATTACGTTGATTCTTTCTTCTCCTGTAGACAACTGCTTTCCTACACAACTGATATAATCCAATTCAGTTTCATGTTGCCTGAGATGTCTGCGACCCAGTAGTACTATAGACTCTTTATCACCTAACTGAATATTAGTAGTTGCTTTATGTTCATCGACCACCGTTACTGTATTGCAGGCAACAATATTTAGAGCTATTAATGTGATAAATAGAATTCTACTTAAGAGGGTTTGCATATTTAATGATTATTTAAATTTGGTATTTAGCCATTCATTTATAGCAGGGTCTGATTGAAACGAAACAATAAGTTTTGCTGCTAAATCTCTATATGCTTCATTTGTAGAAATAACCAGGCCTTCTCTTTCATCTAGCAAGAAGTCAACTGATGTATTAGGGAGTGATTTGCCATAACCGGTCAAATCCAAATCGGTAATGAATTCCCCATCGGTTTCCTGAATATGAATAATATATTTTATCCATGTCTCATGAATACTTGTTTTTGTTTCATAGGGTAAAGCAAATTGTATATCTTTGATCTCGGGAACAATAACGGCATCGTAATGTTTATTTCTAGCTTCACCTAGATCATCGATTGTTGTTATAGTATTAAACATCGCTGGTAGTATTTGATCAAAGATCTCTATCTGAGAAGGCCCGATAGTAATGGACCAATTTCTTCTGTCATCATTATTTTCTGTATAGATATATTCTCGTAATGATTCTTCATAAAAAATAGCAATATTCAAAGGCAGTTTTGTTTCGACTGGTTGAGGTATATCCAGGCTGGTTTCCAAGATCATAGATTGCTCGCAAGCTGTTAATAGTAATAGACAACCTAGAAAAAAATGGATTGATAATTTTTTCATCAATTCAGCCCTATGAAAGTGCCACCATTCTTCTGACTAACTTCACGCATTAATGTTGCATATCTTTGACTGGTAATCTGAAAATGTTCTGGTGCACTTGCTGGTATAGGAAAGCCAACGCCATGAATACGAATTTTCGTATTACCTTTACTATCTTTTGGATTCAGCCTGTCGATAGTCTTGACGACATTACTTATTGATTTTCCGGTAAATTCATCGCCAAAGACATAAATGCTTATTTTTATACTTGGGTCATAAAAAGTACTAATGGCTCGCGTGATTCCTTCAACCGGACTACTGTTGCTAAAGGTATTCCATATTCTAAGATTACTAATCATTGCTCGTCGACGTCCGGGCGTGTCAGGTATCCATTTGCCACGGTATTGCGAAAATAGGTAGCTACCCATATCACTCATGATTTGTAAGCCTTTTACATTTGGGTAAACGTCTAATGTGGTAGTAAGTTGTTTGATCATTTTTTCCCAATTGACCTGCACCATACTACCGGAGGTATCGACGATAAATATAATATATTCACTATCGACTGGTATTCCTCCAACAAGATCAGTGTCTGCATTTTTTAGCTTGGCTAAAAGACGTTGCATCTCTTTGGTCAAAGATTGTTTTGCTGTTTCGAATTGGTTAGTAATACTTGATTGCACGGAAGAATTATCTCGCAAGCTACTAATTTTACTTTCTTTATTGTTCTTGTCTTGTTTGAGACGAGCGATACGCTGTTTCCACTCAGAGAGTTGCTGTTTCGCATCAGTCATATCACGATTTAATATATTTGTTTGTCCTCTGATCTCAAACAGTTGTTTTTGTAAATCTCGAACTAAACCATTATCAGTCGTTTCAGGTGCAGCCTCTATACTCGTTGCCGGTATACCTGTTTTAGTGATCACTAATAAAAGAATAATCGCACCAAAACCACAGGTAATGATGTCCAGAAAAGACAAGCTAAAAATATCTGTATCGCGACGTTTCTTCATAACAATAACTATGGCCAATCCTTTGATGGACTCATGAATGATCCTTGAGTTGCACGAGATAGTCTCCAATAAGCAATTGCCGCATAGGGGTCACCTTCTATAGGAGTCAAAATTATATTTACTGGTGTGCGTGCGGGTAGTTTATCGACCGCTTGATTAAAGAGTTTGGCTCTATCCTTACCAGATATCGTGGTTTTTCGTGGAGATCTTGAACCCTGTGTCGGAAAACCATCTGTGATGAGATAAATATTGTCGGGTTTTGGGTTTAGTTGGCTTGCAGCTATAAATGCTTTTTCTAGGTTTGTCCCATTATCTGGAACTAAGCCATTGAGAGCCTTAAATGCAGAATCAAGTTTAGTTTTGTCTCGCACATTTAGCCATTGCCCCTTTGTGTTTGATACCAGCGCATTCGTTTGAGTATTAAAATGATAGATTTGAAATTGACTATCTAGAGGAAATTTAGCACTTAACCATTCAACGATCTTGATAGTATGTTGCCACTTAGTTGATTGTCGTTTGCGATCTTCTGACATATTACGACGACGCAAAATATTGACTATGGTTTCATCGAGCATACTAGCGGAGCTATCAACTAATATTAATAAACGCTTCCCACTCATTTTTAAGCCGGAGACATAAGCACGATCACCATCACCAGAAAATTGTCGTGATGCTTCTCCTGTTTCTTCTAGTCTTTTTTCCAGATTCTTTTTCTGCTGTTCTAGCTTAATTAGATCAGCTTTTAGCGAATCGAGTTCACTGTCATCGCTTGCTGCTAATAATTCATCTTGTTGTCCGCTGAGATTATTTATCTCTTCAGTTATTTTTCTGGCAAGCCCTTCGGTGATTACAATTTGTTGTTGGATCTCTTCAATAGTATTTTTGGCTTGGACAAGATTTAACTTGCCCAGTTGTATTTCTTCTTCTAGCAGCGAAATTTCTGATTGAAAATCAGGTGCGCTTATAGGCTCTGGCGTTGCTACATCACTATCAATATTGTGTTTTATTATAAGAAATAATAAAACTGCGGCTCCAAAACCACAGGACATGATGTCGAGAAATGACAAGCTAAAAGGGGTAAGCTGGCGCCGGTTGCGGGCCATCTTTTTATGAGACCTTTATTACAGTAGAACTTGTTTCTGACACGGCTGTTTTAATGCTGTCTCCAAGCTTAAGTAATTGCTTGTCATTGATAATGATGTTGTTTAAAGAGACTTGCGAATGATTTTCAGCCTCTATGTAATAATGACCATCATACGATTGAATTGAAAATTGCGTGTTTGAACCAAGTGAAGTTTCAATTTTATTGTTAGAGGCGATGTAGCATTTCTTTTTATTGATTTTATAAGCGATATTGTTAATTAAAATATGCGTGATTTCTGTAGCTTGCCTACTTTCCGTATGCGGTATCGTTGATTCTTTTGTTACTTTAATTGCCGGTAATTCAGATAAGTAGTTTGCATTTGAATCAGCATCATTTAGTAATGTTAAATAATTATTTGCTGAGGTAAACACAGCAAATTCATCTAATAAGCGGGCATTACTTAAGCGGTCCAGGAAACCAGGTAATGTTCGGAAACGATGACTGAGTAGTAGCTGTTGAGACTCTCCAATATGTTTGTAGAAACTGTCATATATGGGAGAAAGTATTTCCATAATAGCTTCAAGCGTTATATTCGCACTATAAGAATTGCCCTGATATTCAATATCTATTTTAGATGTCGATGATGTCGTTAACTTTGATAAGCATATAGGGATGTTTTCAAACAGCAATTGTTCAGATTCGGCATGGTGATGTGGATCAAAGCGCGACTGATTTATAAATTCATTGCTAATCAATTTTGCGCACTGTTCATAGATACCTAATAACCCCGTCCCGGGTAACACGTTTGAAGTAACCACCCTATGCTTTTCATCAGTTTCTAAAGATGTCAAAACTGACTGGTGCAACTGCATATCTAAATGCAGGTGTTCGCCTTTATCTAAGCTATTGATTGATGCTAATAATGCGCTATCTATTAATTGCACATCTGCATAGTTAGCGGCTTTAAGTAGGCCAAGTAATAGAGCTAATTGTTCCTGATTGAAACTGGCGGGAACAGCGATAAGCCACTTTTCAGTTGCGCCAGTTTGTTCATAGATCTCAGCCAATTGCATATAAGCAAGATCGGCATTATGACGAATTTGATTTGATGAAGACTGAATCGCGTCCTGGCTAAAGCGGTACCAGAAATCATCATGAGTACTGCGTGGGTAAATGCGATTGAGTTTTTCTGCTTGTGCGCCAAATGCGATCTTATTATCTTTAATTACAGCGTAACCGGGACTGTTAAATAGTATTTGCGCACCCTTTCCGACACGGATATTCGTATCATTAAGATCAATGACTGTTAATGGCATCATTATCAATTACCTTACAGGGCCTTAAGATGGCGCAGGAGACTGACATCACAATAACGTTGTGAGTCAAGTACCAACCGTTCTTGTAATAGTTGCAATTGATGCATTAGAAACATAATAAAAATGCTAATGATAAGTGCAACAAAGGTCGAGTTAAATGCCACACCGAGGCTTAAGGTAACCCCGAGAATGTCGCCTTCAACGGCTTTGTGCGCCTGGCCAAGTGCTTCACCAATGCCGCGTACGGTACCTATAAAGCCGATAGATGGTATTGCCCAGATAATGTAACGCACCATGGATAGTTCTGAGTCAAGCCGTTCTGACTCATGCTCGCAGATATCCTTAATAGTAGTAGCAACATCCTGAATATTTTTAGTCGAACCAAAACGTTGTAAGCCAGAGAGTAGCGCTCTGGGTAAAAGATACTCGCATTCATCCTCACCAAGGTTTTGTATAGGTCTTGAATATTCGCGTGTATCTTCAGGTAAGAGACTTGTCCCCGGACTAATATTGATCAACGTTTGGGACAATAGGGCACGTTCTTTCAGAATTACTTTGGCCTTTAGTCCCATAATTGCAAACACCCATAATGCCAGGATAAAACAGGCCTCCTGTTCAAAATCCTTCAGCACGATGAATATTGATCGTTCAATTTCTACAGTTTCTCCAGCAGCTTGTTGAGTTGCTTGTTGTTCGAGTATGGCATCAGCATTTGGACGAATGACTGTGACATAGATGGTGTGCACAATAATTAATGATAAGAATAGAGCTATCAATTGATAAAGGAAATCAGATAATGGATTGTCTTTGTTCATAATGAGTTTGATCTTCTATATATCTATTGGAAAGGCAGTGGGCACATCTTGAGATAAAGTTTCCGTAGGGTCGAATGAGTCTGGTGTATTTACTGTTTTTGCAGTTTGTTTATCTTTTTGTGTATCAGTCTGTTCGCTATTCGTTTCTGCCGCATTTTCATCGACCTCTGGCTCGGCCTTGGCTAATGAAAAGAAACATAAGATAATTATAAAAAATATTTTATTCATGTGTTTAATTGC
>Ga0316204_10010152_pt1 | contig 12245 bp, 23 predicted proteins | sample 6monrhotite_MG_2_FD_205661 | JGI IMG/M metagenome (GOLD analysis project Ga0316204, IMG submission 205661) | Microbial mat bacterial communities from mineral coupon in-situ incubated in ocean water Damariscotta River, Maine, United States -... | ecosystem: Environmental > Aquatic > Marine >...
GATGGACGGCCCTTCGCCTTACACGGGCCGGGGCATCGATGGCTGTGCCCGGCACTGAGAACACGAGGCCGAGGTGCCTCCGAGCAGGGCGGGGAGTCGGTGCCCCTTTGGACACTCCCATCTCCGACGCTCGCGACGCTGCGGAATGCAGACGCACTGACCAGTCAGGATCCCAGAGCTCCCGCTTTGCCCGGCTTGCGTGCCGCAGCCAGCGCCCGCCCTGCTTGCTTTCACTCGCAGACGCCACGACCGGCCGGGGGACTAGCACGGTGCTAGTGACCAACCCCGGATCACCGCCTTCGTGGCGTCTGCACTCACCATTTGGTCGACGGCCTCGCAGCTTGGACAGCCGCGGGAGCATGGCCCGCGTCGCGGGGTCGTCGACCTTCCATCATTCATGTCGGCCGGCGAACTGTCGCCCAGCGCACCGCCCAAAAGCGAGGTGGGTTCGCTCCAACGACTGCCCTGGGCAATCCCCGCCGCAGCCGGTCGATTCACTTCGCGGCGGGGTCATTCTTGGGGGTGTGCGATGAACGCTGAACGGTCCGAAGTTGGCGCACCGCGTTCAAGAAACACCCTATTCGTGGCCGACAACGGCCGTCCCTGCGGATCACGGCAAAGACAGGGGTTCATTCCCGCACGTCTGACGGTCGTTGATTCGCAACCACTTACGTCGTTTCGATGCCGGAGAAACGCCCCTCTACGGGGCATCCAGGGTACGAAGCGGCGTGCTACATTGCGAAGGAGGGCGGAGCCATGACCGCCGCTACATCGGGGGTTGCGCAGGCCCATCCCAAGGCCCATGCCGGCCGTCCCGCGACTCGGATGATCGAGATCGCCGGGATCCTCACCTGCTCTGCCGAGCCGGTCCATCTCTACGAGATCGCAGATGAGTGCGGCATCTCGATGGGGAGGGCCGGGGCTCTGCTCGCCTACTGGTCGCGCAAGGGCGTGATCCGCCGGGTGAGTGTCGGCCGCTACGAGCTGACCGCCTACGGGTATCGGTGGCTGGCCGAGCACGACGTGGAGGTGGCCGATGTCTGAGCGCAAGAAGCTCAACCGCCGCGAGCGTGAGGCACTGGCCGAGCTGGTCAACGTCTGCGACATCGCCCTATCGAAGCTGCGGAGACCGCTGACGCTCTGCGGCGACGATGGCATGACGACCGGGGCGAGGGTCTTCGAGGACTCCGTCGCGGTGCTTGGACCGCTCTGCGGTGTCCGCGTGAAGAAGGAGGCCGCCGATGTCTGAGTCTCAGGACAAGCGGCGGACGCTGGTCGAGCGGGTCCGTGATGCGATCGGACCGGACACCGCCCTCGGCGAGTCCGTGGGTGGCCGAGGGTCCCCGGTCTACATCGGCCGCACCGACCTCGAAGCCCTCCTCGACAAGCTCGACGAGGCGAAGTCGCCGGCGCACTACCAAGCCGAATACCCGAGGGCGATCGGCGCGATCGAGGCCGTGCTAGAGAGCGCTGGGTTCGATCGACCCGACCCGAACTCCGGGCCGGACGCCGTAGTCGAAGCGGTCAGGGATGCGCTCGACCAGGCGAAGACCGATCTCATCAGCGCCGCGGCGGAGGCGTCCCGCCGTCCCGCCGAGATCCAGCAGAAGCTCGGTGCGGCCATCCGCGAACGCGACGAAGCCCGCGCCAAGCTCCGCGAATCCCGCAACGCCGGCGCGAAGGTCGAGGGCGAGCGCAACAGGCTGCGGAGCGAGGTCGCGCGGATTGGCCGAATCACCGCCGTAGCCGTGAACAAAGGCATCGGTGATGGGTCGATCGCGGCATCCGTCGAGGCGCTGGAGGAGATGTTTCTTCGCGCCGGGGAGGAGGAATCCGAAGTCCGCGCCGAGGTCGTGTCTCTGCGCACTGAGGCAGAGCGTCTCCGCAAGCAAAACGACGACGGCCTGACCCACGGCGTGGAGCGCGAGGGCCAATTAGGCAACGCCAAGCTCCGCATTGCGGATCTAGAGACCGCCGCCCGCAGGGCGCTGAAAGGCTGGCGCGGCTCCGGATGGGTCCGCCAATCGACCGACGACGCGATGGTCGCACTCCGCGACCTCGTCGGCGACCCCGACCTCGAGGTCGTCGAAGGCCCCGCCTCGCCAGAAGACGTGATGTTCGACGAGCCAACCAATGGCGTTCGCGGCGATTCGGACCGCGACACCCAAGCCGTCATCGACACGGTCAAGGCCGCGCAAGCGCCCGTGCCAGATCTCGAAGCCGCTGGCGATGCTGAGGCGTCCACGCGCGGCGAGCCCGGCACCGCGACCCTGCAACAGCAGATCGTCGACATCCGCGAGCACATCGCCCAACTAGACGCGGCAGTAACCAAGCGGCTGGACCTCGCGTCGGACCGGATCAACGGGCTCGCCAAGGCCATCGACAGCTTTGGAGGTGGTGACGATGCCTGACCTCTTCTCGCTCGCCACAAGGGCAGCGCCGCGCCAACTCGCCGTTGCCCGCGCAATGCGCGACTACGGCCTCTCGATTGGCACGCAGACGATTGCCGACGTTACCGGCATGACGATCAAGGACATCCGCAACGCGCTCGCCAGGATGCACCGGCAACTCCGCGTCCAGAAGATCGGCGACGGTTACTGGGAGCTGACGCGGGCTGGAAGGGAATGGATCAAGGAGGTGACCCGTGGGTGAAGTGAAGACGTGGCGCGTTACCGGTGTCGTTACGGGCTCCAAGTATCTCGGCGAGGTGGAAGCAGCCACCAAGGAGGAGGCTGAGGCCAAGGCGTTCGACGAGCTTGATGTCGACTGCTGCCTTTGCCACCAGTGCTCCGAAGAATGCGAAGACGCTGAGATCCAAGAGGTGTATGCCTCGGAGGTGACCCGTGTCTAGCTGCCAATCCTGCGGCACAACGCTCTACCCCGACCAGCGATCACGCTGCGGTCACTGCCGTGTTCGCGAGTCGGCCCCGAAGTGGCAATCGGCTGGCTGCATGACTCCGGTCGAGTGCGCTGGTCGGCCAATCGCCGAAGACGTGCTCGCGATCGAGATCGTCAAGGGGCCTCGGGACTACGACGACTCGCCTGCCTTTGCCGGCGGCCAGGGTCGATCCGCATTCGATGTCGAGTGCTGCGCTATGTCGTGGGCTGGGCTGGCTTGCTGTGTCGTCGGGGTGCTCGTCGTGGTCGCTGTGTTCATCGCGGCGATGCGGGGGGTGTCGCTATGGGGCTGATTCGCTGGCTGGCCCGCGCCCTCTCGCCGGAGACACAACGCGATGCTGCTGTTCAGAGCGACGCCGAGTGGCTTGGTGACTTCCTGGCGCAGTCGCCGGGATCCGAACACTTCTACTTCTGTCTGTTCGGTGCCGTCTTCTCGGAGGAGGGCGATCAGTTCCGAGTGCATCGGGCCGCGCGGCACCTGATGCGGGCTGGCTATGTCAGACTCCACATCGGTCGCGGCGCTTTCGGCGGAATGCACATCACGATGAGCGCCGAGCAGGCTGGCGCGTGGAGGCAGATGCGCGTTGCGGCTGGAGTCCCGATGTTTCGCCAGGAGGCTTCGCTATGAGCGGTCGCCGAGCATGCGTCGCCAGCTTCGCGGAGGGGCTGGCTAGGGGGTTCGAGCGCCTCGCCATTGCGGCGGGCCTGGCGGTTTGCGCGGTTGCGGCCGTGCTTTGGTGGATGGAGGCAGGAACGTGATCTATAGCGAATTCATCAAGGCGAAATCCCGGGTCATCAAGGATTCGGGATTCGATGTCGAGCCCGAGAGCATCAGCGATGAGCTGTTCCCGTTCCAGCGGGACATCGTCGGATGGGCTCTGCGGAGGGGTCGCGCGGCTATCTTCGCCGACACAGGACTGGGCAAGACGCGGATGCAGCTCGAGTGGGCTCGGCACGTCCACGAACGCACCGGGCGTCCAGTGCTGATCTTGGCACCGTTGGCGGTGTCGTCGCAGACAGCCGCCGAAGGCAAGGCAATCGGCGTGGATGTCACGGTGTGCCAGACGCAGGCAGACGCATCGGGTGGCATCAACATCACCAACTACGAGCGCCTGGGCGGATTCGAGCCCGACGAGTTCGGCGCGGTAGTCCTGGACGAGTCGTCGATCCTCAAGAACTTCACCGGCAAGACCCGCAACGCGCTGATCGAGTCCTTCCGGAAGACCCCTTTTCGGCTGTGCTGCACGGCGACTCCCGCGCCGAACGACTTCACCGAACTTGGCAACCACTCGGAGTTCCTAGGAGTCATGTCGCGGGTCGAGATGCTGTCGATGTTCTTCGTCCACGACGGGGGCTCGACACAGGACTGGAGGCTCAAGGGGCACGCCGTCGCGCAGTTCTGGGATTGGCTTTGCCGCTGGGGCGTCGTGATCCGGTCGCCGGCCGACATCGGCTACGATGGGTCGCAGTTTCAGCTACCGGATCTGCGCATCCTGGACGATGTTGTCGGTGAGTCGACCCCAGACGGGATGTTGTTTCACGACAGCGCAGGCATGGACTTGCAGGCTCGGCGACGAGCGCGCAGGGAGAGCTTGGACGAGCGAGTGCTGAGCACCGCTGCGATGGTCAACGACTCGGGCGAACCGTGGATCGTCTGGTGCCACCTGAATGCGGAGTCGTCGGCTCTTGCCGCGTCCATTCCGGACGCCGTCGAAGTGCATGGATCAATGGCTCCCGAGGCGAAAGCCGACGCCATGCTCCGGTTCACGGCAGGCGAGATCCGCGTTCTTGTCACCAAGCCAAGCATCGCGGGGTTCGGCATGAACTGGCAGCACTGCGCTAGGATGGCGTTCTGCGGGATGTCCGACTCCTTCGAGGAGTTCTATCAGGCGGTCCGCCGCTGCTGGCGATTCGGCCAGACCCGCGAGGTCGAGTGTCACATCGTGGTGAGCCAGGCCGAGACCGTCATCGTCGACAACGTGCGCTCCAAGGAATCGAGGGCCGAGCGCATGGCCGAAGAAACTGCTGCCCTCACGAAGTCAGGAACCATGCGAGCGATCAAGGGGGCGAGCTTGACCAGGGACGACTACGAACGCGACACGGCGACGGGCAACGGGTGGACGTTGCATCTTGGGGATTCGGTGGAAGTCGTCGGGGAGATGGAATCAGACTCCATCGGCTACTCCGTGTTCTCCCCGCCGTTCGCCTCGCTCTACACCTACTCGGCCAGCGATCGGGACATGGGGAACTGTGCGGATCACGGCGAGTTCGCCGACCACTTCCGGTTCCTGATCCGCGAGCTACACCGCGTCACCAAGCCCGGTCGGCTCTGCTCGTTCCACTGCATGAACCTGCCGACCAGTAAGGCGCGGGACGGCTACATCGGGATCTCCGACTTCCGAGGCCAGCTCATTCGCGCGTTCCAAGACGAGGGATGGATCTACCACTCGGAGGTCGTGGTATGGAAGGATCCCGTGACCGCGATGCAGCGCACCAAGGCGCTCGGCCTGCTGCACAAGCAGATCAAGAAGGACTCGTGCATGAGCCGGCAGGGCATCCCGGACTACGTCGTCACCATGCGCAAGCCCGGCGAGAACCCCGACCGCGTCACCAACACCAACGAGACCTTTCCGGTCGACGACTGGCAACAATACGCCTCGCCTGTCTGGATGGACATCAACCCGTCCGACACGCTCCAGGCGAGCAGCGCACGCGAGGACGACGACGAGAGGCACATCTGCCCGCTCCAGCTCGAAGTGATCCGCAGGTGCCTCCGGCTCTGGACGCGCGAAGGCGATCTAGTCCTCTCGCCATTCGCTGGCATCGGGTCGGAGGGGTTCGAGGCGGTCCGGAATGAGCGCGAGTTCATCGGCGTGGAGCTCAAGCGGAGCTACTGGGAGCAGGCTTGCCGGAACCTCGAGCGGGCCGAGATCGAATCGCGACAGGGGAGGCTGTTCGCCTGATGTCGTCCGAAGCCAAGATGCATTGGTTCAAGCTCTACGGGACCGACTACCTCGGAGATCCGGACATCCGTGAGCTTTCGATGGCCGATCGCGGCGCGCTGGTCAGCCTGTGGGCGGCCTGCTGCGCCCGCGGTGGGTCGCTCCCCGATGACATGGATCGCGTGTCCCGGATGTCCGACGTGCCGGTCGAGGACTGCGAGGCATTGGTCCCGCGGTTCTTCGAGCAGCGGAAGGACGGCGAGTGGGAGTCGCCGCGGATGGTCGACGAGTGGCACAAGTCCGCGGCGAAGGCAAGGTCCGGCAGGGCAGGGGGTAAGGCTCGTTCTCAAGCGGGTGCTTCCGGTTTTGCTTCAAGCAAACTGCAAGCGGGTGCTTCCGGTTCTGCTTCAAGCAAACGGGCAAGCAAAGTCCAAGCCTCAGAGACCAGAGACCAGAGACCAGATCCAGACTCAGAGAGTACCCCTCCGCGTTCACATGGGTCCCCGCCCCCCGAGCACGTCCACTCCGAATCTGCGGCTGCTGCTGCCGAGTCTTCCCTCTTAGGGACTGAACGGCGTAACGGCTCGTACGCCAGTGCCCGGGGACCCACCGCGATCCGCGACATCCTCGACGGCCAGTTCGGCGGGAGGGTCGGCTGATGGCTACCGCTCCAAAGCTGTCCGCCTTCGGCCAAGCCGTCGAGCAGGCATTCACAGCTCGGGACATCCTCGTCGGCCAGCCGGCGAAGCGCCGGAAGGCGATCGCCGACATCGAGTCGTCCGGCATGTCCGCCGACGAGTTCCGGCTGGTGATGCGCTGGTGGGACCGCCAGACGGGCTGCAAGACGCCCGGCCTGCTGTTCGACGTGTTGGGCGACGAGGAGAACTGGCGCGATGTCGTGGACGCTGAGCGGCCCCGCATCGAGCGCGAGGAGTCTCGCCGTGCCGAACGGACCCACACCCCGGGCACGATCTCGGACTGGGAGCCCAACCCGCTGATCCGGGTGATGGGCAAGGCGCGGCCGTTCACCGACGAAGACGCGGTCGAGGCGTGGCGTATGGGCTTCGGCCCGATCAAGCATCTTGCGGCGCATCTCGGCTGGACCGACGACCAGGCGGAGACCGATGCCCGGCGCGAGGATCGGAAGTCACCGGGCGTCGAGCGCCTGGAAAGCGTTCTGAGGGCCGCGGGGCTCGACTCCTACCCAGAGTCGAGCGAGGCCGCGAAGTCTCACGAGACGGCAGCGCAGAGGCGTCAGCGCGAGAAGCGCGAGAAGGCCGCATCTGATCGGCACGAGAAGGCGCTGGCGTGGTCGCGGATCCGGGTCGGCAAGGCTCGGAAGGGTGACCACGAGAAGGTGGCCGGATTCGACCCGGCGAAGGAGGTGTCGGCATGACCGCCACCACGCGAAGGACCGTTCTGCGGTTCGGGAAAGAGGCCGAGGTCGATCTGTGTCCGACGTGTCTCGGGCAAGGGTCGAAATGGATCGACGACGGGTCCGAGGATGGTCGGCCGACGCTGGTCCGGGATCTCAAGGGCATGGAGCGGGCGAGAGCTCTGCGGACTCATCGGCTCGCGCAGATATGGCCTTGCCTGACTTGTCAGGGGGAGGGGGTGAAGTGACATGGCTCTACGTACCCTCGAGCTATGCTCCGGAATCGGAGGTCTTTCGCTTGGTCTCCGACTCGCCGAGCGAGCGGCTCGCACCGTCTGTCACGTCGAGCGGGAAGCATTCTCCGCGGCGGTTTTGGTCAAGCAGATGGAGGCGGGGCGGCTGGATCCGTCGCCTATCTGGAGCGACGTTGCCGCCTTTGACGCTGGCGCGTGGCGTGGCGCGGTGGATCTCGTCGCTGCGGGGCTCCCCTGTCAGCGGCCGCCGATTTGGGATGAAGGCTTTGGCCGAGCGCGTGCGCTGGGAGGCTGCAACCCTCTGGGATGAGGACTGCGGCTTCAAGATCAACAACAACCACACTGCCTACATCGGGCGGCGGCTTATGGCCAAGCATCCTCAGTTGGCCGCATACATCGAGACGAGGCGGACACGGAAGGGTGTCGCATGAGTCGAGAGTTCGGAGGTGTGGCTGGCGAACTCGCGCTGGCCGTTGTTCTGGCAATGCTGCTGATCTTCGGCGGCGTTGCTCTCATGTCGCGGGTTTGGCGTGGGGGTGAGCGTGGTTGACCATCGCAACTGCGACCGATGCGGCGCTGCCATCATCTGGACGACAGTCGGCGGCAAGCGGAAGCCGCTCAACGCGAGGCGAGTGATGGCCTACGTCGACGACCCCGGCAAGGGGATCGACTGCCTGCGATACAGCGACATCGACCGGGGTGCTCGAGCCGATGCGGGCAAGCCGTATCTGGTCCGGGTGTCGCATGAACTGACTTGTGTGGGGGGGAGGGGTAATGGTTGAGCGCACCGCACCGGTCCAAGGCCACGCTCCGATCCCGTGGTCGGTCCATGAGGCTGCGTGGCAGGGCTACGCGTCACTCTACGGCAAGCGGCAGTCCGCCGAGCGGATCGCCGAGCGCGGCGGCTTCGGCGTTGAGGAGATGGACGATTACCATCCGACCTGGCGCGAGGAGTCCGAGGAGATCCCGCGGATGCGAAAGCGCATCGCCGCACTGGAAGCCGAGAAAGCCAACCTAGTCACGATCAACCGCCAGCTACGCGGCCGGCCTGATCTGGGCGACCGGGCGCGGTCGGTGGATGCGCTGCATGAGCGCATCGCCGAGCTAGAGGGCCTTCTCCTTCGAGTGAACGAGCATCACCAATCCTGTGCCGTCATGGAAGAGGTATGGGGCGAACGGTGCAGCGAGAGGCAGCCGGGATGCCCGAATTGCGATGCCTACGCGCTGCGGGATGACGTGCGCAAGGCGCTGGGGGGTGAGTCGTGATCTTCCTCGGGACCATTTGCGCGGCCCTTGTCATCCTCGTGATGTGGCTGCTTACCGACTGCAACCAGGGCGCGTGCGAGCGGGACTACGCGCGTCGTCAGGCCGACAAATTCGCAACCGAATGCGGCAAGCTGCGAGACTCCATCGAGGAGAGCCTGTCCGACGCCGAGTCCACCGGCAAGGTCAACGACGAGCTGCGCGGCGAACTGGCGCAGCAGCGCGAGGAGATCGACACCCTTCGCAAATCCGCCCGCATTGCCGGCGAGATCAGCGAGGAGCTACGGGTCGAGCGTGACCGGTTGCGCGAGCTGCTCGGCGAGATCGCTGCGATGGCTGGTCAGGCCGGCGGCGAGAGTGTGCCGGCCGATGCCGGGTCATCCGCAGGCGGGTGGGTCTCGGTCGAGGAGCGGTTGCCAGGCATTGGGGCGAACGTCCTCATGGCCGGGACCACCGAATGGTGCGACGGAGACGTGCATTCCGGCCACTACGCGACTGGGGATGGGTTCGTCCCGGACAGCGGCGACGAGATCGAGGTCGCCCACTGGATGCCACTGCCCTATCCGCCGGGGCGGGATGGGTCAGGAGTCGGCGGCGGCCTTGGTGGCGGCGGCCGCGGCGTCGACGACAGCAGTGCTGACCCCGAGAGCGTCCGCGACCTTCCGGATCATGTCGATGCGGGGGCTGGTCTCGCCGCGCAGCCAGCGATGGATGGTGTCGCGGCTGATGCCGGACGCCTTGGATAGACCGCTCACGGTCATTCCGGCATCGCGGATCAGGTCTCGGAGAGGAGAGGGGTCGGGCATGTGCCCTGATGGTCGACTGGTTTCCTTCACTTTTCTACACCCGTTGCTTGCTTGTGTCCGACAAAGTTCTACACTGACCGACAGACCAAGGCAAGACAGGACACAAAGCCATGACCATCCGCACCGCACACCAGATCGCCGACCTCGCCACCCGCACCAGCCACAACTGGCTGATGCTGACTCAGGACCGCTTCGGTGCCTACTCGATCGAGGCCGAGCAGGCCGAGGCCACCTACGACGCGAACGCCACGGTGCGGGCCTTCTTCGAAGGGGAGGTGGCCTGATGGCGACCCCCATCGTCTACGTCCACGGCTCGGATGAGCCGGACCACGTCGACATCGCGCTCGCAGAGGGCTGCGATGTCCGGTTTCGGGCCGATGCCTACGGCAGCCACAACGCCGACGAGTGCCCGTGCTGTAGCGCGACTGGCCGGCTCCGCTGGCGCGGCAATCTCGTCCCGGAGCTCTGGGACTCGATGGCTTGCGACTCCTGCGACCACGGCTTCGCGGTCGAGTCGCTTGTCCTCGAGGGCCTGCCGACGTGTCACTCGTGGCGCTGCGAGCGCCCGGGACTCAACCGGTGCGAGATCCGGGAGTATGCGGACAAGCACGTCTGTGGCGACCCGAAGTGCGTCGAGGAGCTGAAAGCCGAGGCTCAGGACGCTCGCGAATGCGACGCGGACATCTGGGCGACGGAGCGATCACTGATGGCGGGGAGGATCTGATGAAGACGGCAACGGACAATGACAAGGCTGCCCGCACCGAGGCGCTGCTGCGGTGGCTGATGAGCGAGGTCCAGGACCGGGCAACTCGCACGCCGACGGCTGCCGAGCTGCGGTGGCTTGCTGGCGAGGCCCGCGAGCGGATGGATTCGATCGAAGGGGCGGAGGACAAGCGATGACCAGTGACGCGAAGCGAAAAGGCGAGATCCGAATCCACAGCGACAACCTCGGTGCTCTGTGGCAAGTCGGAGACTTCCTACCCATCGCAGGGTATGAGTACCTGAGCCCTCCCCACGGTCTGTTCAAGGTGGTGAGAGTGGAGGGTGTTTACATCGTAATGGTTCCGCAGGAGGGTGAGGCGATGACCGCCGAACGCGAAGCCATCCTCGCCATCCTGACCGATGGCAACCCGGACGCCATCCTGTCGTGGCGTCCCAATGCGACAACGGACCCGGCGCGCGTCCTGCTGTGGGTGTCGTGGCTGCTGAGCAGCTCCGACAACGGATCAGTGGACGCGGGCAATCGGATGCGCGATCTCGCCTGCATCGCTATCGCCCGCTACCTCGACGACATCCGGCGACCGGCATACATGCGACGCACTGCCATCGGATGGATCGAGGATCGCGGGCTCGGCGAAGACCTAGCGCAATGGCGGGGGACCATCCACGACGGCGAGGAACCGTCGGATTGGGAGCGGGCGAGCTTGGAGATGTTTGACCGGATCGAAACCGTGGGGGCTGACAAATGACCGACTGCATCATCATCGACATCGAGACCCGGCCCGACCCGCGCATCTGGGATGACCCGGAGGTGGTCGAGGAGATCCTTGAGGGCATCGAGGCACCCGCGAACTACAAAGATCCGGCGAAGATCGAGGCATACGCCACCGACAAGCTCGCCAAGATGAAGGCCAACGCCGCGCTCGACCCGAAGGTCGGGAAGGTGGCGTGTGTCGGCCTGATGCCGCTCGATGCACCCGAAGGCTCGCACGCGGTCCCGTATGGCGAAGACGAGCCGCAGGTCCTCCGAGACGCGATTCGGATCCTCAACTCGATCGCCCCCAGCGGCGCACTCCTCGGCGGCTACTACCTTCGCGAGTTCGATGTTCCGTTCCTGGCATATCGCTGCGCCGTCCACGAGATCGAGCTTCCGGACTGGTGGCCGAACCGGCGCGACTGGAGCCGCATCGTTGACCCGTGCGACCTGTTCCCGAAGGATCAGGCCGGCAGCCTGCAATCGCACCTCCGCGCAATGGGGTTGCCTCGCAAGACATTGAGCGGCAAGGAGTCGCTCGACCTGCCGCTGCCCGAGTTGGCCGAATACTGCGCCAACGATGTGAAGGTGGAGGCAGCGCTGATTCAGCGCCTTCGCCGTCGCTTCCCCATGCTCAACCCCTGCAAGAAGGAACTCTCCGCATGACCACTCCCGCTCCGCAAGGCGACCGCATCGAAAGCATCGAGCGATTCTCAGTCAAGGTTCGTGATCGCTTCGCCACCGTGCTCGCCGACAAGCCGATTGGCATTGAGCCGTTCGTGATGGGTGTCCGCTCGGCCCTGATGGGCAACGAGAAGCTGGCCGCCGTCGCGATGCAGAACCCGGCCAGCTTGTTTACCGCGCTCGCCGAGGCCGCTGCGCTGGGCTTGTCGCCCGATCCGCAGATGGAGCACTTCTACCCGATCCCCTACGGCAAGGAGGTGCAGGCGCAGGTTGGATACCGCGGTCTGATGTTCCTCGCCGAGCAGTCGGGCCAGATCGAGGACATCGGCGCGATGGTGATCTACCGCGACGAGTTCGAGCGACTGCGCGAGGAGGGCCTCCGCGTCGTCGACCGGAAGACCGGCGATATCAACATGGACGAGGAGGACCGAATCCTCGGCGATGTCGACACCGACCCGAAGAACATCGTTGCCGCGATCGCGTGGGTTCGGCTGGAAGGCCGGCCGAAGCAGCTCACGCAACTGATGACCCGCGACCAGATCGAGCAGC
>Ga0316204_10010153_pt1 | contig 12245 bp, 12 predicted proteins | sample 6monrhotite_MG_2_FD_205661 | JGI IMG/M metagenome (GOLD analysis project Ga0316204, IMG submission 205661) | Microbial mat bacterial communities from mineral coupon in-situ incubated in ocean water Damariscotta River, Maine, United States -... | ecosystem: Environmental > Aquatic > Marine >...
TCCAACTCGTGGAACTCTGCCGGGAGTCCATCGTCGTGCATCATGTCCCGGACCAGAGCGGCGCATTCCCGGAGTCCAACGTTCTGCGCCGAAATGGACGGTTGCTGCACGAACCGCTGCAGGTCCCGTACACATTCCTCGGCGTGGGCATCGATCCAGTCGTAGATGGGCTGCATGGTCACGAGGCGGACTGCTCCTGAGAGAGGCTCCACGCATCCAGCCGTTGACCGGACAGGTGCATGGGGCGTGTAGCGAGGTAGGAAAAGGCGGGAGCGAGGAGGATCGGATCGACCCACTTCTCCCGCAGTTCCGGCGGATACGTCGTTTCGGACATCGGGGTGTGCATGAACATCCCCGGCGTGATGGTCACGGAAAGGATGCCCTTCTCCTCTCCTTCGAGTGCGAGGCACTTCGAGAACCCCTCGAGTGCATGCTTCGCAGAGCAGTAGGCGCTCTCGTCCGCGAAGCCCTCGATGCCCGAACGGGACGACACGAACACAAGCGCCCCTCCCCGTTCCTGCATGCTCGGCCAGACGGCTCGCGTAAGCTGGAACGCCGCCTGTATGCCCACGTTCAGCGTGGCCTGGAATTCCGAGAGACTCACGTCGTCGACGGACGCCATCCGCAGTATGGCTGCGTTGTGAATGACCGTGTCGACGGGGCCGTCGACCGCTGTGGCCAGGGCTCGCTCGGTAGCGACGGCATCCGAGAGATCCACGACCGCCGACGTCGCCCCCGGGCACGCAGCGGTAACCTCGGCAAGCCCGACCGCATCCCGATCGAGGAGGATCAATCGCGCCCCCTGGGCATGGAAGTGCCGGGCAATCGCATTGCCGAGTCCCTGAGCGGCCCCCGTGATCAGGACCGTCTGAGCCTCAATCGCCGGCATGGGCCTCCTGGGGTCGGACCCAGCGCCGCTGGGAGCCGGACATCCGGACGGCGTCGAGGACGAGCTGGTTCGCCAGACCATCGGCGAAGGTCGCGCCAGCAGTCGGCACGCGGCCTTCCTGGATGGCCGCAGCGAATTCGCGGAGCAGTGCGACAACCGACACGTTCCATATGCCTGGATTCACGCCATCCAGATCCGCGTTGGGATCAGGAACCGTGATGTCCTGAAAGTCCTCACCGGCCGGCGCGAACAGGAGCTTCTCATCGTCGTTCGACAGCGTGATGGTGCCCCTGGATCCGAAGATCTGGGTCGTGTTGCCCATCGCGTGGGCCGCGACCCCGGACATGAACACCTGCGCGATGGCGCCGGAGGCCATCTCGAGCGTGAAGAAGGCGACGTCATCGGCTGTGGCCGTCCACGGTTCGCCGGTATCGCGGTCCGTACGGTCCGGCACCATGACAGGGGCAGCGCCGGTCACCCACTCGACCTCTCCCAGCCACCACCGCAGAAGGTCCACCTGATGACTTCCGTTGGCGCCCAGTCGCCCGCCACCCTTCTCGGACAGGCTCCACCAGTCACCGGCCGGGCGGCTCGCGGGGTCGGACCAGGTCGAACCGATGTTCGCGATGTTGACGTGGCGGATCTCCCCGAGAGCGCCGCCTGAAATCAGATCGGCAATCCGCATCCGGTTCGGGTTGAAGCGGAGTTCGTGGTCGATCATGTGCAGGCGACCAGCGGCTTCTGCAGCAGCCAGCATTCGCGCGGCCTCACCGGCATCCATGGCGGTCGGCTTTTCGCACAGGACATGCGCACCGGCACTCAGCGCAGCCAGAGTCTGCGCCTCATGAAGCACCGTGGGCGTAGCGATGCAGACGAGATCGAACGAATGAGACGAGAGCATCGCCTTCCAGTCGTCGTAGGCGTGCGGCACCCCGAACGCGTCAGCGGCACCCTGGGCGCTCTCCATACGAGCCGAAGCGAGAGCGACGACCTCCGCTCCGGGCACATGGCGAAGCGCCGGCAGATACGCGGCTTTCGCAAAGCTCGCCCCAATGATCCCCACCTTCATGAGGCTCTCCCATTCCTGTCGGTCATCACATCATCCATGAGTTGAACTAGGTCCGTTCCCGGAGCCGGGGGTCCAGGAAGTCTCGGAGCCAATCTCCGAGGATGTTGAAGCTCAGTACCGTCAGCACGATCGCCACACCCGGGAACACCGCGAGCCACCACTTGTTGGCGATCAGCGTATCCCGGCTCTCTGCGAGCATGCTGCCCCACGTCGGGACCGAGGGCGGCACGCCGAGGCCCAGAAAGGACAAGGCGGCCTCGGACAGGATCACGCTCGCGACGTTGAACGACGCGATCACCGTCAGAGGGGCCAGGATGTTGGGGAGAATCGTGCGGAAGATGATGGAGGGAGTGCTGTCTCCCAGCGCACGGGCCGCCTCGACGAACTCTTTTTCCCGCAGGGACAGAGTGTCGGCGCGCACGATACGCGCATAGGTGACCCACTGCCCCACTCCGAGCACCAGAATGAGGTTCCAGACTCCGGACCCGAGCACGACGAGGAACATGATGGCCAGGAGAATGAACGGGAACGCCAGCTGGATGTCCCCCAGGCGCATGATCAGATCGTCGACCCACCCTCCGAAGTACCCGGACAGGAGTCCCGCGACGATCCCGAGCGTCCCGCCCACGGCAATGGCGGCGATCCCCACCAGGAGCGACACCCGCGCTCCGTAGAGGAGGCGCGAAAACACGTCCCGTCCGAGCGCGTCGGAGCCCAGCCAGAAGACCGTGCCGTCCGGTCCGGCCGCCATGGGATCCGCCAGTCTCAGAGCCAGGTTCTGACGGTTCGGATCGAAGGGAGCCAGCAGGGGCCCGAAGGCGGCCGCGATGGCGGCCAGGGTCAGAAACGCGAGCGCGAAGACGGGCCACCGCGCATCGATCATTCCCCGGGCTGCGCGTCGTGCCTCCCTCCGGAAGTTGCTCTCCCGCACCGGGGAGGGCGCCTCCGCCTGAGCGATCTCGGTCATCCGCGTCCCCCGGCCAGCTTCACCCGCGGATCGAGACGGACGTACACCAGGTCTACGACGAGGTTGAGCAGAATGAAGACGCCGGCCAGCAGGATGACCCCCGCCTGCACGAGGGGGATGTCACGCTGGTTGATGGCGGCAAAGAGAAGGCGACCGATCCCCGGGTAGCTGAACACCGTCTCTACGACGACGACCCCGCCCAGCAGGAAGCCGAACTCCAGCCCCACGATGGTGACCACCGGAAGCCAGGCGTTCCGCAGGGCGTGATGTACGAGCACACGGAACTCCGCCAGCCCCTTGGATCGCGCGGTCCGCACGTAGTCCTGCTCGAGCACCTCGAGGAGCGAAGACCGGATGAGGCGCGTGTTCCGCGCGAGCGAGTACGTCCCCACCGCGATCCCGGGAAGGATCAGATGGAAGAGCGTACGAGGGAGGTTCGTGACGGCGGTTCCGAAGTCACCGTCCAGGAGGGGAGCCAGAAACGGGACATGCCCTGAAATCGGAAACCAGCGCAGGTACAGACCGAAGAAGAGGATCATCATGATCCCCATCCAGAAGTTCGGTATCGACTGCCCCAGCATGGACAGGGTGGTGATCGATCCATCCCAGGCCGTTCCACGATGGATCGCGGCCAGGATCCCGAGAGGTATCGCGAAGAGGAGCGCGATGATCATCGAGAAGAGCGTCAGTTCGATGGTGGCCGGAAGGGCCTCCAGCACGATGTCCATGGCAGGCTGCCGGTACGACAGAGACTGCCCGAAATCACCCCGAGTCAGATCGCGCACGAACGACAGGTACTGGACGTGCAACGGACGGTCGAAACCGAGCGCCTGCCGGGTAGCCTCGATCTCCTCGGCGGACGCTCGCTCGCTGACGAACAGGTAGGTGGGATCGCCGCTTGCCTGCAGGGCGAGAAAGCTCACCAGCGTGACGCCGATCACGACGATCACGCTCTGGAGCAGTCTCCGCAGGATGTAGGATCCCATGACTTCCTTCGCCCTAGGGGCGCGCCGGGCTCACCTCAGCCCGGCCGTGAAGACGTAGACCCGCTCATCCCTGCGAGCCTCCCAGTCGATGCGATCGGAGACACCGTAGAAGTCGGGCTGGAAGTACATGTGCAGCCAGGGCCCATCGTCGTAGAAGACCTGGAGCATCTCGTCGATGATCGTGCGGCGTTCTTCGGGCGTCTCGGCCGCGGACAGATCAGCCCATCGACTGAACCAGCGATCATCATCCCAGTGGGTGTAGTTCGTCCCGGAATTCACGTCAGCCAGATCGGTCATGTCGTAAATGGGGCTCCACAGACCACCGCCACTCCCCAGGAAGAAGAGCGGACCCATGCTGCGCTCCCGGAGAAGCGGCGTGTACACGGACGCCCACTCCATCAACTCCAGTTCGACGTCCAGTCCCACATCCGTCAGATACTGACTGATGGCCAGAACGACGTTCACGTCGTTGACGTATCGTCCCTGCCCTGCCTGGAGGCGGATCGAGAAGCGATTCCCGTCACTTCCGCGGGGCCATCCCGCATCATCGAGCAGGGCTTCCGCAGTGGCGGGATCGTAGGGATACGGCGTCAGCGCGGGGTTGTCGTTCGGCCGATTCACGGGGCCCGTTGCACGCTCACAATCGACACTCAGCAGCTGCTGGCAGATGGTCGGAACGTCGACCGCATACTGGAGGGCTCGGCGCACCCGCGGATCCTGGATGGCGTCCCCACCCGGAAGCTGACTGGACGCCTCCGAAAGGTTGAACCCGAGATACATTCGGCGCGTGCCGGAGACGACCTGAACCTGCGCCCGCCCCGAAGCGTCGATCGCCTCGATCTGCTCGGGCACGACGTTGGTGATGATGTCCACATTGCCCGCCACCAGTTCGGCGGTGCGGGTCGACGCTTCCGGGATGATCCGCCAGACGATGCGTTCGAAATTCCCGGGGTCTTTCACCTTCTCGAGTACCACTTCCGAACCCCGGGTCCACGACGCAAGACGGTAGGGACCGGAGCCGATCGGATTCGCGGCCGCCTCATCGAGGCTCATGCTCTCGTAGCTGTCCTTGCAATGGACGTAGATCTCCGTGAGCAGACCAAACGCGATGGGGTTCTTTCGCGCCAGGTTGATCTGGACTCGAAGATCGTCGACGACTTCCGCGCTCTGAAAACCGATGGACGTGTACACGAAGCCCGGCGAATTCCCCGTGAAACGGTTCGCCGGGTCCGCCACGCGGTTGAACGTGTAGGCGACGTCCTCTGCCGTGAGGGGCTCCCCGTCGTGACAGGTCAGGCCCTCGTTGAGCGTGTAGACGTACGCCGTCCCGTCATCCGAGATATCGAGCGTGTGAGCGAGGTCGGGGAGGTGGTCTCCCTCGGCACTCAAGGAGAAGAGGGTGCCGAAGATGTGCCGAGCGATGTTCGCGTTGTCCCGGCTGGAGATCATGCCGGGCTCGAATGTCGTGATGTCCGCACTGAGCCCGATAATGAGCGTGTCGTCAGCCCGCTCGGTGCAGGCCGAGAGCACCGTGACGGCCCCCAGGAGTCCGACCGCGGCCAGGCGCGTAACGTGATTTCGACGGTTCATCGGCTGCTCAAGCTCCCTTTTCCAGGACAACAGTTTCCGAACGTGCACTTTCCAGAGTCGTACTCTCCAGGGTCACCGTTCCCTCGCCCTGCGAAGATCGGATGCAGGCCTCCACCATGCGAAGCGAATTCAGGTGGTCCGTTCCGGAACAGGGTACGGGCGCCCGACCGCGCAGATGACTCACGAAATCCGCCAACAGAGCCCGGGCGTCGTCCAGCCAGGGTTCAGACGAGGGAAGAGAGACGGGTGTGAGCGCCTCGTCGTCCCTCAACGCGAATGACAAGTCACCGAACATCTCACCCTGAACGGCGATCCCGTTCCGGCACTCGGTCCTCCACTCGAAGCCCATCTCCTGCCAGTTACCCGCCCAGGTGCCCTGATACGTGACCTCAATGCCGCCGGCAAACGTGATGAGGGCACCCACATTGGCGTCGCCTTCGTACATCGACCAGGACGGATTGAACGTTCGCGCAGAGATGCTCACAGGCTCCGCATCATAGACGAAACGCATCAGGTCGAAGTGGTGAATCGACTGCTCCCAGAGCATCGGCTGGGCCATGGTCAGGGGGTATTTGTTCAGATGCGGCAAACGACCATCACGCCAGCGTTCATAGGTGAATCGCCCGAATTCCGGTCGCCCCAGTCGATCCTCGGCGAAGAGCTCCTTCAATCCGCGGGTCACTGTCAGGTAGCGGAAATTCAGGCCCACGGCGAGCGTGACCCCGGCTTCCGCGGCGGCGAGCACGTGGGACTCCGCGTCCGTCACGGTGTCCGCCAGTGGCTTTTCCGCCAGGATCGCGAGGCCGGCGCGACACGCAGCCTCGATTTGCGCATGCCGCCCCCCGGGCGGAGTACATAGGAGTGCGACGTCGGCATCGACCCGTGTCGAGACGTCCGCGAGGGTCTCTCCCACAGTCAGGTCCGGGTGCTCAGCCGCAACCGCAGCGAGGCGATCCGCGACGGAGTCCACCGCGCCGACGACCCGGCAATCCGGATGTTCTTCGAGAACCCGGAGCCAGATTCGCGATCGTGCCCCAATCCCGACCAGGATGAACCGAAGCGGCGTCATGTCATGGCCCCGCTCGCAACCATCGCATGGAGAGCGGTCGCCGTTGGCGTCCAAGAGAATCCATGGAGGGCCGGAATGTCACTGGGGACCATGGGCGGCTTCACCGGCGCAACGGCCGGAGCGGATGTGACCGAAGCACCGTCGAAGAGGTCCGCGATGCTGGCAGCCAGAGCGTTGTCGGACAGCACCTGGGGACTTCCCAGGTGGAGAGGGCGGCCCGCGGGCGGATCATCGAGGACGCACAGCAGCGCCTCTGCGAGGTCGGACGTGAAGGTCCAGTCCCGCACGGGGTCGTCCTGCCGGACAGCCAGCGGGCTGCCGTCCAGGGCGGCGTCCAGCCAGGTGGCCACCAGGGACACCCCGCGACGACTGGTCCGACTGACTTCTCCTGGCCCAAAGAGATACCCCAGGCGCATCACGTGGGTCGGAACCCGAGGGCCGGACGAAGCCTGCACGAGCAACTCGCCCGCCCGCTTCGCGGCGGCGTAGTACGAATCACCCGTAGGTGTGTCGGAGTCCCGCAGGCCGTCACTCCCGTCGTTCGGACCGAACACTCCGGACGAACTGAGAAAGACGAAAGCGGAAGGAGCCGTTCGGTCCACGTACTCCAGGATCCCCAGCAACGGCCGGAGGTTCAGAAGGACATGTTCCGTCGGCGAAACGCCGAGAGTCGTCGGGTCGGTGGTCACCCAGGCCGCATGGATCACCACATCGAAGCGGGGCAACTGATCGTCCACACCCCGCGCCAGATCTCTCTCGACGCACTGGAATCGCGCGGGCTCACAGTCCGCATCGAATGCGCGATCCAGACCCACCACGTCCCATCCGAGGTCGACGAAGCCCTCGGCAAGGGCCCGTCCAACGAACCCGCCGGCTCCCGTGACCAGCACTCGCCCCGGCTTCATTCAGGGCCTTCCGCAATGCTGGCAGGGTCGAAGTCGGCCAGAGCGTCGGCGTGCTCCGCGACGAGCCGCACGGCCTGCTCGATATCGTTCGCTTCGAGCGCCTCCACGATGGGAGGATGGGTGCCGGCAATGTCCCGCAGATCCACTTCGATGTCGTTCCGCAACGACATGATCTGGTGAATCCGCAGGTACAGTCCTCCCCAGAGCTGTCCCAGCAACTCGTGATCGGACAGCTGAATGAGGGTGCGATGGAACACCTCGTCCGCCGCAACCAGAGCTTCCCGGTCACCGGAAGCGGCCGCAGCCTCCATGACGCGGCACGGAGCCCATAGCCGTTCGACGGACGCGCCCCCGGCGAGGACCCGGCGCACGGCGAGGACCTCGAAGCGCTGCCGCATGTCGCAGGTCTCCGTGATTTCTCGCACCGTCAACGGCTTCACCCGCTTGCTGCGATAGGCCACGGTCTCAACGAGGCCGTCGTTCTCGAGATCCTGGATGGCCTCCCGGATCGGAGCTCGGCTCACATTGAGCTGCTCGGCCAGGGCGGTCTCCACCAGAACCGTCCCGGGCCGCAGCGTACCCGTGACGATGGCAGAGCGGAGGATGTCCGCCACCTGGACGCGGAGTGGCGTCTGCTCGATGGGACCAAGTGCTGGCGTGGCGCTCAGTGCCGCATCGGCAGGCCCGGTCCCGACGGAGTCAGACAAGGGGTCCCCCTTCGATCGCGGGTGGCATGCCATCCAGTTCGATCGGATCGATCGCCCGGAAGACATCGTCTTCGGGGCCACCTCTCCACATCATCACGGCGAATGTGGCTTCCTGATCCAGGACCGTGATTCCCGCGTGCCACGTTCCGGGGTGGTACGCCACTCCGAGTGACCCGGGCACGACGAACGCCTGGGCACGCCCCGCGTCCGGCGCTCCGGAAGGGTCGGACGGCATCACGGTGACCAGGTACCGGGTCACACCCATCGGAAGAAAGACCTGCGCCGCATGCGGATGGCACTCCACCTCCTCAACCGAGACGGGGAAGTGCGCCGGAGCGACCCGGTTGAGATGACACTGCTGCGAGAGCCCGGGGAGTGGGGTGAGCCAGTCGCTGAAATGCGCCCGTTCGCCGACCTCGCCCGGTGGGGAGAGAAACGCACCGAAAGGCGCGAATGCGGTCGGGTCGGGAGCCTGCGGCACGAGAGCCACTCAAAGCGCTCCGTCGGGCGGAACGTTCTCTCGCCAGTGGGCCGCGATGTCACCTCGACCGCAGATCCAGACGTCCGGTCGGTCCTGGATGTGATCCAGGAACGCGAGCAGGCCCACGATGCGCCCGGGTTGCCCCAGGATCCTGGCATGCATCCCGATCGACATCATCCGAGGGTGCAGCGCCGACTCCGAGACGAGTACTTCGAACGCATCGATGAGGAAGTCCCCGAAGGCTCTACCCGTCACGAGAGGTCCGCCCACCAGCTTGGCGTCGTTCGTGGCCAGAGAATACGGGACCACCAGATGGTCCTGCCCGTCTACGCGAACCCAGTACGGGAGTTCGTCGTTGTAGGCGTCACTGTCGTAGGTAAATCCGCCGTGCTCGACGAGGAGCTTCCGCGTCGAGACGGAGGGAGCGTACCGGCAATACCACCCCTCTGGGGGTCGCCCGATGAGTCGTGAGATGTCGGCGTGCGCCCGGGCGATCTCTTCCCGCTCCGTGGCTTCGTCCAGCAGATAGTGCTCAACCCACCGGCGTCCGTGGCACACCACGTCCCACCCACTTTCGGCCACGGCTCGCGCGGCCTCGGGGTTCCGCTCAAGGGCCAGGGCGGACGCGAAGACCGTCAACGGGAGCTTCCGATCGCGGAAGGTCCGATAGAGCCGCCAGAAGCCCACTCGGCTCCCGTATTCGAACATGCTCTCCGCCCCGAGGTCGCGATCACCCCTCGGGACCCTCGGCTGCGCGACCTCAGTGAGAGTGGCGTCGGAGCGGCCGTCCCCGTCCGCGATCGAGTACTCCGACCCTTCCTCGACGTTAAGAACGAAGTTGACCGCCAGGCGCGCTCCTCCCGGCCAGCGAATATCCGGAGGGTTCTGTCCGTAGCCCTCGAAGTCGCGCGCGGGAGTCACCTCAAATGCCCTTGAAGTCTTCGTACTCTTTCAGCTGCTCGGCCGTGTAGACCTGCATGAATTCGATCTCGATGCCCCCGGCCTCGTCATCGAGGAAGGCGACCCATCCCTCGGGATGCGGATGAGACCCGTGCACCTGACACGCCTGGCAGATCCTGAGCGTCGCACCCTGCTTTTCGGCGTGGGCGAGGGCGTCATCGATGTTGTCCACCTCGTAGCAGATGTGGTGAAGGCCTTCCGCCCCCCGCTCGTCGATCCACTTGGCGAAGCGACCGTCGGGCACCATGGACTGGCACAGCTGATACTCGATCCCGCCCAGGTAGAAGAGTGCGACCCGGTTCTGCGACTTGGGATAGACGTGGATCTCGGTATCGGCGGGCACGTGGAGGAAACGCGAATAGGCAGCGAGCGCCTGATCGGCATCGCGCACCGCGAAGGCCATGTGCTTGATCCCGCGGACGTTCGGATTGTCTGATTTCACCGGACTGATCTCATGATGGGAAGGAATTCAGGCAGCGGGACGCTCGCCCCGGATGGTCGCAACGACCTCGGCCATGCGAGCGAGAGCTTCGTGAATGCGCGGCACCGTCTGTGTGAGTGACATGCGCGCGTAGTCATCCGTGTAGTCGCCGTAGATCTTCCCCGGGAAGATCATGACGCGCCCATCGGCGAGGAGTCGCTCGCAGAATTCGGTCGCCCCCACTCCGATCTCGGCCACCCGTGCGTAGACGTAGAAGGCGCCCTGGGGCTCGGCGAAGGGGATTCCCATCGCCGTCAGACCTTCGCACAGCGCCTTGCGCCGTTCGTCGTACGTGTCGCGCATCTCCCCCACACACTCCTGAGGTCCGGTAAGGGCGGCGAGCGCTGCGTGCTGCCCCACGGCCGACGTGGAGATCGCGAACGCGTGATGGATCTCGGCCAGAGCCGGAATCAGGTCGGGCGGGCCCGCAAAGTACCCGACCCGCCAACCGGTCATGGCGTACGCTTTGGAAAGACCGGACAGTGTGATCGTCCGCTCCTTCATCCCGGGGAGAGCAGCCACCGGCTGGGCCAGGTGCCCGTCGTACGTGATCCGCGCGTAGATCTCGTCGGAGACCACGATCAGGTCATGCTCCTTTGCAACCTCACAGATCCGAGCCACTTCGTCGGGCGGAATCACGGTCCCCGTCGGATTCCCCGGATTGATGAGGATCAACACCTTGGAACGCGGTGTGATGTGTTCTCTCACCTGGTCCGCGGTCAGCGTGAAGTTCGTCTCCCGCGTGGTCCGGATGTTCACGAGGGTGGCTTCCGTGAGCTCGGCCGCCTGCAGGTACGGGTTGTATCCCGGACATGGGATCAGTAGCTCGTCGCCCGGATCCAGCAGTCCCAGAGCGATGATGAACATGGCCTGCTGCCCGCCGGGCGTGACGACGATGTCCTCGGGCGCATACCGAGCGCCGCCATGGGCCTCGATGTTCGCCGCGATGGCCTGTCGGAGTTCCGGCAATCCGTGCGGGTGCGTGTAATGTGTCGCCCCGGAAGCCAGTGCCGCCTGCCCCGCCTCGACGATGTGAGCCGGCGTGTCGAGGTCCGGATCGCCCCGCCCCAGCTTGATCACATCGGGAAGCCCGTTGGCCAGGTCCATCATTCGGGTCACGATGTGCTTGTCTTTCAGCTTTACGCGCCGGGCGAGCCTGCTGCGCCCGTCCGCCGCCGAGGCGTCAGAGGTCATAGATCTCCGAGTACTTCCGGGTGAGGTGGTCGATGTAGAACGTCGGATCCAGGGTTCGCCCGGTCGACTTCTCCAGAAGCTCGTCTCGGGTGTAGCGGCGGCCGTGGCGATGCACGTGCTCGGTCATCCACTCCCGCAGCGGCAGGTAGTTGGCGGAGGCCATCCCGTCTCGGACCCCGTCCACCTGCATGGCCGATGCGAACAACTGGCCCGCCATAACGTTTCCGATCGTGTAGTTGCAGAACGTCCCGATCTGCCCGGACGACCAGTGCACGTCCTGAAGCGCTCCCAGTCGATTGTTGGGCACATCCAGCCCCAGGTACTCCTTCATCTTGGAATTCCACGCCTCCGGCAGGTCCTTCGGAAGAAGGCTCCCGTCCACGAGCGCGGCTTCGATCTCCACCCTGAGCATGACGTGGAAGTCGTACGTCAGCTCGTCGGATTCCACGCGCACCAGTCCCGGCTGGACCCGGTTGATCGCGCGCCAGAACGTCTCCGTGTCGATGTCGCCCAGGCGGTCCGGGAAGGTGGCCTGGAGCTCGCCGTAGTTCTGATCCCAGAACTCGCGGCTGCGGCCCACATGGTTCTCGAAGAGACGCGACTGGCTCTCGTGGGCGCCGAAGCTCACTCCACCCACGGCATACAGGCTGATCAGGTCGGTCGCGAGCGGAGTCCGTGTATACGCCGGATCACAAAACTGTTCGTACAGGGCGTGCCCGGTCTCGTGCAGAGTCCCGAACAGACATTTGGGCATCCACTCGTCATTCACACGGGTGGTGATGCGGACGTCGTTCCGGGTAAAGGAGACCTCGAAGGGGTGCACCGTCAGATCCAGACGCCCCCTGTTGGTGTCGTACCCCAGCTTCCTGGCCATCTTGAGCGCGAACCCGAGTTGTGCATCGACCGGGAACGGCGCCTCGAGGAAATCGACGCGCGGCGGCTCCTTC
>Ga0316204_10010154_pt1 | contig 12243 bp, 15 predicted proteins | sample 6monrhotite_MG_2_FD_205661 | JGI IMG/M metagenome (GOLD analysis project Ga0316204, IMG submission 205661) | Microbial mat bacterial communities from mineral coupon in-situ incubated in ocean water Damariscotta River, Maine, United States -... | ecosystem: Environmental > Aquatic > Marine >...
TCCCGATGATTTGAAAGCCATCGGGCGTTTGAGCTGTTTTTATAATCTCGGACGTGCCGCCGCTAAAGGCCACCACCAGATTATTCTTCATATCAATGTCAAATCCTGATTTGATCTGAACCCCTTTGGCATCTGTCATCGCAAATTTTTGTACCATCTTTATCAAAACATCAGACGCATCCATGCGCGGATCAGTTTTAAATTTAAGTGACAGTTCTTTCTCAAAATCATAAATGCTGTTTACAACGATTTTGACTGTTGCTTGCTCAGTGCGATCAATAACTCTGATCGATTGTTCCTGCGCCAAAGCGCTTAAGGGCAGGGCAGTCATCAAGGCTAGGGCTGCATTCTTCATTAATACATTCATGTTCACTCTCCCTATAAAAGATCAGAAAGGTTGGATTTAGTTTGCGCTACGCCTAGAAGTTCAAAGTCCAGCGAGCCATCACCGGCGCGCTTGAAAACACCAAGGGTGGCCAGATAAGCCTGTAGCACCTGATCCTGATCCGCATGAACCCGTAAGATTTTTAGCGTGCTCAAATGTGGAGCCAACGCCGCCAGAGCCAAGACTTCCGGTAATTCCTGCGGCACTTTAATCTCAATCTCACCATCAGCATCTTGAAACGGCACATGAATGGTTGGCCCGACCCAATAAAGGCGCGTCTTATCAGGCCGGGTAAGGTTGAATGTTGTCTCGATCTGCTCGAATGCGATCACCAGATCAGAATAGGTAGGCTTAAAAGTAATAAGCTCTTGCACCTGTGCTGCCTGTTCTAAAAGCTGAGCTGGCGTTCCCGACCAAGATATGCGGTTGGGAAGGGCGCTCAGCACAATATGTATTTGCGCATTCCTTGTTGCCTTGCGCCGATCCAGTTTTGATAGCTGATGCAAGAGGTGGTTAATCGTGAGGCGCGCCTCGTCCTGATCTTCCGGTGCAATCGTCCCGCCATTTTCTATCAGAACAAAAATGGCCTGCGCATCAGTTTTATTGGCCATAGACACCTCACCACTACAAGCGCTCAAAACCAGACTTAATAACAAAAATGTAAAAATTCTCATCGTGGATCTCCTAAGATTTAAGGCCGCGAATAGCGCGCGTGGTTAGCAACGCCAAAACAATATTAATGACCGCAATCACGGCGCTCACGCCGATTGCCATGCCTTTGTTCTGCGCCAGATAAGCCATCATGCCGCTGCTATTTACTTCCTGAACAAAGCCGCCCGGCATGCTCTCACGCGCTATGAGCGTGTAGAGATTAATAACCTCCAGTCCCATCACCAGCGCCAGCACAAAGGCGCAAATCACCGTGATAATCTGGTTTTGCGGAAACGAAAACCACTCCTGCGGGTTTTCCAGTATCTTCTGGCGGAATATCTCGCCCCATATTCCAAGGGGCACCGCCACCGAGAATGTTGCCAGTAGCAAAGCTATGATGTGGCTGGCATTCGCGTCTGGGTCAGCGTAGGAAAACAGCCCGCCAATAACCGGCAGCTCACTCAAAAACGTCTCATTCATCAGGCCTATGGTCTCGGTATAGACCGCATAAAACATCACAAACATAGCCGCCTCCAGCCCCACACAAAAAACAACACCAACGACAACCGAAAACCGGGGCCGTCCGCCCGCAAACGAAGAAGGTTTATCAAAGTTCATGAGAATGCCTCCTTGCTTGGAAGGGTTGAGGTGACTTCGCATGTATGAGTGGTATGATCGAAGTACTTGTATATTACTGACTGCAAACAAATGGGGTTTTCGTTAGAATTAGGCATATATATGTCCTCAGCTTTGACTCTTTTCGGATATGAATGAGTTCATAGGCAATGTGCCATGACTGAAAACGAACAAAAAAGTACCCAAGTAGCGAACAATCAACGAACAACATATAAATGAATGCGGCTTTGACACAAAAAAGGGCTAAAGTCCTGATACGTGATTACCTGAGGGCTACGGGGAGGAAAGGCGTAACCAGTTTAATGCGCGATATTCATCGGTACACAAAAACACCGGTTTTTTCACAGCGTGCATTTGAAAAATGGCTAGAAATACAAGATCGCCAACTACAAGATGAGAATTGGGTAATTGTTTTGGATTTTATTCAATCCAAACAATTTAAGCAGTTCGTGCCATATGCTAATGAAGGACATGCTGAAAAACGACTGGTTCAAGTCGGAGATGGTCTTGTTGCACTTTATGGTGAAATAAAGACCCCCAGTGGTGTGTTTATGCTGCCATCACAAATAGAAGCGCAAGGTAAGGAAGCGATTAAACTTCTGGCAGGTAGTTGGGAAAATATCCCGAATCAAAAAGAAAGAGATGTACCTAGAACTATCTGTAGCATCGAGCCTGTGGCAGGGAAGCGCTACGCAAAATTTGCCTATATCGCCTTATTCAGATCACGCCAGATTTCAACTACCGGGTTGGTTATTTACCTTAATAGCGAAGAGCGGCAAGACTATGATTACTGTCATAGTTTTGTATTACAGCTTTGGCGGCGAAAAGATCCTGAAACTGGTTCGACCATGCCCGGTGAACTTACTTATCTGGTAGCTGCAAAGCATCAGCCAGAATTCTTAATATCTAATGTTGTTAATCAGTATTTCTATCGTTCATCTGATCCGGTTGTTGGTGATGCCGTAACTCTTAGAATTTCACGTGATTCTATTCCCGAAGAAAAGGAAATTATTGACTCACTAATAGAGGACGTGCTACCGCATGGCTATACCGAAGCCTAAATTACAGTTACAGAAAGGAACGGTGGTGCCGCCAGATGTGCCAAACATATTCACTGCTGCTGAAAATGACGATGTAGCCGCGCTTGAACTTGCGCTTGAATATTATGACGTGAACGAGCGTGATGAGAGTGATATGACGCCACTTCATTATGCTGCAAGCACGTTATCTAATCGAACTATTGATCGATTGTTAGCTCATCCTGATATCGATGCTACGCTTCCTGATAAATTTGGACGAAGTGCTGCAACGGTTGCCTTTGAGTGTTGGGGAGAATTATCAGACCGTATTGTAGATAAACTTAATCCACATTGTTACCCGTGGCTATATGATGCGCCGAGCAGTAATTTATAGAGAGGCATAGACTTTTCATTGCTATTTCATCTATGTGTCATTTATGGGTGCGACCGATGATATGTTAATGATGTTGCTTTTTGAATTTAAAAAAAATCCGTTATAGTCAGACCTGAATAAATATCATACCCATGTATGTTGTGCGGGGGCATATTCAAAACGTCAGATTTCCTGTAAATACAGGGCAGAGGAAGGTTATGGGCTTCGAGGAGATAATTATAAAAGAATTTATTCCAGAATATAAAAAACTCAGGAATGAATATCTTAATAAATATTGGGTTGGCTGGAAAAATTTTAAGATTAGAATGAAGAGTAATAATGATGATTATTATAGCGAATTATCTTTAAATGAATCAAAGCTGATTAGTGACTCATGCAAATATATTGAATCTAATTTCCTTGCCAGCAAAGACATTACGGAAGATGAGTGGAATTTTACAATAGCAGTGCTTAAAAATTCAGGCGAAATGCTGCGGGGTAGAAGTACCTACTCAGCAAATTTTCGATTGCTTCTGATCGCTATAATATCTTTTTTGTTCCTATATAGCAGTTATGTTCCACTGGCATCAGTTTTCCCTTGGTTCTCCGAATTTATTTACAGTTCATTTGCATTTTTGGGTTTTTTCTTGATTATAATGCTTGTGTTAGAGAGTTTTAAAAATCATGAATTAACAAATATATATTTCGAGACGGCAAATATATGTGAATTGATAAAATCAAAGAAATTTAACAAAAAGTGATTAACTCTGCGCTCTGGTTTCAGGGTTGGTTTCGTATGATTTTAGTATTTTTTGCTCACCAAAAGGAGAAGTCAAATGACTGGTTGGTTTGAAATAAACAAGAATAGTGATGGGCAGTTTTATTTCGTTTTGAAGGCGGGTAATGCTGAAATTATTCTCACAAGTGAGATGTATCAAGAGATAAGTTCAGCTGAAAACGGAATTGCATCGGTGCAAGAAAATAGCCCCTTAGAGGAAAGGTTCGAGCGAAAAACTGCATCCAACGGGAAGCCATATTTCAACCTGAAGGCCGCAAACCATGAGGTTATTGGTGCGAGCCAGATGTATTCCTCTGAAACAGCTCGTGATACTGGCATTGCCAGCGTGAAGGAGAACGGTTCGTCCAATATTGTTAAGGATAACACCTGAGAGTTATTCTAAATGTCTAATCGACTTATCTCGATTATTACGCTGAAATTTCAATTATCGGGATAATAGAAATGGTTGTAGTTTTTGCACCAAGAATAAAAGTAGCGTGTTTGGAGCTATCTCAGAAAATCCCGTTATCGGCCTTATTCTTTTCTTAAGCAGTGGGGCAGTGTCATGATGACGGGAGTACTATAGTAGATTTCCCTTTTAGCCCTGCATCAACAAGATGTGCCAGAAAATCGGAAAAGGGAGCAATATTATGGTTAACACTGGCTTCTTCCAGTGCGGCCATATATGTATTGCGTTGCTCTAACGGAATAACCGTCCATGGATACCCACCACTGGCCAGCATGGCGTTCATTAAAAATCGTCCCATGCGCCCGTTGCCATCCATATAGGGATGAATATAAACGAAGACAAAGTGCCCCAGGACGCTACGAACCGCAGCGTTTTTTTCCTCTCGAAGTAGGTCAAAAAATGCTGGCATTGCGTCTCTTACGGCTTCGCGGCTTGGCGGAACATGCATAGAGCGCCGAATAAATACGGGGCCATTTCGATAGCCTGCCAAATCAGAAGGTTTGTGAATGCCTGCGGTTACGCCGGGGGAAAACATTTCCCGATACCATATGCGATGGTCGTTATCGATAATGACACCTGAATTTTCGCCGTTCAATATGCGCTTTATACTTTCTCGAACGGTGCTATAGGCTAGCCAGTATCCACGAGCGGCAAGCGCATTTAAATTATCTTTATCCCTTTCGTTTTGATCAGGGTTCCAGTTTCCTTCTCGCACCTGTCTTATCAATTCTGGGCTGACGCGATACCCCTCAATGGACAAGGAGTGGTAAGCATCCGTGACGTAAACATCCCCAACATGCTTCATATACAAATCTATGTTAGTTGGTAGATTCGGTGCTTCTGGAAATATTTCTATGACATCTCCGCGCATTTCCTGCCACATAAGCCGAATACGGTTTACGTAAGGGGACTGTTCTCGCGATGCCAAAATAATAGAGGACTCTGCATCGAAAGGATCATTTTCGCGAATGTTGTATCCAGCGGCGCGCATGGTGTTTGTAATATCATCCGCGATTTGTTCGCGGCCAATATTCCGAAAGGCTCCGGACAAACGCCCCGCAATAGAGCTGTGGCCGCCTTCCAAAAGTTGATCTAATACCTCGGAAGCATCACTAATAATTGATAAAGCTGCACGCATATCGGTTGGATTTTGCTTAAAAGCTCCGGCATTACATGCGATTAATGCTGCTGGTAAGGAAAATATACGTATGCCGTTTTTTTCGGTGATATTCTTTGCATCAGGTAAGGTGGCTCGAATATCGAGCAATGACGTGCCATGTGGTAGCAGCGTTATGTTATTCCGAGCTTTATTCGCGCGCACAAGCAATTGTTTAGGCACAGTCCAGTTCTCAGCATGGAGTTCGATTGATTGTTCCGGCGAGAGACACCAATCATCACCCTTAAGCTGCTTGAGGTAGACGGCGCAAAACTGCCAGAATGAGGCATACCATGCCGTGCTTTCTCCGGTTGTTTCATCGGGGCGAGCGGGTATGTACCACCCCTTAAGAACCTCTTGCAGGAAGCCATTCTTTGTCAGCCGTTCTCTGTGTGTTCGAGAGATGTCGGCAGATCGTATAGCAATATTGCCTTTGGCCTGAAGCTCGTGAAGCACCTCAAGTGAATCTGCCAGTTTATCTGAAGGTGTTGCCATGGGGCTTATACTCGCTTTTTACGCTGTGCAATAATTCGCTTATTAAGTAGTATCATTATTCGCTTATTATGTCGAGTAATGTTTCGCTTATTGTGTTGCCCCGTATTCGCTGATTGTATTATTTCAGCCTCGAAGCTTTACGCCTTAATAATCAAATACCCGCCTGCGCCAACCAAGAGACCGCCAGAAGCCATTTTCATTTCCTTCTCATAAACCATGCCTTTGGAGAGGTGTGTAAGCTTTCTAGCGCCTAAGGCATAGGCAATTTTGACGCCGCCAACAGCAATGATTGTTATGGTGGCAACAAGCGGGATATCAGTATTTCTATCGTTCAACTGATCCGGTTGTTGGTGATGCCGTAACCCTTAGAATTTCACGTAATTCTATTTCCGAAGAAAAGGAAATTATTGACTCATTAATAGAGGACGTGCTACCGCATGGCTATACCGAAGCCTAAATTACAGCTACAGAAAGGAACGGTGGTGCCGCCAGATGTGCCCAACATATTCACTGCTGCTGAAAATGACGATGTAGCCGCGCTTGAACTTGCGCTTGAATATTATGACGTGAACGAGAGTGATATGACGCCACTTCATTATGCTGCAAGCACGCTATCTATCCGAACTATTGATCGATTGCTAGCTCATCCTGATATCGATGCTACGCTTCCTGATAAATTTGGGCGAAGCGCCGCAACAGTTGCATTTGAATGTTGGGGTGAATTATCAGATCGTATTGTAGATAAACTTAACCCACATTGTTACCCATGGCTACATGATGTACCAAACAATGCACTGTAGGAATTAAAAATTTTACAACACTACTTTGTCACACATAATGTCACACATTTTGTAACCACAGAGAAATTAACCAGCCATACTATTCTTTTATTTCAATGATTTACTTGGCGTTGAGTTTTAGTTCTGCGCATCTCGGGCGCACCATTTGAAAAATTTTATACAAAAAATATTTTTCCCTAATGCATTGAAATTAAATAAAACTTAAAGCATTTTCTTTGGTTTATATATTTTTTGATAGCTATAACCCTCATTGTTTGTTACACAAAAGGTATTGTATTTTGTAACACATAGGGAGGTCATGGCATATATCATAAAGAGGGGAAAGTGGTATCACTTCAAGCGACGTGTTCCAGCAGATTATCAAGAACTCCATTCCAAAGAATTCATTCAGGTGCCACTAAAAACAGATAGCCAGTCTATCGCAGAGCGACGCGCATCTAACCTTAATCAATTCATAGAATCATATTGGCAGGATTTAGCCCTGAAAGGTGATCTTGCTGATAAAAAAGCATTTAGCAATATCGTTAAACGCGCGCGCATGAGTGGTTTTCAGTATCGATCAATGGAAGAAATAGTTAATCAGGCTTCGCCAACTGAGCTTATCAATCGTATTAATTTAGCCGAGAGTGAGCTTGAGGAGAAAGATGCACAGTCTGTTTTGGGTTTAGGTGAAAAGCCATTTATAACTATGAAAGAGGCTAGAGATATATATTTTGAGCATGAAATGGGTAATTTAGTAGACAGATCCGATAATCAACTCAGAAAGTGGAAAAATCCACGCAAACGTGCGGTTAAGAACTTCATGGCCGTTATCGGCGATATACCGCTCGATAATATTAACCGTGAAAATATACTCAGTTATAGGAATTGGTGGGTATCTCGCATTCAGTCAGGAGATAATCTTTCACCGAACACTGCAAATAAAGAATTTGGATTTATTAGACAAATTCTGCGTTCTGCTACTGATAATTGCGGTGTGGATATTAATGTTGATATTCTTTTTAGAAAAATTAATTTGAAAGATGAAAATACTCGTTCTAGATATCCTTTTGAGACAAGCTATATAAAAAATGTGCTTTTGAATCGTGGTTTACTAAATATGAATGAGGAATGTCAGCTTCTTATATATGCTATGGCAGATACGGGTGCGCGTATTGCCGAGCTTACGGGGCTGGAAGAGGACGATATACGCCTTTTTGATGATGTACCTCACATAAAGATACGTAAAAATGCTATCCGAAGCTTAAAAACACCTCAAAGCGAGCGTGACATTCCTTTGGTAGGTGCGTCGCTCATCGCATTTAAAGAATTGAATGGAGGATTTTCTCGCTATCGTGGCAAGTCAGACTTGATTTCTTCTACGATCAATAAATATTTGAGGGAAAATAATTACCAGCCAAGTGATCGCCATAGCCTCTATTCTTTACGTCATTCATTTGAGGATCGCCTTACGGCTGTAGAGCCACCTGATAAAGTGCAGGCAGCATTGATGGGACATAAATATGTGCGGCCTAAATATGGTCATGGCCCCTCATTGGAACAAAAGAAGCTATGGCTCGAAAGAATCGCTTTGCTGAGTGATAGCGATATTGATTGACCCTGGCTCGCCGCGCGCAATAGAACGGGCTTTTTCAAGTGATACTAATCGTTCGCGCGCTTGATCAAGCTCTTGCTCTACGCGCTCAAATAACGGGAGATAGGCTTCTCCCCAACGATCAACGAAATTCGCGGTCTTTATAAGTGCTGCTTCCCATGCTTCTATAGGAATGCTTTCTCCTTCCTGATATGTGAGGACTGGAGAGGAGGCGAGGGCGGTGTTGCGATGATCTTGTATCGCTTTTCCGAAAGCTTCACTTATGCACCATTTTTTCATCGGGTCGGCCTCAATTATCTACGATAGCAAATACTGGCGCATTTGCATGTTCGTCATTAATTGCACCCATGTGAAAGTAGGAGGCGCGTATATCACGCGTGAGTGGTTGATGCTCTCGGTTCAAGCCACACCTCTAACGGTTATTGTAAAGGTGTTTTGGTTAATATTTCGTTATCAGTGCGCTTTAAAGGGTAAACATTTATTCACCAATATGTAGATGAGTGAGTTAATGAAATATCACTTTCCTTTCGGTGGGCACTATTTTCCTTTTTTCTGTCTGGCTTTGGCTTGGTTGGCAAACATCCGTGCTTTAATAAATGCATCTTTGGGGTCGGTTTCGCCGGGCATAGGCTTGGTCTGCTTTTCTTGCTCACTTAAAGGGGGCTTAACATTCTTCGTCATTGTCTTTGCTTCCTTTTTCTTTTAAAAATCCATCCATATCACCAGAAACAAGATTTTCCGGTTCAGGGGTTTCTTGAGAAATTTTTCTATTCTTATCAAACTCTGCGGCGGCTCGTTCTTTTATTTCTTCCGCAGACCAGCCTGTTTTTTGGCGCTTATCCTGTTTGGCTTTTTGTATGTTAATAATCTTATCGCTCATTAGAATATGTCCTTATATAAGTAATCACCCTTAGCCACATAACTATATCCGAACTTCTCATAGTACGATAAAACTTTATTATTAATGGGGTTCATAATTCTAATTTGTTTGGCATTTAGCATCCGTGAATATATGTCATAGCCCAGTAGCACATATTCAATGATGCTTGGTCTTTCTCCCAGATCCGATGGCGCAGCTTCTACAAAATCCAATCGTAATGCGGTGCCTCGATAAGTCGGCCTTCCCATGGACAGACCGATTAGCGATTTTTTATCCCATATGGCCATTTCAAACCGTTTTGGATAACGGTGCTTGAAAGACCTGTAGCTCTCAAACCAATCCCAATTAACTTGGCGGGATTTTGAATTATCCCATAATCGGGAGGCATTTAATGCCTCACTGCTAATTGTATATAGCTTAATGTTTGTGATGTTTTGACTTATAAGCGTTTCATGAGCAGCTTTAAGCGCTTCTGTTCTTAAACGTCCATAACGCATTTCCGCATCTATATGATTAGCGAGCATTGAGTAAACGACCATTAAAATTGGTGAAGTGACCATTTTACATATTTTTTACTGGATACAAATAAAAAATGACTTGAAATGGTGGTGGGTAATGGCTTTAGCGCTCTTTTTCTTGCACAGCCGAAAGAGGTAAATCCATGTCAATTTCAATAAATCAGTGGTTTTTATCCGAAACTGAGAATCAACAGATTTAGTTTGGTTCCCTTAAAAATTAAACCCTAAGGTTTATTTGTAGGGATTGGCTTATGTGTGAAAGCCTAATAATATTACGATAATGTAACGTCCATAATGTACAAATACCGTTATGCTGCGATTTGGATGTAATTTAAAATCATAATAACCCATGGAGGGGAGTTTTATGTTGTCGTTCAAGCGAAATGATGGCGAGAGTTTTTTTATTTATCCAGGTCGTGAGACCGATCCGGATATGACATTAGCGGAGTTATTTAAAAGCGGCCCGATTGAAGTTATGGTTTGCCAGCACGGATTTGGAGGCACGCAAGTTGGCGTTGCGGCCCCCAAGACTCTGACAATCCGCCGTGATGAACTTGTCGAGCGCCGCAAATGGCAGATTTCCGATGACAAGCATTTGTCGTTTTAGTCAGGCGTTACTAGTGGGAATGATCTGGATATTGGGAGAGCGTAATAATGCGTAGCTTATTACTGGGTTCTGGTGCTGGCTTATTTCTTATGTGTAATTTTGCCCTAGCGCCCACGGAGTTGGCACTACCCTTATGGAAGAACTAACAATTTACGATAAATCGCCGATATTAAGTTTAACTTAATTCATTGATTTTTCTATTGTGTTCAATACCCTTTTCGGCTAGGTTAAGAAAAAACTCAGGGAGGCAGCATAGTGGAAGGCACAATTGCTAGAAAGGTACCCGTAATGACCGATGAAGTAGTAGGAGCCGCAGCGCTTTTGGCAGAATTTATTGCAAAATCAAACGGTATTGCAGTAGAGGAAGTGACCCCAGAGTATGCTGAACGAATACTAACAGAATCTAAGAAGCAGGCGATAGCTGAGGCCTTAGAGAATAATCAAGTAGTAGACGAATCAAGATCGATTGATGATATTAAAAACGATATAATAAAGCTAATAGATCACGCACAATTATAGTAAATTTATTAGTTACTAATAATTGGAAAAATAAAGGTGTTAGCACTTTCAGAGGTTCATTAAATAGAGGGGTCGACTGCTTCTACTTCAGGGTAGGAAGTAGGAAGTATTTTTCTGCGGGGGGCAGGGGTGTTAAAAGTTATCGATGTCAAGCTTGGTGGTGTAGTCACTAGGGCTATAAATTTATTTGAGCACGTAGAAAAAGCTAAAACTTTCGTTCGGTTTCACGATGTCGATAAGTCGGTTACAGCAAGATACATTTTTATCAAAAATCACAATGATTATATTCTATATTTCTACAAGGAAATTGGTAAGGTTTCGTCTGACTATGCTTCTCAATTAGAAAAAATAGAGGCAATAGTAAAAAATCTTTTTGAAAGTGTTGAGGCTCTTTATGCAGAGGGTTTGCTTGCCTCTATGGAATATACAGATAAAACTATGGATGAATATGGATCTCAGATTAAAGTAGCTATCGGTAAAGAATTAATTATAGCCGAAAAGGCAGGGATTGAGTTTTCAAAGCTTGAGAAGAAAATTAAAACTAAAAATCAAAAAGTTTCATTATTGATGGGTATGAAATCCCCGGAGGCTTTATCTCCCTTTAATCATAGCAATTGGACAGACTTATTTGTTGAGCATCAAAAATTAATTTCCTGTAATCAAAGTTTAGCTGCTGAAATATTGAATGAAAGACATGAGTTGGATTCTGCTATTAATAACTTTGACTCAGCAACGGATAATCGTAAAAGACTGTTTTGGGCAAGATGTGGCGTTGGGGTAGCTGTGATTGGAGTATGCATTATGTGGTATTTCAATGGCGGTAAGAACTAATCATAGATCATGAGCGCGGCAGTCTATTTCCTGTCTTGATATCCCACAAAGCCTCACAGCCAGTTTAATCGGGATTAATGCGTTGGACTGGATCATCAGCGCGGCAGTGACTTGGGCTTCGACTGTTGCTTTGAGAGTTAAGCCTTTAAATGGATTTTCCATAGGTTATGTCCTTTCCTTGGCAAATGGGGAGCGCCCTAGCCAAATTTGTTTTCGCCTATAGCTTATGAAGTAGCATTGCCAATATTATTGACACTATCTGCCTGTTGCAGATGGCATCGCCATATCTCATTACAACCCATAACTGCTTAATATTTCGTTAACAACTCCGTCAAAACTGGCTGTGATATCCCGTTTTGTTTGTTGCGTGGCAGCATAATGATTTCGTGTTTGCTCTCACTTAGTCCCTCCTTTTGCATCAAGAGCGCGGAAAGATATTTCAGCCTTTTTTGTGAACGCTACCAGACAGGCGGTCTTTGTAAACATACTTTCCCCGTCAAGCTCGTCTAGCCCGCTAGCGCTGGCCAAGACT
>Ga0316204_10010155_pt1 | contig 12243 bp, 12 predicted proteins | sample 6monrhotite_MG_2_FD_205661 | JGI IMG/M metagenome (GOLD analysis project Ga0316204, IMG submission 205661) | Microbial mat bacterial communities from mineral coupon in-situ incubated in ocean water Damariscotta River, Maine, United States -... | ecosystem: Environmental > Aquatic > Marine >...
ACAAAATGTGGGTCATACCTTGTAAGCCCGCTTCCTTGGGTAAAACAAACTGGTATTGGGTAAAGCCTTTTTTTCCATAGAGACGATTCCAGTTTTGAATACTGTCTAACGGGTAAAAGTAGGGGGCGTAGTGTGCCAGACGCTGACTCTCTTTATTGCGGACTTTATGATAATAGAGCGTGTTAAAGGCTTTAACGGTCATTGAATTCAATAGGGTGGATGGCATGCTAAAAGGCACAGACAGTTTACTGGCTTGAGCAATTTTTAGATTATCTGAATGATTTTGTTGAGTGGCGTGTTCGCCCAACATCAGCAGCGAACGCCCTAAATGTTTGCCTTTCGTTAAGCAGTCAATCCAAGCTACGGAATAGGTGGTGTTTTGGTGCGTCTCAAATAACGCCATGGTTTCGGCTAGGTTATCGGTTTTCCATGTGGTTTCTGTAATAAAGGCACTTTCAATTGGAATCAGTTTAAACGTGGCGGACACAATCGTGCCCGTCAGACCCATGCCGCCACAGGTTGCTAAAAACAGTTCTCGGTTTTCAGCGGGCGAACAGTTTAGAAGGTCGCCTGAAGCCACGCACATTTGTAAATTAATGAGATGGTCACTAAAACTGCCATCAAGGTGATGGTTTTTACCGTGTACATCACTGGCAATGGCGCCACCGACGGTGACAAACTGTGTGCCCGGCGTGACGGGTAAAAACCAGCCTTTAGGCACAAAAATATTTAATATTTCCGCTAAGCTAATACCGGCTGAGCACTGAAGCACGCCTGTGCTTTCATCAAAGTTCAGAAAATGATCCAACTTTTGGGTTTGTAGAGAGACTTCTGCCAAGGCGCTGTCGCCATAACTTCGCCCTAAACCTCTCGTTATAAAAGAGCGCTTACCTTGTTTTTCTTGATCAACGGCTTGTTGAACGTCTTGCGCTTTGGCAGGCGTAATTTGTTTGCTGTTAATGTTTGGGTAACGACCCCAGCCTGAAATATTCAAATGAATTTCCTATTCGAAAGACGATTTAAAAACATAGCGTTTATCTAATTGATACTTGACATAGTAACCAATGGCGAGCCCGATGACTCCGCCTAAATAACGCATCTCTTTGGTGCCGTAAATGGCGTCAAAAGCGAGTTCAAACCCCCAGAAAATAAAGGTCGTGAAAACACCCATAATGGTGTACAACGTAAACGTTTTAGAACCTTGTTGAATCGTCTGGGTTTGATATTGAAAAATGTAACGCTTATCCAGCCAATATTTTAGAACTAAACCAACAGCTGTTCCGACAAAAATAGAGAGCATAATGGCCAAAGGACCTTGGTAAATCGTGATACTGATCTCTTGACTGGCGATATTTGCCACGGTGGCGAATACAGCGAAAATCGTGTACATTAGTGCAATCTTCATTTTTCAGATAATCCGCTCTATAGATGGGTGGTGTCTGTGAGTAATTGTTTTCAAATTCTGTAGCGACCAAACAATGTTGTTTACGGTCGTTTTCGCATTATTTTGGCATGGCTATCGGCTTTTAAGGGCTTTGAGGTTAAATTAATTTTTTATGGATTCTAACACTTCTAGCATGGGTAATAAATCGGTATTACTGGGTCTCTTTAAGTTAGCTCGTCCTAGACAGTGGATTAAAAATGGTTTTGTCTTTGCGCCCTTGCTATTTACGGGTCTGTTTTTAGATCTGATTGCCGTTACCCAAACGCTGTGGGCGTTTATATTATTCAGTGTGGCCGCATCCGCTACTTATATCGTCAATGACCTGCAAGATATTGAAGAGGATAAAAAGCACCCAGTTAAATCTTTAAAAAGGCCTTTGGCATCTGGGCAAGTCACGCCTGTTCAGGCCAAGATTTTATTAGCTGGTCTTTATGGTGTTTTGTTATTAGGTTTCTGGTTTCAACCGCAAGTCATGGCAGTGATTGTCGGCTACTTAGTATTAAATGTAGCCTACAGCTTTTATTTAAAGCATCAACCCGTTTTGGATATTTTTACCATTGCGTTTGGTTTTGTTTTACGCGTTTACGCAGGTGCGATGGCCATTTCGGTGCCGGTCTCTGCTTGGATGTTTGTGACCACGTTGTGTTTGGCGCTGTTTTTAGCGGCCATCAAGCGTCGCCAAGAGTTAGTGCAAACGAGTCAAGAGGGGCGTAAAGTCTTAGCTTATTACACCGTACCTTTAATTGATCGTTATGCCGAAATGGCTGCGACGGGTGCACTGCTGTTTTATAGTTTATTTGTCATGAGCGCGCGCCCGGACATGGTATTTACCATTCCTTTTGTCCTTTTTGGCCTGTTTCGTTATTGGTACTTGAGTGAAATGATGGGTGAGGGTGAGTCGCCAACCGATGCGCTATTAGCCGATAAACAGCTGTTGCTTACCGTAGTAGGTTGGGTGGGCGTTTGCCTTTGGGCGCTATGGCCCGCAGGAGCGCTATAGATGGAAGAGTCTTATATCGCTTATGCCATCATGCCTTTTGTGGCTTGGTTGGTAGCGGGTTCAAGCAAATTTGTTATTAACAGTATTCGCGCAAAACAGTTGGCTTTTGGGCTGATTGGTTACGGTGGTATGCCGAGTAATCACAGTGCGATTGTCTCGAGCATGGCGGCGTTGATTGCCTTTAATGAAGGGATTCATCATCCTGCTTTTGGTGTGGCGTTGGCGTTAGCGTTTATTGTTCTGCTGGATGCCAATAGTTTACGTCGCCAAATTGGTAAACAAGCGGAAGTGATTAACCAACTGCAATTGCACATTCATGGTCAAACGGATGAAAAACCACTCCGAGAGCGAATTGGCCATACCAAGCTTGAGCTTTTTGGCGGCGTGATCGTTGGCGTCTTAACGGCCTACGGGGTTCATCTTTTTTTATAATTCATCACGTTTCATAATCTGAACATTTTGGAGCTTCAGTTGTTCTGAAGTCGTAAAGGGTCACGCTTGTCTAATCTTAACGCCTCTTCTTCATTGTCTTTTTCATCGTTTTTAGCGGGCTTATCTTTGCATGAACGCGGGTTATTGATTGCATTCATGCTGTTAAAACTGGTGTTAGTTTTCACCGTGCCTTTAACAGGAGACGAGGCGTATTTTATTGTTTGGGGGCAAGAGCTTTCGCTGGGCTATTATGACCATCCGCCCATGGTGGGTTGGCTACTCTACTTACTCAGTGGTATAGGTGATCATCTCATTATTTATCGTCTGTTTGCTTATATTGCCGCGATAGTAATGGCTTACTTGCTGTATCAAACCTTACAGTTCCACCCTAAAATCAATCAGAAAGTGGTGTTTTATGTGGCCTTTGCTTTTTTAGTGTCGCCTATTTCTTTGATGTTTGTGGTGACCGCTAATGATACTGTATTGGTGTTTTTTGCCGTGGTGGCCTTCTTTTTCTATGCCAAAACCTTAGCGCACCCCTCTTTAATCAACGCCTTGTTAGCAGGGCTGTTTTTAGGTTTGGCGTTCTTATCTAAATATTTTGCCGTCTTTATGCTATTAGGGCTGTTTTTATACAGTCTGGTTTACATCAAACAACATGCTTGGAAGTGGTTGGCGATTATGACCGCGGTGGTACTGTTATTTGTGGCTGAGAACCTCTATTTCAATGCGACGAACTGCTGGAATAATATTCTGTTCAACTTCTTTTCCAGAACCACGAATAACACCTTTAATATCGGTAATGTCGTCTCTTATGTGGTGATGATTCTGCTGTTGTTATCGCCTTTAGCCTTGTTCTATTTATGGAAGTCGCTAAAAATTTTTAAAGAGAAACCGTCTGGCGAACGTGTGTTATTTCCAGTGCTAAAACAGGTGTTATTTGCCACTCTGCCCTTGTTAGCGGTGCTCTTTTTTGTCAGCTTTACCAACCCTGTGGGGTTGCATTGGCCCTTACTGTCAGTGACTTTGCTTTATTTGCTGTATGCATTATTGTCGCCGAATCAACTGCAAATACTTTATCTGTTTAATGGGTATAGTTCATTGGTGGTGGGTGTGGTCTTGCTGGTGGCTTTAGCCTTTGTGAATCAGTTAATTCCAGCCTCTCAAAAACATCATGTCGCGGTTTATACGCAACCCGAAGCGGTCTGCGCGCACTTGCCGACAAGTACGTTCTTTACCTTGGGTTACAGCAGCCAATCGGCCTTGTCTTATCACTGCCAAAATGACGATGTTCATGTTTTTATGAGCACCTCTAAATATGGACGTGAAGACGATAAGAAAACCGACTTTAAGGCCTTGAATGGTCAAGATTTAAATGTGTTTGTCACCCATGAGAAAGACATCAAAAAGTTACGACCTTTTTTTGCCGAATTAAACGTGAAACCTTTAAGTATTCAAGACGATCTGACCTATTATTTGATTGAGGGTCAGGGTTTTAATTATGCGCTTTATCGTGAGCAAATCTTAACCGTGGTAAATAAGTCTTTTTATACCGCGCCAGATTGGTTTCCAGATGTTTCGGGCTGGTTAGGTGCTGAATCGTGTCGCTTTAAAACGCAATACGGTTTTGAAGAGTAACTGGAGTTTGAACCAGTCTTTGACTGAGATCTTTGTTGTTGTGATTAACTAATGTAGTTAGTCATTACCAATGGCTTGCCTCATTTTTCGACCACCTACCGGAGCCAAACCATTTTTTTGATAAAAGGAGAGTGCTTTATCAAACGCGGGTAGAGGTGGTGTGCACAATTCAATGCAAGCCCAATGCTGGGCTAATCCATAATTTCTAACTTCCTCGATCAGTTGAGCACCAATACCTGCCGAGCGGTATTCAGGAATAACATAAAACTCTTGAATCACGCCCATTTTACCGCCTGCATATAACGCGTAGGTTTCAGCCATGGTGGCTACAGCACAGGCGTGTTGTTAGACCAGCCAATAATGGCCGTGTAATGCCCAGCAGAGAGCAGTTTTTGACAATTGGCAATGGTTCCGTCTAGATCAATATCGAAGTACTGTTCTTCCGTACGTTCGCAGATTTCCTGTGTCAGTTGAATGACGAGTGAACTGATTATGTCTACATCATTCAAGTTTGCTTTTTTAAATTCTATTTTCATCAGACTATTTTTATTTCTTTAAACCAATCAACCTTGTAAAGATCGCTAGGATGAATTCAGTTTACACTTTAATTTTATAATTTAATGCCAGCTCATCAGCTGGCATTCCACGAATTCCCCAGTTTGACATGGGTGTTTCAAATAGGGTGATTTCTACATCTTGATGATCAATATCAGCATACTGTTTTACATTTGAAAAAATAAGGTTGATGAGTTCTTTTTTGGCCTCTACGGATCGACCTTCAAAAATCGATAGCTCAATAATCGTGTAGTGTTCACTTCTATCCGAAGGGTAGAAGAAATCGTCATCATTTAATAATAGGTATCGATGAAAGCGTTTGTTTTCAGGAAGATTGAAGGCCCTCATTAATGACTCGTGTATGGCTTGTGATAAGGCAGGTTTCTTTGTTTCTAATGACTTTTTGAGTCCATATATTTTTACTTGTGCCATGCTCTCTAATACCCTAGTTGAACCGATGTTTAGACATCCTAAACTAGAGGTATTACGTAGTCAATATCAGTTTTGATATGAAGTTTTCGTCTGTATTGCAGGGTGCTTTTAGTCGTTCATAACATCGGCAATGGGTTTGGGTTGACTGTAAAAATAGCCTTGGTGGTAATCAATGCCGATCTCATCTAATTTGTTGATAATCTCTTGATTTTCAACGTATTCAGCAATGGTTTCGAGTTTCATTAGGTCAGCAATGACTTTCATGGCTTTTACCATTTCATATTTTACGGGGTCTTTATCAATGCTTTTGATAAAACTGCCGTCTATTTTCAAATAGTTAAGCGGTAAGGTGTAGAGGTATTCAAATGAGGCCATGCCTGTGCCGAAGTCATCTAAAGAGAAGACACAGCCTTTTTCAGAGAGCTGTTCTATAAAAATTTTAGCTTCTTTTAAGTTTGAGACGGCGGTTGTTTCTGTAATTTCAAAACAAATTTTGTTTAGGGGAATCTTGGCATTTTCTAAAATGGATAAAATGTTTTGCGCGGCATCAGGTTCGGCCAGCGTAATCCCCGATAAATTAATAGAAATATGTTCTACATCGTCTAAAAATTCAGGGGAATTTTGTAAGCATTGAGCGACTTCATTGATCATGTAAAAATCAATTTCTGGCATCATTTGAAAGCGTTCCAGAGTGGGAATAAAGTCTAATGGCGGAATAAGCTCTCCATTTTCTTTTAAGCGTATTAGGGCTTCGTAAGAGGGTTTTTGATCAAGCGCTTGGTTGTTGTGAACAATTGGCTGTAAATAAACCAGTAAATTGTGTTGAACGATGGCGCTGCGAATGCGAAGTACCCAATTGATGATGGCTTTTTCAGATTGAAGTTCTGGGCTGTCAATGCCAAAAATAGAAATGGAATTGCCACCTCTATTTTTGGCATGGTAGCAAGCCGTATCTGCGGCTGAAAAGAGTGTATGCATATCTGTATGAGGGGCTTTGAATAAAACAGCCCCTACACTAATGCCCACAGAGAATTGCTGTCCTTGATGATCTAGACTAAAGTTTCGTACGTTTTCTTTTACCTGTTCTAGCGTGTCAGATAAAGACTCTTGACTGATGTCGGTCATTAACAGGGCAAATTCATCCCCGCCAATTCTGGCCAAAATAGCGCCTTCAATTGTTTGTGTTACATTTTTAAGTTGCACTGAGAGCCCAATTAAAAGACGGTCCCCAACAGGATGACCAAACGTATCATTGATGATTTTGAATTTATCCAAATCAAAATAGCATAGAGCATGCGTTTGTTCAGCCGTATTGGAGGCGATGAGTTGGTTTAATTTGGAGCCGATATATAAACGGTTGTACAGCCCAGTCAAATTATCATGGATGGCTTGATCTTGCAGTTTATTGGTTAATTTTTCGGTATTGGTGACTAACTCGTTAAAGTGTTGATAGGCTTCGCCAATTTCATCAGAGCCGGCGACTGGCAATCTGATGGAATAGTCTTGCTGGTCTGCCGTTGTTTTTAAAGCGTCGTTGAGATCGGATAATCGTTTACTGAAATGTCGGTCAATAAATAAAGCAAACACGCCCGTTAACAATAAAGCGACCAATAGTATTTGAAACAAGAATTGCACTAAAGCACTGGTGGCCTCGTAAAATTCTTCGTGTGAAAAAAAGAGCTCTACTGAACCTAGTTCCGATCCCTTGTACAGAAGAGGAGAGTTTTTGGTGATTAAACGGGTTTCGCCATGATGGCGTTGGTTTTGTAGCTTAAAGATAGCCTTATCATTGGTATCGTAAAGCACAATTTTTGCGAGAGAGCTTATATTGCTCAACTTATCTGAAATGTCTGTCGCGGAGTCAGGATCATTTAAAACAATGAGTTTAATGGCATCTTGACTGATCAAAGAACTGATGACTTCAGCCTGTTGTATGATGTTGTTCGATAAAATCTCTTTTTGTTTTTCAATCAATAAGTAAGCAATAAGACTGTTTGTCATGAAAAGTAAGGTTACGAATAATAGATTGAGTTTGACTCTCAGTGTCATTCAAAGGTTCCTTGCTCATTGTCGTTTATCGATGATTTGTTTTCAATTTCGAGCATCTTATCCGCACTCCACTCGTTCCATGATCCGTCATAAACTGATACAGATTTGTCTATTAGGCGAAACGCAAAGTAAACAATCGCCGCTTCTCTTCCGCCGTTGCAGTACAAAATAGTGCTTTCCTTTTCAGGGAGTTGTTTGAGTAATTCTTTAATCTCTTCTGGCTGAATAAAGTTTGAAAAAGAAAGGTTATTGTTTTCATCATTATTTGGCTTTAGTAGTTTTTCCCACTCTAAGTTATGAGCGTTGGGAATGTGGCCAAAGCGTTCTCCCCGGCTTTTTTCACCAAGGTATTCTTCTTTTGAACGCGCGTCAATAATGAGCGTACTGTCGGTTTTAGTGGCCAATAGGGTATTAAATTTTGATGAAAATCGGTCTGGTTTTAATTCAATAGGGTAATTTGAATTCGGTCGAGTGACTTTTTGTATTTCGTGAGTAAACCCTTGGCTTTGCCACGCAGGATAGCCGCCATCTAGAACACTGCTAGAGGCATGTCCATAAAACTCAAATGCCCAAAAGGCTCGAGCAGAGTCAAAAGGTTCTGCTCCAGAATAAAACACCAGATGATCTGTTTTTTTGATGCCCAAACTTTCAACTAAAGACTGAAAGCTGAGTGGCGAGAGGATAAAGCCGTCAATTTCATTGATTGAGCGATGCAGTTGCATCATTGGGAGGTTGATGGCACTAGGAATGTGACCTTTCTGATAAGCCTCTGGTGTTCTCATATCTACGAGTAATAAATTTGAATTGGGATCCTGTAGCAGAGTGTCTAGCGTTTTTACGTCAAGTAACAGCGGAATTTTAGCCTGACTAACATGGCTATATAAGAATAGGGTTAGCCATAAAGTAAGAAATAGCGTTCTATTTAGAAATTGCTTGGAGTGCGAGAAAATACCCATACCTAATTCTTTTCGTAAGGATTGAGATCCTCACTATAGCAAAAAAAGAATAATTTAGGCTTAACAATTTGATAGAAGAGGGCAGGTATAAGTAAAGCGTCTTATGTATAAAACAAGGGGGTTTTGTAGGGTTTTTCAGCCATATCTTTGACAAGTTTAGGCAGTAAATAGCCTGATAAACGTGCTCTAAGTTGTAGGTGCAGTTCACACGCTTTTTGTTGATCTACTTCAAAGTGAGCAGAACCTTGTACGCGATCTAACTGGTTTAAATAATAAGGTAAAACCCCTTGTGAAAATAATTTGTGGCTCAAGTCTTCTAAAATAGAGACTTGATCATTCACTCCTGCGAGAAGAACACTTTGATTCAATAGGTGAAAACCCGCATTACGATACAGGCTAAATAATTGAGCCGTTTTATCGCTCAGTTCATTGGCATGATTACAGTGCACCACTAAGACTTTATTTAAGCGACTGTTTTTCGCCCAGTGAATAAACGCTTTAATGGGTGACTTTGACGGGGCTACAACGGGCGTTCTGGAATGAATTCGCAGTGTTTTAATATGGGGTATCGCTTCAATTTTATCAATCAGTTGCACTAAAGATTTTTCAGACAAACTCATGGGGTCGCCGCCACTTAAAATCACTTCATGAATGGTTTGATCTTCGGCAATTTTTTCTAAAGCGGTTTGCCAGTGTCGGGTATTAGTCTGTTGTTCATAAGGAAAATGGCGTCGAAAACAGTAACGACAATGAATATCACATTTTGGACTTGCAATGAGTAACACGCGCCCCTGATATTTGTGAATTAAACTGGGAGTGGGGTTGAACTCTAAATCACTCACAGGGTCTAGGCTAAAACCTTCGGCCAATTCATTTTCTACTTGCAAAGGGATGACTTGCTTTAATAAAGGATCGTTTGGATTAGAGAGCTCTATTTGCTCTAAATAATCTTTTGGCACTTTACAGGCAAAGGAGCTGTTGTTTTCAATATTCAGCTGGTCTAAGTCTTGTTGATTTAATTGCAGCGTTTGGCATAAGTCGCGGATAGCATGAGTCATTTTCAAAGAGTAGGCTTTTGGTTTGGTTTGGTTTGGTTTGGTTGTGTGAATGGCTTAAGATGAAAGTGCCGTATTTTACTTGGTTAGAGAGCATTTTGTGTGCTGGTTTTGATCTAGTGCCGTTTTAAGTTAGAATACGCAAATTAATTTTTAATGTGGCTTTTATGCATTTAATTTGTGCAAAGGTCTTTTGATATTCTATGACAAGTATTCAGGTAAAGATATGGCAACTTATAGTACAAGCGAATTTAAGGGTGGTTTAAAGTTTTTAATGGATGGGCAACCTTGTTCCATTGTTGAAAACACTCAAGTATCTCCTGGTAAAGGTCAAGCGTTTAACCGCGTAAAATACCGTAACCTAATGACAGGAAAAGTATTAGAAAAAACCTTTAAATCTGGTGAAAAAGTGGAAGCTGCGGACGTGGTTGATACCGATCTACAATACTTGTATGCCGATGGTGAATTCTGGCACTTTATGGATACAGCTTCATTTGACCAGTATCAAGCAGAAGAAGCGGCTGTTATCGATGTACAAAAATGGTTAATTGAACAAGATATGTGTACGGTGACCTTATTTAACGGTCAGCCAATTTCCGTAACGCCGCCTAAGCAAATTACATTAGAAGTAACTGATACCGACCCAGGTCTAAAAGGAGATACGGCTGGAACAGGTGGTAAACCTGCAACGCTTTCAACGGGTGCGGTTGTGCAAGTGCCATTATTTGTTCAAATTGGTGAGAAGGTCATCGTAAACACAGAGAAAGGCGAATACATTTCTCGCGCAAAATAATCGAACCGATTAGCAACCATCAACGAGTGTGATATGAATGTAATGTCTAAACACTTGGTGCTCAAAAAACGCTCGCAACTGCTTCAACAGTTGCGGGCGTTTTTTTATGCCCGAGAGGTCATTGAAGTCGATACCCCAATCTTATCTAAGGGCGCGGTGCCTGATGTGCATTTGCGTTCACTGCACTGCCGAGTGCAAGTGCCCGGAGAATTGGATTTACAAACCTATTACCTGCATACCTCGCCAGAATACCCAATGAAACGGCTTCTTTGCGAAGGCAGTGGTGATATTTTTTATTTAGGTAAGGTCTTTCGAGACGGGGATTTGAGTCCAAGGCATCAAGTCGAGTTCGCTATGTTGGAATGGTATCGCCTAGGATTTTCACTTTTTGATTTAATGGAAGAGGTCGTCAATTTAATTCAAACGGTTATGCAGCAGGGTGGGCATACTCAATTAAAAGTAGAACAACTCTCCTATCAACAAGCCTTTCAAAAATATGCGGGAATCGAAGATATTTTGACCGCCAGTGCTGAAACCTGTCAAAGCTGTTTAAAACAAAATACGGTTCCAGAGATTGTGGGGGTGGAGACCGATGATAAAGTTTTGTGGGAACAGCTGGTTTTAACTGAGGTAATTGAACCCCAATTGGGAGTAGACTGTGGTCAGCCAGCGATGACCTTGCTTTATCACTTTCCTGCCGATCAAGCCGCTTTAGCTCAAGTTCCAGATAATAATCCGTTAGTGGCGGAGCGATTTGAGGTGTTTGTGAACGGAATGGAGCTCGCTAATGGCTATCATGAGTTGGTCGATGCTCAGCTTTACCGTGAACGGTTTGAGGCGTCTTTGGTTGAGCGTGAGGCGCTGGGATTTTCTGCCGTGCCTTTGGACGAGAATTTGCTGAGCACCTTAGCCGAGAAGCCTTTGCCCGATTGCAGTGGAGTCGCCTTAGGTGTAGATCGTTTGTTTGCTTTACAGCAAGGGTTTGATGATATTGAAGAGGGAATTGGGTTTGGGCTTTTGGAGTCTTGATCCGAGCCGTGTTTAATTAAGTCCCTTTGTTGGGGCTTTTTTATGCGTGATAGCGATGTTTGTTGAGAGGCTTTATTAGCTCAATAATTGTTCTTTAATATATTCTTATGGCCTCACGTGACTTTTTTCTGCTGCGAAAAAAGTAACCAAAAAAGCAGCCCTGCTGACGAATCTGATTTCACTAAGCTCAATCGCTGACGTTTGAGAACTCGCTACGCTCAAACAACTCAAACGTTTAAATGCGCTTTTCGCAAAGTGAAATGATCAGATTCTTACAAAAGGGACTTTAGGCACTTGGCCTTTAGATAGAATTTGAAATTAAGGATAGCGCCCCCAAATATTCAAGGTTTATTTGCAATATAATTTGACTGACAGTCAAAAAGGTTTGCTATGAGTAAAGTTTTTACTTATAATCTTTTGCGACCAGATGCAAACGTCTGGACGTTCTTTAACAAATATATCTTCTAAATTGAACCAAGATACTGGCCTTAATTAATTCGGTCGGTGCATTAATTTGCGCCTTTCTGGAGTAAGACGTTCGTTTCCGATTGTTCTTGAGTACTTTTCATGAATAACTAAAGCGACTGGCTGCACCAGTTAAAAATTGGGTTGTGGTGTTCCTCAGTGTTTCTTTCGGTTCAGTTGTTTTGTAGCGACTGGTGCAATTGCATCGATTGAAACTAAAGAAGGATATATTTATGTCAAAAAATGTTGAGTTAAAGAGATTGTTGGAAACGTTAGAATCGTTAAAGACATCAATACGTGATACTGAGGAACCAAGTGTTAGCCAAGAGCTTGAAAATGCAATTCAACAAATCGAGTTGTTAATAAAAGACGAAGATGATGAAGCTTCTACTAAA
>Ga0316204_10010157_pt1 | contig 12239 bp, 12 predicted proteins | sample 6monrhotite_MG_2_FD_205661 | JGI IMG/M metagenome (GOLD analysis project Ga0316204, IMG submission 205661) | Microbial mat bacterial communities from mineral coupon in-situ incubated in ocean water Damariscotta River, Maine, United States -... | ecosystem: Environmental > Aquatic > Marine >...
AAAATCTTGTCCTCGAACAATTGTTTTTCCATTAAAAACAATTGAGGATATAATTCTATGCTTAAGCATTGTTAATAAAACTCTTTAGCAATTCTAGTCCTGCTCGTTGGCTCTTTTCCGGATGAAACTGACAGCCAAACACATTATCTTTACTAACTATCGCTGTAACCTGGCCGCCATGATCTACTGTAGCTAATACATTCTCACTATTATCAGCAACAAACTCATAACTATGAATAAAATAATAATCGATACCATCAAAATCTTGATATAAGACTTTATTGCTTTGTTCAAGCTTTAGATTATTCCACCCCATATGCGGTAATTTTATAGCATCATCATTCATTCGATTTACTGTTCCAGGAATCAATCCAAGGCCTTTTGTCTCTCCTCCCTCAAAACCCTTATCTGCTAACAGTTGCATTCCTAAACATATACCCATTATAGGTATGCCTTTAGATGCTGCTTCTCTAAGTGCATTATCTAAACCGCTTTCCTTTAGCCTATTCATGGCCTCATTAAAACTACCGACACCAGGCAATAAAATCTTTTCAGCTTTAGAAACCTGATCCGGCTCTTCTATTAGAAAAGATCTAAATTTAAGAGAATCTATTGCATTACGAATGGAGCTAATATTACTAAGCCCAAAAGATACTATTCCAATCATTAAATTTATTACTCTATGGAAAATATTTTCTAACAGGTGAACCATCAGGATTTCTTAGAAGCACACCGTTTTCGTTAAGCTCAAACAATTCATAATTTGTATACTGATCACAAATTTCATCGAATTGTTCTTGAGTCATTCCAATATCACCAAGAATATTTTCTAATTTTTTGCCAAGAAAGGATTTAGGATACATACCTTCTAATTTGACAACTGCTTTAGCTGCATCATCTCTACTGACACGTCCTCTACGAACATCCATACATGCCTGTGCTGTAGCTCTTCCGTAGCCAAACTTTAAATACATTAAATATTCATGCAAACCTGCTTGGCAATTATCAAGGTTTTCATAGTCAACGAAATGCCCTTCAACGGGCTTACCGTAACCCTCAAAGCCATTTGCCTGTGCAATTAGTTTATTGTTATACCCTTCCCAAGGAAGGTAATACCCAAGAAATAACCCTGTTACGCCAACTCTTTTTAAGTCTTTATCTTCTGGATATATGAACATAGCCAAATCTTTATGCTCTATTCCATCATAACCAACCATATCATCAACACGTAAGCCAATTAATCCGCCAAACTCTTCAAGCCAAGCACGATCTAAAATATTATTTTCTTGATTAGTTGCGGGACCACCATATTCATTCTGTGGATTTTCACCCCATATAACTAATGGAATTTTAAAATTTACAGCGACCTGAATGGGGATCGTAAAAATTGATACATGTTCTGGCCAAGAAATATCACCTACTAATTCCAAACCTGCTCGATTTAACTTTCCTCGAACATCTTTTGCAGTTGAATATTGAATAACATCAACACCTATGCGTTTTAAGTTATCAATATTTCTTCTACCAAGATCACTAAGATCACAGGTTTCAGCAATAACTGCTAGTGGTTTCAAGCCTAAATTTAAGATTTGTAGAATTTGGTACGTACTATCTTTGCCGCCACTTACTGGCACAATACAGTCATATCCACTGTCTTTTTTATATTTAGCAACAACTTTTTCTAATTCTTCTTTACGTTCTTGCCAATTAATTTCACTTCTATTATCGAACGCCAAGCAAGCAGAGCAGACACAACTCTCATCAAACCAGAGATCCTGTTTAGTTTCAGGATAAAGACATTTTTTACAATACATTGTCAAACACCTAAGATTATGAAATTTGAAAAATATTTCGTTATTAAAATATTAAGTTTTATACGCAACCATACAAATAATTATAGCTTTTATAATTCGCCCATTTCAATTAATGAGTTAAACATAACTTCTGCTCTCTTCCAGTCTTCAAATGTATCAATATCTTGAACGAGATATCTGGGTAAGACGACTGGGACAGACTTATTTGAATAAAGCACTTCATCATTTAAGTATGCTTCTGCTTTACCCCAATAAAACTGCCCCGCATCATGATACGCTTCTTCTAAATCCTGTGATCTTGCACTTATATTTTCAGGCCAGATTGCTTCTAGACAATTTTCTTCATTAATACAAAGCGCTCTTTGTATTGGAAACGGAAACGATGTTACTGAAAAAGAAAATAATTTATCTGAGTGGATTAATTTATCATAGCCTTCATGTAAATATTTAGACATAACAAAAGGCGCTGTAGCATAAATACAACAGGCATAATCAATAACAATGTCATTTTTAATAAACCACTGGATTGCTTGTTTAACAACAGCATTGGTCCCACTAAAATCATCCGCTAGTTCTGTGGGACGCATAAAAGGTACTTCTGCCCCATACTGCTTTGCAATATTGGCGATTTCTTCATTATCTGTAGAGACGACAACTTTATCAAAAAGACCAGATTTCTGAGCTGTTTCAATTGACCATGCAATAATTGGCTTACCTGCAAATTTACGAATATTCTTCATTGGTATTCGTTTGCTTCCACCTCTAGCAGGAATTAAAGCAATTTTCATTGCAGGCTTTTACTAACAGTAGCAACTATTGTTTTAATATCTTCATCCGTTAAATCAGGAAACATTGGCAAACTAATTGCCTCCTGGTAATAGGCCTCTGCTTCCTTAAAATCTCCCTGCTTAAATCCCATTTCTTTATAATATGGTTGGGTATGCACTGGAATATAATGAAGATTAACGCCAATCCCCTTATCACGTAAGAATTCAAATATCTGACGATGCGTTTTATCAGTATGATTTTTTTTTACTCTGATCACATAAAGATGCATGCCTGAATATTTACCATCAGTATGATTTGGCAATTGCAATGGCAACTCAGATAAAAATTCATTATATTTTTTTGCTATTTCATGACGTTTTGCAACAAATGTATCCAGGCGTTTTAACTGGCTAATACCAAGTGCGGCTTGAAGATCAGTCATACGGTAATTAAAACCAAGCTCGATCTGCTGATAATACCAAGGGCCATCTGGTACACTGGTCATTAATCCAGGTTCACGAGTAATACCATGACTACGTAGCAGTCTCATTTTTTCAGCTAATTTTTTATTATTTGTCACCGCCATGCCACCTTCTCCGGTAGTAATGGTTTTAACAGGGTGAAAACTAAAAACTGTAATATCACTATATTGGCAATTTCCTATTGGAGCATTTTGATATTTTCCGCCAATGGCATGACAAGCATCTTCGATCACATAAAAACCATACTCTTGTGATAACTGATATAAGCTTTCCATATCACAAGGCAAACCACACAAATGTACTGCAACTAAAATTTTAGGTAATTTATTTTCCTTTTTTGCTAGCTCTAATTTCTTTGTTAACTGATCAATACTAATATTCCAGCTATTAGAATCAATATCAACAAAATCAACTTGAGCACCACAATAAAGTCCACAATTTGCAGAAGCAACAAATGTAACTGGTGTAGTCCATAACCAATCACCTGATTTCAAGCCAAGTGACAAACATGCAATATGCAAGGCTGAAGTCCCACTATTGACAGCTACCCCATATTTACTTCCTACGTAATCACAGACTACATTTTCAAATTTTGGTACAAGAGGGCCTTGAGTAAGAAAATCAGATTTTAATACATCTACAACGGTTTTAATGTCATCATCTGATATATTCTGTCGGCCATAAGGAATCATTAAAGCTCAGCCCACTCATCATATTCTTTCAGCTCGTCAATATTTAAAAAATGATGATTTTTACCTGAATTGTATTCAAACCCCTGTTTTACAGGTACACCTACTTCACCAAGACCATTATTTTTAAAATTAATCTCTTCTTCGTGAAATAAAATACTCGGAGTAATAACATAATGGTCATCAAATTCTAGAGTTAAATGAGAATCATCAGCCGGGCACATGATTTCATGAATTTTTTCTCCAGGTCTTATGCCAATAATTTCCTGTGGTAAATCTCCCGCAAGGGATGTAGCTAAATCTATAATTTTAGCTGAAGGTATTTTGGGAACAAAAATTTCACCACCATGCATCCGTTCAAAATTTTTCAAAACAAAATCAACGCCTTGTTGCAAAGTAATCCAAAACCGAGTCATATCAACATGCGTAATTGGTAGATGATTAGCTCCTTCAGCAATTATTTTTTTAAAGAATGGCACCACCGAACCACGAGAACCAACCACATTTCCGTAACGAACAACAGAAAATCGAGTTGGATGCCCTCCAGCCATATTATTGGCTGCAACAAAAAGTTTATCTGATGCGAGTTTGGTTGCCCCATAAAGATTAATTGGGTTGGCTGCCTTATCTGTAGATAAGGCCATTACCTTTTTAATATCATTATTGATAGCTGCCTTGATAACATTCTCTGCTCCATGAATATTGGTTTTAATACACTCCATAGGATTATATTCGGCAGCAGGAACCTGTTTAAGTGCAGCGGCATGAATTACATAATCCACACCTTTCATTGCTTGATTAAGTCTCTCAGCATCTCTAACATCACCAATAAAATAACGCATACAATCATCATTAAATTCTTGCTGCATATCAAATTGCTTCAACTCATCACGAGAGAAAATAATAATTTTTTTTGGTTTGTAACGATCAAGTAAGGTTTTGGTGTATTTTTTACCGAAGGAACCTGTACCACCTGTTATTAATATAGTTGCGTTATTAAACATTTTTAATTTAATCCTTCTTGCATAGATATACCTTGAAACACTATGTTATTCATTCGTAAATCGTCATATGTACCTTCACCAACCAATTGACCATATTCAAAAACGAGTATCCTGTCACAACGCTTGATTGTATCCAGTCGATGCGCAATCATTATAATTGTTTTTTCGCCGTGAAGACCGTAAATATCATCCATAATCTCATGCTCAGTTCGGTTATCAAGAGATGAACTGGCTTCATCCAACACTAAAACTTGCGGGTCATGGTATAAAGCACGAGCAATTCCAATTCGTTGTCGCTGACCACCCGATATTCTTACGCCTCTTTCCCCCACCCATGTATCAACACCAATTTCTAGTGAGTTAATCCATCCATCTAATTTTGCCAGCTCTAATACTTTTTGAACTCGATCTTTATCGATTAACTCAGATGGTATGCCAAAAGCAACATTTTCAGTAATTGTTGCATCAATTAAAAACACTGTTTGTTGTACATATCCGATAATACTCTGCCACTCTGCTAGATTTTCATTGATATTTGTTCCATTTACAGATATCTCACCCACCCCAGGACTCAACAAACCTAGCAATAAATCAACTAAAGTAGTCTTACCTGCTCCTGACCCACCAACAATGCCCACCATTTCTCCACTTTTAACAGAAAAACTAACGCCATCTATTACTGCATCACAATTTTCATAATTGAACGTTATATTTTTAACTTCAATTTTTTCAAACAATGTAACTGGGCTGTGATCTTTGGATTGTACAACCAGTTTATTAACGACACTGTTTCGAATATTTTCTTTCTTATTCTTTCTACTCAAACTATTGTAAACCACATCAACCGAAGGCCCTGCTGTTCTAATCGAACTAACGCTTGATAATACACGTGTACTCATGGGCAGCAATCTAACTGTAACTATGGCAAGAAATGCAATTGACGACAAATGATTCTCTAAGCCACCTTTTTGATCCAACCATACCAATGCAGCCGCCATCGTTATCATCATCATACTTTCAATTACAAATCGCGGTACAGCTATAGCAACACCACGATTTCGTTTAACAACAGCACGATTATCAACATTATTCCAAAATTTATTGGCAAAATTTTGTAGAACGCCTAAAATAATCACATCCTTAATTCCACCTAAACCTTCTTGTAAATGCTGTATAACTCTAGCCTCACGTTCCTGCAATATTTCTCCCCAAGCTCTAAGGTGCCAGCGAATTAATACATAAATCAAAATTATGGGAATAATCATTGTTGCTAATACAACAAGTGCTTCAGGACTTGTTAGGGCTAGCATTAACAAAACACCAAACAGCAGCAATAGTTCAGTTATAAGCAATGCTCCCTTTGATAGAATACCATCCACAAACACTAAAGAGTCATAGGTAATAGATCTGACTAAATCCGAAGACTGAGTATTCAAATGATAAGAATATGGCTGGCGAAGATAATTTTGAAACATTCGTTGCGCCAAATTTGCTTCAATCTTGGATAATATTCCTTGTTGTATGTAAGTAAAAATCACCAGCAGTATGTTTTTAAATAAATAAAACACACCAAACCAAACAGAAAGTTTCCATCGGTAATCATCATCAAATATAAACAAATACTCTATTTGGGGAAACTTATTTACATATTGATTTGCAAGCTCACTATCCATCATCATATTGACATATGGAATTACCAAAATAAGTCCTGTTAACTCTAACACGCTAGTTACGAACAACAACACCATTAGCGCCATCAACATATGTTTTTCTTTATCTAGAAAAACACTCCATATATTCTTAATCAAACATAACCTCTACTCGTAACAATATGATATACATTTAATTTTCAGTGACTACAACTCAAAGAAAAAACATCAGGACATTCAATTTTTTGTTGGAATCGACATTACATCTTCTAACAAAACTTGAGCATTAGTTCGAGGATATTTTGTAGAAGTCAAATAATTATTCCGATACGCCTCATAACAAGACTCATTAACCTCAAAACAATCAGTCATACCTATCAAATCATCATCAATATTTATAGGCGCAGTTCCTAGCAATTCAGACATTGCATTCACGCTTGACATAGCCAACTTATCTTCTTTTATTTGATCACTATAAATAAACACAACGGGTTTTTTAAAAATAACAGCATATGATATAGCTGTACTCCCTCTGGTAATTACAAAATTTGAGTTACAAACCAATTCTTGAGTCTTTCCATATAATACATTTCTATTACCGAAATATGATGGTTTAGATTGGTGTGATGTTTTAGGATGCGCAGCTATATCCACCGTTGTATTTGATGCTTTTTCTATTTTATCTAAAAAAGAAACCAGTACTGGATACCAAACCTCACTGGTCATATAAGTTTTTTTTCCTATATTTACATCATCTGAACCAAACATCGGACCAGCACCATCCAACAGAACAGCTGTATTTTTTTGATTCGATTCTTTTTCTGGGTCAACGTCAATTTTTAATATAATATTACTATAATCCCATGTATTACCACTCAGCCATTTAGCCCCATTTTTGTTAACTATATACTCATATTTACGCTTCCAATAATCACCTGCATAAATGCAGTGTGTCGGAAAAACATTAAATACTTTCGATAACAAAAGGTACAACCGACGTTTTAAAGATTTGGCGATATAACCAATAGTTATATTATTATTTGCCCTCAATATGTTAGGCACACCAGGGTTATAATATTTAACCGAATTAAAACCAAGCCTTTTTACTGCTATTAAAAACAACAATGAAGAGAATGAACTTGGTGTTACAAAATTCATTACAACAATATTTTTTCTATTGTAATTATTTTTTATAAGCGATACTTCTGAAAGCAATTGCCTATACGAGTTTATTGACTTTATATCATCACCACTATATTGAACGGTAGATGTTGCTTTATAAAACGACTTAGAAGACAAATAAGATAAATCCCAAATTACAACATCAGAATATCGCTTAAGGTAATCAATTTCAAAACGCTTATAATCGAATTCTTTAAACTTAAAATCAACAGCTACAATTATTAATGGTATTGATTTAGAATGCTTGGCCATTTTTTATTGTACTTTTTAATTAAAGAATCAAATTCTTGCAGGATAGCTTCTGACACATTTTTTGTAATAAAGTCTAACTGGATTTTGTATTCATCTTTTTCTGAATCTGCTTCAGATTTCTGAAAGCCATAGCCGGCATGCCCCTTACCTTGAGTCAACTGCTTTCTTGGAATTTTCTGCTGCCTTAGAATCTTTTTAATTTTTTTACTATGCGATCGACCTAAAAACTCTTGCAATCTTTTGAGCTCATTTTCAGTATTCATAACAAATGACTCAAAAGACATCACTAAAAAATCTGTGTTTTCAACATTAATACTATCTAATGACTTGAATAATAGATCATACAGAAAAACAATTGAGTACAATGAACGATCCATTGCTGTCATTTCAATATACTTATCTTTCCAGCTCGAAGCGAACCAAGGTACTTTTTGACCATTATAATCAAAAGAAATTGTGAACTCTCTTTCATTATCAAATTTTGATAAATAACTGTACCAATGTTGAACCATATAAACTGGATGCCTTACCATTTCTATAATTTTTAGCCTGTTACCATAAGCGTTAACTAATGGCTCAGATATTTGTGTGATCATGTGTGACATTACATTTAATGCAAGATTCTGTTCATTAATATCTTTAACAATTGTATCGCCTTCTTTACCAAACATTCTTACTATATATCTCAATGAATTGGGATTGTTGCGTGGGCCAGAATCATCATCCCAACGAAGATTTACCTCTCTTCCTACAAGATTATTATATTGTGATAAATCCGCATATATTTTTAAAAGTGAATCCGCTGCATCAACATCGATTTTATTTAGATACCGCAAAACACAAATATATTCATAGATATGCTCTATTTTTTGTTTTTCTACACCTTTCATGGCGCCAACTATTGGTGCAATAATTGATTTACCTGTACCCCATAAGCCATCTATAAAAATAATATCATTACTAAAGGTATTGCTTTTTACTAAACTGGAATTCATTTTTTATATAAAGTCTATTTTTTAATAAAAATATAATTACTAGTTGAAGACACGCCCTTATAAGGATGAACCGACTGTATTTCATATCCATATATTTCCATATTCTGTAAAACACTTTTAGCTCTATCATCCTCACCATCTACCAACTCTACAAGAACCGTTTCAACTCTTCCTTCAGTTAATGTTTTTGTTGCACCTTCAACAATTTTATCCTCGATACCATCAACATCAATTTTAATCATGGTTGGGGAATCTATAAAATCTATTATGTGATCTAGCATCATACTTGGAATCATTTGTTTATGCTGAGGAACAAAATAATTTCCTAGATAGTCTATTGACTCTCCGAAAGAGTTAGAAGCACAACCAGACTCATTAGTAACATAATTAAAATAATCTAAGCTGTTATTATTCGAAACAGCCATAGATATTGGCATAATTCTATCAGTCAATTTATTAATATTGATATTTGCTATAAGACTTGAAAATGAAGCATAACCTGGTTCAAAACTATAGATTGATCCACTGTTATTCATCTTAGCTGCAACTAATGAATACGCGCCAACATTTGCACCAACATCATACAAAACACTATCATTCTTAAAGTATTTTTTAAGCCAACCCACTGTTTCCGGCTCTTTTGAACAAGACCTAGCTCTTGTATACAATTCAGTTTCAGAGCTACAGATAATTGATATTTCTTCTTCGTCATAATCTAAATTTGTTCGCTTATCAATACAAGATACAATATCAATACGCTCAGATAATGACATACTATTCAATTGTTCGCACAATAGCTGGAGTGATTCATTATTATTTTTATTGGTCATGCAATTTTCCTCGCAAGCATCATACCTTGCGGTGTAGTTGTATCAACATATAAGACCTCCCAATCCTTGCTGGCTTCTATTGATGCACAAACCAACCAGTTCTTGTATGACTTTGGAAAATAAATATCATGCAGATAGACATAGCCGCCATTGCGTAACCGTTTAGATATGAGCGCCCATTCAACCAGAGAAACAAATTCACCACTATCTAAAAAGACCATATCCACTTGTTCAGCTTCTAACAAGCCTGCCAATATGCCTTCACTGCCACTATTTTTACTGCAATATGCAAATTCATCAAATTCTGTTCTATATATTTCTAGAAATTCTTTAGTAAATAGCTTCTCAGTATCAAAGTCTTTTGTTAGTGCTTGTGCGCTGAGATTGTCTATACCTAGGGCTTGTGTAACCTTAGATTCCCTTCTATTATCCATCTTTAAGTCAATATATGGTTCAACATATTTAACCACGTCATTCACATCAACACCATTTATTGATGTAACACCATTTTCATAATAAGATATCAAATCATTACAAGAAACTGATGCGCCACGAATAAACTCAATATTATTAACAACACTATCCGCTAAAGATTGATCTCGAAGCTTTCCGATTATTGCTTCAGGATTCATATCAATTGTTTTTACCTTGCAGCCAGTTCTTTTTGCAAGAAATGAAAAAATTAAAGTAGAATGGCCTGCACCAATTTCAACTATTTGCTTTATATCATCATTATAGAAAAGAAAAGAAAAACCCTGAAGATATTCTAAAAAAACATTTTTCTCTCTTTGATCAAAAAAACTTAGTTCTTTAAAAAAACTATCTGTAATAACGCTTTCAATTTGATTCATTTAAATATCTCTTCATCTAATATTTTAATCGGTTTAAATCTTTATGAAGAAAACATACCTTTCAAGTTATTAGCAACACTAATATCCCATATTGCTAAATCGAACCCCTCTTCAAGTAAATTCTTTCGTGCTTTCTCCAAACCATCACCAACAAAATTAAACAAATGCGCTGTTGCTACAGCGTCAACTCTGTCATCGTTTAATCCGTCTGCGAGATGATGATGCTTACCCGCACCTCCAGCTAATATTACTGGTATTGGCATATATTTTGGCAAATATTCTAATAACTCAGAATGATAGCCCTGACCTGTCCCATCTCTGTCTATTGAGTTTAAGTAAAGCTCCCCAACAGGAAGATCAATTAAATTTTTAAGATATTCTTTTAAAGAACATTCCTCTACTTTTGTCCCACTTTCTGTCCAAACCGTATAATCATCTTTTGACTGCTTTACATCTACTGAGAGCACTATACTCTGTCTACCAAATTCTGACGCAATCTCATTGATTGTCTTCGAATTTATAGCTGCAAGAGAGTTAATCACAATTTTATCTGCGCCCGAACGTAACAACTTACGAGTATATTCAACATCACGGATACCTCCACCTGCAGCAATTGGTATAAAACACTCTTCTGTTAATGATTTAACATGTTCACAAAACTTATTTTGATCATGATTTTCTCTTGATACATCGAGAACAATGAGCTCATCAATTGAAAAAGCTATCTGGCTAAAATTATAATTTTTTTGCAACCAACGCAGGTTACCTACTTTTTGCAACCGAAAATTTCTACTCAACATAAAAGAACCGTTGTTATAGAGCAATGTAAAAATGACTCTTTTTTTCAACATCGTTATTATAATTCTAAAAAGTTTTTAAGAAGAACAAGACCATTACTTTGACTTTTTTCAGGATGAAATTGGGTCCCACAAATATTATCCAGCTCAAAGGATGCTAAAAAGCTAGCGCCATATTGACATAAGCCATACCGACCCTCCATTCCATCAAACATCATTCTATATGAGTGAGTAAAATAAAAATCAGATTTCTTTTGAATATCTTTAAATAAGCCTTCTGTTTCATTAAACTCAACTGGATTAAAACCAACATGAGGGATTTTATTTTGACCTAATTCTTCGGAGGTAAAACGCTCAACCTTATTATCTACCAAGCCCAAACCATCAGCATCACCATCTTCTGAGCCATGAGATCCAAGAAGCTGCATACCTAGACAAATACCAAGCAATTTTGTGTTTTTATCCTTGACTGCATTATAAATTGCATCATCAAGCCGACGTTCTTTTAATGCTTCCATTCCTTTTCTAAATGATCCAACACCAGGAAGAACAATAAATTTATATTTTGCAATGCTTTTTGGGTCACCAACCAAGTCAGCTTCTACACCAAGAAATTTGAACGCACTAATAACAGACCAGACATTACCCATGTCATAGTCAATAACAGCTACAGAATAATCGCTCATTATTCAACTATAAAAATCGGTTCCCATCGACCATCGACTAACTCAAACAATTCTTTATTAACCCATTTTTCAAGCACTCCATCAAACTCTTCTTGAGTCATCTTATAATACTCTAAATACACATCAATGTATTCTTCAGGGTAATGACCATCATATAGTCTAACTAGATTTACAGCTTGTTCACGACTCATTGCACCGCGTCTAACCTCTATGCCAGCATCTTGAGTTGCTCGACCAAAA
>Ga0316204_10010158_pt1 | contig 12238 bp, 12 predicted proteins | sample 6monrhotite_MG_2_FD_205661 | JGI IMG/M metagenome (GOLD analysis project Ga0316204, IMG submission 205661) | Microbial mat bacterial communities from mineral coupon in-situ incubated in ocean water Damariscotta River, Maine, United States -... | ecosystem: Environmental > Aquatic > Marine >...
GGTTTTACAGCGTGGGATGGCAGCAGAACAACACCTGGGCTCCGTCGAAAACCGTCCACGTGTTCGCAAGGTCTTGCCTCCTGATGTCGCCTTGCGGCGAGGCATCTGACGTCGCAACACCCTCTCGTGTGCGGCGCTGGGACGTCGCGTTCCTCAACGATACGTTTTCGATGTTGGCGCGCGCCGTGCGGCGCGTGCTGGCGGCAGGTGGGGACTCAGCGAGACCGCGTCATGACCCTCAAAGGATCCTCTTCACAGTTGGCGCGCGCCTGACGGCACGTTCTGGTGGAGGGTGGAGGCTTGAGGGCGCGACGTCACGATCCGCAGCGGTACGCATTCCGCAACGGTACGGGTTCGCGGTAGGGCATCCCAAGCAACGGGTTTGGGGCACACCTGATGGCGATCTCACGGGCGTGCCCTCGCTGCGCGCCCTTGTTCCCCGGATCCTGATTTATGCCGGGGGCTCTTACAGTGAGCTCGGCCGTGGCCCGCTATGATGACCGCATGATCGTGACGCTGCTTCTGCTCGTCGGCTGCTTTGACGAGCGACCCGCCGAGCCCATCACTGAGGCTGGCGCTGAGTCCACTTCGGAGGCCACCCCGGCTGTCGATGTGCTGCTGGTCGTCCTGGACACAGTGCGCGCGGACGCAGTGGGAGCCTACGGCTACGAACGGGACACCACCCCACACTTCGACCGCCTGGCGAGCCGCGGCGTGCTCTTCGAGGACGTCACCGTATCCGGCACCTGGAGCTGGCCGAGCCACGCCTCGATGTTCACCGGCGAGCCCCCGTGGGTCCACGGCGCCCACTTCGCCGCCGGCGAGGACAGTGACGCCTACGAGGCAGACAACGGCGACGCCACCATCACCGCCATGCGCGCGGACCTGCCCACCCTGGCCGAGCGCTTCACGGACGCCGGCTACCGGTCGGTCTGCGTCACCGGAAACCACTGGCTCAAGCGCGGCGTGGGGCTGGATCGGGGCTTCGAGGAGGTGCTGTTCGCGGAGCAGGGCGAGCGGGTCACGGACCACGCCCGGGAGGTGATCCTCTCGGAGGATCCACGGCCGCTGTTCCTGGTGGTCAACCTCTTCGATGTGCACGCCCCCTACGAGATCCGCGGCGCCTCCTGGCTGCGGGGGCGGCCCGATCTGACCCACGCGGGCGCGCCGGGCTGGCTCACGCCCTACCTGACAGAGGATGGCCGCAAGCTGAACCTCTACCAGGGCGACGGAGAGGCCAACGGGATGGTCGCCTTCAGCCGGGGGGAGCTGGCGATCCCGGCGGAGGGGCTGGCGCTCCTGCGGGACGTCTACGACGGGGAGGTCTGGCACATCGATCAGCTCCTGGGGCGGGTGCTCAAGCAGTGGCGGGGCCGGTCCCGGCGGGTGGTGGCGGTGACGAGCGACCACGGGGAATATCTAGGGGAGCGGGGGCGGCTGGATCACGGACGCAGCGTCTACCCGGAGGTGTCGGCGGTGCCGCTGGTGGTAGCCGCCGAGGGCTTCGGCGGCGGCGAGCGGGTCGCCACCCCGGTGCAGCTGGAGGCCATCCCCGACACGCTGCTGGAGCTGGCGGGGCTGGCGGGCGGGCCGCGCTCGCTGGTGGCTGTCGCCGCTGGCGGCGCCGGGCCCGCGAGCATCCAGTCCGCCAGCTGGGCGGACGCGCTCTGGGCCAGGGAGATCGGGGCCCCGCATCACCTGGGCGAGCGGCTCTATCGGGTGGGGGACGAGGCGGTGGTGATCCGGGGCGACAAGCTCAGCTACTACCGACTCGCGGAGGATCCGGGCATGACCCGCGACGCGCGCGCCGCGTTCCCCGAGCGCGCGGCTGCGCTGGCGGCGGAAGCTGAGGAGGCGTTCCCGGAGGCCGCGGCTGAGCGCCTGGAGCTGACCGACGCGGACGCATCGGCGCTCCGGGCTCTGGGCTACCTGGAGTAGCCGAGCGCCGCTACAGGCCCATCTCGGCCAGCAGGACCGCCACCCGATTCACCGCGTCGGTCAGCGCCGGGTGTCGGACCTCGAAGGTGTTCAGGGCGAGCCGCGCCCGGCCCAGCAGATCGCTGTCGGGAGCGTCCTGACCCAGCGCGCGGCGGATGTCGTCGCCGACCTCCTGGAGCATCGCCTGCTCGGACTCGTCCAGGTAGTCCACCCGGGCGAGCTCTTCCTCAAGGGCCTGCAGACGTCGCTTCAGCTCATCACTCATTGGCCAGCTCTTGATCGATGGTGCGCACGATGCGGGGATCGATGGTCATCAGCTCCGTGCGCTTGTCAGGGTAGTCGAACTGGCTCAAGAAGACCCGCATGGCGTTGATGCGGGCGCGCTTCTTGTCGTCGGACTTGATGATGGTCCAGGGACAGTCCGTGGTGGAGGTGTAGAAGAACATGTCCTCCTTGGCCCGGGTGTAGTCGTCCCACTTGTCCTGGGACTCCTTGTCCACCGGGCTCAGCTTCCACTGCTTGAGCGGGTCGGTCAGGCGCTTGGCGAAGCGGCGGTTCTGCTCCTCCTTGCTCACGGAGAAGTAGAACTTGAACAGCTTGATGCCCGAGCGGATGAGCATGCGCTCCAGGGCCGGCACGCTGCGCAGGAACTCCTTGACCTCCCGCTGAGTGCAGAAGCCCATCACCCGCTCGACGCCGGAGCGGTTGTACCAGCTCCGGTCGAAGAGCACGAGCTCGCCAGCGCAGGGCAGGTGCTCCACGTAGCGCTGGAAGTACCACTGGGTGCTCTCCATCTCGGTGGGCTTCTCCAGCGCGACCACCCGACAGCCGCGGGGGTTCATGTGCTCCACGAAGCGCTTGATGGTGCCGCCCTTGCCGGCGGCGTCGCGGCCCTCGAAGATGGCCAGTACCCGGCCGCCTTCCTGCTTGATGTGGTTCTGCAGCTTCAGCATCTCCACGTGCAGGGGCATGATCAGATCGACGTAGTCGCCGGTCTTCATCTTCTTGAGTGAGCCGCCGAAGTCCTCCACCGTCCGTCGCCCGCCGCCGCCCTTGCGGCTGCGAGCTCGCTCGGCGTCGGAGCCACGCGGACGGATGGTCACGCCGAAGCGGGACTCATCTTCGATGTCCGCGTCGCTGAGCTTCGGATCGTTGTCGGTGGAGAGCGTAATGCCGCCGTCGTTCTCGACGGCGGCGTCCTGGGAGGGGGGAGTCGCCATTGGGATCACCATTTGTGAGGTCGCTTACCTTGCCCCAGAGAGCGGGCTCTGTCCAGTCAGCCGTCCCGGAAGTCCTGCTCGGCCTTGGGGGCGTTGCCGAGGATGCCCTCGATGCGCGCCTTCACCTCCGGCGTGAGCTTGGGGATGAGCTCGACGGCGGCCATGTTCTCCACCACCTGCGAGGCCCGCGAGGCTCCTGTGATGACCGTGGAGACGTTGTCGTTGGAGGCGCACCAGGCGAGGGCGAGCTGGGCCATGGTGCCGCCAAGATCGGCGGCGACCGCGGAGAGCTCGCGGACCCGGGCGAGCTTGGAGGGGTACTCGGGATCGGCCTCGATGGCGTCGCGCAGCCACTTGAACTGCGGGAGCGAGAGGCGGGAGCCCTCCGGCACGCCGTCGCTGTACTTGCCGGTGAGCAGACCGCTGGCGAGCGGGCTCCAGGTGGTGGTGCCGAGCCCGATGTCCCGGTAGAGCGCCGCGTACTCCTTCTCCACCTTCTCCCTGTGGAACATGTGGTACTGGGGCTGCTCCATGGTGGGGCGGATGAGGCCGCTGCGGTCGGCGACCCGGCAGGCCTCCCGGAGCTGATCGGCGCTCCACTCGCTCGTGCCCCAGTAGAAGGCCCAGCCCCGATCGATGACGTGGTTCATCGCGCGCACCGTCTCCTCGATGGGGGTGTTGGGATCGGGGCGGTGGCAGAAGAGCAGGTCGACGTAGTCGAGCTTCATGCGGTCGAGGCTCGCGCGGGTGCCCTCGACGATGTGCTTGCGGGAGAGGCCGCGCTGGTTGGGGCCCTCGCCGCCCCAGAAGATCTTGGTGGAGACGACGATCTCGTCGCGGCCCCAGCCGAGCTGGCGGATGGCCTCGCCCATCAGGGTCTCCGAGGCGCCGCCGGCGTAGGCCTCGGCGTTGTCGAAGAAGTTGCAGCCGGCGTCAAAGGCGGCCTTCATGCAGGCCTTGGCGTCCTCGACGTCGAGCTGATTCTTGAAGGTGACCCAGGAGCCGAAGGAGAGGGTGGACACCTTCAGCCCGCTGGTCCCGAGGTACTTGTAGGTCATCGACATGGTGGCGCTCCGCGTTGGGGTACTGAGCGCTTAACAAGTCCCCGGGGGCGCATGATCAGTCGCCGGTGACGATCGCGTCCTTGAAGATGCCGCTGAGGGTCAGGGAGACGAGGCCGGTCTCCTGGCGGTTGTCCATCTGCAGGGTGAACTCACCGGCCACGAGGTAGCCCGGGTAGAGGGGATCGGGGTTGTCGGTGACGCTGGTGATGGTGTAGCTGCCGCTGTTGCTGACGAAGCCGCCGGTCTGGTAGCTGTAGTGGGTGAAGTCGGTGTAGGTGGCGAAGTTCACCCCCTCGTCGCTGGTGGAGATGGTGTAGCTGCCGGTCGCCGGGGCGCCGGCGAAGCTGACGGAGAGGGTGTTGGTGAGGTCGCTGCCGAGGGCGGCGAAGCCCCAGTCTTCGGTGTTGTAGCCGCCGAGGAGGGAGACGGAGGTGTAGGTGAAGCTCTGGCCGTCGCTGGCGGTGATGTCGGCTTCGAGCCAGGCTCCCTGGGGGAGGGCGGTGTCGCCGCCGCCGGGGGTGCCGGCGTCGCCGCCGGGGCCGCCGGGGTTGCCGGCGTCGCCGCCGGGGGTGCCGCCGTCGTTGCCGTAGATGGTGCAGTCGTCGAGGGCGGTATCGCCGGTGTCGCAGGCGGCGGTGTCCTGCTCCGCAGCGGGTCGCTTGCCGTCGCAGGCGGTGAGGAGGAGGAGGGAGAGGGGAAGGGTGAGGAGCAGTCGGGTCATTGGAACCTCCTTTGTGGTGGAGGTTTTTTAGGTCTGATGGTCTGTCGCTTCCGTCGCAGGTCTGTCGCAGGAGGGTGAATCGGGGCTCGCGCCGCACGGTGTGGGCGGGTTCCTCGCGCGGGTAGAGATGCAGCTCAAAACGGCTCCCATCGGGTGAGCCCTCCAGCCCCCCAGCCCCCACGCGAGCGAAGCGAGCTCTGAGCGCGCAGCGCGACAGCTCCGATCATCAGAGTGATGAGCGAGCCTGCGAGCGATTCCCACAGGGCGCGGAATCATGCCCGGTAAGTCGAGCCCGCGCACTCTCGAGACCGCCTCACATGATTCGGTGACCGAGGACCGCACCACGCCTCTGCGCGCCTCAAAGGAGGGAAGGGCCAGAGGTCCTCCTCCGGAGCGGCTCCGACCGGGGCGCCTCGTGACCCGAGGAGGCACGACGAGGGAGACTCACGAGGGGGGAACGGAGTTCACCCAGGCAAGCAAACCAAGCCGTACCACACTCGCGCCGAGAGCCCCCACCATCCTCCTGCTGGTACCGCCGAGACGCTCGCCTTCCGCCAGCCTGAACCCCGCTCACCCCCGCGCTGAGCCCTCGTCCAGCCTCCTGCGGGCACTGCCGAGACGCTAATCTTCCTCCAACGGCCCCGCCCGAGCCGCCACGGCCGCCCTCTTCGGAGGGCCGGCGAGCACGACCCAGCTTGCTGCTCCGAGCCTTCCACAGACGAGGTCTGTGGCCGTGTGAGTGTGGTGTGAGTCGAGGAGACAGGAGCGTTTCGGCGGTACCCGCAGGAGGCTGGACGGGGACTCTGCGGGGGGGCGGGGGTCAGGCTGGCGGAAGGCGAGCGTCTCGGCGGTACCGGCAGGAGGATGGTGGGGGCTCTCGGTGATGTAATTGGTACGGCTTGGTTTGCTTGCCTGGGGGAACTCCGTTCCCCCCTTGTGCATCTCCCTCCTCCTTCGTCGTCGGGGCACAATTCACCCTCTGGCCCTTCTCTCCTTTGAGGCGCGCAGTGGCGTGGTGCGGTCCTCGGTCACGGATTCATGTGAGGCGGTTTTGGGACTGCGCGGGCGCGACTTACCGGGCATGATTCCGCGCCCTGCGAGGTGGTCACGCTCGCAAGCTCGCTCACCCCCAACTCTGATGATCGGAGCTGTCGCGCTGCGCGCTCAGAGCTCGCTTCGCTCGCGCTTGGGGGGCTGGGGGCTGGGGGGCTGGGGACTATCGGTCCCCACGCTCCGCGCAGAGCTCAGCGGTGCGCTCATCCCTTCCGAGCACACCCTCCACCATCAACGCGAGCATCACGTCGCTGTCCATATCGACCCCGCCGCCGAGATCCATGTCGCGCCACTGACCGCTGACGTGCACCATCTCACCGGCGGCGCGCTCATAGAAGACCTCGATCACATAGAGCTGGTCGAAGCTCGCGTCGCCGTCGATCTCCGCGGGCTCGGTCATGAAGGAGCGCGCCACCAGCGCCGGCCCCCGCTCCGTACCCGACAGATAGCGCAGCCCCCCCCGAAGCTGCTGGGTGTAGCGAACCAGCAGCGAGGACACAGTCGCCTCGGCGTCCCACTCCAGCGTGTCGGTCCAGCCCTCGCTGTAGGCATCCGCGTTCGAGGTGTAGTCCCGGTCGTAGTCCTCATAGATGTCGTCGTACAGATCAGCCTGATCGAGATCGACGAGGATGGACTCAAGCTGCTCGATGGTGCAGGAGAAGGAGTTCACCACATAGAGACCGCGGGCCCTGTCCGGCTCCGGATCGGGAGAGATCGACAGGTCACGAAGGGCGAGCGCCGTGAGATCCGGGAGGGCGCCGTCCTCGGGGGCGTCGAGGGTCGCAGCCCCGGTGACCTCGTGCAGGTTCTGAACGCCCTCGGCCAGCGCGCTCGCGCTCCCGTCCTTGAAGTTGCTCCAGAGCCAGGGCATCAGCCCGCTCATGACCTGGGGCACGATCACCGGGGCCTCGGTGGTGCCAGCCGCACTGGTAGCGCCCGATCCCTCCCCGGGGACGTCGGACTTCTCACAGGCGACCAGAAGAGCCAGGCCTGTCAGGACAGTCAGCGTGAGGGCAGCGCGTTCGTTCATCGTCTTCCAGTCATCAGGGGGCGCCGGCTTCGCAGAGCTCAGCGGTGCGGTCGTCCCAGTCGGCGAGGTTGTTCAGGATGATGCGGACAGCGGCGTCGTCCTCCATCGTGATCCCCCCGCCCATATCCATGGTGCGCCACAGGCCGTAGGCGTGCATGATCTCGCCCGGCGACCGCTCGTAGAACACCTCGATCTGGTAGTCCTGATCGAAGACCTTGTTGCTCCCCTCCTCGAACGCCGAGGGCTTCGTCATGAACGTCCGGGCCATCAGCGCCGGCCCCTGGCCCGTGTCCGGCAGGTAGCGCAGCCCCCCCTGCAGCCACTCGGTGAAGTCCGCGCCCAGCAAGTCACCGGTCAGCTCCACCTCCCAGCCCAGGCTGTCCTCCTGGCGGTCCAGGTACGCGTCAAGGTCGGTCAGGTAGCTGCGCCGGTAGGTGACGTAGGCGTCGTCGTACATCGAGCCCTGGTCCAGATCGTAGAGGATGGACTCCAGCGTCTTCAGGGTGCACGGGAAGGTGTTCAGCAGGTAGAAGCCGCGGGCCTCGGCCACATCCGGGGCGGGGGAGATGGGCAGGCCGTCGGCGGCCTCGGCGGAGAGGCTCGTCAGCGAACCATCTTCGAGATCCTCGAACGTGTCTCCGCCGATCTCGAGGTGGAGGTTGTCCACCGCCTCCACCAGCACCGCCGGATCGTCCGCCTCGTAGTTCTCCCAGAACCACTGCATCAGGCTGTCCAGGTCCTCCGGCGCGGGCTCCACCTTCTTGCAGCCGGTCATCGTCAGCAGGGCGATCGTGAGCGCGGTCATGGAGCCTCCATCGGCCGGTCAGACTATCAGGAGAACCATGCTATCGCCGCTCGTATTGTTGACCTCCTTCCTGGCCTGCCGACCCGTGACGCTGGCGGATCCAGAGCCCCCCGCGCCCACCATCCAGGAGTGGCAGGCGGCCGTCGACTGGGACGCCGCGGGCGCCGAGACCGTTCGCCTCCTGAGCGACTACCTGCGGATCGACACCGTGAACCCGCCGGGCAACGAGACCCGGGGGGCGGAGCTCCTGGGCGCCCGCCTGAGCCAGGAGGGCATCCCCTGGACCGTGCACGAGTTCGCGCCGGGACGAGGCTCGCTCGTCGCCCGCCTGGAGGGCAGCGGGGAGGCGGGGCCGGTCTGCCTGCTCTCCCACATCGACGTGGTCCCGAGCGAGGCTGAGCTGTGGCCCGAGGGCCGGGGGCCGCTCTCCGGAGTCATCGATGAGGAGGGGTACATCTGGGGCCGGGGCGCTCTGGACATGAAGGGCATGGGCGCGCTGGAGCTGATGGCCATGAGCCTCCTGCATCGACAGGGGGTGCCGCTCAAGCGGGACGTCATCCTGCTGGCGGTCGCGGACGAGGAGGTCGCGGGGCTCGGCATCCGGCACCTCATCGATCACCACTGGCCCGACATCGGCTGCGAGTATGTGATCAACGAGGGCGGGATGGGCATCCCGGATCTGCTGTTCGAGGGGCAGACCATCTACCCGATCTCAGTGGGAGAGAAGGGCTTCCTCTGGATGAAGGTCATCGCCTCGGGGGAGCCGGGGCACGGCTCGGTGCCCCTCGACGACACGGCCCCGGCGCGGCTGCGGCGGGCGCTGGCGGCGATCGACGCCTACGCCCCCCAGCCGGAGATCCACGACTCCCTGATGGCGTTGGTGGCGCGGGCGGGCCGTCAGCAGGGCGGCGCCACGGGCTTCGTGCTGCAGCGCGAGGGGCTGGCGCGGGCGGCCGTGAAGGGTCAGCTCATGGGCAACCCGCTGACGAAGGCGGGCATCACCGACACCCTGAACGTCACGGGCTTCGGCGGGGCCAACTCGCCGAACGTGCTGCCCAGTGAGGTCTGGTTCCAGATCGACAGTCGGCTCCTGCCGGGCACCTCGCCGGAGGCGATGCTGGCGCGGGTGGAGGCGCTGGTGGCCGGGGTGGAGGGGGTGCGGGTCGAGGTGCTGGAGTCCTGGCCCGCTGGGGTCACGGACTGGCGGGATGACCCGTTCTATGAGGCGCTGGCGCGGAACCTGGAGATGGGGCGGGATGATGTGGTCGCGGGGCCCGTGCTGTCGCCGGGGTTCACGGACTCGCTGTACCTGCGCCCGCTGGGGGTGAAGGCGTACGGCATGGTGCCGTTCCTGCTGGGGGAGGCGGACCTGCTGACGATGCACGGGAACGGGGAGCGGGTCTCTACCGAGAACGTTCAGGACGGCGTGAGGCTGCTGTACCAGGCGCTGGTGGAGGTGGCGGCGGATCCGACGGGGACAGTGGAGCCGCCGATCTGGGGGAAGATCGTGGAGGGGGTGGAGTAGGTCAGGGCTGTTCCCATGTGGACGCTCAGGAGCGGCTTGGGGGCATCCAGATCGGGGATAGCGAGCCTTCGAGTGAAGTGAGCTCCGGGCGGGGAGCGGGGGAGCGCGAGAGCTTCACCCGTCGCCATTCGTCAGTCACCACGGACGACTCTTGACCTGTCCAGGGGTTAGACTCCCGAGATCATGGCCGACTACCGCACACACCTGCTCGGCGGCGTCGTCGCCGGCGGCGTCGCGGCGGCCACAGCGGCGTGGTTCGCCTGGATCGATCCCTGGCGCCTCCCCCTGGTCGGCCTCGTCGGCGTCATCGGCGGCCTCGCCCCCGACGTCGACAGCGACAACAGCCGCCCCATCCTCATCCTCTCCCGCGTCTCCGCCCTCGTCCTCCCCACCGCGCTGGTCTGGCGCATCCCCTCCCTCCACGCCGTGCCCGAGCGCGCCTTCGTCTCCTGGGTGCTGCTCGCCGCCTTCGTGCGCTGGCCGGTGAGCTGGATCTTCAAGCGCCTGACGGTCCACCGCGGCATCTTCCACAGCCTCCCCGCCATCGGCATCTTCGGCGCCGCCTGCTTCCTCTTCGCCGGCCGCCGGGCCCAGGACATGGAGCACCAGATCGCCTTCGGGGTCGCTGGCCTGATGGGCTACTTCACCCACCTGCTGCTGGATGAGATCTGGAGCGTGGACTTCAACGGTGTGCGCCTGAAGGCCAAGAGGTCCATGGGGACCGCGCTCTCCCTGACCGGCTCGGGGTGGACCAGCACCTTCGTCGCCTACGGGCTGCTCACCGTGATGGGCGCGCTCGTGTGGCAGGGGCTGGAGGGGCTCATCCCGGAGGACATCTGGGAGGCCTGGGGCGGAGGGCGCTTCTCAAGCCAGCTCTCGGAGACCGTGGCTGCGTGGCAGCGTCTGTTCGCGGAGTGGATCGACAGCTTGTGAGATCGCGCTGTGAGATCGCGCTGTGAGATCGCACTGTGACATTGCAGCTGCGTGGCGGATCCCGAGCTGGACAGCGGCGGCCCGGCGGGTCAGGTTTGGCCCGTTCACCCCAGGAGCCACCCATGTCCTCGCTCATCTACGACATCCACGCCCGACAGGTCCTCGACTCCCGAGGTAACCCCACCGTTGAGGTGGAGGTCGCCCTGGAGGACGGCATCGTCGGTCGGGCCATTGTCCCCTCCGGCGCCTCCACCGGTGAGCACGAGGCGGTGGAGCTTCGCGACGGCGGCGACGCCTGGATGGGCAAGGGCGTGTCCAAGGCCGTCGGCTTCGTCAACGAGGAGATCGCCGATCGGGTCGTCGCCATGGACGTGCGCGAGCAGGCCATCATCGACAACGCGCTGCGCGAGCTGGACGGCACCGCCAACAAGGGCCGCCTGGGCGCCAACGCGATCCTCGGCGTCTCCATGGCCGTCGCCCGCACCGCCGCCATGTGCGTGGAGCTGCCGCTCTACCGCTACCTCGGCGGCGCCGGCGCCCGCACCCTGCCCACCCCGATGATGAACGTCATCAACGGCGGCGCCCACGCGGACAACAACCTGGACGTCCAGGAGTTCATGATCATGCCGGTGGGCTTCGAGCGCTACACCGACGCGCTGCGCTGCGGGGTGGAGGTCTTCCACACCCTGAAGAGCGTGCTCAAGGCCCGCGGCCTGAACACGGCGGTGGGCGACGAGGGCGGCTTCGCGCCCAACCTCGACGGCGAGGAGGAGGCCCTCAAGCTGCTGATGGAGGCGGTGGAGAAGGCCGGCTACAAGCCCGACGAGCAGGTGGTCTTCGCCATCGACGCGGCCAGCAGCGAGTTCTACAAGGACGGCGCCTACGTGATGGGCGGCGAGCAGCTCTCCAGCGCGGACCTCGTGAGCCGCTACGGCGAGTGGGTCAGTCGCTACCCCCTGGTCTCCATCGAGGACGGCCTGGACGAGAACGACTGGGCCGGCTGGAAGCTGGCGACCGACGAGCTGGGCAGCAAGGCGCAGCTGGTGGGCGACGACCTCTTCGTCACCAACGTGGAGCGCCTGAGCCGGGGCATCAAGGAGGGCATCGCCAACTCCATCCTCATCAAGGTCAACCAGATCGGCACCATCACCGAGACCCTGGACACCATCGATATGGCCCACAAGGCCGGGTACACCTGCGTGATCTCCCACCGCTCCGGCGAGACCGAGGACACCACCATCGCGGACCTCGCGGTGGCCGTGAACGCGGGCCAGATCAAGACCGGCTCGCTGAGCCGCACGGACCGCATCGCCAAGTACAACCAGCTCCTGCGCATCGAGGAGGAGCTGGAGGGCGCCGCCCGCTACCTGGGCCGCGCCGCGCTCAAGCGCTGACGGACGGCGGACAGCTCGTCGGGGTGGAAGAAGGCGGGGTAGAGGGCCAGCATGCCGAAGGGGAAGACCCCGAGGTTCATGCTGAGCGCGATGCCCAGGTGCAGTGCCACCCCGATGGCGACCCAGGCGTCCCGGAACCGCAGCCGATTCATCCAGCGGCGCAGGCGGCCGGGGCGGTCGGGGGTGGCCCGGTACCAGTAGGCCAGGGGCAGCAGCAGCGCGCCCCACTCGAAGACCATGGTGGCCGCGGTCGCCAGCTGGGTGACGGGGTAGAAGGTGGCCAGGGGCCCGGGGTCGAAGCGGGCCACCGCCGGGTCCTGGAGGACGATGTAGAGGGCGCTGAGGCCCCCCATGGGCCACCAGGTGAGGCCGACCTTCTGTACGCCGGCCATGGCGTAGACCACGGCCATCTGGAGGACCAGCAGGTGGCGCGGCCAGGCGGGGTGCTCCTCGCCGTCGCCGGACCAGCTGCCGGTGCGCAGGCGGGCGTCCACGCTCCAGACCTTGCCGCTGCTGGAGAGGGCCAGGATAAGCATGGCGTTGCGGAGCAGCATG
>Ga0316204_10010159_pt1 | contig 12237 bp, 10 predicted proteins | sample 6monrhotite_MG_2_FD_205661 | JGI IMG/M metagenome (GOLD analysis project Ga0316204, IMG submission 205661) | Microbial mat bacterial communities from mineral coupon in-situ incubated in ocean water Damariscotta River, Maine, United States -... | ecosystem: Environmental > Aquatic > Marine >...
ACGCGTATCCTCATACGGGATGGTCCATTCGTCGATCCGAACATCATCGTCATCCATTATGGCGGCATTTGTAAAGTCCTGTGCGACGGCGGGGCTGGCGGCCAGGAGGAAAGCCGCTGTGAGATAGGCAAGGCGCATGAAGAACTCCCGGATGACGTCGAGTTGAAATTTAACCCAGCCTAACCTATTGCGCGACGGATTTCACTCCACTTCTCGCCTCTTCGAGCGAATGCGTGTAATCGGCAAGGTCATGAGGGTTATACCGTCAATAATTGCGCGCCATGCGCCCTGGGCCGCGCTCGCGGCCTCCGGCGGCTTTGTGCTGGTCGCATTTGTGATCCTTACTCGAATCTGGCGGATCGCGCCCAGCAGCGAAGAGCATTTCGTCGACATGGCGCTGGTGTTCGGATCGCTGGGCCATGCAGCATTGGGCGCACTCATTGCGCTGCTGCATCTCGGCAGCGGAGCTGGCTTGCTGTCATTGCTGGACCGACGAAAAGCGCTGGACGGGCTGTCTCTGCTATTATTCGGCTTTCCGCTGGGTTTGATTTTGTGGACATTCGTTGCGCTTCTCAGCGGATTTGGTCTGCCCGGAACGCTTTTGGGTCTAACCGTACTCGCCGTTTTGGCTGCCGTTTTTGTCGTCCGATTCCGGAGATCGGAGACTGTCGGGCAATTCACAATCTTCCGGCCCTTCATCATACCGCTGGCGGTTATATATGGCGCATGGATGGGACTGATTCAGCACGGACCGACGGAAACGCTCACAGCGTATCCGATCATGGATCTGCTTCATTATGTGACCAATATCTACGCCATCGAGGCCGGCGGATGGCCGCCACCGGACCTGAACTATGCCGGCGAGCGCTCGGCAGTGTTCAACATCCTCTGGTCGGGCATCGGCGCATCTGTGCTGGATGTGGTCGAGATCGACCCCTTCCTGTTTATCGTATCGGGCGGGCAGGCGGCCTTCCTCATGTTCACAACTGTGGCGGTCTATGCCTTTGCCGCGCATGTGAAGCTGGACGGGAGTGGCCCCCGACTGCTGTTGTTGCTGGCAGTCCTGACGGCGACCTACTTTCCCGGATGGATCACCAATTCCCCGCCCGTCCTCTGTGTGAATGCGTTGACGCTGGCCTTTGCGGCCCTCTTGCTCGACACAAAGTCACGGTTGGAAGCGGGCGATTTCCGATGGACAGACATGCTCGCCCTTGGTGCGTTGGCTATACTCGGCCCGGCGCTGACCAAGGTCACTTTGTTTGGCCTGTTTGCGCCTTTCGCCGGACTCATCGTGCTGATGAACTGGCGCGCCTTGCCACAGACCGCTCGCATGTGTGCGATCGGTTTGATGGCGGCCGGGCTCGCGGGCGGCCTCGCCGTTGTCATCGCCTACTGGCAGACTATGCAGACTTTCCTGCAACCTGCGACATGGAGCTGGATCTGGTATTCCAATGGCTATACCGGCATGTGGCCCATCCTGTTGCGCGAAATGTCAGCCCTCATCGTCGGGATCGGCTTTGTCTGGTTGCGACCGGGTATTGCCAGCTTCGGCCTCCTCGCATTATTGGCCTTGTCGATATTTTTCCCGGCGCTGTTGATTGTCGTCACCGGAGCCGCAGCCGTTTTTGCCGTCGCCTTTTGGCATCGCGAATTGAGAGAGCAGCCCTGGCCCACAGCGCTGATCGTGCTGGGCTTTGCGCTTGCCATTCCCAAGGCTGTGTTTGGTGATCCGGCGGGCTGGGCACCGGCCATTGGCTGGATTGCTGGGCTGGGAACTGCCGTCTTCACGGTGCAACTGATGGGCGGCAACCGGTTTAAAAATGCGGCGATGCCGTTCGGGGCAATGGTTGGGCTGGTTGTGTTGTGCTTTGCCGCCGGTTCCGGCCAGATACCGTTCCGCTCAGGCTATTGGTATCCCGTTTCCGGCTATGAAGGGATCACGCCCGACCATCGTGATATCTGGCAGACCGCCCGGCGCTGCTTGCCACCAGATGCGCTGATTTTCACGGACGGAGACGGGCCAGAGGAGAATTTACAGGAATTCTGGAATCTCTATCCGGAAACTTCGGGGCGTCAGGTGTTCATTGCCGGTATCGGCCAGTCATTTGGAGCACAACTCCGCCCCGAGGAAGTTGAACAGCGCCGGACCCTGAATGGTGAAGTGCTCAATGGCACACGTGATCCGGAGACGCTGGAACTGCCCCGCCGCTATAGCCTGTTTGCCCGTATAGCCCGCAGCGATGCGCCGGCAGGCTGGTCGGTGATCCATACCAACCCCACGTTTTCGCTGGCGGTTTATGGCAGTCCGTCCATAGTTCCGGCCTGCCAGCCATGAGCCGGACCGTTATCCTGCAGTCAAATTATCTGCCCTGGCGCGGTTATTTTGATCTCATCGCCAGCGCCGATACACTGGTGATTTATGACACCGTGCAATTCACCAAGAATGACTGGCGCAACCGCAACCGGATCAAGACCGCCAATGGCCTGCAATGGATCACCGTGCCGGTACACCAGCGTTCGCTCGACCAGACGATCAATGAGACGACAATCGATGGTCAACACTGGGTCCGCAAACACGTCAAGAGCCTTGAGGTGCATTACGCGAAAGCGCCGTATCTGGGCCGCTTCCTGCCGGAATTGCGAACGCATCTCGAGGCGGGTGAAACCCGTCTGACTGGACTGAATGAGCGCCTGATGCGCTGGATCATGGGCACAATGGGGATCGACACGCAGATTTGCCGCTCGGAGGATATTCCACACGACGGCGACCCGACCGACAGGCTGGTCGACATTTGCAAGGCCACGAATGCCACGGCCTACCTCTCCGGTCCGGCCGCCAAAGCCTATTTGGTTGAGGCGAAGTTCGCCGATAGCGGGATTGCCGTGGAATGGTTCGACTATTCCGGCTATTCGGACTATCCGCAGCTTCATGGCACTTTTGAGCCGGCCGTTTCGACGATCGACCTGCTCTTCAATTGCGGGTCGGATGCAGTGAAATATTTGTCCCAAGACCGTTCGACTTGACCCTGTTTGGCTCGAATCCGGTCCGGATGGCTGTGGCGCTGATCATCGCGGCAGCGGCCATCACCCTGTTCGCCCTCTCGTTCGACTGGACCGGAGTCGCGGCATCACTGGAACGGATCAATGCGCCTGTCATCACCGCGATGGCGGCGGGCATAATTCTGATAAACTGGACCGTCAGAGCGGCGCGCTGGCAAAGCTGTCTGCGAATTGTGAACAGCGGCATTGGATTTCCGGCGGCCTATCTCGCCATCGCCCTGTCGCAAGGCGTCGCCATGCTGACTCCGGGGCAAGCAGGCGAGGCGGCCAAGCTTTGGGTGACACAAAATGTGCGAAACTCCAGCCTTCCCGCACGGTCGGGCAGCTTTATCGCGGAACGCCTGATAGATCTGATCGTGGTCATCAGCCTGACGGCGCTGGCTTTGCTGATCAGTCCGGTGGTTCAGTTGCCGCGTTGGGCGCTGATTATCGTGGTTTTGGCCGTTCTTGCCATAGTGGCATTGGTGGCCAGCCTGCGTCATCGTCTGAGGCCGATGCTGCCAGACTGGCTGTCGGGCATGCTAACCGCCATGGTGGATACATTGCGCCACCCGCTCGAAACCCTGTTGATCGTGGGATTGACCGTGCTCAGCTGGACGCTGGCCGCTATCTTGCTGGCCGTGGCGCTAGGGGTGGTTTCCGTCTCCCTGCCGGTTTCAACACTTGTTGCCATCACCGGGCTGACGGCATTGGCCACCATTCTCAGCTTCACGCCAGGCGGGCTGGGCGTGGCGGAGTTGAGCGCAACCGGGCTTCTGGTCTCCCAAGGCGTGCCTGCGGCTGACGCCATCGCGGTTGCTCTGATCTCACGCGGTTTCATCGTGTTGTCGATGGCTCTGTCCGGCGGCCATTGGCTGGGCTATCTGCTCATGTCACAAAAGACGCCCCATCAATGAACGGACACATCCATGCCGTCTTCGCTTGATCCCCGGCAATTGCTCGGCTTCGCGCCGCTGTATCGCCTCTGGTCGCGTCTGATCAGCTCGGACAGCCGGTCCCGCCGCTTCGTGGCGGAGGATCTGGGCATAACCGAAGGCATGAAGGTACTGGATATCGGCTGCGGACCAGCCGACATGCTGCATCATTACCCGCCTGTGGAGTATCACGGCTTCGATGCCGAGCCGCGCTATATCGAGGAAGCCCGCCGCCGCCATGGCAATCGTGGCACTTTCCACGCCGGGCTGGTGGAAGAACATAATCTACCGGACCCCGGCAGCTATGACCGCGTGACGGCTATTGGCGTGTTGCATCATCTGGACGATGCGCAGGCGCAAGCGCTTTTCAGCCTCGCAAAGCGGGCGCTCAAGCCCGGCGGACGGCTGATCACCATTGATGGCGTTTTCATCGATGGTCAGAACCCCGTCGCCCGTTGGCTGATATCCCGCGACCGCGGCGAACATGTCCGTAGCCGCGACGCCTACGAGCGTCTCGCCGGACGATCTTTCACTGACGTTCAGGTGACCATCCGGACCGACCTTCTGCGTATACCCTATACGCATTGCCTGCTCGATTGCGGAGCCGGATGAGATGAGGCAGCCGGACCCCGATTCATTTGAACAGCTGATTGAACGCCTCCGACCGGAAAATGGCGATGAACTGTTTGACTTGCTGGCCGCAGAAGCCCGCTTTGGCTGGCGCGAAATCCGCCTTCATGTGCCTGAATCGGCAACCGCGCTGGAAGTCGGGGCGGGGCCCGGCATGCTTGCCGCTGCCATGGCGGGGGAATGTGCCTCGGTGACCGCACTGGAGCCGGTCGCGGATGGGTTTTCGACGACTACACGCCTGCTCGCATTCTTTGAGGAGCAGGGGCCGGACAATCTGACTATTTTACGGGAGCGGCTGGAAGATCACACGGAGCGCGGCGGCTATGACTTTATCTGGTCGGTAAATGTGTTTGAACATCTCGAAGACTGGCGCACCGGTCTGACGGCGGTATCGAACCTGCTGAGTCCGGGGAGCGAAGCGCTGATCCTGTGCCCGAACTACGCGGTGCCGTATGAATCTCATTTCAACCTGCCCATTCTCATTAATAAACAGATGACACAGCGAATTTTCGCCAAGACGATTGCGCGCTTCGAACGCGAAGGGGATTGTGCCGGGCTATGGGAATCCTTGAATATGATTACGTCTGGGAAAGTCAGGAAATACGCTCGCCAGTCTGGCATCAAGATGACCTTCGACCGCGATATGACGACGCGTATTCTGGACCGCTTTGCCACCGACCCCAGCCTGCGTGACCGTCATCGTTGGGCGGACGGGCTGATCGGATTCGTCCACGCATTAGGCATTCACCGCCTCTGGCGGCACCTGCCGATGATGTTCCATCCCTATATGGCTATTCGCGTTTCGAGGCCGGACTAATCCCGGTCGCCCGGACGGAAGACATCGCTGATGATGGCCCGGGGGCGGGCTTTGACCTCGTCAAAGACGCGCCCGAGATACAGCCCGACCAGCCCGATAGATGACAGCGTCAGACCGCCCAGCATCCAGACCGAGATGATGAGCGAGGTCCAGCCGCCCGGGGCTTGCGCAATGAACAGCCAGACCAGCACTGCATAGAGTGCCACCAGAATCGCCGCTGCAAAAATCGCCAGCCCGAGATAAAATACAAAACGCATCGGCGCGCTGGAAAACGATGTGATGGCATCGACAGCCAGGGATAACCGGCGCCGCAGGGAATAGCTGGACGCGCCGCGGGACAATTTCTCGACTTTGACGGCTTCCTGATGAAAACCGGCATGGGTGAGGATGCCCAACAGGAACACTACGCGCTCGTCATATCCATTGATGGCATCGACATAGCGGCGCGTCATCAGCCGGGCTGTGACGACATTTTTGGGCATTTCCAACTTGTTGAGACGTTTGTAGACGGCATAGAAGGCATGGCCGGCGGTCCGTTCCAGCCATCCGCCCTTGCGCGCTTTCTGGACGCCATAAACCATGTCGGCGCCCGTCGCCTTGCGGACGTCGTCAAAATGGTGGAGCCAGTCGGGGTCTTCCTCCAGATCGGAATCCAGCAGAAACACATACTCGCCTTGCGCTGCCAGCAAGCCGGTCATCATGGCCGGGTGGTGGCCGAAATTCCGCGACAGATTAATGATCACAATATCATTCTGGCCCGCCGCCAGAGACTTGGCGAGATCCAGCGAACCGTCCGGAGAACCATCATTGACCAGGACAATTTCATGCTCCCCGCCGAACTTTTTGGCGGCGGCACGGCATTTCTGGATAAAGCTTTCCAGCGTGGCTTCCGAATTATAGAGCGTGGAGACGATCGAAAGCTTCATACGGCTGGTTCCTGCTATTCATCTGCGGCTTGCCGCGGACCCGGCGCGGCGGCTACGCTGTCATATCAGGGATTATGGATGCCACGTCAAAATAAACCAGAGCATGCCTCTGCGGGCCGGGACGACAGGATATGACCATGACATCTGCCGAAACGCCCAAAGGCGGTCCGAGGCCAGAAAAGCGGCGCAAGCTGGTCTTGTACGGCATGGGAGACTTTGCCGAGCTGGTTTGTTGGCATTTCGACCACGATTCCGATTATGAGGTCGTCGCCTTCACCGTCGACCGGACGTATCTCGACCGAGACACATTCTGCGGTCGCCCGGTCGTGGCCTTTGACGAGATTACAAGTGCCTGTCCGCCCGAGGGCCACGACGTATTCGTTTGCATTGGATATTCCGGCCTGAATGCCGGTCGGGTGAAGGGCTGTGCGTCGGCCAAGCAGGCAGGTTACACGCTGGCCAGCTTTGTCAGTTCGGCGGCGATTGTCATGACTGACCAGCCGCTGGGTGAGAATGTCTATATTGAGGATCACGTCACCATTCAGCCCGGCGTGCACATTGGCGACGGTGTGATCATCATGAGTCAGTCAGTCGTCGCGCATCACGCCAGACTTGATGATTTCGTCTTTATTTCGATCGGCACAACGATCGCCGGATCAACCCGAATCGGTCGCCAGTGCTTCATAGGGGCAGGAGCCATGATTCGTGATCATATCGAGGTTGGCGGACGGTGCATCGTCGGCGGTGGTGCCATCGTGCTGGAATCCACCAAGCCGCTGGGCGTCTACCGTGCGCCCGCAGCGACGCGGTTAAAACGCAGCGCTCTGGATCAGAAAATTTAGCCCAGCAAGGCAATCAGCCTGTCACACACCCGCGCCACCTGCGCCTCTTCCAGTCCCACCCACATCGGCAGGCGGATCAGGCGGGCGGAGAGATCATCTGTCCGGGACAGATCGCCATGGCCGCGTCCGACGGCGCGGCCCGCGCTGGACGAATGCAGCGGCACATAGTGAAAGACCGCGCCGATGCCTTCGGCCTGCAGCGTATCGATCAGGCGGTCTCGCTCGCCCGGCGTCTTCGCCAGCACGTAATACATGTGCGCATTGTGCTGACAGTGCTGTGGGATGGTCGGGCAGGTGAGGCGGCCTTCGCGTGCCAGCGGCCGCAGGCGTTCGTCATAGGCCTGCCAGATAGCAAGGCGCTTGGCGGTCAACTCTCCCACGATATCCAGCTGCGCTTTCAGGAAGGCCGAGGCCAGCTCGCCCAGCAGGAAGGAGGAGCCCACGGCCTGCCAGGAATATTTGTCGACAATCCCGCGCATGAATTTGGACCGGTCCGTGCCTTTCTCGCGCAGGATTTCGGCCAGCTCGACATCTTGATGGTCATTGAGGAGGAGGGCACCGCCCTCGCCGCAAGTCGCATTCTTGGTTTCGTGGAAACTCAGCGCCCCGAACCGTCCGAGCGATCCCAGAGGCTGGTCCTTATAGCTCGCGGCAATGCCCTGTGCGGCATCCTCGATCACGGCGATATTGTGCCGCGCGGCGAGGGCGTTGATCGCGTCCATCTCGCAAGCCACCCCGGCATAATGCACCACACAGATGGCCCGCGTGCGCGGCGTGATTGCGGCCTCGATCAGGGTCTCGTCAAGATTCAGCGTGTCGGCGCGAATATCGACAAAGACCGGCACCGCCCCGCGCAGGGCAAAGGCATTGGCCGTCGAGACAAAGGTGAAGGACGGCATGATGACTTCATCGCCGGGTTTGAGATCTAGCAAGAGCGCGCTCATCTCCAGCGCCGCCGTGCAGGAATGCGTCATCAGCGCCGCGTCACAGCCAATGGCGGTTTCCAGCCAAGTTTCGCAGGCTTTGGAAAACGGCCCATTGCCGGACAATATGCCCGCCTCATGCGCCTGCCGGATATTCTCCAACTCCTGGCCCGACAGATACGGCTTGTTGAAAGGAATACGCTCCATATCAGCGGCTTAGAGATTGCGGCTGGATTTGGCAATCAAATGAACCGGCCGTGAGCGGTCCGGCGCAAATTCCGCTATTTGCGGACCAGAATGGTGAAGTCATAGATTTCATAATCGTGCAGCAGTGCAACATTTCGGGAATAATGCCGCTTGCAATGGTCGAAGAGGAAAAGCGGATCAGCATAATACAGATCAGGCTGCATTTTCTCCGCGTCCGAATAGGTCGTTAGCGCGTTGAATGAAAATGCCTTGCTGGAAAACCGGTTCATCTCGTCCAGAGTTGCGATGATGAACTTGAGCCAGTCCTCGTCCGTGCGTCCCATGCGCACGTTGAACAGGCCACTCGCAACTGAATAATCCGCCACACGGTCGGGTTTGCTCGAGCATCCCAGCAAGATGTTTTCGCGGCCCGTAAGATACTGGCGCGCGCTGGCAATCATCGCCTCGCTGACATCATAGCCAGCATAATCTGGAGGACTCCCACCTTCTATAAGAAAATCGTGCAAGGCCCCATATCCGCACCCTAGATCGTTTATCGAATAGGGTTGGGCCGGATCAATGATCCTGCAGAGTTGCTCAAACCGGATTCGCTGGCTCGCTTTGCCATTCCAGCCCACTCCGAGCGGCGTTGATCCGGATTCATCATGAATGGAGGTGAAATAGGCCGCAATATCTCGCTCAACATCGGGCTGGCTCATCAGATATCCTATGCTGGCCTGAACGGTGAATGCTTGTGCTGTCAGCGGCTTAGTCGCGAGAGGGCGGTTTGGCAATCTCCGCTGGAACAACCCTCGCGCCGCGCTATACCTGCGGGCGGGCATCGTCTAGCCTTTGCCAATACAGCCATGACGTGACCGAGGGGATTTTCATGAAGGCCATTATCGCCATTCTTGCCGTGTTGACCGCGCCCGCCCTGGCGGCGGCACAGGACGAGGCACCCGCCAACTATGCGGAAACCATTGCCGGCCTGACGCTGCGCGAGGGACATATCCCGCTTTATGTCGACGACAGTGATGGCCGCATCCTCGCGCGGCTGAGCCCGTCCGGCGCAGGCGATTATGGCCGGATGATATACACGGCGCGCCTGACATCTGGCATGGGGTCCAATCCGATCGGAATCGATCGTGGTCTGGGCGGATCGTCTGAAATTCTGCGCTTCATTCGGGTCAATGACCGCATTTTTATGGAATTTGAAAACACCCGCTATCGCGCTATCGGCGCAGCCCCCGACGAAGCCAACGCCACCCGTCAATCTTTTGCGCGTTCTATTGTGTGGAGCACAGACATCGTCGCCGAAGAAAATGGCCATGTTTTGATTGATTTATCAGAATTTTTATCCCGCGATCCGGTGGGAACAACCCGCATTTTATCAGACAGTGGCCAAGGCGATTTTTCGATAGACGCCGACCGCTCAGCGCCGTTGACAGATAGTGCAATGGCTTTCCCCCAAAATGTCGAGATCGACGCTTTGATCACTTTGGCGGGGACCTCTCCCGGCTCGGAAGTCAGGGCCGTCACACCGGTTGCAGAATCGATCACTCTCACGGTTCATCACTCTTTTGTTGCGCTGCCCGATGACGGATATGAAATCCGCGAGGCCGATGACAGGTCGGCCGCCATCAATATGGAAATATATGATATGGCAGCGCCGCTGGACCAACCGATTCGGCGTCAACTGGCGATCCGCCATCGTCTCCAACGAATAGACCCCTCATTGCCTTCAGGTCCGGTCGTTGATCCGATTGTCTATTATGTCGATCGCGGGACACCAGATGTTATCCGCGATGCTTTGATTGAAGGCGGTAGCTGGTGGGGGCAGGCGTTTGAGGCGGCCGGTTTTGAAGACGCCTATCGCGTCGAAGTTCTGCCCGAAGGCGCCCATCCGCTGGACGTTCGCTATAATGTTATCCAGTGGGTGCATCGCCAGACGCGCGGTTGGTCTTATGGCGGGTCGGTTGTGGATCCACGCACCGGCGAAATCATCAAGGGTCATGTCTTGCTGGGCAGTCAGCGTGTGCGTCAGGATCGGATGATCTTCGAAGGCTTGTTGGGTCGGGGCGGCACCGGGACGGGCGCAGACAATGACCCGTTGGAATTAGCGCTGGATCGTGTTCGACAGCTCTCTGCACACGAAATCGGCCATACAATTGGCCTGATGCATAACTTTGCTGCCAGCGTCAACGACCGCGCCTCGGTGATGGATTATCCAGCACCCCTCGTCAGCGTTTCAGAAGACGGCTCCCTGGATACGTCTCGCGCTTATGATGTGGGCATTGGCGAGTGGGATATGGTCTCGGTCAGATGGCTGTATGCGCAATATGCGCCCGGCGTCGACGAAGCGGCCGAGCAGGAACAAATTTTGACGGATGCCAGGGCAGCGGGTCTGCTCTACATTTCGGATCGCCATGCACGCGGGAATAATTCCGGTCACCCGCTCGCCAATCTCTGGGATAATGGCACGAACCCGACGGATGAATTGCTGGAAACACTGGCCGTGCGCCGGCAGGCTCTGGCGGCGTTTGGCACCAATGTGATGGCTGACGGTTTGCCACTGGCCTCAATCCGCAACGCTTTCCCGCCCATTTATCTCTATCACCGCTATGAAGTCGAAGCCGTGGCTTCCGCGCTCGGCGGCGTTGTTTTTGCCTATGAAAACAATCATGCCGGCGTGAACGGCGTCACGGCCTATGATGCCGCTGAACAACGCCGCGCGCTGGATGCGCTCATGTCCACGCTCGATCCGGCGATACTGGATATCAGCGATGACATTCTCTCACTCCTCGCGCCATCGCCCTATTCTGATTACGACCCGATTGCGCAACGCGAACAGTTTGAGAGCGATCAATATCCCGCGTTCAGCCGCACCAATGCCGCCGCTGCATCGGCACGCATTACGCTGGCAGCGATCCTTTCGCCTGCTCGAATGGCCCGCATGGTGGATCAATATGCGCGTGACGACGAACAGCTCTCTCCAAATGATGTGTTTGCGGCGCTCAATCACGCACTTTTCGATGCCCCGCGCGGCGAGGCGGAACGCCTCTCCACTATTCGTGAGGCGATACAGACCGAATATATTCTCCAGCTATTGCGCCTTGCTGCATCCGACACGCCGTCGGCGGCCAGTCTGGCGCGGTCACGCCTGGAGGGCCACGCCACGCAATGGGCGCGTAATTCGCGCAACATCCATCGTTTCTGGCTCGCCCGCCAGATCGAAGCCGGTCTCGCCCGGCTCGATGCCGGCGAGGGTCTCGGTGTGACCGATACGGATATCCCGCCAGGCAGCCCGATCGGCGCCGATAGCTGCTGGCATTGCGACAGCAGTGCATTGTTGGGGATAGGGGAGTAAGGAATGGTGCGCCCATGAGGGCTCGAACCTCGGACCCGCTGATTAAGAGAAAGCCGGGCAGGGAGCTATTTCAATCACTTGGCCGTCTCACGCAACGGATCTGCACGGGTCGCATCAGTTATTGTCTCATCCTCCTACTGCGCCAGCCGCCATCCTGAGGTTTCGTTTGCGATCAACAGGGTAGGCGCGTCGGCATCGTTGGCAGGCAGATCGAGCGCGCCCACAAAGGTGCCTGCCTCTGCGCACCCTGACAGGGTCAATGACATTGTGTTCGCGGCATTGCCGACATTCGCGCCGTAAATGGCACAGCCACCTATATTGCCGCGGATTTCCCCGGCCTCTGTTATGAAGACGCCGCTGCCATAGTCGCCGGCCAGATCGCTCCAGTTGAGGGCGGTATCGGAGCGCGCATCGCGCACGCCCCAGAAATCTCCGGGCTGAGATGCGTGTGCGTCGCCAAGGCGAATGGATCCGAGCGCGCTCCAACGACCGGCCTCGCCCATCGAGTTGAAGCTGGCATATCCCTCGGTGGCAATCTCAGACCCAACAGCCTCCATACTGACAATGCGCGG